>JAABUU010005861.1_pt1 | contig 13483 bp, 17 predicted proteins | sample 5559301 | NCBI WGS metagenome assembly JAABUU01 (sample SAMN10711884, study PRJNA513360) | rock metagenome | isolation source: Antarctica rocks | place: Antarctica: Victoria Land, Richard Nunatak white | reverse complement strand
ACTTTGAACTCCGGCGGATAGAAGGGAATCGTGCGTGCCATCGGGACACCTCCTTGGGTTCTCCCCAATCTTCGGGTGTCCACCAAACCGGGTCAACTCCACTTGCATATGTTTCTGGGGTATACTTCTATCCCATTCCCTTGCTCGGTCATAAAGCGATCTTTCACCTCGATGTTGCCCTCGTTTTTGCGGCCGTCATTCACTCGGGGGTGGCGTCGTCTTGTTTTGTTCGTCCAACGGCAGTCGGTACCACGGTTCACCGAAGGCCTCTTCACCTGTCTCAACAAAGCCGAACCGTCGGTAGAGGTGCTGAGCGGCATGATTGCTCGGATTGACCGTCAGATTGACGCTCTGACAGTGCGGATACTGCTCTTTGAGCATGGTGACAATGGCATGCAGCGCTGCGCTGCCATACCCGCGTCTCTGATGCCGGGAATCAATGAGAAAATGATTGATCCAGCATCGATCACCGCGACCCGGCTCGTGGAGTAGCGCGAAAAACCCGATGATCTGGTCGCCTGCATAGATGCCGAGCGGAGTCACAGTCACATCACCGGGTTGGATAAATGCCTTTGCGAGTGCCAAGGCAACCGGGGCGGGTGAGTCGGAGATGAAGGGCAGTTGCTCGGGAAGCACGGTGAGCGCAAGCGCTGCACGCCAGTTATCGCTCCTGATTGCCCGAAGAGTGACCAAGGGCGCATCGGGGCCTCTTGGCTCATCCACCGGGGGTGCGCTCTGTCTTCACAATCACCTCAGTCATCGCACGCCCTCTACCCGCCGCCAGGAAGGACATGGTATGGGGTCCCTGCGTCCGTCTTGGCGAGGGTCAAGAGCAATGCGCCATCCCGAAGGGTGAGGGCTTTCGCACTGTTGCGTATGTTCACCGTGATGCTCCCTCATACTCGCTCACGGAACCGATCGATGCAGAACACTTGACGATCATACCGCAAGGGCGCAATCACCGTCCTCCGGTAAATACGTTCACGCATGACCGGGCTTGTAGGCAAAACCGTGAGCATTCATTGGTGTTCTCTCAAATACGAACCCTACAGCGTCACTTCGTTGATTCTTGCTCCTCCGAGCGCGGCGACGATGTCGGGCCAACGCCCTTCGTCGCACCACAGCCGATACCGTTTGTACGCCGTCTCCCATTTCCCGTATTCTTCAGGTATCTCCCGCCACGACAGCTCTGTGCCCACCACCGTCAGGATGCCACTGAGAATGGTGCGATGGTCGTGGCGTGGTCGTCCCGTCCGCGGTCGCTGCGGCGGCAGAACTAGTACACGTAGGTTCAAGTAGGCTTGCATCTAGGCGACCAACGCCTTGCCTTGGTAGGTCCATTTGAAGGGCTTGGCCATCGTCCGGTTGTAGTAGGCAATGAAGGCAAGCACCTGCTGAGTGAGATCGTCCGTCGAGGTGAAGACGCCCCGTTTGAGCAACTTGCGCGTCAGGATGCTCAACCAGATCTCGATTTGATTGATCCACGAGGCGTGCGTCGGCGTGTAATGGAAGACAATCCGGTGCCCCGGATCGCTCAAGAAGGCTGCCCGACTCCGCTGGGTGGCGAGGATACCGCGTGTGCCTTTGACGCCGAGATCGGTGGTCTCCCCGTCATGCGCTGCGACAAGGCGCACCAGGCTCTCCGACTGATGCGTGTTCAGGTTGTCCACCACGAAGTGCCAGCGGGTCGTCTGCGGGGCGGTGCTGATCGTGCGTCCGATATGCGCGGCGAAGTCTGCTTCCGTGCGTCGTGGCCCGCACGACGGCGCGATGATCTGGCCCGTCACCACATCCCGATTGATGATGAACGACTGCGTGCCATGCCGGATATACTCGAACTCGCGCCGTCGGACATGGCCCGGTGTCATCGGCAGATCGGGATGATCCCGTTCCAATGCTTGCACCCCGGTCAGTTCGTCGGTGCTGATCACCCGTTCGCCGTCTGCCGCCCGCTCGGGTGCCTCACGGTAGAGCGTGCAGAGATCCGTCACCTTGGTCGCAAATGCCGCATCGTCACTCGGGGTGAGCCAGTAGCGGATCAGATGCGGCTTGAGCGCCCCCTTTTCAGCAGCCGTGCCGCATGGCGCGGCGAGATTGTCGCGACAATACCGCGCGTGACGATCTCGTCGGCGATCTCGCGACTGCTCCACTGGCTGATCGGACGCCCTGCCGTGGCGGGCGCGGCACAGGCGAGGGCCACGATCTGACAGACCTGCTCCGCCGTGATCCGCGCCGGGGTGCCGGGACGCGGCGCGTCGGCCAAGCGTTGCGCGACGGGCAGTTCATCCAGTGGAATGTCTCGTAGCGTCGCCCAGCGGTCGCGCCACAGGCGCACACTTTCGCGGCTCACGCCGATCTGTTGCACGATCTGGACATTGGTGTGCCCCGCTGCCGCCGCCAGCACGATGCGCGCACGCATGACGATCTGCTGGGCGGTCGTGTGACGCAGGACGAGGGTTGCCAAACCCTCCCGTTCGACCTCGGTCAAGGTAATCGGTGTGGCGGGCATCGGTTCCTCCGCTGGTGTGGCGTTGTGCGCGCACCGCTGCGCGTACATTTCTCCTCCCAGCCTACAACGCAAACCTATTTCAGCCAAGATGTACTAGGGAGACAGATGACTCATCCGGGAGGTCGAATTGGTCGAGCAGCGAGCCGCCCCGCGCGGTCAGGCCGTAGTACACCCGGCGACCGCTGCGCCGCGGCGCGACCACCCCCGCCCGCTGCAAGCGCGCGAGGTGCTGCGAGACCGCGCCCGCAGTCATGCCCAACTGGCGGGCGAGCTCGGTCGTCGTGCGCGGGATGACGAGGGTGGAGAGTACCCGCGCCCGCCCGCCCCCGACAAGGTGCCGCAGGGCATCCGGCGCGGACGGCGCGCTTGACCAGAGGTTCGCCACGCCCCGCGGGCTGTAGAGCAGCGCGGGCGGCCACGGCGGCTCGACGATCACGTACACGTTCGGCCAGGCGAAGGTCACCGGGACGAGCAGGAGGCCGCGCCCGTCCAGGGCCATCTCCTGCACCGGTGGCCGCTGCCCGACTTCCAGGACTCCGTCCCGATAGCGTACTGCGGGGTGGAGATCGGCGAACAGCGCCTCCGGGCCGGAGAACGCCAGCCGCTGGGCGTGTCCGAGAATATCGGCTTCGAGGAGTTGGCGCATCTGCGACCAGTGCATCGCGAGCGCGCAGTCCCAATAGCGCGCGACGGAATCAACAACCTGCGCGAGCGCCGGTTCCGGCGCATCGAGGAAACAGTGGAGATTAGCCGGGGGCGACGCGAATCTCCGGGAAAGGGAGATGACTTCGTCGCGGACGATCGCGGCAGGGGTGGCGCGCAGGAGATCGAGCTCCGTCGCAAATTCCGGCAGCGGGCCTGTCGGCGGCGGCGTGAGGAAGTCCGGGAAGTGCGACGTGTCGGAGCCAAGCAAGGCATCGAACGGCGCGAGATCGACGCCTTGGAGGGCCTGTCGCGCCGTGGCGACCCAGGGAAGGTGGAGCGTGCGGCTGCTGGGGTCCTTCAGCACGAGAAAACTCAGCACCGCCTCCCAGAGGGGGCTGCATGCGAAGCGTATCTGGCCGAAGTCCTCGGGGACGAGACGGAGGCGAAGCACCGGTACCCTTTCTTTGAGCAATCCTTCGCTGGGGGCTGTTCCGGCGAAGGATCCGTGCGCATCCCCTGCCGGACGATTTCGTAATTTCTAAATCATTTCCCACGCGTCATGATGCACCATACCATGAGGCGTACGAATGTTCGAGGGGTCGGCACCGCCCCGTCCCACGTTTCCCATCACATGGGTGGAGTATCCCCGATGAGCACCCGCGACCTCGGCATTCTGATTCGCGCGCGACGGTACGAACTCGGCCTCGACCAGGGGGGATTCGGGCGCCTGATCGGCAAGTCGCGCAATACCGTCAGCTACTGGGAGTCGGGGCGGGCAAAGTGCATCGCCGCGAAACACCTCGCGTGGCGGGCGACCATTCTCGAGGTCGACCGCGCGACTGTCGCGCATCGTCGCGTACGGGCTTCGCGAGGGCGACGTGGCGGTCCCCGACGCGGGCGCCAGCATCGCGGCGCGGCTGCCCCCGTGGCTGACGGCGGAGCAGATCGAGGCGATCGTCGCATTCGCCTGGTTCATCCGTCAACAGGGGGGCTCCCGGCCCAAGATGGGTGCCCGCCTGGCATTGTCCGTCCTGCGGGGTGACTATGGCACCCGTCGCGCGGGCGGCGCCCCCGCCCCGACGTCTTGATAGGAATAGCGCCGACCGGGCGTCGATGGATCGTTCTGGAAGCATGGAGGGAGTCACAGATGCAGGGGACAGGGCGCATTTCGATGGGACAACGCGGGCGGTGGGCGCCCATGGTGGCGCTTCTGCTCGTTTTGCCACTCCTGCTCGCCGCATGCGGCGGCAGTGCTGCGGACACGCCGAAGCCCGCAGCCACGAGCGCGGCGGGCGGCACGAGCGCCCTGCGGCCCACGGCCGGCGCGACGGCGCCTGCTGCTGCGGCGAACGTGACACCTGCCGGCTCGGCGGTGGGCGGCGCGACGCCCGCCACCGGTTCGACGAGCGCAGGTGCGGGCACCGGCGCGGATCCGCGCGGCGCGGCCCCGACCAAGCGCGGCGGCGGCGGCACGCTGCACCTCCTCTGGTGGCAGGCGCCGACGATCCTGAATCTCCATCTCGCGCAGGGCACGAAGGACGCCGACGCCTCCCGCCTGATCGAGGAGCCACTCGCCTCCACCTCGCTCAATGCCAGCTACCCCGACGTGCCGGTGCTCGCCAAATCCATCCCCTCGCAAGCGGACGGCTCGGTGGCGGCGGACGGCAAGAGCGTGACGTGGAAACTCAAAGATGGCGTGAAATGGTCCGACGGCACGCCCCTCACCTCCGCCGACGTCAAGGCGACGTGGCAGTACATCATGAAGCCGGAGAGCGGTGCCACGACCGTCTCGCGCTACGACACGATCGCCTCGATCGACACGCCGGACGCGACGACGGTGAAGATCTCCTTCAAGGACCCGACTGCGCTCTGGTACATCCCCTTCACGAACTTCAATGGCGTCGTCCTGCAGAAGGCGCAGATCGACACCTGCAACCCGGACCCGAAGGACTGCCCGATCAACACCGCGCCGATCGGCACGGGGCCGTACAAGGTGAAGTCCTTCACCTCCGGCGACAATGTGCAATACGTCGTCAATGACCAATATCGGGAGGCGAACGCGCCCTACTACGACGCGGTGGACCTGAAGGGCGGTGGCGACGCGGGCACAGCGGCGAAGGCGGTGCAGGCCGGGCAGGCGGACTATGCGTGGAATCTCCAGGTGACGCCGGACGTCTCGAAGCAGATCACCGACGCGGGCAAGGTGCTGGACCAGGTCCCGGGCAGCGGGGTCGAGCAGATCATCCTCAACCTTTCCGACCCGAACACGGAGGTGAACGGCGAGAAGTCGTCACCGACGACGCAGCACCCCTTCCTCAGCGACCCGAAGGTGCGACAGGCGATCGGCCTCCTCGTCGATCGCGAGAGCATGGCGAAGAACCTCTACGCCGCCGGCAAGGCGGACTGCAACATCCTCGAGGGTATCCCGCCCGCCGTGCAGTCGAAGAACACGACCTGCGGCTACGATGTCGCCAAGGCGAACCAGATCCTCGATGCCGCGGGCTGGAAGAAAGGGGGCGACGGCATCCGCGCCAAGAACGGCGTGCAACTGAAGGTCGTCTTCGGCTCCTCCGTCAACTCCGTGCGCGAGAAGGAGGAGCAGGTGATCAAGCAGGCCTTCGGGCAGGCGGGCATCCAGATGGACATCAAGAACGCCGACGCGGGCGTCTACTTCGGCCAGCCGGACAACGCGGATGCCGCCTCGCGCATGGAGCGGGACATGGAGATGCTCACCCGGACCGCCGACTTCCCGGACATGCAGAGCTACCTCTCCACCTTCACGGCGAAGGACATCACGCAGAAATCGAACGGCTGGAAAGGCAACAACTACGGCCGCTACAGCGACCCGCAGTACGATGCGTTGTACGACCAGTTGACGAAAGAATTGAACCCGGAGAAGCGGGCGCAACTCGAGATCCAGATGAACGACCTGCTCGTCGGCAGCTACGCGGTGATCCCGCTCGTGGACCGCTACTCCAACAACGGCCACCGCGCTGACCTCGTCAACACCGCACCCACGCCGTGGGACTCCTTCCTCTGGAACATCGCCTATTGGCAGATCAAGAAATGAATCGCGGCGACGTACGAACGGACGGAGCAGGGAAATCATGACACGAGATGAGGCGACGGCGTTCGCGGAGCATTGGATCCGCAGCTGGAACGAGCGCGACCTCGACGCGATCCTGGCGCATTATGCCGACGCGGTGCGCTTCCGCAGCCCGCGCGCCGCTGGCCTGCTCGGGACGCCGACGATCGAGGGGAAGGGGGCCCTGGCGTCGTACTGGCGCGCGGCGCTGGACCGGAACACGAGCCTGCACTTCGCGCTCGACCACATCGTCTGGGACGGGGAGGGCGCTGAGTTGCTGATCGTCTATGTCGCGGACATCGACCATCGACCGATACGCGCCTGCGAGACCTTCCGCTTCGACCCGATGGGTCGCGTCGTCGAGGGCGAGGCGATGCACGGCATCGCGGCGGCGTGATCAGGCAATGGGTCCCCACGGGCGCGCGGGGGACGATGTGGACTGCGACGAGGGGCGGTCGCGCAGAAACGTGTGCGCCCATCGGTTTGGCGCGATGGAAGGAAACCGGTTGGGACAGAATAGTGGGAACTCAATAGGAGGACGAAGGGACACCGACTCGATGATCGACGCATCGCGCGCTGTGGCGCGGCGCATATGGCCGCAACCTGCTCATTGCCCAGGCCTCCACCTGCTGAGCGAGGAGGAGGACGACCTTCAATCCATCGCCATGTTCGCCTAGGCTTGCCTCATCGCGGCCGTCGGCGTATCTCTACAGATCGTCTCAAAACTCTCTCCCCGCCCCGAGGCGGATGGTGATACCCTACTGCCGCACCCGTCCCGGTGAGGCGCTGAGTGAGGAGATTTGCATGTGTGCGCGGAAGATGCATGCCGACGAGGTCCATACCGACGAGACGGTCGTCCGCGCGCTGCTCGCCGCCCAGTTCCCGCACCGGGCGCATCTCCCAGTCGCGCCGGTCCCGTCTTCGGGGACGGACAACGCGATCTACCGCCTCGGCGACGACATGGCCGTGCGCCTGCCCCGCGTCGAGTCGGCCGCGGGGCAGGTCGACAAAGAGCAGGAATGGCTGCCGCGCCTCGCCCCCCACCTGCCGCTCGCCGTCCCGGCCCCGCTCGCGCACGGTGCATCGGGCGCGGAGTATCCGTGGCATTGGTCGATCGTCCCGTGGCTCGACGGCGAGAACCCGACATTGGAACGGCTCGCCGATCCGTGCCGCGCGGCGATCGACCTGGCCCGGTTCCTCGCCGCGCTGCAGCGGATCGATCCCGCCGGTGGGCCGCCACCCGGCGCGCACAACTTCGGTCGCGGGGCCCCGCTGGCCCAGCGCGACCGCGCCACCCGGGAGGCGATCGCCGCCTTGGCGGGCATCGTCGACATCGCGGCGGTGACTGCGGCGTGGGATACGGCGCTCGAAGCTCCCGCGTGGCACGGCGCGCCCGTTTGGATCCACGGAGACCTCTCCGCCGGGAACCTGCTGGCGGTGGACGGCCGGCTGAGCGCGGTGCTCGACTGGGGCGGCTTGGGGGTTGGCGACCCCGCGTGCGACCTGATGATCGCGTGGACGCTCTTCACCGGCGAGAGCCGCCAAGCGTTCCGGGCGACGCTCGGGGTGGACGACGCGACGTGGACGCGCGGCCGCGGCTGGGCGCTCTCTTGGGCGCTGATCTTCATCCCGTACTACCTGCACACGAACACGGCCGGCGTGACCGATGCCCGGCACACGATCGCCGAAGTCCTCGCGGACCACGAGTGATGGATGCGGCTCGGGTGAGGCGATTCCGACAGACCATCTCCCCCGATGCTACCGCGTCAGGATTTTGAGGCGGTTTCTTGTCACCTCACTCGTGCGTTCGTTCGGTACGAAAGGAACGGAATGATGCCCCTCGAACTCTACATGGTCGGCTTGGTCGCCCAGGACTTGGGCGCGGCGCTGGAATTCTATCGCAGGCTCGGTGTTGCCGTCCCCGAGGATAGCGAGGGGCGGCAGCATGTCGAGGTGAAGATGGAGGGTGGGCTGACCTTCTTCCTGGATGCCCCGCGAAGCGGGGGAACATCGAACGGCCCGCGCGTCATCCTCGAATTCTATCTACCAAGCCGCGCCTTTGTGGATGCGAAGTACGCGGAGCTCACCGGGTTCGGCTACCAGAGCTACCGCACCCCCTACTTCGATTCCCCCGTCGGCATGTATTTCGCGATGATCAACGACCCTGACGGAAATACCATCCTACTTTCCGCATCATAAAGTGGAGTTACCCCTGTCGATGGACGGTTTACCAAGCACAGTTGCAGAGGATCGAACAGCAATACACGGCGGACCGTGGTACATCCCTGCGGTGCCGCTCGCATTCGCGGTACTTATTGGGGTCAGGAGGAGACACCCACCGGCTCGGCGGCGGACCTGGTTATCAATCTTGAGGCCACCTGGCAGATGATTGCGGGGGCGCTCGCGCGCTGGACGGCCGCCGACCTCGGGGACCTTATCGCTATCCCGCCCTCGCTCAGCGAAGAGGAGTGGCAAAAGTGCCCCGGATGCACGCGACAATGGATCATCTGGCATGTCCTCGAACACGAGTTCCACCACGGTGGTGAGCTTTCTCTGGCACTCGGCGCCCATGGCTTGAAGGCGATCTATGACTGAGGAAAATATGGCGGTGCAGATGCGATGTCGAAACCAAGGTATCCGCACCTGCCACACATCGGAGGACAGTATGGACACCCCCACACTCGGCAGTATCCTCCTCGGCAGCCCCGACCCGCAGCGGCTGCTCGACTGGTACTGCGCCGCGTTCGGCTGCACGCCCAATGACGTTGGGTTCCTCACCTTCGGCGCGACCGAGGTGCTGATCGACGGCCGCGACGATGTAGTCCCGGTAAACCACGAACCCGGCCGTTTCATCCTCAATTTCCACGTGGAGGACGCGCACGGCACCGCCGCCCACCTCGACGCACTGGGCGTGTCGTGGCTCGTCGCGGTCGAGGAGCGGCGCGACGGATTGTTCGGCACCCTGAGCGACCCGGACGGCAACTACCTCCAGATCATCCAACTCAGCGCGACATACCTCGCCTCCCGAAAGGCGAAGGAGGAGTCGCCCGATGCTGCGGCACATGCGGCCCTTCAGCGGCTTCGCGGTGGACGACGTGCCGGAGGCAATGCGGTTCTACCGGGAGACGCTCGGGATGGACGTGACCGAGGAGCGCGGCATGCTGCGGCTGCACATCGGCGGGGGCGCGAGCGTCTTGGTCTACCCCGAACCCGGCCACATCCCCGCGTCGTTCACGATCCTCAACCTCCCGGTCGAGGATATCGATGCGGCCGTCGACGCGCTGGCCCGGCGCGGCGTGACCTTCGAGCGGTACGACGGCGTCGAGGCAGACGAGCGGGGCATCTTCCGCGGCGGCCCGTACATCGCCTGGTTCAAGGACCCTGCGGGCAACGTCCTGTCGGTCCTCCAGGAACGGGCGAGTGAATCAGGAGCGTCGCGTGAGGGGATCTTTCATGTCTGAACCGCAAATCCTGTTGACCGGTCTCATGTTCGGCGAGTCGCCCCGTTGGCACGATGGCCGTCTGTGGGTCTCGGACTGGGGTGCTCGCGAGATCATCGCCGTCGATCTCACAGGCAAAAGCGAGGTCCTCGCCCGCGCGCCCTCATTCCCGTGTTGCATCGACTTCCTGCGCGATGGGCGACTGCTCATGGTTTCGGCGGACGATGGATTGCTTGTGCGCCGGGAGCCCGACAGGTCGCTGGTCACCCACGCCGATCTGCGCAGCCTCTCTGGTCGCACCTGGAACGAGATCGCCGTCGATGGCCGTGGCAATGCCTACGTCAACGGCGCCGGCTTCGACCTTCAAGCCGGTGCGGCGTTCGCACCCGGGATCGTCGCCGTGGTCACCCCCGACGGCGCGGCCCGGCAGGTGGCCGATGGCATCGCCTTCCCGAACGGCATGGCCGTCACGCCCGACAACGCGACGTTGATCGTCGCCGAGTCCTATGCCAAGCGACTCACCGCCTTCGCCATCGCGGCCGACGGCAGCCTGGCGAATCGGCGCGTGTGGGCTGACCTCGGCGACGGCGTCCCCGACGGCATCTGCATCGACGCGGAAGGAGCCGTCTGGTACGCGGACGTCCCCAACAAGCGGTGCGTGCGCGTGCGCGAAGGCGGCGAGGTGCTGCAGACGGTCGCGCTCGACCGCGGCTGCTTCGCGTGCATGCTCGGGGGCGCGGACGGGAGGACCCTGTTCCTGGTGATGAGGGAGTGGCGCGGTTACGAGAGCATGGCCGACGAGTCGCGAACGAGCCGGGTGCTGACGATTGAGGCGCCCGCACCCGGCGCCGGTTGGCCATAGGAGCGGCGTAGCAGAACGGTCGCCCTGCATATTGTTAAGCTGGAGGTCGATTGAGGATGCTGCTCGAGAGGAAGACGGCAATCATTTATGGTGGTGCGGGGGCAATTGGTCGTTCAGTGGCCCATGCATTCGCCCGCGAAGGCGCCCGTGTCTTTCTCGCGGGGCGTACGGAAGAGTCGCTCGCGCGAGTCGTCGAAGCGGTTAGGACGGGAGGAGGGACGGCCGACTACGCGGTTGTGAATGCGCTCGACAAGGAGAGCGTCGAACGATTCCAGGGTGATGTCGTGGCGAACGCCGGATCGCTCGATATCTCCTTCAACGTGATCGGACTCGATGACGTGCAGGGGTCGCCGCTCACCGCGATGGCGGAGACAGATTTCACAGCGCCACACGGGCGTGATCCTCTCCCTGACCGCCCAAGTCGGTCGCATCCTAGGTGCGAATGTTGGCGGTTTCGGCGTCGCATGCGCGGCGATCGAAGGGTTGTGTCGCCAACTGGCGTGCGAAGTGGGGCCGCGAGGCGTCCGCGTCGTATGTTTGCGGTCGGCGGGATTGCCCGATGCCCCGGTGTCGACGAGGTCTTTCGCAAACACGCAGCGAATCAGGGAATTTCGAGGCAAGCGTTCGAAAGAAAGCTCGCCGAGGACACCCTGCTCAAGCGATTGCCGCGGCTGACCGAGGTAGCGGACGCGGCGGTTCTGGCGGCATCGGACAAGGCCAGCGCGATAACCGGCGCGATCTTCAATGTGACATGTGGAGAAATTGTGGACTAGAACGTAGATCTCAGGCCATTGCGGCAGTGTGTCCGTTCCGATACCACGGGTAATCGGTCGCGGTCGGCATGGCGCCGAGATGAAGGAGGATAGGATGCAGATGATAACTTCAAAAGACGGGACAACGATTGCGTACGATCGGGAGGGCGACGGGCCAGCCGCGATCTTGGTGGCTGGCGCGCTTTGCGCCCGGCTATCCTGGTCCGGCCCGGCGATCGCCGCGCTCCTCGCGCCCCACTTCACCGTCTACAACTACGACCGCCGTGGACGAGGCGACAGCGGGGATACCATGCCCTATGCGGTCGCGCGGGAGATCGAGGATATCGAGGCGCTGATCGATGACGCGGGCGGGTCGGCGTACCTCTTCGGCCATTCCTCGGGCGCGGCCCTCGCCCTGGAAGCGGCCGCAGCGCTCGGCAGGAAAGTCGCGAGGCTCGCCATGTACGATGCCCCGTACGACGATGATCGCGAGGCACCGCAGCGAGGGAGGGAATATACCCGACGACTCAGCGAACTCTTAGCGGCGGATCGCCGGGGCGACGCGGTCGTGCTGTTCATGGCGCTGGTGGGGACGCCGGCCGAGCAGATCGAGGGGATGCGCCGCGCGCCATTCTGGCCGGCGTTGGAGGCCATCGCGCCGACGCTCGCCTACGACAACGCCGTCATCTCAGGCGAAGACGGCGCGCTGCCCATCGCACGAGCGGCGCAGATGACCGCGCCGATCCTCGTCATGGCCGGCGGCGCGAGCCATCCCTCCATGCAGGACACGGCGCGGACGCTGAGCGCGGCGATGCCGCACGCGCGGCTGCGGACACTGGCAGGTCAGGGGCACGAGGTCAGCCCGGAGGCCCTCGCCCCCGTGCTGATCGAGTTCTTCCGCGCTTGATGCAAGGCCCGGTGTGGCCTGTTCCGCAACGCGCCGGGCGTCTTGACCGAGCGCGGTTCGCCGAGGGGGCGATTGAGGATGCTGCTCGAGAGAAAGACGGCCGTCATTTATGGGGGGCGGGGGCGATCGGCGGTGCGGGCGTACGGGATCAGCCGCGAGACGCTCTACCAGTACCTGCGCGCGGCGGAGTAAGCGATGCCGCAGCGGGCAGCCCCCGAGAATTCGTTCCGATAAGACTACCCTGGGGAGGTTATATGGAACCGTCTCCATGCCCGCGAGAGACTGCGTGTTACCGGTAATACTCTTTCACGATAGAGATGACGTGATGGCGTTGACTCCTTCGCGTCACCAGGGATAGTTCGTCATGCGCACGACGACCTTTGGGTGATCCCATAATCGCTCCATCTCGCGCGTTAGCGCATCCTTCAGCCCTTCCAGCGTCGCAAAAACCTCATTCGCCAGTCGTTTGCGTAAATGCCGGAAGAACTGTTCCGCCGGATCTAACTCCGGGCTGTACGGCGGCAACGGTAGCGGCATGATGCCTTCCGGCCAGATCACTTTGTTGCTGCAGTGGCTACCCGATCCGTCCAACACGACGCCAATCCGCTCATTCGGCCATTCTTCCCGCACCGTCACGAGAAAGAGATTGAGGCAGATCGTGTCCACATGTGGTAAGAGAAGACAACAGCATTCGCCGGTCTGCGGCGTCACGGCGATGGACACCCAGACCCATTCGTACCGATCAGCAACGATCCACGGCGGGCGATGGCCGAAGGTGCACCACCGCCGCCGAAACCAGCACTTCAAGCCGAAGCGTCCCTCGTCGAACGCCACAACCCGCTCGACCGCCGCTTCCTCTATCGTTGCGGCGAAGTTTGCTTGAAGGCCGCTTGTGCGGCGGCATCGGCGTTGGCATGGCGACGGCGACCCGTCTTCCACTTCACCTTGCGCCGCTTGAACTGGTACGAAATGCCGTGGATGCTCTGATACTGCACCCCCCACGTCTCCGCGAGGTAGCGTCGCGCTTCCTCCTGCCCACCGATCCGGCCCGCCTCTAACTCGACTTGCAACCCCGCCCATGCTTCCTCAGTTAGTTGCGCCGGTTTCCCCGCCGGGTGATAGACACGAATCAGGACGGCGAGACCGGCGGTGCGGTCGTATTGCCTCATGGATAAATCTTACTCCTGCAGGGTCGTTGCCTCACCAATGTTTCTTACTCTGGCTAGCCGCCAGAGCGCGTCCTGTCCCGCCTCGATCTCCCGCCGGATTGCCGCCGGATTGAG
>JAABUU010005857.1_pt1 | contig 13490 bp, 11 predicted proteins | sample 5559301 | NCBI WGS metagenome assembly JAABUU01 (sample SAMN10711884, study PRJNA513360) | rock metagenome | isolation source: Antarctica rocks | place: Antarctica: Victoria Land, Richard Nunatak white | reverse complement strand
CAGTCGTCGGGAACTGCTCGGTGCCCAGCACACCACCGACGGCGGTGACAACCGCGGCGACGTGAACATCGAGGTGGGTGTCGACGCCGCCGGTGACGAAGGGGCGTGCTTCTGCGATGGTGGTCATGTCCGTCCTCTGGCTCGCACTGGCAGGGCGGGCACGGTGCGGCGGTGGTCGGACAGTCCAGGGACGGGTGCCTGAGGCAACAGGCTCCTACGAGGTCACTTCCACCACCGGCGTGCCGGGTCGTTCTCCCGCCCGACCGACGGATCGGATCCAAGGCAGCAGTTCGCGCCGGGGCTTAAAAGAGTCAGGCCGGGTGGGAGAACGACTTCATCCAACATCCCTGGGCTAAGACGCGGCTTAGGCGCGGCACGGCACCTCGAGACATCCCTCCGCCCCGCCCGGCCGTGTGATCAATGACGTTCCTTATGAGGTTCTTATGCGTGGGCGGCACTCTCGGCCTGGTCCGCTTCACCCACCGAAGGAGTACAGCATGCGCAAGATCAGACTCACGGTCGCAGCACTGGCAGTCGCCGGCCTTAGCGCCGCCGGTGTCGGCACCGCCTTCGCCGCCCAGCCGGGAGGGTCGCCGTCAACCGCCGTGGCTCCCGCTGCCGGTGCCACCGGCAACGTGCAGCAAGGCGACCAGAACGCTCCCGACACGGCGACGGCCGCCGAGAAGCCAGGCACCGAGACGGCCGACGCAACCGAGAAGGCAGGAGCCGAAGCGGCAGGGCAGTCCGACGGCCCGGGCGGCCACCAGGACCCTGCGGGCAACGTCGACAACCAGTCAGAGGGCAACAACTAGCCCACAAGCTGGGCAGCGGCAGCGGCAGCAGGTGGCCGCTGCCGCTGTCCCATGCGTGGGCCACGGCCGATGCGCAGGCCGCATCCTGCCGCACGGCGGTCACCTGACCGGGCGGCGTGCCGGAACTGTTCGCGATCACTGGTGGGTGTAGTCGCTCCTGTCCGCCCTCGAGTAGCGCCCGGCGGGGCAGCTCGAAGGTGCGTTCCCGGTCGGCGGCAAGCTGGTTAGAGACGGCTGCGCAGGTGCGCTCAAGCAGCCGGTAGCCGTCGGCCCGCACGAGGTAGACAACGCCGTAGAGGCCGCAGAGCCGGCTGACCTGCTTGAAGGTCGGCGCTGCTAGCTTCCTGGCGGGACTGGCCCGCCTTTGGACCGGCCGAGCACCTGGGGCACCAGGCGGACCTGTGCGCCGGCAGCGGGCCGGCATCCTGCTGTTCACCGTCAACTGGCGTTGGGGCGACAGCGGGGGCGCCGATGTCCAGCGGCGAGCGGCGAGCGGCGAGCGGCGAGCGGCGAGCGGCGAGCGGCGAGCGGCGAGCGGCGAGCGGCGAGCTAACATGCCTCGTCTGCGCGGTGGCATCGCTGTCGCGCAGGCTGGCCAAGGGCCAGCAGAAGGTCCGCTGAGCGATCACGGCAGAGCCGACCATGCTGACGCCCCCTCTGCGCCGGGTCGGTACCGCGCCGTGCTCGGCCGTTCACATGGTGCTCACAGCAACCGGCGGCCGGGTGAAGGAGCCGTTACTGAGAGGATCCAGCGTGAGATGTCGCCAGTCAGGGGCTCTTCGCCCGTGTCCGGGCTCCCGCCCGGTAACAACGGTCCGATAGTCGGTGTCGTGCGCGCCGGGGTGAGGCTGTTTGCCGGGGTTTTGTTCGTGCACTACGGGCAGGCGTACGTCGAGAGCGGCGCCGATCACGCTGATGACTTCAGCCGAGCTGTCGCGGGCCAGGCAAACGGGCTGCTGGGCGCTCAGGTCCCGGGGTGTCTGTTTTTGGGCATCGGTCTGCACACCGGTTACGTCGGCTTCACTGTCGAGTCCCACCCGGGGGCCGCCAGTTGTCGCCGACGAGTGGGAGGACGTTGTGGAGGCCTGTTTTCGCCCCGTCGGCCCCGACGCGCGGCTGGTGCAATGGGGTGGCCAGGCCCAGCCGCTTGACCTGGCGGTGCGGCGCTACCGGGTGCGGTACTGCGCGACCGGAATGGACCAGGCCAAAGATGCCGACGCGACGGTGGCGGGGGTCATTGACTCCTACCTGCTGCAGTTTTGGCCTGACTCGGCTGCCCGCGAGGACGCGGTGCTGCGTCAAGGCAGTGCTGCGGCCGCCTACTGGCACCGGGTCGCACAAGGGGACCGGTAAGCAGCCACCCCAGCGGGCGGGCGGCCGGGCTCAGCCTGTGGGGACAGCCCGCAGCGCGCTGCGCTTGCCCGTGCCACGGTGCCCCGCGCTTCGAAGTGCGGGCAACTGGGTGGCAGCAGTGGCTGCTGCGTCGGCTGCGCAGCAGGTCGATGTCACCGGTAGCAGCCGGCGAGCGGCGCGAGGGCCGGTGGGCAGCCGGCCGGTTCCCATCGCTGGGGCGGGCCTAGTGGTGACTGTGAAGGGGTCGGTGGCAGGCGCGGCGAGCGGCGCCGGCAGCCGGGCGGCGAGCCAGTCGAAGGCGGGAATGCTGGCAGCGGACCAGACCCGCCAGTTGTGCCCGCCGGCAGGCAGCAGCACGGTGGTGACCGGCGTGCTGGCGCTGGCGGCGTGCGCCAACGCCCGCACACCGGCGAGGCTGGCCCGGTCCTGACGTGAAGTCATCAGGTACAGGGCCGGCCACCGCGGCGGCACGAAGCGGGGCGCTGCGATCAGGTCCGCACCGGCCGAGGCGTGCCCGTGTCCCCGGCGGCTGGGGTAGTCCCCGGCGAGGCTGGCGGCGGCGGTGTAGGTGCCGGGGTGGTGCACAGCAACGCCGACGGCGCAGTTGGCCCCGGTGGAGTAGCCGATGGTCGCCCAGCTGGCGACGTCGGTCCGGACCCGGAAGCTTTTTGCGAGCAGATTGGGGATGTCGACACCGAGGTAGGTGTCATCGGCGCTGCCACGGGCGTTGACGCACTCGCCGCCGACTGTTCGGGTGTAGCTGGGGGCGACGGCGATCACCGGCGGCATGCGGCCGGCGGCGATCTCGCCGTCCAGGGTCGCCGCCAGGTGCATCTGGTGGGTCCAGTTGGCTGGGCCGCCGGGGTTGCCGTGGAACACTTCGATGACGGAGAACCGCAGGCTGGTGCCGGCGCTGGTGAAGTAGGCGGCGGGCAGGTAGAGCAGGCCAGCACGGCGGATGTGGGAACGGGCCCCGTTCAGCTGCAACCAGACCACGGTTCCGTGGCCGGCTTGGGCCAGGCGACGTCCCCGGGCCGTCGTCGCCGCATCCAGCGATCCGTCCAGGCTCGGAGCCGCCGCCGTGGCACCGCCGGTCCCGCCGGTCAGTTCGGCGAAGCTGGTGTAGAAGCCGTAGTGCCGGTTGGCGATGTCGGCCGACAACACCGCTCCGCTGGCCATCACCAGCAGCAGCATCACCGACCGGACGACGAAGGCGGCCGGGCCGGCGAACCGTTGCCACACCCAGCCGGTCGCCCAGCAGATGGTGCCTGCGGCAGCCAGCAGCACCAGCAGCACAGGCAGGCCGGTCAGGCACATCGGGTGACTTTCCTGGTGCGACGAGGGCGTCCCCGCGGCTGCGGGGGACCACCGCGGGGACAGCCCGCACGCTGCCAGGTAGCAGATGTCGCCGCGGTGTGCACGAGATGTGATCCCGCGACTTGGCGCTTCATGGGTTGTTTCGCCTGTTGGAGCACCGGTCCGGTGTCAGCTGCTGACCAGTCCGAGTGGTGCGGCGTAGACGGCGTCGGCGGCGGTCCTGGTCAGCACCCGGGTCGCGACGAGGCGGTCGAGCACGTGCCGCTGCCGGGAGCGGGCCAGCGCGTAGTGAGCCAGTGGGTCGTAGGCGCTGGGGGCCTGGACGAGCCCGGCGAGCAGGCTGGCCTGGCTCCAGGTCAGGTTCTGCGGGGAGCGGTCGAAGTAGCCGCGGGCGGCGGCGGTGATGCCGGTGTAGCCGTGGCCGAGGTAGGCCGTGTCGAGGTAGAGCCGCAGGATCTGGGGCTTGCCGTACCGGTGGTCGATCTTGACGGCGAGGGCGACCTGCTCGACGCGGTCGGTGAAGCTGCGCCGCCCGCCGGTGTAGAGCAGTTTGGCCAGCTGCTGGTCCAGCGTCGCGCCGCCCGGGTCGGACTGCCCGAGCAGCGGTCCGGCCGTCGCCCGCATGCTGCCGAGGATGTCGATGCCGCTGTGGCTGTAGAAGCGGTTGTCTTCGGTGGCGACCAGGGCCTGCTGTACCCGAAGCGGCGGCGGGCCGGTCAGTAGCCTGCCGGCTCCGGTGTGGGCGGCGACCCGGGCAGCCGCGTCGCCCACGCCGGGGGTGGCCAGTAGCAGTACGCCGAAGCCGGCGGCGGCGATCAGCACGACAGCGACCGTCGATAGCAGAACCCGCCGTGTCAGCGACCTGCGTCTGGGGTTCCGCTGGCTGCCCCGACTGCGGCTGGCGTGTTCCCCAGCGACCGGCCGCTGCCGGGAATGGCGGTAGGACGCGCCGCCCTGCCCGTCGACCCTGCTCCGAGGGGCGCGGTCGCGGGTGGCCGGCTTCATCTCAGGATGAGGAGGAGCTGCGGCGGGCCCGGCGGACCTCGAGCAGAACCGGGATGAAGGAGACGACGACCACAACCAGCGTGATCGGGACGAGGTAGGTGTCGATGTTGATGGCTCCTCCGAGGGCGTAGCCGAGCAGCGGGACGGCCACGGCCCACAGCAGCCCGCCGAGCAGGTTCCACACCGCGAACGTCGGCGCAGACATCCGCCCCACGCCGGCGGCCGGGGCGGCGAAGGTGCGCACGATCGGGACGAAGCGGGCCAGGACCAGCGTGCGGGGCCCGAAGCGCTCGAAGTAGGTATGCGTCCGCTCCACGTAGGACCGTTTGAACAGCCGCGAGTCGGTGCGGTTGAACAGCGCCGGCCCTGCCCGGCGCCCGATCAGGTAACCCACCTGGCCGCCGAGCACGGCCCCGGCGGCCGCGGCGACGATGACCGCCAGGATTGCCGGGTGCGGCCGCCCGGCAGCGGAGGAGTGGGCGTAGGCGCCGGCCAGGAACAGCAGCGAGTCCCCCGGCAGGAAGAACCCGAGCAGCAGCCCCGTCTCGGCGAACAGGACGAGCGCCAGCCCGATCACGCCGTAGCTGGCCAGCAGGTGCGCGGGGCTCAGGCTGCCGGTCACGCCGGCGCCGTGCAGCACGCCCGCTGCCGCGGTCGTGCCGGTCACGCGAAGATCCCGAACCACACGACGGAGATCGCCCCGGCGACCAGGCAGTAGACCGCAAACGGCCGCAGGGTGCGAGTGGCGAAGTACCGGCTCAGGAACCGGACCGAGGCGTAGGCCGCGAGGCCGGCGACGATGCTGCCGACCAGGACCTGCCCGCGGATGCCGGTGCCGTTGGGTCCGAACAGGTCGGGCAGCTTGTACACCCCGGCGGCGAGGATCACCGGGGTCGCCAGCAGAAACGAGAAGCGCGCGGCGTCCTCGTGGCTCAGCCCGCGCAACAGACCGCCGACCATCGTCACCCCCGACCGGCTGATCCCGGCGAACAGCGCCGCGATCTGAAAGCTGCCGATACCGACCGCATTGACCACGGACAGCGCGGCCAGCGGCTCACCGCGCGGCTGCCGCAGCGTGTCCGTATCCGCTGGTGCCTGCGCGTCTGCACCTCGGGCGGCACCCACACGTTGCCGCGGGTGAACATGGGTACGGCTGCGCAGCCGCTCGCCGAGCAGCAGCACCGCCCCGTTGATGGTCAGGAACACCGCTGCCGCGAGCGGCTTGGCGAACAGGGTCCGCAGGCTGTGCTCGAACACCAGGCCGACGAGCCCGACCGGGATCGTTCCCAGAACGAGCAGCCACCCGAGGCGGGCGTCGGTGTCGGCCGGGTCGATGCGCCGACTGGTGATGCTCCTGCCCAGACCGCGCAGTATGCGCACCCAGTCCGAACGGAAATAGACCAGCAGCGCCAGGGCCGTCGCGACGTGCAGCCCCACGATGAAGGCCAGGTAGGGCGACTCGCCGGAGGACTGCTGTGTAACCAGCCGCTTCCAGCTGCCGCCCAGCCAAGCCGGGACGAGCACGCTGTGACCGAGGCTGCTGACCGGGAACAGCTCGGTCACTCCTTGCAGCAAGCCGATGACGACGGCCTGGGTGTAGCTGAGCATCTCAACCTCTCATCAGCGCGGGCCCGCCCCGTCTTCGGCGCAGCCTCGGGTCAGGTGCGCGCGTGGATCCGCGATTCCCCCCAACTGTTACCTGTTCAAGATGTGAGCACCATGTACGACATCAGGAGGCTCCCGCGGCCCGGACCGCCGACGAATGGCCGGACCCGCCGCGGGCAACGGGTCGCGGGCGCTGCCACCGGTTCGGCAGCGCAGTGCAAACGCGCGCTGCCAGCAGCGGCGACGACCTCGCTGCTGGAGCGCAGACCGGCGGTGTGGCATCTGCGCGTCGACCACCACCAAGAACGGGCGCGGCACAAAGCCGGCTGTCCGTTACGTGTGGACGGTCTGATCAGCGGCATGCGAACCCGCCTCGGGCAACTCCAGCCAGACAGCGGCGCCGCCTCGCGCTCGGTTAGCAGCTGTCGCCCGTCCGCCGTGCGCGACGGCGATGGAACGCACGATCGCCAGCCCGAGGCCGGTGCCTCCGTCGTCGCGGGTACGAGCTTCGTCTGAACGCCGGAAGCGTTCGAACGCGACGGGCAGGAAGTCGGGCGGGAAGCCGGGGCCGGTGTCCTCGACCTGCACCACGACCATCGGCTTGCCGTCCTGTACCTGCCGGCTGCTGCTCAGTGTCACGGTCCCGCCGGCCGGGCTGTGCCGCACCGCGTTCTCGAGCAGGTTGTCGACGGCTCGGCGCAGCCTGTCGGCGTCGGCCGGCACGACCAGTCCGCTGGTCCCGTCCAGCCGGATCTGGACTCCAGCTGGCGCTCCGCGCACGCGTGCTAGCCGTACGGCCGCCGACAGCAGGTCATCGACGTCGACCGACCGGCACCGCAGGAACTGCTGGCCCTGGTCGGCACGGGCGAGCAGCAACAGGTCTTCGGCCAGTCGGGCCAGCCGGTCGGTCTCCTGCACGGCGCTGACCATCGCTGAGGCCAGCTGCTCTCGGCTGCGCCCGGGGCGGGCGGCCAGCTCGAGCTCGGCCCGCAGGATCGCCAGCGGGGTCCGCAGCTCGTGGCCGGCGTCGGCGACGAAACCACGCTCCCGCTCGAGTGCGTGCTGCAGCCTGGTCAGCAACCCGTTCACCGTCACCGCCAATCGGGCGATCTCATCGCGGGTTCCGGGAACGGCGAGCTGCACGTCGCGGTCCTGGTCGGTGATATCAGCGACCTGCCGGCGCATCCGCTCCACCGGGCGCAACGCCGCGCCGGCCAGCACCCAGGCGGCCAGCCCTGCCGCGAGCACTGCCGGTGGACCGCCCAGCAGGATGGCGTTGCGGACCCGGTCCTCGGCAGTGTCGCTGATGTCGGTTCCAGTGCCGACGACTGCCAGCAGCCGGCGCCCGGCGGAGTCGAACGGCACGGCCAGCACCCTGCTGCGGTCACCGTTCACCTCGCCCGTGAAGGAGACCTCCCCCGACAGGGCGGTTCGCCGCTGCTGCGCATCGAGCACGGAGTTTCGCCCGGCAGCCTCCGAGGAGCCCAGCAGCACCCCATCGGGGGTGAGCACCTGGGCGACCTGCTCACTGCCGCTGACCGTGCCGAACGGGTCAGCTCCGGTCGGGGTCGCCACCCGGCTGGCAAGCAGGTCGGCCCTGGTCCGCAGGCCGGTGTCAAGGGAGGCGTCAAGGCTGCGGGTCAACTGCAGCAGGAACCCGGCGCCGATCACGGTGACCAGCAGCGCGGTACCAGCCGCGAACAGCAGCGCCAAGCGCAGCCGCAGCGGCACCGTTCAGCCCTGCGAGCGGGGCGCCGTGCGCAGCCGGTAGCCGGCCCCCCGGACCGTCTCGAGCTGCTCGACGTCGAACGGACGGTCGACCTTTCGGCGCAGGTAGGCGATGTACTGGTCGACAACGTTGGACAACCCGTCGTAGGCGAAGTCCCACACCTGCTCGAGGATCCGGGTGCGAGTCAGCACCTCGTCCGGAGTGCCGCAGGAACAGCTCGAGCAACGCAAACTCCTTCGGTGAGAGCTCGAGCTCGACCGTTTCGCGCCACGCGCGGCGGCTCGCCGGGTCCAGCCGCAGCCCCCCGACGACAAGCTCCACCGGCCGCTCCGGGCTACCACGGCGCATCAGGGCCCGCAGCCGCGCGGACAGCTCGGCGAAGCTGAACGGCTTGACCAAGTAGGCATCCGCGCCGGCGTCGAGCCCCGCCACCCGGTCGTCGACGCCGTCGCGGGCTGTCAGCATCAGCACCGGCGCCCACCGGTGGGCTGCGCGCAGCCGGCGGCACACCTCCAGGCCGTCGATGCCCGGCAGCATCCGGTCGAGCACGACCGCGTCGTAGTCGAACTCGGTGGCGTGCCACACGGCGTCCGGGCCGGTGGACGCGATCTCGACGGCGTGGCCGTCCTCTTGCAGCCCGCGCCTGATCAGGTGCGCCATGCGCGGCTCGTCCTCCACCACCAGCACCCGCATGGCAAGCAACGCTACGCAGGCCACATGTGAGGCAAGTGAGAGCTGGATTACCCCTGTTCGTGCAGACGTCGCCGCGGTGGAGCCCGCCGAATGTCAACGACAGCCACCGGGCTCACATCGTGCTCACAGCAACCGGAACGCATTGTGAGGCGGTCCCTGCAGCCCAAGGAGCCGGAATGTCCACTGTGGTGCACGCTCTGCTCAGCGTCCCGGCGCTGCTGGCGTACCTGCTCGTCGGCCTACTCGCGTTCGGGGAGTCAGCGGCGTTCGTCGGGTTCGTGCTGCCCGGGGAGACAGCGCTGCTGTTCGGCGGGTTGCTTGCCGCTCAGGGCAAGGTCAGCCTGCCCGCGATGATGGGAATCGGCATCTGCGCCGCCATCGCCGGTGACAGCGTCGGCTACCAGTTGGGACGCCGGCTGGGCCCGGGACTGCAGACCAGCCGGCTCGGGCGGCGGCTCGGGGAGCAGCGGTGGGCCCGCGCTCAGGCCATGCTGCTGCGGGCAGGCGGCCGCGCCGTGCTGGTGGCCCGGTTCGTGTCCGTGGTGCGGGCCTTGATGCCGGCGCTGGCGGGAATGGCCCGGATGCCATACCGCACATTTCTGGTTTGGAACGCCGCCGGCGGACTGCTGTGGGGCGGCGGCTTCGTCCTGATGGGATACCTCGCCGGCGGCTCGATCACAACGGTCGAGCGTTACCTGCGTCTGGGGTGGATCCCACTCGCGCTCATGGTGAGCGCCGTCCTGCTGCTGCGGGTGCTGGGCAGCAGTCACCACCGACAGCAGAGCCTAGCTGCGCTGCATCGCGCTGGGGGACAGCTTCGGGGCCACTCGCTGACCGGCGCGGCGGCACGTGCTGACCTGCAAACTCACCTCAGGAAGGGACGCCTCATGTTCGCTGCGCTCACCTCGAAAGCCACTGCACTGTTTGCCCTGGCTGTAGCGGCAGCCGTGTTGACTGTCGTGGCAGCCTGCGGGGCCAGCGGGGCCAGCGGGGCCAGCGGGGCCAGCGGGGCTGCGACCGGCAACCCCGCCGGCGGCGGCAGCCCATCGGCGGCGCGGGAGACCAGCCCCACGGGGGACATCGCCGACAACGTCGCCTACGTCGCCTACCAGCCGCCGTCCGGCCGTTACACGATCAAGACCCCCGAGGGCTGGTCCCGCTCCGGCACCGGCGACTCCGTCACGTTCACCGACAAGCTCAACCGGGTGCAGGTCCTGCTCCGCCCGCTGGCAGCCGCCCCGACCCAAGCCTCGGTCGGCGCCAGTGAGCTTCCGGCCGCCCTCGGGCTCTCGCGAGGCGCCGGACCGGTCACCGGCATCACGACGGTCACCCGCAGCGCCGGACCGGCGGTCCTCGCCCGTTACCAGGCCGATTCGCCGGCTGATCCGGTGACTGGCAAGGTCGGCCGCGACGCGGTCGAGCGCTACAGCTTCTGGAAGTCCGGCACCGAGGCGGTACTCACGCTGAGCGGCCCGGTCGGCGCCGACAACGTCGACCCCTACAAGATGATCACTAATTCGTTCGGGTGGCGGCCGTGACCCCGCCGGCACTGCAGGCGGTCTCGCTTTACCGGTTCTTCCGTGCAGGAGATGAGGAGACCCAGGCGCTGCGCGGGGTCAGCGTTGCTGTCGAACCCGGCGAGCTGGTCGCCGTCGCTGGCCCATCGGGCTCGGGCAAGTCGACGCTGCTGTCCTGCCTGGCAGGGCTGGACACCCCCGACGGGGGCATGGTGCACGTCGCCGGACAGCGCCTGTCGCACCGCCCGGAACGTGAACGGACCCGGCTGCGCGCCCGGCACATCGGTCTGCTGTTCCAGAGCGCCAACCTGCTCGACCACCTCTCGGTCGACGCCAACCTCGCCCTGGTCCAAGCCCTGATACCTCGGCCCGCAGGCTCCACGCCTGCGCAGCGGCGCCTCGCCCTGCTGCGCTCGCTGGACATTGAGCAGCGGTCCACGGCCAGGCCGAGCACCCTGTCCGGCGGGGAGGCGGCCCGCGCCGGACTTGCGGTGGCGCTCGTCAACGACCCGGCGGTGCTGCTCGCTGACGAACCAACCGGCGAGGTCGACGCCGACACCGAACACCAGATCGTGGGGCTGCTTCGCGCCCGGGCCGACGCCGGCACCGCTGTGGTGGTGGTCAGCCACAGCGCAGCTGTCGCCGGGGCCGCCGACCGGGTCATCCGGCTTGAGGACGGCAAGATCGACGATGCAGCCTGAGCCCGGCCCGGAAGACGGGGGCAATGGGCTCGGCGAGGACTTGGTGCGCGCCGACCGGATCCACCGCTCCTACGGGGCCGGCAGCACCACCGTCTGGGCCCTGCATGAGACGTGCTGCACCGTCCCGGCCGGCGCCAGGATCGCCGTCACCGGCCGGTCCGGGTCGGGCAAGTCGACCCTGTTGCACCTGCTCGGCGGCCTCGAGCAGCCCAGCGGCGGCACCGTTTCCTGGCCGGGTCTCGGACGCTCGCCACGCCACGCCCCCGGGCTGATCGGCATGGTCTTTCAGGGACCGAGCCTGCTGGGCCCGCTCGACGTCGCCGAGAACGTCGCCTTGCCGCTGCAGCTCGCCGGGACGCCGGCTCGTGACGCGATGTCGGCAGCGAACGGCGCGCTGGACGCCCTCGGCTTGGCGTGGCTTGCGGACAAGCTGCCGGCCGAGCTGTCCGGCGGCCAGGCCCAGCGGGTGGCGCTCGCCCGCGCCCTGGCCTGCCGGCCGCGGCTCATCCTGGCCGACGAACCCACCGGGCAGCTCGACGGCGACACCGGACGGCGGGTGCTCGACGTCCTGCTGCAGACCGCCACCGCCCTCGGCGCCGCCGTCGTGGTCAGCACCCACGACCCGGCCGTCGCCGCCCGGTTCGCGGTCCGGTGGGCGATCCGCGACGGCCGGCTCGACACCCAGCCCGCTGCATCACCCGCCGCGGCGCCAGGGGCTTCCCGCACGCCCTCCGGCGACCCGCTGCCGCTGGCGGGGCAGTGAGCCTGCTGCTGCTGTGGATGCGGGGGCTGGCCCGGCGGCGCCGGGGCCGGCTGCTGGGCACCGCCTGCGGCGTCGCCGTCGCCGTCGCGCTGCTGGCCGCGCTCGGCTCGTTCCTCGCCGCGTCCAAAGCGTCGATGACCCGCCAGGCCGTCGCCGAGGTCGCCGTCGACTGGCAAGTCCAACTCGCCGCCGGCAGCGACCCGGTCCGCGCCGTGCAGAGCGTTGCGAGCACACCCGGGGTGCTGGCGGCGCTGCCCGTCGGCTACGCCGCCAGCACCGGCCTGGCCGCCACAGCAGGCGGGTCGACCCAGGGCACCGGCGTCGCCGTCGTTCTGGGACTGCCCAGCGGCTACGAACAGAGCTTTCCCCAGCAGATCCGAACCCTGGCCGGCGGCGCGGCAGTCGGCCTGCCCGAGGTTCTGCTGGCCCAGCAGACCGCCGCGAACCTGCACGTCGGCCCTGGTGCTGCTGTCAGCATAGGCCGCGCCGGCCTGGCGCCGGTCACGGTCCGGGTGGCCCGCGTCGTCGACCTGCCGCAAGCCAACAGCTTGTTTCAGACGGTGGGAGCACCCAGCGGCGCGCAGCCCTCGGCCCCGCCGGACAACGTCCTGCTGCTGCCGGCCGGCCTGTGGCACCAGCTGTTCGACCCGGTGGGGTCGGCGCACCCGGATCAGGTTCGTACCCAGATCCACGTCCAGCTCGCCCGCACGCTGCCCCGCGACCCGGCTGCTGCCTACACCACCGCGCTGGGCGCCGGGCACAACCTCGAGTCCCGCCTGGCCGGTAGCGGGGTGGTCGGCAACAACCTGGCCGCAGCCCTGGGGGCTGCCCGGTCAGATGCGCTCTACGCCCAGGTGCTGTTCGTCTTCCTGGGCCTGCCCGGCGCGATCCTTGCCGGGCTGCTGACAGCCGCCCTCGCCGGCGCCGGCGCCGACCGGCGCCGCCGCGAGCAGGGCCTACTGCGGGCGCGGGGCGCCACGAGCGGGACACTGCTGCGCCTGGCAGCCGCAGAAGCTGCCCTGGTCGGCGTCATGGGCGCCCTGTTCGGCCTCGGCGTCGCCGCCGTGATCGGCCGGTGGGCGTTCGGCTCGGCAGCGTTCGGGGCCAGTGCCGCCCAAGGGGCCGGCTGGGCAGCCGGCGCCGCGGCCGCGGGGCTGCTGATCGCCGGGCTCACCGTGCTGCTCCCGACCCGGCGGGACCTGCGAGAGTCCACCGTCGCGGCCTCCCGCAACTCGACGGCGCAAGCCGGGCGGCCGGTGTGGTTGCGCTACCCGCTGGACTTGCTGGTCTTGGGCGGTGCCGGCGCCGTGTTTGCGGTGACCAGCCGCGCCGGCTACACCCTGGTGCTTGCCCCCGAGGGCTCGGCGAGCATCTCGGTGAGCTACTGGGCCTTCGCCGGGCCGGCGCTGCTGTGGCTCGGCTCCGGGCTGCTGGCCTGGCGTCTGTCGGACCTGCTGCTGGGCCGTGGACGGCGGCTGCTGGCTGCTGGGCTGCGGCCGGTCGCGGGCAACCTGGCCGGCACGGTTGCGGCCAGCATGGGACGCCAGCGCCGGGTCATCGCCCGCTCGGTCGTCCTGCTCGCGCTGGCGGTCTCGTTCGCCGCCTCGACGGCGACGTTCAACGCCACCTACCGCCAGCAGGCCGAGGTCGACGCCCGGCTGTCCAACGGTGGTGACGTTACCGCCACTTACCCCGTGGGCGCCCCGGTCAGCCCGCAGGTCGCGGCGTCGCTGGCAGCGGTGCCGGGGGTTCGCCGGGTGGAGCCGCTGGTGCACCGCTTCGCCTACATCGGGACCGACCTGCAAGACCTGTACGGGGTGCGGCCAACCACCGTGCGCGCTGCGGTGTCGCTGCAGGACGCCTACTTCGCCGGCGGCAGCGCCGCGCAGCTCATGTCGACGCTGGCTCGCCAGCCAGACTCGATCCTGGTCTCGGCCGAGACAGTCAAGGACTACCAGCTGCGCCTCGGTGACCCGCTCATCCTGCGGCTGCAGG
>JAABUU010005856.1_pt1 | contig 13490 bp, 12 predicted proteins | sample 5559301 | NCBI WGS metagenome assembly JAABUU01 (sample SAMN10711884, study PRJNA513360) | rock metagenome | isolation source: Antarctica rocks | place: Antarctica: Victoria Land, Richard Nunatak white | reverse complement strand
GCCTGCCACCCTGGAGACCGGGGCCCAGGTGTCGGTGCCGCTGTTTGTCAATCAGGGAGACCGCGTGCGCGTGGACACCCGTACCGGCGAGTACGTCTCACGCGCCTAGTGGTGCCCTAGTGGACCGTTCCCGTCGTCTCGGTGTGGCGAGCCACTGGCCAGCCATGCGCCGCTTCGTGTAGCCGCTGATGCGCCGCTCGGAGCAGAGGCGGGCGGCAGTGGTGGCTCTGTATCAGCACGACCTCACCGGTCGTCCCCTCGATCAGGCCTTCGTGCGCGACGCCCATGCCCTCACCCGCTCGCTGGCCCACGCCGCCGCCGACCGCGCCGAGGAGCTCGACGGCGTCATCGAGCGCCACGCCCACGGCTGGACGGCCGCTCGCATCGCTCCTCTGGAGCGCAGCATCATGCGGGTGGCGCTCATCGAGATGCTCCACGCCGACGCCGTGCCCGGCGACGTTCCCATCCCCCCCGAAGGCGCCATCGACGAGGCCGTGCAGACCGCCAAGACCTTCTGCGCCGCCGAGGCGCCCGCCTTCGTCAACGGCATACTCGCCGCCGTGTTACGCGAGATGCGCGACAATGGCGAGCTCGGACTGGCCCCCACCACCTCATGACCGACACCCTGGACAGCCTGATCGATCGCCTCGAGCGCGCCGCTGAGCAGCTTCGCTCCGGCGAGCTGTCCCCCGACGCCGCCGCCGCACTGGTCGAAGACTGCGCCGCCCTGGCCGGCGAGGCCGGCGCCGAGCTCGAGCGCCGCTCCGCGGCCAGCGCCCACGCGCCCCTCCCCGGCCAGGACAGCCTCCTCTAAGCCGTGAGCCGGTCGGCTGACCGCGCAGCTGCCGAGGGTCGGATCTCGACGGTCACCATGGACCTCGAAGGTGGCGCGTCGACGGTCCCCGGCGCCCCTGAGGGCGCCGCGTCGAGCGCCCCCGCCACCTACCCCGACCACCTGCGCCGCGCGGTCGAGGCCTACCTGGAGGGCATGCGCTTCTCCGACGAGCCCATCACCACCGGCTTGGAGGAGGCCATGCGCTACTCGCTGTTGGCCGGCGGCAAGCGCATCCGTCCCGTGCTTGCGCTGGCCACCGCCCAGGTCCGCGGCCTGGAGCCGGCCACCGTCATGCCCCTGGCCGCCGCCATCGAGCTCATCCACACCTACTCGCTCATCCACGACGACCTCCCCGCCATGGACGACGACGAGTTGCGCCGAGGCAGGCCGACCTGCCACGTGGTCTTCGGTGAGCACGTCGCCATCCTCGCCGGAGACGCCCTCTACGCCGAGGCCTTTCGTCACGTCCTCGGCCGGCCCGGGCTCCGCCCCGAGCGCACCGTCGCCGCCCTGGCCGAGCTGGCCGCCGCCACCGGGGTCAACGGCATGGTCGGGGGCCAGTACCTCGACGTCGCCGGTCGCGCGGGACCCGGCGCGGACGGCCTGCGGCGCCTGCACGAGCTCAAGACCGGCCGGCTCATCGGGGTCTGCGTCGAGTGCGTACTGCTCCTGGAGGCCAGCGGGGAACCTGCCACAATGGCCTACCGCCGCTTCGCCGCCGAGCTGGGGGTGCTGTTCCAGATCGTGGACGACATACTCGACGTCACCGGAACCGACGATGCGCTGGGTAAGCCCCATGGCAGCGACCAACGCCACGGCAAGCGCACCTACGTGACCGAGTTCGGACTTGACGGAGCGCGTGAGCTGGCGGCCCGTTCACACCGAGGCGCCCGTGACGCCCTCGAGGTGGCCGCCCCCGGGGGCGCCGGCCCGCTCACCCAGATCACCGACTTCATCTACACAAGGACCTCATGACCCCGCGCCTGCTCGACCGCATCGACCGCCCCCAGGACCTCCATGGCCTGTCGGAGGAGGAGCTCGCCCAGGTCGCCCAGGAGCTGCGCACCCACATCATCGAGACGGTGGGGGAGATCGGCGGTCACTTCGGAGCCAACCTGGGCACCTGTGAGCTGGCCGTGGCCCTGCACTCGCTGCTTGACTCCCCGCGCGACAAGGTCCTGTGGGACGTGGGCCATCAGGCCTACCCCCACAAGGTCCTCACCGGTCGGCGCGACGAGCTGGCCACCATCCGCCAGTACGAGGGTCTGGCTCCGTTCTGCTCCATCGCCGAATCCGAGCACGACATCATGGGAGCCGGCCACGCGTCGACCTCGGTGGGCTACGCGGTGGGCATCAAGGAGGGCATGCGCCAGCGCGGCGAGCCTGACGCCGGACAGGTGGTCGCCGTGATCGGCGACGGCGCGATGACGGGTGGCGTGGCCTTTGAGGCCCTGCATCAGGCGGGCGGGTTGCAGACGCCGGTCGTGGTGGTCCTCAACGACAACGGCATGTCGATCGCCCCCAACGTGGGCGCCCTGTCTCGCTCCTTCAATCGCGTGCGCCTGAACCCCAAGCTGTGGCACGCCCGCGAGGAGGTGGAGGGGGGACTGGCCAAGCTGCCCGGCATCGGCGCCGCCTTCGAGCGCCTGGGTCCCCAGCTCAAGGAGTCCATCAAGGCGTTCTGGGCACCGGGCCTGTTCTTCGAGGAGCTCGACTGGGCCTACACCGGGGTGATCGACGGCCACGACGTGCGCGGCCTGCGCGTCGCCCTACGCGAGGCGCTGGCCGCTCAGCGCCCGGTCCTGGTCCACATCGCCACCGTCAAGGGCAAGGGCTTTGCCGCCGCCGAGGACGGCGGGCTGGAGGGGATGGAGAAGTGGCACGCCGCCAAGCCCAAGTCCATCGCCAACGGCGCCCCCACCCCGAGCGCCCCGGCGCCCGCGGGATCACCGGCCCCGATCCCCCAGTACACCACCGTGTTCGGAAACGCCCTGGTGTCGGAGTGTCGCCGCGACCCGCGGGTGGTGGGCATCACCGCCGCCATGAACTCCGGGACGGGTCTGAACATTCTGCAGAAGGCGATGCCCCACCGCTATTTCGACGTGGGCATCGCCGAGCAGCAGGCCATCCTGTTCGCCTCGGGACTGGCCCTGGAGGGCGCCAAGCCCGTGGCCGCCATCTACTCGACCTTCCTGCAACGCGCCTATGACCAGATCGTCCACGACGTCTGCCTGCAACGCCTGAACGTGGTCTTCGCGTTGGATCGCGCCGGCCTGGTCGGCGACGACGGACCCACCCACCACGGGGTGTTTGACATTGCCTACCTGCGTTGCCTGCCCCACATCGTCCTCATGGCCCCGCGCGACGAGGCCATGCTCGTGCACATGCTCCATACCGCGCTGGTCTACGACGACGGTCCCGTGGCGCTGCGCTACCCACGGGGACAGGGCCTGGGATCCCCGCTGCCCGAGCGGCCCGTCCCGGTGGCGATCGGAACCGGGGAGATCCTGCGCGAGGGTGAGCGGGTGGCGCTGGTGGGTTACGGCTCGGGCGTGACCAAGGCCCTTGAGGCTGCTGACCTGCTCGGCGAGCACGGCCTGGAGGTCACCGTGGCCGACGCCCGCTTCGCCAAGCCCATCGACACCGGGCTCATGGCCCAGCTCGCCGCCGAGCACGACCTGATCGTCACGGTGGAGGAGGGGGTCCTGGCCGGGGGCTTTGGCACCGCCGTGTGGGAGTCGCTGTCTGATGGCGGCCAGAGCTCCCGCATCCTGCGCGTCGGGCTTCCCGACCGCTACGTCACCCATGGCAAGCCCTCCCTGCTCCACGCGGAGGTCGGCTTCACCGGCGCTCGGATCGCCGAGCGCATCGAGAGCGCGATCCGCGACCCGCGCGGCGCTCTCACCGGCGTCTGAGTCGCCGCCGGGCCAGCACATCCGTCGGTGGCGCAGCGCCGGCGGGTGCTCAAGGTTCGGTGAGCGCGGGTCGAATAGGCAATAGGACCCGGGTCAGCCCGAAGCCCGACGTCCACTGGGCGACCGTCAGGTCGCTGGCGCGAGCGCGCCACGCTCGGCATGGCGCCGGGGCGCCTGACCAGTGCTCTGACCAAGTTCGGGCCTTACTGCCCGCTGCCTGGATCGACCGAGAGAGTGACCACCATGTCCAAGCTGTTTCCCTCGCTGCACGGACCAGCACGCCGCGTGGCCACCGCCGGGGCGCTCAGCGTGCTGCTCACCGTGCTCGCCGTCGGGCTCACCACCTCCTTCTATCGGGCGGCGGTGCACAAGGGCAACGTCGCCCTTGACAAGATCCAGACGGTGGCGCGGATCGAGGTCGCGCGCACCGCACTGAGCCAGGAGGCGGCCGCGCTGGAGGGCTACGCGTCTGACCGCGACCCCGCCGACCTGCCCCTTTTCGATGCGGCCGCCGCCGATTTCAACCGCGCCATCTCAAGCGCACGCGACGGCAGCAACGTCTCCGGTGATGAGCATCGCGCCCTGGTGGCTCTCCAGGACAGCGGACAGACCCTGTCCACGGTGGGAAAGACCCAGGTGGTGGCTCAGGCCAAGAGCAGTCCGGCGGCGACCCAGCGCGGTCTGCATGCCTTTGCCACCGTCCAGTCGGCCGTAGAGCTTGCGGCCAACGGCGAGGTCAACGACTTTCAAAACGACGCCGGTAACGCGGTGCGGGCCGCGCGCAGTTCCGAGAGCATCGCCCAGGCGGTCGGACCCATCGTCGGCGCCCTCGCCGCCCTGCTCGTCGCTGGCCTGCTCGCCTACGTCACCCGGCTGCTGTCACGGCTGCTGCGGCGTATACGCAGCACGGTGGCGACCCTGAGCCGTGCTTCTCTGGAGATGCGCTCCGCCGCCCAGGAGGCTGCCGCTGCCACCAATCAGCAGTCGGCGGCGATCAGCCAGGCGGCGGCCACGGCCGATGAGCTGGGAGCCACGGCCGCCTCGATCGCCGCCAACGCCCAGACCAGTGCCAGCGCGGCGCGCCAGACGAGCGAGACCATGGAGGAGATGGAGCAGCAGGTGAGTGCGATCGCCGAGCGCTCGCTTGAGCTGGGGCGCGGCAACCAGCAGATCGACGAGATCCTCGACCTCATAAACGACATCGCCGAGCAGACCAACCTGCTCGCTCTCAATGCCGCCATCGAGGCCGCGCGCGCGGGGGAGGCGGGCCGCGGATTCGCCGTGGTGGCCAGCGAGGTGCGCAAGCTCGCCGAGCGCAGCGTGCGGTCCACCCAGTCGATCCGCGACATCGTCGCCTCGGTTCAGCACAAGACCAATGCCACCATTCTCGCCACCGAGCGCGGCAGCCAGCAGGCCAGCGAGGTGGTCAACCTCATGCGTTCCACCGGGGTGGAGCTCCAGGACAGCCTGCGTGTCACCCATCAGCAGACCGAGGCGGCCGGGCAGGTGGCCCTGGCCATGACCGATATCCGCACTGCCGCCCAGCAGCTCTCCGCCGAGCAGGACCAGCGCTTGGAGACCACCGAGCGCGTCGAGACGTTGTCGCGCGAGCTGTCTGAGCTGCTCGAGCACTACGGACTCTCGGCCCCTGAGGCCGAGCTGGCGGGGAGCGTTCAGTGAGTGCCGTCTGGGTACGCCTGCGGGTCGGCGAGGAGCAGTACTCGCTTCCCGTCGAGGACGTGCTCGAGATCGCCGACGTGGGGACGCCGCGCGGCGTGCCAGGCGCCCCCGCCTGCGTGCTGGGCGTCGTCAACCGCCACGGACAGGTGCTTCCCGTTATCGATCTCGCGCGCGTCATCTCCGGGATCGCGGAGGGTCAGGGCAAGTGCCTTGTCGTGGTCGAGGCGGCGGGGCTTCGGGCGGGGGTCACCGTCGACGAAGTGCTCGACGTCGGCCCTGCCGCGGCGCTGAGCGCCGCTCCGGAGTCAGAGCTTCTCAGCGGCGCGGCGATGGTCGACGGCGCTTGGGTGGGGATGCTCGACACGGGGGTGCTGCTGAGCGCCGGATCGGCGTCGGCGTCGGGACGAGCATGAGCCTGGACCCGGAGCTCATCCGGATCTTCGGCGACGAGACCGGAGAACGCCTGGATCGGATGGTCACCTCCCTGTTGCTGGCCGAGGAGGGCCAGGCCGGTGCCGAAACCATCGACTCGCTGTTTCGCGACATCCACTCGATCAAGGGAAATGCGGGCATGGTCGGCTACGTGGAGGTTCAGCAGATCGCCCACGCCATGGAGAGCCTGCTCGAGCCCGTACGCCAGGCCGGAGAGCTGCCCCGAGCGGTGGTCGACCCATTGCTCAACGCCATGGACGCGATCCGCCGAGCGGTGGCGGGCGAGACTGGCGTGGCCTCTGCGGCTCTGGCCCGGCTCAGCGTCGTGGACTCCAAGGACCCGGGAGAGAGAGGGCATGGCGGCAAAGCCATCAGGCCCGCTCTGAACGGTTGGGCGCCCACCCAGCCCATCCGTTCCCCGATCCCGTCCGGCGACCAAGACGTCCATACCATGGCGCCGGCGCGCGTCAACGGCACGAATGGGCCCCCGGCCAGCCGGTCCATCCGGGTGGCGGCCGGGAAGGTCGACCGGCTGCTGGAAGCCGTCGGAGAGACGGTGCTCCATCGGCGTCGCTTTGAGCACCTCGTCGCCCACAGCGCCTTGGCCGCCCATGAGGGGATCGAGGAGGAGCTGGGCCAGGGACGTCGCCTGCTGGACGAGCTCCAGCACGCGGTAACCCAGATGCGCACGCTGCCGTTGAGCTCGGTCACCGGGGCCTACCCGCGGGCGGTGCGCGACCTGGCCCAGAGCGAGGGAAAGCAAGTCCGCCTGACCCTCACCGGCACCGCCACCCAGCTCGATCGCCTGATCCTCGACGGCATCTCCGAGACCATCGTGCACCTGCTGCGCAACGCCATCTCCCACGGCATCGAGTTGCCGGGCGAGCGCGAGGCCGCCGGCAAGTCACCGATCGCCGACGTCGAGCTCAGCGCTGAGCCCCGGGGAGAGCTCGTCGCCGCGAGCGTGCGCGACGACGGCCGAGGCGTATCGGCGGAGCTCGTGCGCCAGGGCGAGCAGTGCGGCTCCTTGGCCGAGGTCCTCGCCCAGGCCGGTGTCTCGACGGCCGGGCAGGTCACCGAGCTGTCGGGCCGGGGCGTCGGTCTGGACGCGGTCAAGCGTCACGTGGAGTCTCTGGGGGGAAGCCTTGAGGTCACGACTGAGGCCGGGCGCGGAACCGTCATGACCATGCTGTTGCCGCTCATGCTCTCGCTGCTGCATCTGCTGCTGATCGAGAGCCACGAGGAGGTCTGGGGCCTGCCGTTGGCCAGCGTGGAGGAAGTAGTCGATGTGGGCGAGCCGCTGTGCCTGGCGGGACGGTGCTCGGTTGAGGTGAGAGGGGATGCGGTGGCGCTGTGTGATCTCGGCGTCGTCTTCGGCGATCCCACGGCGCCGGTCTCGTCCGTCGGGCGTGCGGTGGTGGTCTCCTCGTCGGGGCGGCGCGTGGCACTGCCCTGTGCGCGGGTCATCGGTGAGCAGGAGGCGATCGTCAAGAGCATCGGCCCGCTGCTGCACGGCCTGCCCGGCTACCTCGGCGCGGCGATCCTGCCCGACGCCCGCATCGCGCTGATCCTCGATCCGGCCTTTGTCGTCCGTGCTCGTGCCCGGGAAGGTCACAGCGCAGCTGCGCCTGAGCGCCATGCCCCCACCACCATTCTGGTGGCCGACGATCAGTTCACCGTGCGCGAGCTGCAGCGCATCCTGGAGGGGGCGGGTTACCGGGTGCAGACCGCCGCCGACGGGCGAGCGGCGCTCGACGCCATCGAGCAGGACGCCGACATCGGTCTGGTGCTCACCGACATCGAGATGCCCGAGATGGATGGCCTGGAGTTGCTGGCAGCCATCCGGCGCGATCCGGGACGCTCGTCGCTGCCGGTCATCGTGCTCAGCTCACGCGGCGATGAGACCGATCGCCGTCGGGGAGCCGAGGCGGGAGCCGATGCCTATCTCGTGAAGTCTGAGTTTGCCCAGGACCGGCTGTTGAGCACCGTCGCCCAACTGGTGGCGCGATGAACGCCACCGAGGCCCCCACCCGCATCGTCATCTGTGAGGACTCGCGCACCTACGCCCACGCGCTCACCCGCTTTCTCGAGCGCGACGACGACCTGCGCGTGGTGAAGGTGTGCTCGAGCGCCGAGGAGCTCCTGCGCGTGCTGCCCGACATGCGTCCCGATCTCATCACCATGGACATCGAGCTCCCCGGACTCGACGGGCTGGGGGCCACCCGGCGCATCATGGACTCCGGGCGTCTGCCCATCCTCGTCCTCAGCGCTCACGCCGGCTGGGGCTCAGAGCACGCGGCCGCGGCACTGGAGGCCGGCGCCCTCGACGCCATCGCCAAGTCCGACATTCACATCGACGACCTCGAGGGTCACGCCGCCGTCGCCCTGCGTCGACGCATCAAGCGCCTCGCCACCACGCGCATGCGCCCCGCCGTCGCATCCTTCCCCGCCGCCGTCGCGTCCACCGCCGCCGTCGCGTCCCCCCCCGCCGGCGCGTCCACCGCCGCCGTCGCGTCCCCCCCCGCCGGCGTTTCTGCTCGCCCCTCCCCGTGGGGCAGGCCGGCGGGCACCTCGGTGGGCATCGTGGCCTCCACCGGCGGGCCGGCCGCGCTGATGGCGCTGCTCGCTGAGCTTCCCGGCGACTTCCCGCTTCCCGTGCTCATCGTCCAGCACATCGCCGCTGGCTTTGCTCCGGGCCTGGCCCGGTGGCTCGACGGGGTGGTCAAGGTCCCCGTTGCGCTCGCCGAGCATGAGGTCGCGGCCGGACCGGGCGTGTGGCTGGCGCCCGACGATGCCCATCTCCGCCTCGTCGGGCCGATGCTGTCTCTGGATCGCCAAACGGTGGCCGGGCCCTTTCGGCCGTCTGGCGACATCCTGCTCAAGAGCCTGGCCCGGGCGGCGAGATCGGGCGCGGTGAGCGTCGTGCTCACCGGCATGGGTCGTGACGGCGCCGAGGGTACGGCCAGCGTGCGGGCCGCCGGCGGCCTGACCATCGCTCAGGACGAGGCGAGCTCGGTGGTGTACGGGATGCCCCAGGCGGCCGTCGACCGGGGCGCTGAGCTCATGCTCGCGCCCGAGGCGATCGGCCGAGCCCTGAGCGCTCTGCGCGGGGCCGGGGTGTCGCGGTGACCACGGCGCTGAGCACCCTGGCGGCCCTGGTCACCCGCCACAGCGGCATCGTGCTCACAGACGCCCACATGCCCGCCCTGCGCTCGGCGCTCGGGCGGGTGCGACCCGGACTGGAGGCGCAGGGGATGCTCGAGCTGCTGGGCGACCCGGAGCGCGGGCCCCTCGCCCTCGATCAGCTGCTGGACGAGCTCACGGTCAACGAGACCTACTTCATGCGCCACACCGACGAGCTCGCCGACATCCCGTGGCGACGGCTTCTCGATGGCGCCCGCCGCGCCGGAGCCAGCGGCGTGCGGGTCTGGAGCGCGGCCTGTGCGACCGGTGAGGAGGCCTACTCGCTGGCGGTGCTGGGCCTCGAAGCGCTGCCCGAAGAGCTCGCCCCCCTGACGGTCCTGGGCAGCGACCTGTCGGTAGCTGCTCTGCGCCATGCCCGGGCCGGCCACTACGGGGTGCGCTCCACGCGTTCTCTGGAGCCCGGGGTACGCCAGCGTCACTTCGAGGCCGACGACGCCGGGCTCAGCGTGGCCCCAGCCGTGCGTGGACTCGTGCGCTTCCTCCAGCACAATCTGGTGGCTGATCCGTTGCCCCCGACGGGAGAGGGCCCCTTTGAGCTCGTCGTCTGTCGCAACGTGCTCATCTACTTTCGACCCGAGACCGCTCGCTCCGTGGTGGCTCGCCTGCGCGGAGCGCTGGCCCCGGATGGCTTGCTCATCGTCGGTGCCGCCGACCGGCTCGCTCTGTCCCCGCTTCACGATCGCCGCCCTCCCGTCCCCCCCGCCCGTCGGCGTCCTCCCGCCGCCGGGCGGGGGGGACGGACTGCCTCGACGCCCGTGCCGCGCGATCAGAGTGCGCTTGAGACCCCGCCACCAGCCGACGCCTTGGAGCAGGCGCTGCTGGCGGCCGACAGCGGTGATCTCGCGGGCGCACTTGAGGCGGTCGAGCGTGTTCTCACCCACGACGGCCTGGACGCGACGGCCCACGGCATCCGCGGTCTCGTGCAACGAGCCGCGGGAGAACCGCGGGCTGCCGTCGTCTCCCTGCGGCGGGCGCTCTACCTCGACCCCACCTTCGTCCGGGCGGCATTCGAGCTCGGTCAGGCTCACGATGCCCTGGGAGACCGCGTGGCCGCCCAGCGTGCCTACCGGCACACGCTGAGCGCTCTGGGGGCGGCGCCCGAAGAAGGTCATCGGCTGCTCGGGGTCACCGCACCCGCAGACCTGGCCCAGGCGTGTCGTCGCCATCTGAGCCCGCCGCCCCGAGAGGCGCTGGCATGACGGCCGAGCGTAGGGTTCTCGTCATCGACGACTCGATGCTCATTCGTCGGGTGGCTGCCATTGCCCTGGCCAAGCATGGGTGGACGGTGCTCGACGCCGAGTCGGGCCGCGACGGCCTGGCGGTGGCGATCGAAGACCATCCTGACGCGATCCTGCTCGACGTCGAGATGCCCGGCCTGGACGGACCCGCCACCCTGCGAGAGCTGCGAGCCGATCCGCTCACGCACGACATACCTGTGCTGTTTCTCACCGGCCACGCCGTTGACCAGGACAAACATGGGGACCTGCGCCTGCTCGGAGCCGATGGAGTACTCGCGAAGCCCTTCCAGGCGGCCGACCTGGCCGGCCTCGTCGCCGAGACCCTGGGATGGAGTTTGTGAGCGCGCGGCCGACATCCGTGCCGGGACAGTCGCCGGTCTCGGCCGGCCAAGCGTTCGGGGACGGCTTCGATCATCCTGCGCTCGAGGAGTCCCTCAGGCAGGTGTGGGAGGGGGGCAAGGCCGATGTCGGCGCCCAGGTCGCCCTGCTCGCCGCGGCGGTCGCCGCCGCCGGCGCCGGCGAGCTGACCGAGGAGCTGCGGGCTCGCGCCGGCACCGAGGCGCACAAGCTCGCCGGATCGCTGGGGACCCTGGGCTTCGCGTGGGCCTCGGAGTGCGCGCGTGAGCTCGAGGGCGCGTTGGGCGGCGACCCGGCGGCGAGCAGCCAGGTGGCCGCGCTGGCAGGCGCCGTGACCGCGCTGCAAGACGGGCTGTTCGGCGACGCCCGGGTGCAGCTGCCTGGCGCCGCCGAGAGGGTCCACGCGCCCGAGGAGTCCCTCGCCGTCGCGGATCACATCGATCTGCTCGTCGTCGTCGAGCGCGACCGCGAGGCACGCCTGATGGTCGCCGATGCCCAGGCCCGGGGGCTTACGGTCGCGCTGGCGGAGGATCTCACCAGCGCAGAGCTCGCGCTGGTCGAGCGCACTCCCGAGCTTGTCCTGCTCGACCTCACCCTGCGAGAGGGAGCCACTCGGGCGCTTGAGTTTCTCAGCGAGGCAGCGGAGGGCCGGTCGGTGGTGGTGATCGTCGATGAGCACGAGTCAGTCGATCGCGTGGAGGTCGCCCGCCGGCGCGGCCGCGGCTTCCTGCCGCCTCGCCTCTCACCCGGGGAGACCATCGATGTGGTGCTCGCCCTGCGTGACCGCGAGCGGATGCCGGGAACGCGCGTGCTGGTCGTCGATGACGATCCCATCATCCTCGCCACCGTGCGTGCCGTACTGGAACAAAGCGGCCTGACGGTCATGGCCTGCCATGGGTCTGAGGGCTTCTGGGCGGCCCTCGAGGAGTTCATCCCCGACCTCATCGTGTTGGACTTCGAGATGCCTGGCGTCAGCGGACTCGAGTTGTGTCGGGCGATTCGCAACGACCGTCGCTGGGAAGGGCTGCCGGTCGTATTCCTGACCGTGCGGACCGACACCGAGTCGGTGCATGAGGTGTTCGACGCCGGGGCCGACGACTATGTCGCCAAGCCCCTCGTCGGCCCTGAGCTGACCGCCCGCATCGCCAACCGCCTCGAACGGGTGCGCCTCCTGCGACGTCTGGCTGACACCGACGCGCTCACGGGGCTGCCCAACCGGCGCAAGTCGACGGAGAGCATGGAGGTGCTGCTGCGGATGGCCCATCGACTGCGCCAGCCTCTGAGCCTGTGCGTGATGGACGTAGACAACTTTAAGGCCATAAACGACGGCCATGGCCATGCCGCCGGCGATGCCGTCCTGCGCGGCGTGGGCGCCGCCATGCGATCCTCCTTTCGCGGTGAGGACGCCATCGCGCGATGGGGAGGCGACGAGTTCGTGGTGGCCATGTACGGACTCACGATCACCGACGCGCGAGACCGCGTGGCCGCCTTCCTGGAGAGCATTCGCGGCGCTCGCTTCGCGGACGGAGGGTCGGTGGCAGCGACGATGAGCGCCGGCCTGGCCGCCTACGGTGAGGATGGCGACAGTCTGGACGACCTCTACCGCGCCGCCGATAAAGGCCTCTACGCCGCCAAGGAGGAGGGCCGCGACCGCGTCGTGCCCATCTCGGATCGTCGCTAGGCCGCCGGTCCCATCGACATCTTCATCGTCGCCGACGGGCCCGCGCCCGCAGTGCCTCTGGAGGGTCACCTCCGTACCCGCGGCTATCGCACCCGCCAGATCGTCTCCACCGCCCAGGCGGCCCTGGAGCTGGAGCGCGATCCGCGGCCCCGCGCCTTCCTGGTCATCCTGGCCCTAGACGCGGCGGGTGTCAACGCCGGCGAGGTGTTGAGCATGATCGACCACGCCGACCCGACGGCCGCCCCGACGGTGGTCCTTCTCGGTGCCGGCGCCGGCGAGGTCGACGGGCTGGTCGAGAGCTCGTCGGCTGCCGTCCAGCGCCTGGCCAAGCCCTACCGCCTCTGCGACCTCACCCAGCACGTCAAGCGAGCCGCCGCACGTGGCCGATGACCCCCTCGGTGCGGTGGCCTCGTCGGCGGACAGGGTCCTCATGGACGCATCGGTGGGGCGGACCTACCCAGTTCTGGGGATGCTGACCGGGCTCGGTGGCGCCGATGAGCTTGGTAGGCGTCAGTGGCGCCACGTCACCATGGCCGCTTTGTCAAACACCCGCCCGCTCCCAGTCACGGCCTGGTCGCGATGACCGACCGCGCCGAGCACTCCAGGCGCCACGCCGTCTCCGCGGGCCACGGACCAGCGCCCGGTCTGGGACACGGGCGAGAGGCTCCCGACCGTCCCACCGCGGTGCTGCTCATCGAGGACAGCAGCGAGTACGCAGAGCTTGTCGACGCGATGCTCGACGAGGCGTGGCCCCACACCCTGCACCTGGTCCACCGTCCGCGTCTGACCGAGGGCATCGAGTACCTCGCCCACCACACGGTGGGATGTGTGCTGCTCGACCTCGGTCTGCCCGACGCTGAGGGCCTGGCGGCTCTCAGCCAGCTCAAGGGCATGGCTGCGGAGATACCCGTGGTGGTGCTCACCGGGCGCGACGATGCGCTCACCGCCGTCCAGGCCGTCCAGGAGGGCGCTCAGGACTATCTCATCAAGTCTCGCTCCAATGGCACCCTCATCAGCCGAGCGGTTCGCTACGCCATGGAGCGCAAGCAGTCAGAGCTCGATCTCGCCCACCAGGCCATGCACGACGCTCTCACCGGCGTCCCCAACCGGACCCTGTTCGCCGACCGGCTCACCGTGGCGCTGGCCCG
>JAABUU010005851.1_pt1 | contig 13497 bp, 21 predicted proteins | sample 5559301 | NCBI WGS metagenome assembly JAABUU01 (sample SAMN10711884, study PRJNA513360) | rock metagenome | isolation source: Antarctica rocks | place: Antarctica: Victoria Land, Richard Nunatak white | reverse complement strand
ATCTCTAAAGATCAAGCACTATCAATTCTGATCTTCATTGATTGTATCATCTAGGCACGATTCTGACAGAAAGTCATAAAGAAAAAAATGAAAGAAAACATTCAAATTAATTGATAAAAAGTTATAATTTAAAAAAATAAAGAGAAAAACATAAAAGAACGTAAAGTTATTCATTAACAAAAAGATATAAAGAGAAATTTAAAAAAACATGAAGATTAATTAATAGAAAGTTATAAAGCAAAATATTGCAAAAAACATGAAAGAAAATATAAATATTTAGAAATAAAAGATTATAAAGAGAAAGATATAACATATGAAAGAAAAGATGAAAATCAAGTAATAAAAAGTTATAAAGAATGAAAAGTTGAATGAAAAGTTCAACAAAGAATTGAATTTAATAAAAAGTTGAATAAAAACAGTTATTTACTTTCAGGTGTTTGCCATGCCGGGTTTGACATTCCCTCGAATCGAGCAAAGCGCGTCGGCACAGCTCATCGCCGCTTTTCCAGGCCATAAATATTCGCTCGTCCTCCTTCGACTTTCAACATTTCTCCTCATTTCCTTTGTCTCTTTCGCCTGGGCTTTTTGTCGGCTTCTCGTTTTCGTCCCATGATCCTTTGCTCGGATCTCAACCCGCATCTGGGAGAAGTCTCACCTTTGCGATGATCGATTCTATTGGCTCTGTTTGAAGGCGCGCACTTTTCCCCTTGACTTCTTGAATCGCTGTCCTTCGCGTCCCTTACCTGCGCCTCCTAGAGTGATTCTCGACCTTTCTGTCTTCCTCTCTTAGCGTTCTTCTGTTTTCTGCCCATAGCTGGCCTCCTGTTCCCCGCTTCATTAGCGTGGCAATCATTGTCCACGGGGTGTTGAGCGATCGTCATCGTCACGACAAGGGCGCGAGCAAGGTGGAGCCTGCCCAGAGCTATCGCCTGTGCGCCGAGACCAATTGAATAAATGCCTCACATCACCCTGAGCGTTTTTCCTACTGTGCCGTCGGCGAATGGATGGCGTGATGCTGTTGCCAGCGGTCTGGTGACATCTCCTGCCGGAACCTGGCTTACGGCAATTGGGCAGCCTCGTCGAGTTCAGCTCGGCTGGGTTTCAGGCATCAGTTGGTGCTGACGTGGCAGCGGCTTGATTGAGAGGATATGCATGTGCACTGCGCAGCACTGCCTGAATTGGAACCCTGAGCTGTTGGAGAGGTGACATTTTCCTGTGCCGTCCTGTGCCATCTTGCCGAACACCCTTCATCCTTGCCATCTGCATCGAAAATCCCCCAGCTCATGAAGAGATTGTCTCAGTCGTGCCGATGCTGAGCCATGAAATCTTGATGGGTCATGGACGATCAGCTTTAGGGGGGACAATCCGCGCAGTCTGGACGCTCCTTAATGTCCTGCGAGGCATTCTACGAGGCATTCTGTGAGGTGTGATCCCTGGAGATATCAGCTGGCTGCTACAGAGGAGACTTTCGGATACACATCCTGCCGAGGAATACCGCGCGTGAATTGGATGGCAAGAGAACAGAGGAGGGAAAAAAGGAACCATTGGGGGCTGAGCAACCCTTGAGGGTTGCGTGCAGCCAAGAGGGGGCTTACGAAGGTTCAGAGGGACAGCGTAGAGATGGTGTGGCTCGCAATGGGATTGAGTGTACCTCGTACAGAGAGCGGCTAATGAGTCACGACATATAATTCATCTTGCGCTCTCCTTTAGAACAGGTAGCGATTTCCACCGTTTTCTTATTTACAAGATTCCCTCGCAATTTTATTCTACAATGGCTGCCGTTGAAATGACCTCCATTCACTTCTATCGACCATCGCCGGTCACGAGCCCATGCCTCAGCCTAAAGCCATCAACTTGGGATAGTGCTGACGAAAGACGCGATGCGACCTTACAGCGCGACAGAGGGGACAAACCTTTCAAGACGAATTACGAGATTGAACCTCAGCTTCAAAGCAAGCTAGCTGGAGAAACCAGAGCCGGGGATGGAGGTAATTTTTAGAACCCAGCGTCATGAGAAATCCATCTAACGAATGCAGGAAACTCGGAAAGAGATGGGAACAATCGAGGCGACGGCGACAGTGGCACCACTAATGAGGAAGACCTTTGCCTTCCATTCATCGAGCCTTTCGGAAATCCCCGCAACCTTTCGTCCGAAATCGAGAAGAACACATCTCTTCCCTTGAAGGAGATTGACCGAGCTCTGTTTGATGACGAATTCTTCGACATTGACGACTTTCTTCGCTTCCCCAGGGCCTGTGCAGCCTCATTAGCTTCAGAGAAATCTCAGCTTTGTGAAGGTGTCGCACAATCATCAATGAAGCAGAGTCCTTTATCGAGGATGCCGAACCCAATGTTCCCTACCAATGACGAGCCTATGATCGCAACGGCCACATTGGAGGTTTGAGATTTCCCCAAGCGCAAGGCAAACACAGTCAATATGAACGAAGGCAGCAGAGTCAAGATTCATGATAAGGCTATATTCACTTCAACTTCGACGTGTCTAACAATCTTACAGAACAGTCACTCGGAGTTCTCAATAACACCGGAATCAATAAGTCATTTATCAAATCAACCTTCGAACCTAGTGATGAACGGAACAAGAATTCAGACATCATGTCGACTAGGACGCTCTTCAAGCTACTGAGCAAGCAGATATTGACTTTTCCGGGACTGAATGGGCTCAACTTCAAGCGTGAGACACAGGCTAAGCGTTCAGGTCAGTGCGCATGTCTTCATTGTTGTTGGCACGTCTGATAATTCTAGAAGACTCGATCGTGATCGACGATATCGATGAGAACAGAACCGACATCGATGGCCATGATCCCCCTTCATTGAAGAAGCATAGGGGATCGGAGAAAGCGGCTCTACAACCTGTATTCAAAGTTCCACCTGAACTCGGATTTTACTATAATCGAGCGCTCCAAGATCACGAGAATACCGCAAGCTCAAATCGATCGAGTGAGCTTGGTGAAAGTCAAGGTAGGACAGAACGTGAATCTTTAATACAAGAGTAAAACGGTGTCTGACATTTCACAGACAACCCGTTCGTGATGCAGGACGAGAACATCAAGACTGGCGACGAGGGCACTTCTGCTGAGATAGCAAGCATTATGTCTGAGATTGATACTGCAGACACCCAGCTCAACGCACTTTGTTCAACAAAAGAGTCAACGACACATCATTGCTCGGATCCTAATGCAACCGCTGAGCCTTTTGATCGCCTATTCTCCCCTAGCATCACTCCATTCGAGGACCGTGAAAGACGGCCTGTTCATGCAAATGTTCACAATGGGAGAACGTCAGCCATCGTCAAATCCGTCAGCACTACCGCCACCAGACCACTTGCCACCGAGCAACATCAGAATCCTGGTGGTCCAGCAGAGGTAGAGGAGCAGGAGTGGGAAATTACGAAGATTCTCGAGAAGAGAGCGGCCGGATTAGAAACGGAATACAGGGTACGCTGGAAAGATACATGGTTGCTCAGCAGTGAATTGGGAAGCGCACAGGGGTTGTTGGAGAAGTTCGAGGCACAAGGCCGAGCACAGCATGGACGTAAACGGGGTAGACCGGCTCGGACGGACAAAGGCTGGTGATCGTGCATTCGTCCGTAACCACATCGTGGGTGCGTGTACGGCCATGTCCCTGCGTCAAGCAAGCACGCAACCTATTCGTTGCCAAAGGCTCAGCTGTAGCGCGAAAGGAGGTGAAGGGATTGATTTGCAAAATTGGTTGGCCGTCAATGAAGAACAGGAAAGCAAGCGAAGACAAGGGCGTATTTCGAGATTTGTTAACTATTTTAGAGCTTGGGTCTGCTGCATATTGAATTAAAATAATGCAATAAAGGACGAGAAGAGAGTTGATTGTAACCACTTCTTGTACTAAACGTCTAAGGGGGGCTTCCAAAACCGCTGTCAGCCATATCTCCTGGAGAGAACTCCCGAGCTCATTATTCCAGGAGCTCTGACGTTGTTTGCCTCCTATGATCCAATACCGGCTCATCCAAGCTGCATGGTGCATCACCTTGCACTGCCTCAGAAGAGTTTTCCTGGGAGACGTTACCTTGGATAGCCCAAATACCAGGTGGCGAGGCACCATGGGCACTGCCTCAAGCTGCCCCAGAAGAATTCTCCTGGGAGACGTTGCTCAGAAGAGCTTGAATTATAGATGGCGAGGCACTAGAGGCACCCACCTCACTGCCCGAGTCACAAGCACAATCACGGTGTACCGTACCAAATTGGAGCGGCGTGCCAGAATTAGAACAGGGTGCTATAGCTGGAAGGATGCCTAAGGGTGGAGCAGGACTGGAGCAGATGGAGAGAATGTTGACAGTAAATATCATTATAGCTTAGGGACGATTACGTAACTACGCGCTTTCAGCACCACGTCACCTTGAATGTGCATTTCCCTTTCGCTTGACCATGTCACGAGCTGGCTATCCAAGCACTTCTTACACTGTCTCGAAAGATGGCACCCACAGAGCTTACATGTCGCCTCCGCGTGAAGAAGGTTGAAGACAATGATGATGACAGTGGACAGCCACAGGAAGCGACGATTCTCCCTCTTAAAGACTACTGACGTAGGAACCGAGATACGCACACGCTGGGCCAACGAGGTGATCAAGCACTTTGGGCAAACTGGGGAACCCCACATCAGCATTCGATCTTGAGATTTTGTTGCTGAATTAGATGGATCTATCGAGTCTCTTCCGATGTCAGGATTGGAAGGCGACCTCATTGAGGGCTATCCCGCTCGCTTCCAGATACCACCAAGCACCTTACAGGGTTTGGATTACGAAGAAAAGGTCAGAAGAACCGAAATGTTCGCAATGGCTAGTCTGCTCTACGAGATCATGACCGGAAGGAAGCCGCTCGAGGGATTGACCGACGACGAGGTGCGGCATCGCTTCGTTGATGGGGATTTTCCCAATGACGCCGCTGCTCTGCCCAATGTGCTATTCATCTTTTCGGGCTGGAGTGCAGAGTTCTCGCAGAAACTAGCGAGACGAGGCATACATGATCATAGACGTTTCTCAAGAGCTTCTGACTGTTTGTAGTGAAACCACAAGATGTCACTCTTTTCCAAGCCACGAAAAGCTATGCCAAAGCCCATTCAGTGCTCGCTGGTCTTCAAGTAGTGAGCACTACTGTTTCTGTTCTATCATTCTTCGCGGTGCCCGTACTCGGAGCTATCGGATTCACGGCTGCGGGGCCGGCGGCCAACTCTGCTGCAGCAGCTTGGCAAGCATCGATTGGGACGGCCAAGGCCGGCAGTCTTTTTTCTTGGTGTCAGAGTGCGGCCATGGGCGGAGGGGCTTTAGGTGGTATCCAAGCTGCTGATGTTGCTGGAACGGCGCTTACAAAAGTGGGCAATCTTCCGGAATTGGTGAAGACATTCAGAAGGGGTTTCCGTACCCCAAACCAACTAGAGTGACTTTGTAATAGTTAAGGCGATGCCTCTAATAGCCTGACGACATGCAAAAATTTCACTCAGACCCAGGTGATACGACACGACAGCCTCGATCTCAGCGACGAGGTAGACCAGGAAGTTGATCCTCTTGTCCCAGTAGGTCAATCGCCGGAGCATATCCTGCTCTTCTTCTAGAGCTGCATCTAGAGTGATCTCGCCGTCGAAGGTTCTCAAAGTCGTGACGAGAGTGCTCGAGTCTGTGGGCATGGCTGTGGAGCAGCAAGGCATGGAAGGAAGTCTTGCTCAGCGAGCGCTTCCACTCCCAAGCTTTTGGTGTTTTCTCAAACATCGAAATATTACAGCGCTAAAATTGATACCACGAGACTACCTGCGCAATTCTTATGAGCAGGCTAAGTGATTTTCATATTTTACAATTTCAGAATTGTTAAGCTTAAATTAAACTGAATGCCTTGGCTTGGTATTGCCATGTAGATCCCCTCCGAACTGCCCATCTCTGTTGTACATCAAACGACCAAAGACGCCATTGACAGTAGCAGGTCTAGTCGTACCCGCCTTAGCACTCCGCAAAGGCGCGAAGATCCTGCCCCGATAGTCTACCCGAAGTGCCAAAGTGTGCAGCCCTTAGAGATGATCACATAAGGCTAAGCGCTGACATTGGCCTGGGGCGGCTCGCGCCGAGCATCATCCCTTGGGTCCAATCGAGGCTCAAGCATGACGCGGTGCTTCCTCGATCATATCCTCGTCGTGCTTGTCAACCAGACAAGGAATGAGATCCATGACATGGACCCAGGCCCAAGTTCTCCATGAAAGCTGCTTCTTACCCAAGGAAGCTTCTGGCTGCTCAAGACTCTGGGGCCACGCACCACTTATCGAATTCTCGTACCCTCCAGAGAGCAGCATTTCCGATACGACTTGTTCTTGAATCGTTTTGAGCTGCCGAATATGAGGAGGTAGAAATGGGAGACCTTTTGCCCCTCCATATGCTTTTCGATAAGAGGCATAGTTCTGATCAGTATCGATGAGAGTGAAGAGGTGTGGTATTTCACTTTCGTCGAAGCCGGTTTCTCGTAAAGCTTGAAGTACAGCGCACAAGCTGTAAAAATTCTGTCTGTTTCGTAATTCCTAATACGAACATTAGCATTTTGAGAGCAACAAAGAAGGGAGATACTCGCCTTGGCAAGATCAGCAAGTAGATCGCTGAGGCGGCTCTCAACGATGATACTGTCCTGTGCTGCTCGGCACCGCCCGTCCCATTGTCTGTTCATATGTTGAAGGTAAGAGTCTCCATTGATGAAGCTCTGAGGTTGTAGTAAGCTGAAGGCATCGACATCACTTTTAGTGAGAGATTCCGCCAGATCTCGAGGTGACATCGTCCTGACGTTGTCGAAAAATTTGGTGTCCGTGTCAAAACTGCGTATCCAATCTATCTCCTCCTGCAGGTATCTTCGTTGAAAGCGCACTTCTAGCACTGCGAGGTGTTTCAATGTTCCGTCGAGGTTCGCGTTTGGATGTCTGAAAAGGTCGCGGAGAGGGCCGTAGATCATTTCAAGACTGGGTTGAGGCGCAAGTTCCATGTCCGAACGATGAAGCAGCGCAAACAACACACTTTGGCTGACCGCCCAATGCACCGGGCTTCCTTCGGGCAATCGCTGCCATTAAAATCATTAAACGAGCGAATGGTATTGGGACGGCTGCACTCACTCGTACAACCTGCACAAATTTTTCGGTCTCCCCGGGAAAGTTCTCTAATCGGTCAGATATTTGATTGAATAGGTCATCATGCCAGTCTTTGAAAGCCTCCAATGGTAGGACGTCCTCATTGGGGTAGAGTGCTTCTCTGACATAGTCCAGAAACGTGATGCTTTCGAACCGCGACAAGCTTTCCTCATTAAGCTCCGAGGCAACGTTTGACGCGTCCGGCTGTGATAACGCCGCAGGTAATGTCGAATGCCACCAAGTTCTGTCGTCAGGACGTGAAGGCTCAAGCCGCGTCAGTATCTCCTTCACCTTTTGGTCCAAATCCATATCATCAACATGGCTCCGACTGGATGTTCCTGCACTCAATTGCAGGAGAGAATTGTTCAAGATTGGTGTCCACCTCGTCCGGAGGATCGAAGCAGGAGTGCTGCTGTCCCTGTACGTGCGATATCGGCATAGAAGTCGAATGGCCTGAAGGTCGTGGCCTCGAAGGATATACTCTGCCTGAGCCTCCCACCAGGGCGGTATTGAGTCGTCTATGGATGATGTGTAGGAGCTGCGCAATGATGATGCAATGGAGCTCCTGAAGAGGGTGGACGAACATGAGGCTAGAGAATTCTGAGGCGTCAAAGGGCGGTGAAATTGGAGTTCGTTAACGGTCGAAAAGGAACCACGTTTGGACCCAGGCCCTTGGATTGTCATGCACCGAGCCAACCGGCCTGGCGCAGGTACGGAAGGAGGCGATTGATCCATTGCTAGGACAAAAGGCTGACCACTGGACGAGAGTTTCACCGCCAAACAAGGCAACAAAACACATACAGGAGAAAATGAGGAGAATATTGCAGCGGGGGCCTAGCAGCCTTTTCTAGGCAAACCTGCATTGCGAACTCCATCACAATCAAGTCAAGGAGAGCAGGAAGTCCTAGCACGTTGGGGAAGTAGAAGACATGCCGAGAAGGGACTGTGACGAACTCCAAATTGGGGACTGTATCCATGTTCAATGGACCTTTACAACAAGACTCCCTTGGATTCAAGCTAGGCTCACGTCGAGCTAGACTTGTGGTGCAATGAGGTGGGATTGCCGCCCTTCTTGCAGAGCGTAGAGTGACGGTAAAAAGCCCGTGGTTTTTCGTCTAGATTGCAGGTGCAGAATCGATGATGTCGGTCGACATATTTCTGACAGAGACACCGTCACAAGACGATGATGGGAAGGACAAGACCAGATGAATGCATTGAATATCGATTTGGGTATCGTCTGAGCGCTACAGCCACCAAATTGGTCACTGTTTGGGCGCTTCAATCACCAACTTGGGCACCGTACGAGTGCTCCAATCGCGGACTTTTGGCGCTGTTCCCAAATTGTGACACTGTAGATCGAGTCCAAGGGATATGACGTTTACAGGGTTCTTGTTCCTGCCGAAGCATAATGTAAAGCATGTCGTAAAAAGAGGTTGCTGCCAGGTCACTGAGGTGGATGCAAGGCGATCTGGTTGAGAACGCGCGTAGAGGTGCTTCAATCAGGACCTGAATCCCTGCCTGAAAGCCAACTCGAAGAATCTTGTGATATCAGGTCAGCTCTCCGCAGCACTGGAGAGCCGTTGCTGATAATAGTCTATGACCAGGGCTCCTCGCCCTCCTGCTCCCCTTCCATCTCCTGAGAGCCTCGTCGTTTTCGCCATTCCACCTTGTTCCAAATGCACCACCTTGTATGAATATTGATGGGCTCTTGAGCTCTTGAAGCCCTGTCGTCATGTCTGACTCGAAAGAGAGTTGCTTCGCGCCAGTAATCAAGGACGGTCGTCTAGTTTGCCTAGGGCTCGCTGTTCAGCGTCAGCAGAATCGTTGCGTAAAGAGAACGTACACATCCTTACTTACATCAAGGTACGGGAAGACGTGATGATTCTTTGCTGCTTTTGTCTCCGCATGTTTCGCTCAGATCCGCGACTGTTTTCACGATGGTAACGATCCAGAGTGTCTCCCCGTACGTAGGACACACATCATCAGTTCTTAGCGCCTGAATTGTTGTCGCATGCCCCGCCATCATCCAACAACGTCAAGAAAGAAATGGCTGCTGAAGCTGCGGTACCTTCAACTTCTGCCAGTGATGAGCTCTCGAGGAGAAAACTGGATGACGACGGTTTCGTCGTGTTGAGAGGGTCGGTATTTGGTCAGCGATTTGATGGATTCGCACGGAAGGGCTTGCCCTTCAAAAGCGCAGACGGTTTGGACTTTTGCAAACTCAACATCCTTAGCGACGTTGTAAGCAAGCTCCTCTACTCTTGCTTTGCCTCTTCTGACATGGATGATAGCGTGTCCGTGGGGTTCTTGAGTATGAATTCCCATGGTGTGGACTTGGAGCGTACACGATGCTGGATGCTACTCAACAAGTCCCTGGATTCTTTCTCCATCCGCAAGAACCAGAACGCGAAGCCCTTGTCATTCAGCTATGGAGTAAGGGATCAAAGGTTGAAGTCTACAGAGGCTCTCATTTCTGCCGGTCGTTGGAGCATACCACGGGTGATACATTACTGGAGGTCTCTACCGATCAGCTTCCGATGAAGGCAGTGAAGGTGGAATTTGAGGAGGGAGGATTGTAATCATATCTCTTGGTACGCTGTGGACACAAGCTGACCTGTGTAAGGTCTATCCTGGACGGCCGACTCTCCTTTAAGATCCTTAGTGGTCACGCAGTAACTATGGTGTTTGCGGTCCAGCGACGGCTCGACAAATTTGCGAAGATGATACTTCCTGAGGCGCCTGAGCTTAGAGCCCAAGTGGAGGAGATGACCACTCGGAAGATTGGTTTCAATTATGAATACAAGGGATGATGGATCTACATTGTTGGATCATGGGCTATGGCCTGTTACGGCAAGGATTGTGAATCAGCGCGAAGCCATTATGAGTGAGTGGACTACCTAGAATCTCCGACTGAATTTTGCAAGAAGGTCGAAGTTTGTCCTGCGCCAGCCGCTATATAGCCCCCATGATTGAACTGATCGGATGCCATATGCAGATGATCTGATGATACAATACCCCGCGAGGGAGCTTCACGATAGCTAATGGCATCGAATTGTTCATCGGCTCCACCTGAGTCTTGATCGGTGCCAACCGAAAAGTATGCCGGGCGGTGCATATGGCCCCTGACTCCGCCAGGATCTCGTGAGAATACCGGCGCCTGCACTGAAGTAGCTGTAGAGTAGCATATGCCATTTTGCTGCGTGGGAACTACGCCCAAGTCCGGAAAGCAGGTTGGATTATGCTCTGGAGTGATCGAGAGGCTGTTGATGCGATTGCAGTTGTTGGCAACCCAACCATAATCTCGAGAAAGCATTGCAGTTTGCCCTAAATCTTCCTCTGATGCGAATGAGTGCTGGTAGCTTGCGGGAGAAGTTTGAATAGCAGCTCCTGCAGAAACCTGAGAGAACATTGGAGCTTGTGTCAAAGCGATTGTAGGCTTGTCCTTACGTTGGAGCTGAGTAGTGGCCCCTCCAAAGCTCTGGTTATATGTGGGAACTTGCTCGCGAGAAGTCGTAGATAGCCATGCCGGGTCCAGCTGCGTAGGGACTCCGCTGGGGTCCTGGAAGAAACGCGGAGCTTGATCCAAAGCCGTGGAACTGTAACCTGTGCCATCGATTTGAATCCCAATAACGCCAGCATCCCGTGAGAACACAGGCGCCTGGTCTATCGCAGGTGTAGGCCAGCTCGACACGTCTGACGCGTTCGGATGCGCCATAGCCAGTCTTGAGGATGGTCCTGCCATTGAAATGCCTAACACTTATGAGTCAATCAGGTTTGAATAATTTTCGAGGGGACGACGCACCTTCTTGAGGGACCAGGCCCAAATCCTGATTCATAGACTGTCCCACGACCTCGCGGTGTCTTTTCGTTTTCAGGTGTCGACTGAGAGAAGTCGATGTAGACAGATCTACCTGACACTGCTCGCAGCGAAGCAAGCGAGTTGCCGGTAGAGTTACTGAAAGAAAGCATGTTAGAATTAATATAATCCAAGTCAAAGCAGCATACTCACTGCGAGAGTTCGGAACGCAAGTATGCTGAGCCAGGTATACGGGCCTTGCGAAACGTTTCTCACACTTCTCGCAGTAAGTTTCATCAAGAGAAGGAGCAAGTTCCGGATGCTTGATCCGAATATGACTTCGAACGTGGTCCGATCTTTTGCAGGACTTCGAGCACTTTGGACACTGGTGGGGCCTCTCCGAGATTTGAGCTCGGAGAGCCTCAATGACAGTTTGTTGCAAGACGATCGTCTGCTTGTAATGCTCTTCTGTGTGATGCTCATCTTTTCTCTTCTTCACGTGGATAGTGGGTGGTTTGGTATGAGTGCGAGTCTGGATAGGTTTGGCTGATGTGGGTTTCAAAGATCCATGCAGTTGGTGTCTTCTGTTCGGTGTCCCTGATGGTATATTCAGCCTTTCGTGTGTTTCTAACGAGACGCTGCCCTTACCTTTTTGCTTGTGGCTGGAGGAACGGCGGGTTGCGTCGATGGAGATTGATGCCACTCGAGACGGGGATAAGGACATCTCGCACCTGAGACGTGGGATGGTGCGAGAACTCTCAACCACAGAAGCTTGGGTAGAACTAAAGGAAGCTAAGATGAGACGTTGCGTTGACTGTACCCTGGACAGTTGGATGCGTGCGGTCCCCAAATAGAGCTGCTTACGTAAGTATGCGCTATCCCTTTGCTGTCGTCGGTCCCAGCCAAGTCGCCTGGCCATTTTCTAGCTAATCGTACTCAATGTCGCAGCAGAGATGCCTCACCAAACGACGATATTCTTGGACCATGAGAAATCCAACACGACTACCCGCACAGTCCACCTGGCGATCCGGTTGCAGACTTGAGAGAAGCGAGGCTTCCTTTGGGGACCTACACCGCTCGAGCCACAGCGATCAACAACCTTTTCCGACGATTATGCCGTATACTCAATGACGAAGCAATGCTCCGCACTTTGCACTTTATCACAGACTAAAGTCTTCTTGAGCCTGGCGGCACAGCTTTTTGGAATCGAAGGTGGCGACATCTGTGACCTCCCCAAAGATGACCTCTATTTCGCCTGAGAGGCTTTACCCAATTCTGACATCTAAATTTCTAGAGCGCAGACCAATATGAGAGGCATTCAACCGTTCAAGATTGGGTAGGATATTGAGCTGGAGGAAAGGTGCAAAAGCGACGGGAACAAGGACAATGATGGTCAACCTCTGCCCCGGGAGGAGGACATCGTGATGCACAAAATCGTGTTCAGTAGGTGGAGCACGGAAGACGGCTAGAGGAAGCAACGGTGGTTTTCGCATGCCGAGTTCAATGTCTCCGCTCTTTTTGATCTGAGAGAACGATATTGACGGAAGGTTTGCAGTTGCGATCTCTCGCAAACTCGGAAACCAACTATAGAATTGATTCCGATTCATCAGGCGATGACAGTGGTAATGATGATCTTTACTAGCTTGCGGATTCCTCAAAGTCTGCAAGATGCAGGCCGAGGTAGTTATGGCAAGACAACGTACTGTTCTTTCTGTCCCTGGACATACCAGACGTCTCTCCTTTTTATCTTGGAGCAATACAGTATAAGCAGTCTATAATTAAACGAATTGTTCCCAGGAAGACACAGAAATCAGATAAATTCTCGACGTGAAAAGCGTAAAGCCGCCATCTATATCTCAAATAGAACCGTATTTGGTGAAGCAAGTTTTGAGCAGGCTCAGGTCATCGAATTCTCTGTCTGGACGGCAGCAGTGGATACTAGATCCCAGCGCACTGCACAGAGCTTTTCGTAACAAAATCACCACCTTGCAACATAGTATGCTTTACCGAAACGAGTACGAGTTGTCTGGAGGGCTTGCAACGATCGCTGACTCAGCCGTCCTGCTGCGGGAACGTTTGGCCAATCAGGAGCGTCCGGCGAGACCATGATCCGTGCCATGAGCTTACCTAAGTCTTCGAAGTAAACAAACATCCATGCCTCAGAATATTTATTATCATTCAACAATACAGCTGCATTATGGCCCAACAGTCACCGGATTACAGACAACTTTTTCAAGAAGAGCAGAGGAAGCGCCAAGAAGCAGAGCGCGCCCAGAAAGAAGCAGAGCGCGCCCAGAAAGAAGCAGAGCGCGCCCAACAAAAGGGTGAAGAGAAAATTCGCAAAACAACATTACCCGCGCTTGCCATGTTCACCTCCACTCCGGTCTTACTGTTCAAAGGGACACGACATTGTCAACAAAGGGCGACCCTGCCAATGCCAATGACAAGATACGTCCTGACCGGATCCTCGCATGGGACGATTTTCCTACATCGCAGGAGGCCATCTGGAAGGACCTTCAGCGATCAAACTTCATGCATGAACGGCACTTCACGTCGCT
>JAABUU010005845.1_pt1 | contig 13501 bp, 9 predicted proteins | sample 5559301 | NCBI WGS metagenome assembly JAABUU01 (sample SAMN10711884, study PRJNA513360) | rock metagenome | isolation source: Antarctica rocks | place: Antarctica: Victoria Land, Richard Nunatak white | reverse complement strand
TGAGCCTCGAGGGCCATAATGTCTTCCTCTCCACCGGCGAGGTTGTGGTCGCCAAGGAGGAGTTGCGCTTTCGTAGTCTCGAAGAGTTGACCGATACCTTGACCGACGCTGGGTTCGCCGTTGAGCACGTGTACGGGGACTGGAAGAAGGGGCCACTGCTCAGCACCAGTCGTGTCATGATCTTCGTCGCACACCGCGACTAGGGGGTGGAGCGGAGGGAGTTACCGTCGCTGCGAGCCGCCGACCTCCTAGCCGTGCTCACTCAGGAAGCGCCCGAGCGCGTGATATGCCCGCACACCGAACGAGGGCAGACGCGACAAGATACCTTCCGACCCTGCTCGCTTGGGAAACGCGAGGGAATGCCCTTTCTATTCTGTTATCTGGGTAGCATCAGGGTGGGCCTACGCCTCTAAACGTTGTCTATCCCTCGTGCGAAGGTGGCCAAAAAACGCAAGAGAATGGACGGCCTCAAAACCCTTAACCCGGTTGGCTGGTCCATTGCTACTCGCCACCCATTACCGACGAGGTTGCCGAGGCACGCCGCCTCAGCTCCTACTTCGTGCCCATCGCGCAGCCCAAGAAAAAGGCTAAGGTCACGCAGCAACCCGTCCTGTTCGACGAATTCACGCAGGACCGCATCAAAGAGAACGACTTCATCAACCAGATCCGCGCGCGCGTCTCCCTGTGGCGACAGGGGGACTACAAAGGCGTCACGAAGACGACGCGCCTGCTGCTGGACTATTGGAACAATCCCCAGCGGCATCGCAAGCTCTTCTTTTGCCAGATCGAAGCCCTTGAAACCGCCATCTACCTCACTGAAGTCGCGCCGCAGATCGGCGACAACTGGATACACAACCGCCTGGTCGAGCGCAATAACGATTGTAACCCTGACCTGTTCCGCGTCGCCTTCAAGCTCGCCACCGGCTCGGGCAAGACCCTCGTCGCCGCCATGATCATCGCCTGGCAGGCCCTCAACAAGCTGGCGGATCAGCAGAATAAGCGGTTTTCCGATGCCTTCCTTATCGTGGCCCCGGGTATCCCAGTCCGCGATCGCCTCCGCGTCCTCCTGCCGAGCGACCCGAACAACTACTACCAGGAGCACGACCTCGTCCCGGCTGACCTGCTGGAGGACCTGGGCCAGGTCGCCATCGTTGTCACCAACTACCACGCCTTCTTACGTCGCGAGCGTATTGCTGCAGGCAAGCTCACGAAGAGCATCCTGGCACAGGGCCAGAACAGTCCCTTCACCGAGACGCCCGACCAAATGGTCCGGCGGGTCTGCCGCGAGTTGGGCACGAAGAAGAACATCGTCATCATCAACGACGAGGCCCACCACTGTTACCGCAACAAGCCGAATGAGGTTGAGACGCTCAAAGGAGAAGACCTGCAGGAGGCTAAGAAGCGCAACGAGGAGGCCCATACCTGGATCACCGGCGTCGAGGCGGTGAAGGCCAAGATGGGGGTCAAGGTGGTGTACGACCTTTCGGCCACCCCGTTTTTCTTGCGCGGATCGGGCTACGACGAGGGCACGCTGTTCCCCTGGGTCGTGTCGGACTTCTCGCTCATCGACGCCATCGAGTCGGGCATCACCAAGATCCCCCGCGTGCCGGTGTCCGACAACGCCATGACCAGTGAATTGCCGACCTATCGCTACTTCTGGCCGCTCGTGCGCGAGGACCTGCCCAAAAAGGTCAAGAAGGCCGAGATGGCAGGGGTGGAGCCGCGGCTGCCGGCCGAGCTCGAAGGCGCGCTGTACAGCCTCTACCGCAACTACGAGCGGTACTATCATCAGTGGGACGAGAATAACCAGCGGAACGCGGCTGGGATGACACCGCCCGTCTTCATCGTCGTGTGCAACAACACAACCGTTTCCAAAATGCTCTATGACTGGATTTCGGGCTGGGAGAGGACGCTGCCCGACGACTCGACACGGCTAGTGCCGGGGAAGCTATCCGTCTTCAGTAATGTGAATGGTGAGCAGTGGACCCAGCGGCCGAACACGATCCTGGTGGACAGCGAGCAACTGCAGTCTGGCGAGACCCTCAGCGACGACTTCAAGCAGATCGCCTCCCGTGAGATCGAGGAGTTCAAGGTGGAGTATCGTCGACGCTTCCCGGGACGCGACGCCGAGGAGTTGACCGATGAGGACCTGCTGCGCGAGGTGATGAACACAGTCGGCAAGCCCGGCAAGCTCGGCGAGGGCGTCAAATGTGTAGTGTCTGTTTCGATGCTCACCGAGGGGTGGGACGCCAACACCGTCACGCATATCATGGGGGTGCGAGCGTTCGGCACCCAGCTCCTATGCGAGCAGGTCGTGGGCCGTGCCCTGCGGCGCGTCAACTACGCCGTCAACGACGACGGGATGTTGGAGCCGGAGTATGCCGAGGTGTACGGCGTGCCCTTCTCCTTCATTCCTACCAATGGTGAGACTGGCAAGGGCCGGGAGGCTAAGCCCATCACCCGCGTCCGTGCAATGGAGGATCGCATCGCGTGCGAGATTGAATTCCCTCGCCTCGTTGGGTATCGCTACGACCTACCGGTTCAGAAGCTGGAGGTCGCGTTCACCGACGAGTCGCGCCTGGCGCTCTCGACGGCCGACCTCCCGACGGTCACAGAGAACGCGCCCATCGTCGGTGACACGAGCATCCACACGCTCGATGACCTCAAGGAGCATCGGCTACAGGAAGTGGCCTTCCTGCTGGCCAAGGTCACACTCGAACAGTACTTTCGCGAGGACGGCGACCGCGGCGTCGTGAAGTCCTGGTTCTTCCCGCAACTCCTCGACATCACCCGATGCTGGCTGAACGAGTGTGTGACGTGCAAGGACGGCACCTTTCCGCAGTTGCTGTTGCTGACGGAACGGGCCTACGACGCCGCTGATCTGATCCATAAGACCATCGTGCGCTCGACCAAGGGAGAGAAGACGCTCAAGCCCATCCTGCGCCCGCACAACACGATCGGCAGCACGCGCTACGTAGATTTCGACACCACGAAGCCGGTATACGTGACGAACCCGGACAAGTGCCACATCTCGCATGTTGTGGCGGACACGCAGTCGTGGGAGCAGAAGATGGCCCAAGTTCTCGAAGACATGCCTGAGGTTATGTGCTACGCCAAGAATCAGGGCCTTAACTTCACCATCCCGTACACGTTCGAGGGACAGGAGCACAACTACACCCCCGACTTCATTGTGCGGGTGGACGACGACCAGGAGGACCCACTCAACCTCATTGTCGAGGTGTCCGGCCAGAAGCTCAAGCAAAAGGCAGCCAAGGTTTCCACCGCCCACACCCTCTGGGTGCCGGCTATCAACAACTATGGTAAATACGGACGCTGGAGTTTCGTCGAGATTAGCGACCCCTGGGACGGCGAGAACACAATCCGCGCCGTGGTCAGGAACGGATGGAGCTAGGAGTTAGCACGCATGGTTAGCACCAAGAACGCGGCATCGACGCCGATCGACAGCGTCCGACACAAGGACAAGCGAGTTAATATCCCGACCGAAGAGTTAAGCGGGTTCATGGCCGACGACGAGCGGAACCCGCAAACGATACTCTATCCGCGCGATCCGTCTTTGGACCCACAGCTCGTGTGGCAGGGTAAGGACGAGCAGGATCGATTGGATCTGGCGGTACCGGCGGTGCCGATCTACATCCAGGAAAAAATCCATCCGCAGGCCATCGTTGAGGAATTGAGAACCAATAGTCAGAAAGATGGGCTACAGCAGGTCTCGCTGTTTTCTGACTTCGACGGCATTGCCTTCGATGACATGATCGATTTCTATCAGCATGAGCAGAATTGGACCAACCGCATGATCCTAGGCGACTCGCTGCTAGTCATGTCTTCGCTTGCTGAGAAAGAGGCAATGAAGGGCAAGGTGCAAACGATTTACCTTGATCCACCTTATGGAATCAAGTTTGGCTCCAACTGGCAGGTTAGTACTAGTAAGCGTGATGTTTCGGACGGGAAAGCTCAAGATGTAACACGCCAACCCGAGCAGGTTAAGGCGTTTAGGGACACATGGGAGTTAGGCATTCATTCATATTTGAGCTACATGAGGGATCGTCTTGTAGTTGCAAGAGAACTTCTTACCGATAGCGGAAGTGTATTTGTCCAAATCGGTGATGCAAATCTACACCTCGTGCGTTGCCTACTTGACGAGGTGTTCGGCAGTGAGCACTTTGTTGCTGCTATTCCCTTTAGAAAAACTAGTGGCGCAGGAAGTCTAGCTGGTGGAACGACAACACTCGCTCAAGTATGCGATTACTTGCTGTGGTATGCAAAGGATAAACCTTCCGTCAAGTATCGCCAATTATATCTTGATAAGAACTTTGGCGAAGAAGGAGCGTCACAGTATCAATGGTTGCAACTATCCGATGGTACTCGTCGACGTATGACTACAGACGAAGCCAATGATCCGCGCAACTGGCCACCCCATGCAAAGGTCTTCGGTTCGGATAACTTGACCTCTGCTTCTGGTGTAGATACGACTCGTTTCCCCGTCACTTTTGAAGGCAAGACTTACGTGCCACATCCTGCAGTATGGAAGACCAGCTCTGAAGGTATGCGAAGGTTGCAGCTTGCAGATCGCCTTATCCAGTCAGGAAAGTCGGTGCTCTACGTCCGATACCTGAAAGACTTCCCTCAACGGCCGCTCTCAAATATTTGGGATGATACTATCAGTAGCTTTATGGCAAACAAAATATATGTTGTACAAACTAATCTTAAAGTCGTGCAACGCTGCATCTTGATGACTACTGATCCTGGCGATCTTGTACTAGACCCGACATGTGGTAGTGGAACTACCGCGTATGTCGCGGAACAATGGGGGCGTCGTTGGATCACCATTGATACGAGCCGTGTTGCCCTTGCTCTGGCTCGCATGCGCTTAATGGTGGCTAAGTACCCATACTATATGCTCGCCGACTCGATGATGGGTCAGAAAAAGGAAGGCGAGCTAACAGGTAAAGCCCTTCCCATTCAAAATCTCGAAGGTGACATTCGTAAAGGTTTCGTTTACAAGCGTGTGTCACACATCACGCTCAAATCGATCGCCAACAACCCAGATATAGATGGCATCGATGCTAAATGGGCAGACAGTTTGAACGCTCTCCGAGATCGTATCAATCGAGCACTGAATCAGCATTTGGAGGAATGGCAAATTCCGCATGGACCGCAGATGACGTGGCCCGATGACGCGAGAAATCTATTGAAGGAATGGTGGAACCTCCGCCAGGAGCGACAGAAGGAGATTGACACGGCTATTGCTCGTAATGCGGATAACGAGGTGCTATATGACCAGCCCTACGAGGACAATAAGCGTATCCGTGTTACTGGTCCTTTCACAATTGAAAGCCTTTCTCCTCATAGGGTCTTGTCTACGGACGACGATCGTCCGCTGTCTGAATCCGAGGTACAAGAGGAATCTGAAGCCGGGCAGTTTGAGACAATAATCATGACCAATCTGAAAAAGGCTGGGGTGCAAAACACGATTAAGGACGAGCGCATTCAGTTTGATCGTCTGGAGCCATATGCCGGGACACGGATTCAAGCCGAAGGACAATACACCGACAAGAACGGTGAGGGCAAACGTGTGGCCGTCTTTATCGGGCCAGAGTACGATACTGTCGGGGCTGATGATGTCAAAGAAGCGGCAAAGGAAGCGATTAAAGGCATCGGCTTCGACCTACTCATCGTCTGTGGTTTCGCCTTCGATCCCTACATCACCGAGGAGGCGAAGCAGTTCGGCAAGTTGCCCGTGCTGATCGTCCGCATGAACCCTGACCTCATGATGGGTGACGAACTGCTGAAGAAAACTGGCAGCGCCAACCTCTTTATGGTCTTCGGGGAGCCCGACATCGAGGTTAATACTACAACGTTACTTCGCTAGAATCACCTGTAGTGACCGTAAGAAGCTGGCAATCTGCCGCTAAACTGAGCGGTCGCAAGCCTGCTTCCAAGTCGCTAGCACGGCCTTAGGGGACAAGTAACGTTGTAGTATTAAGAAGGAGCAAGGCGGCAAGCTGACGGTGGAAATCAAGGGCGTCGATGTGTACGATCCGACCACAGGCAAGATTCGCAACTCTTCCACGAAAGATATTGCCTGCTGGTTCGTGGACACGAACTACAACGGCGAAAGCTTTTTCGTGCGCCATGCCTACTTCACGGGCGGTAACGATCCATATGAGAAGTTACGGAAGGCGCTCAGGGCCGGAATCGACGAGACTGCCTGGTCGCAGTTGTACTCGACGGAGAGCTACCCTTTCGACAGGCCCAAAACGGGCAAGATTGCGGTTAAGGTTATCAACCACTACGGCGACGAAGTGCTGAAGGTCTATGGCGTCGCGTAGAAGCGAGCTTTAAGCCGAAGGATGCGGACGAGCGTACGCGCGGCAGTGTGGATGTATCGTTATGTCGCACGGCCGGCTCGTCTATCACGCCCCCGGTTTAGCCGACGCCGCAGCGGCCCTAGCCTGGATTATTCATGAAAACATTCATCGAATTGGATTGGCTGCTGATGGTGTCCTTGCCGGCTCCCAAAGTCCACTTTGGACACCAAAATCGGCTCTGTGGCCGCTTCAGCCGGTCTACAGAGGCGGGTGTTCAGCCAAATGCGGTCAATTTGGTTAAACTGCAATGCTCATGAATAATCCAGGCTAGTCGTAGCATTATCGCCGGCTTTTCCCGCCCGCGTGGGGAGCCGTGTGTGGTGGGCTCAACGGCGAAGGGACGTGCAGCGATGGACGACACACAAGGCAGGCAGCCGCCGGGGAAAGCGCGCCTGGCGTGGACGTGCCGCGCCACGCCGGCCTCCGTTGGCCTATACTACCCCTAACGACCGCCGCGCGGATCATAGGAGCAAGACGGCCATGCCTAGCTCGCGCACCCGGCCCCCGACGCCCCCGACCGACTTCAGGCTACCCCCGGACGTGACCTCGACGCGGGACACGCTCGCCACCGGCGCCATCGCCTACAGCTTCCGGCACGCCCGCCTGGGGTTGCTCGGTCGGCTCGTCATCGGCGCGCTCGGCGACCAGACGCAGGTCACCAGCGAGTTGTCCGGGGACGCCGACGACCCCATGACCGCCGCGCGCCTGGCCATCTTCCGGCCGATCAGCGAGGCGCTGACGGCGATCCTCGACCACCGCACCGGCGGCGACGCGGCGACCGACGCGGCGCGCGGCACGGACACGCCCGCGCCGCAGCCGCCCGGACCCGACGCTACCCACCTCATTAAGAGTAAGGTGGTGCAGTGCGACCGCTGTGACGCGTTCGTGGCGCACATCGTCTTCGCGGACGAGGCGACGGGAACACTGGAGGATCACGCGCGCCTGATGTACGGGCGCATCCGCGAGTTGGGGCTGCCGGCGTGGGTGCTGGGGCCGATCCAGGAGCGCGGCCGCCACGCCGGACAAGCCGAGCTGCTGGCCGTCTACCCCGCGCGAGAGCCGGTGCGTTGGGTCACGGAGGCTGAGTTCGACGCCATCTTGGACGCTATCACCAGCGTCCACTGCGCGCCCGCCCGGCCTGAGGCCGACGCGCTCGATTTGTTGCCGGACCCGGCCAACCTCGGGCCCGGCCTGGACGTGACGGCCCAGGTTAACGCGCGGCGCGGCGGCGCGCGGAGGCCTTGCCGCCGGCGACACGCCGCACGCTCGGCGACCCGGACTGGCTGACGCCCGACACGCTGCAAGCCTTGCTCGTACCGAGCGCCGTCGCGGAAGCCCAGGCCCGCTACCGAGCCAGCCATGGCCGTGGCGTCCTGCTCTGCGATAACACCGACGGCCGTGGCCGCGTTCGCTTTTGGTACGTGCGGCCGCGCGAGACGCCGGGCGTGCTGGCCGACGCCCCGGCCGAGACGCGCGCGGACGTGGTCGCCCTGCTCCAGGTCTACGACCCCAGGACGGAGGCGATCATCGTGCTGCGCCTGCCCCACGCCATCCAGGCCGTCTATGTCCAGGCGGACGGCACGCTGCGCTCGGCGGGCCTGCACCGGCTCGGCCCGCGCCTGGTGCGGTAGGCGGGAGATTGTCCGATGTCGCGCCTCTCCAATCGCCGGGCGATCTACACGCTAGACGTGACGCTGCGCGGGAGTGAGCCACGCATCCGACCGGCTGCACGAGATCGTGCAGGCGACGATGCTGTGGGAGGGCTACCACCTCTACGAGTTCCAGGTTGGCGGCGGCGAGGAGGGCGACGGCGCCACGCGCTACGGTGTCTACGAGCCCACGTTCGCGGACGAGGAGCCGCCCATCGACGCCACGCGCACGGCGCTGGCCGAGATCGCCCCGGCCGTCGGCGCGGCGTTCGTCTACGCCTACGACTTCGGCGACAACTGGCGGCACGACATCGTCGTGGCGGGCATCGGCAAGCTGGACAAGCGCCTGACCTACCCGCTCTGTATCGCGGGCGCGGGGGCCGGGCCGCCGGAGGATTGCGGCGGGGTGTGAGGATAGCGCGACCTGCTGGCGACGCTGGAGAAGGGGCGCGGCGAGGCGTACGACGACCTGCTGACGTGGCTGGGCGGCGATTTCGACCCGGACGGCTTTGACCGCAACACGGTCAACAGGCGCCTGCGTGCGCCGCGTTGATCGTTGTGATGGGCAACCGGGGGCTGGCGCTGACGACACGGCGCGGGGGCCGTCGGGGACGCGGGGCCTCCGCGCCGGCGCTGCTAGCGGAACACCTCGGGGGTTGTCTGGGCGATCTGGTGGACGCGCGCGATGGCCGCGCTCAGGCACCGCGCGAGGTCGGGCGGCCCCCAGCCTTCGGTGACGAGCGTGCGCGTCACGGTGAGGTGGACCAGCAAACTGGTTAGGTCGGTGGGCGTGACCTCGATCACACGCTGGGCCTTGGCGAGTTGTCCTGTCGCGCGCGGGGCCTGCGCGGGGGCGACACGTCCGGCGGCCACGGCCTGATCGGCGGCGGCGGTGAGCGCGTCCAGGGCGGCGCGCAGGGTGGCGCGATCATAGGCGCGCTCGAACGCATCCAGGGCGGTGAGGACCTCCGTGCTCATGCGCCTCTCCTCTGATGGGCCGGCGCGACGCCGCACCGCTGTCTACGAGTACGCCTTAGGTATAGCACACACATTCTATCGACGGCGTGGGCGGCGCGGGGCGCGCGCTGGTCGACGTACGCGTCATGATAGGGAGGGAGAGGGATAACGTCATGCGTGCCACCGTGACAGTGCCACGCGCGCGGTCGCCGCAACGCTCCCCCCGCGACGACCATGAGCCGCCCTTTCTCCCGCGCCCGGCGTGGCCCTGTGTCGGCCGTGCCACACACGGCGCGCGGCGCGCGGAGAAACACGCCGGCCAACGCGTGCGCTCTCCGGACCCGCCCGCCCACGTATCCGGCCACTGTGCGCGATGACCCACGTCTTTCGCGGCGCGTCTGGGACACTAGAGAGAGAAGGCTGAGGCGTCGTCGGCGCACCGGGAGGGCCGGCGCGCCGCGCAGGGACGAACGAGGAAGAGGGGACGGACACGCGTGAAGGTGGAGTACATCCCATTGGGCGGCGCGGGCGAGGTCGGCGCGTCGTGCGGCATCTTACGGATCGGGGACCGGCGCGTGCTCATCGACGCGGGGATGCGCCCCTCCGCGCGCGTCGGGCAGGATCGCCTGCCCGCCCTCGATCGGCTGACCGTCGAGCCGCCGGAGGCCATCCTGGTGACGCACGCGCACATCGACCACACCGGCGCCCTGCCGCTTGCCTCCGAGATGTTTCCGCTGGCCCCGATCTACTGCACGGAGACGACCCTGCTCCTGACGCGCCTGCTGCTCGCCGACAGTGTGCGCGTCATGGAGGCCGAGCACCTCGCGCAGGAAGGGGAGACGCCGCTCTACACGGCCGAGGTGGTCGAGCGCACCCTCGCGCGGGTGCGGCCGGTCGAGTGGGCACAGCCGGTCGCGCCGCTCCCCGACCTCGCTATCACGGTGCGCTTCATGCACGCCGGCCACATCGCCGGAGCCGCCATGCTGCTCATCGACACGCCGATTGGGCGTGTCCTGCACCTGGGCGACTACTCGGTGACGGCCCAGCGCACCCTGCACGGGATGGACGTGCAACGTCTGCCCCAGGCCGACGCCGTGATCACCGAGGGCACCTATGGCGACGCGATCCACGCCAACCGCAAGGAGCAGGAGCGCGCGCTGGTGGCGACGGTCGCGCGCGTGGTGGGGCGCGGGGGGCGGGCGCTGCTGCCGGCGTTCGCGGTGGGCCGCGCGCAGGAGGTGGCGCTGATCCTGCGCGCGGCGCGCTCCACGGGCGAGCTGCCCCCGGTGCCGATCCACCTCGACGGCATGGTGCGCGGGGTATGTGACCTCTACCAGGCGCAGGTCCACGACCTCAACCCACGCCTGCAGAACTACGTGCGCAACGCGCGCCGCCCGCTCTTCGCCGACCCCTCGCTCGCGGTGTACGCCGTCACGGCGGGCCGACGGCGCGGCCTGCTCGACAATCCCGAGGCGGCTATCGTCATCAGCTCGTCGGGCATGATGACCGGTGGCCCCGCCCCGCTCTACGCGCGCGCCTTCGCGGCGGACGAGAAGAACGCCATCATCTTCAGCGGCTACCAGGATGACGAGAGCCCAGGGGCGGCCCTCTTGCGAGCGCGACAGGGCACGACCGTCGCGCTGGGCAAAGAGGAGCTGACCTTGCAGTGCGCGGTGGAGCGCTACAGCCTGTCAGCGCACGCGGACGCCGGCCAGATCGAGGTGGCTGTGGCGCGCCCGGCCGCGCGTGACGGTGCTTGTGCACGGGGAGCCGGACACGCTGCGCGCCCTGGCCCGGCGCGTCGCCCGCCATCACCCTCATATCGCGGTGAATGGAGAGGTGGTCATGCTGATCGACGCGCCGGCCCGGGCCACGTCTGCGTCAATGGGAGACGTGGCGCGCCTACTCTCCCTTGCGAGCGGGACACTAGAAGACCCGCACGGAGCGGACGTCGCCGTGTCCCCCGCCGACCTCGCTGCTATACACCATGCGGCGTTGGCGACAGGTGGCCCGCATCGCCCCTGGACGACGGTCGAGTTGGCGCGCCTGGCGACCGGGACGCGCTACACCCCGGCCATGCGTGCCCATGTCCAGGGGCTGCTCGACGCCGACGTGGCTTACTTCGCGCGCACGCGCCTGGGGGCGCAGGACGTGTACCTCCCCCGCGTGTCCGAGGACGTGGCCCAGCGCCAGGCCACGCACGTCGCGTTGACGCCGGGCGACATCGTGATCGCGCGCATGAACGCCGGCCAGGGCGAGGCGCGCCTCGGCGTCATCACCAGCGTTGTGGAGCAGGGGACCGTGCAGGCGACAATCGTGGGGTGGAAAGGGGAGCGGTTCCCGTTGGCGGTGATCCAACTCCCGACGGGGGTGCGCCGGCCGGCGTACGTCGCGCTCGGGCGCGCGGAGCAACGGGCCGCGCTGGCCGCCGACCAGGAGCGGATCGACGCCGCCGCGCGCTCCGGGGCGATCGCGCACGACCTGATGGCCCTGTGGGCCGACGCCGGTGAGGGGCGGACGACGGCCGACCTCCTGGGGACACAGGACACGGAGGACGGGCGCATCGCGCTGGCGCTGGATTTGGTCATGCGTGGCGGCGTCCTCTTCGCCTGCCACGGTGATGTGTGGGAGCCGAAAGCGGACGCGGACCTTGCGGCCCCCGAGGTGGTCGCGCGCCACCTGGCGCTCCTTGCGTATGGCGCGGGGACCGCAGTCACGTATCGGGACGGTCGCCAGGGCGTCCTGTCCGGCCGGGGCCGCTGGGGGCAGGTCGAGGTCACGCTCGACGACGGGACGCGGATGTGGTGGCAGGATAAAGACGTGCGCGCTGTCGGGTCATCCGCGTCTGAGCGCGCCGCCGGGGACGGGTCCGACGCTGCGGATGCTGCCGCGGACGCCACGATCGCGGGCGGCGATGACGACGAGCGGGCGCGGTGAGGCCGGGTTTCCCCGCGCGCCCGCGCGCTTGTGTGGGGCGCGTCCCCTTGACGCCGGACGTGAGGGGCGAGGCTGCTCACACAACGCCGGCTCAGGGAGCCGGGAGAAAAGGAAAGGAGCGGCTCCTCAATGCGTGCCTGCCGGTGTCTACCAAAGGGTGTCCTCTCGTCCTCTTTACTGCACATACAAACTCAATTCTGTTTCCCTCATTCCCTGCATGGGGCAGGCCAGCGGGGGGGCGACGATGAGCGAGGAGAACTGGGACCAGGTGCTCGGCGACATCTTCGCGGCGATGGACCGGGACGCCGCGGCGGAAGGACAGCTCATCGCCATCGCGCCCCGGCTGTCCGACGAGCAGATCCTGCGGGCGTGGGTGCATCTCGCCCACGACGACGCGACCCGGTGGCGCGCGCGTAGTGCCCTGGCGCACGAGGCCCTGCGGCGCGTCGTGGGCCGGGCAGAACACGACGGCCGGGGGACCGCGGCGGTGCAGCAGCTCGCAGCCACACTGGGGGTCGAACCGGGGCGGGTCTATCGCCTGGCACAGATCTACGCGGTGGTTGAGGGCGGTGGTGTGGGGGCCGACCTCATCGAGGTGCTGCCAGAGATGGCCTGGTACGAGGAGGCGCTCGCCGCGCCGGACCCGGCCGCCGCGTTGGGCTACGCCGCCGATCAGGTCACGGCGGGCCGGCCCTACAGCCCCCTGGACTTCCGGCGCGACGTGCGGAAGGTCGCGGTGGCCCGCGGGCAGCCGGCACGGGAGCGGCCGCCGTCCCCGCAGGTGCGGCTCCGCGTCACCCGGCGTGACGGGTCGCACTGGCCGGCGGCGGACGCCGTGGCGTTCGATCTGGTCGATATCGCGGCAATCGAGGTGGAGACGCCATGGGGGCGGGCAGTGCTCGCGATTGACAGGCAGGGTCACATCGACGCCGACGTGCAGCAGGACGGGTGAGAGCGTGAGGACCGGTGATCAAGCGGCTGGATCTTACGGCGGGCGTGGTGGACTGGGTGGACTGGGCCACATGACACTTGACGCTGGTGGGAAGGGCACCTTCCTCAGACACGAAAGCTCGATAGTACAAAGTGCGGCCCGTTGCAACGTGGACCATCCAGACATTGCGCCAAGCCCTCATCTTTGTGACGCCGTACCTGCGTTTCTACGCATTTGGATGCCGAAGGACAGCTTCCCACCAACGTCAAGTGTCATGGCTCTCCCGCAGCCTCGATGACGCCAAATTGCGAGAGCCAGATCCAACGATGGACGTCGCGGTCACATTCCTAACGGCCGCGTTGGCGCTAGGTCCCCGACCGCAGCGCATGCCGCGCCGAGTTGTGCCCTGGGGAGGGGACTGAGCCCCATCCCTAGATCTCATCACCATTGTCTGGGACCACCATAATGGCAGTGGTGCGACGCCTCCAGGTGATGTCGTCTCGCACGGGGAGAGTCCAGCGCGCACGAACACGGCGGCCCCTGTGGCGCGCAACGCGGAGGTGGCCGTCGGCCAGGGCGCATACTCACGCTCGATCGTCATCGTCCCGTCGCGCATGCTCCGCCTCCACGACGCTAGG
>JAABUU010005842.1_pt1 | contig 13503 bp, 20 predicted proteins | sample 5559301 | NCBI WGS metagenome assembly JAABUU01 (sample SAMN10711884, study PRJNA513360) | rock metagenome | isolation source: Antarctica rocks | place: Antarctica: Victoria Land, Richard Nunatak white | reverse complement strand
GAGTTCAATTTGGCTTCAGGCTTTAGAATTAGATTTAGAGCCCCCACAGTACCTGAAGTTGAGCTTTATTGCATGAGTTACCCGGATGCGCCCCCATGACACTCGAGTTTGAGATCTCCTGAATGAGTTGATTAGGGTTAAGGCTTTGATGTTCAACCTCCACAGTACTTGAGTCTAAGATCTCTTGCATGAGTTACTCACGCTGCTCAGGCTTGCTGTGCCAAAGCCACAGGCGTAACTGTGGTGCAAGAGCTTTGTGTTGAGTCCCTTCGGTGAACAAGGCTAGGTGGCATTTGCAGCAGACGCTGCAGATCAGTGGTGTTATTGCAGACAGAATTGCACGAAGTTACTATAGCATGATAGGCTTTGCAATATCAGCCTATGTAAATGGCCTGCCAGACAAGCAGAAATTAAAAGCAAGCAGCTGCATACAGTGCAGGGTCGTAGGACGCGCCCAAATTTGATCTGTTCAACACCAGTAACAGTCAGTCAAGCAGCAGCGAGCCATGCAGCCTGTGAAGTGCGATGACAGCATGAGCAGCACAGAGGATGCAAAGCTTGCAGACAGCGTCACCTGTGTTGTTGTGCGTGGGGACTGCAAGATCCTGTCCAGGGTGTTGAGGATGTCCAGCACCAGAACCCAGGCGGGGCCCAGAAGATGGTGCAGCCGGTGGGCGATGTTGAATAAGGTACGCAGCGCATGCACGTTCTTTGGGGTCAGCACCACCCCCTCTGAAGCATCTGGGGGTAGGCCCAGGGATGCCTTGCTCGAGGCCCCTTTGGCGGTGGCATTGGTGCTGTCACGATCTGCAGCCCAAACACCCAATTGTTGTTTGTCGCCGGGGATCATCACAGGAGAGTGGCTGCTCCCACAGGCATACATCAGCTGCAGAGGATTGCTTAGGCCAAGCTGATAGTTGCAATCAAGACACAGCTCATCGCAGCTTCATCATGGGCACATTTGTGTAGCGAGGCCTGAGAAAAGCTTGCAACGACCGTGCAAGATTCTTCACCAAAGACCCCACAAAAACAGCATCGCTGAGGTACACATCACAATGTGAATCTTCTCATGACTGAACAGCAATCTGCATCTTCTGAGGCACCTGAGGGTGAAGAGACTGATGCTGGTGACATGGGGAGGTCCAGATCTGCATCCTCTGCCATCTTGGAGGAGAGCGCAAAGCTGCAGAGGCTGGAAAGGAAGGCATCCCTGGCCTCTTTCAGCTCTAGTACCCCCAGAGCCTGTGTGAAGGACTGATACCCCTGCAACCAGCAGCAGAAAGGCGTCCTGATCTGGCTATCTGCAACCGCTGGTGGAAGGTGACAAAGGTTTGATGTCACAGCCATGAATTGCTAATGCATAACAGCTGACGTGCCTGCCCCAATTCTGACAATTGGTGGGAATGTGCACTGCCGGCAGAGTCACAACATTGGCTGGTGGGCTCTACATCCTTGCAAGCCTGAAGACTAACATAGTAGGGAGCCTGAACCGCGAACTGCCAAGCTGGGTGCAAACAGCTGCTAGCAGTGCCGCTAGGACTGATCAGTAAAAACATGCAGATTGTGAGTCAACCACCCATCGGCACGATATGCAGCACAAGGATGTACTGGCATTTGTATCCGCCAAAATAGGACTTCTGTAAATCCTGGGGGCCGTAGTTCTTGTGGTCAATGATTTGCGCAGTGCTTTTTGACTAGTCTGTCTGCATATGGTGGATACGATTGAATGAAGGCTTTCTGTACCTTGAGCAGCTGCAGTATGATCTCCTCGCTGGAGCAGCGGGCCAGCAGTTGACTCAGAGCATTCAGCACAATCTTCCATGTGGTTTGACACATGCCAGAAGCAATGTCCTTGTCGACCTCCTGCTTGCCACCCACTGCAGATCACATACACACAGAGAGATTTCCTGGAACAGCAATATTGCGTGCAGCATGGCATCAGGATCAAGTTGGTGTCAGCTGGAGTTTCTTGGAGGATGCACAGTGACGTTAGAGTAGCTTGATGCCACTGACAGGCAGAACCATGCAGACCCACCAGCAAAGAGTCCAAGCAGGTGCAGTCAGTTGGAAAAGATACCGGGACATGATTGCCATTGTAAAAGTAACCACATTTGAGCTTGCCCTCAATGGCAGACCATCTGATGTGGCATACACACGGCGTCAAGAAAGGTAAGAAAAGACAACGTGTCAGGGGATCCAATGTAGAGGAGCTTGGGGTGGTCCCAAGCTTCCCTTGGTACAAGCTGTTGGCATTAAGTTTGACAAATGTGCAAGGCTGCTGCTGCAGGCTCTGTGTACCTGCTCATGCATCCGGCGTGACAACAGTGCGTTCAACTCACCTGCTAATACATTCAGCATGACAGCAGTGCCTTCACCTCACTTGCTGATGCATCCGGCGTGACAACAGTGCCTTCAACTCACCTGCTACTGCATGCAACGTGACACCAGTGCCTTCAACTCACCTGCTACTACATGCAGCATGACACCAGTGCCTTCAACTCACCTGCTAATACATTCAGCATGACACCAGTGCCTTCAACTCACCTGCTACTACATGCTGCGTGACAACACTGCCTTCAACTCACCTGCTGATGCATCCGGCGTGACAACGGTGCCTTCCACGGCCACGTCTGTCAGCTTTTCTAGCGCTGCTACCACATTGAGGAGGCAGTCAATGGCCAGCATGGCTAGGTAGGCTGCACCTGTCTCTGCTGGTGCACTGCCATAGTCAGAGTCCAAGGACCACTCCTTCCCTGTACGTGCAACTCCACAAGCTGTTCAGACAACTATTCTGCGACCCTAAACATATCAAACTTTAAACCCTGAATATGTTCAACATCTACTGTCAACTGTCTATTGGTAATCTTTAGCTATGAACCATTGGACAACAGAGATTTGTCTGGACAGCACAGGCAAACAGCTAGTGTCATTCCCAGATTTGTAGTGATCAGCCAAGACTCGCAAGCCTTGCATTGCAGCAGCAATCAAGGAGCTGTCATGCATGGCAGAGCACAAGAGTCACTGCACACCAGATTTTGCGAGCAGTCAGCAGTATGCTATGGCTGTACAAACCTGACCATAGGGAGAGACACGTGATGAATGCGTGAATGGATAGATGGAATCAAGGATGCATGTGCGAAAGAGAAAAACGAAAGAATAAACAAACAAACAAACAAACAAATGAATGCATGCATGCGTGCATTAATACACTTGCCATGAGCTTTGTTATGATACAGCATGGCCACAGCATTGACAGCATCATCGTCCTGTGGTGCCTCGGGGGTCACCCACGTCACACGATCCACAATCTCTGCAAACCGTTGCACCATTTGGTGGAGTGCCATCAGCTTGCACTCCTGCAGGACTGCAACTGGTTCACCATTTTCAGCACACAATTGCTTGGTACTGATGATGTTGACCAGGATACTGGCAACCATGGCACATCTGTACAGCGTAGCTGGTTGGCTGAAGATGCAGATCCTCCTCCTCCCTCCTTTGCTGTTCACCACTGCTGCCCAAGAGGCACTTGCCAAGGTCAAAGTGGATGTGCACAATGCCATTGATGCTGATCCCAGCAGAACAGAATGCTGTTGCTTGCTCATGCATTTCTTCAGGCAAGCTAGCCAAGTGCACGGCAACAAGAATGCCAAACGCAATCACTGAACGACCATGCAGACACAGCAGGTGAGAGTACAGGTGCTGCAGCAAAAAGGTAACACCGAAGCAAAAACGCGGTTGGGTTGTCAAAGCTTGCTCTGGCATACTGCATACCTCCTTGGCATCATATGTGACAAAGAGGAAATGTAGGAAGTAGGCATCAGCACACAGCTGGCGCATGACTTGCATCACACTGATGCGCTGCCACAGGCTGCAGGAAGATGAGGTGCCTGCAGGAACAGGACATGACGTTTCAGAGTTACAGATTTGGTGGCCATCTACAGGCGTTGCAGATGGAACACAGCCTGTGAGTCAGGACTGAAATGTGCTTGATAGTGGAATTCCCCCTGTGCATAAGTAGCAAGTTGTGTGCACATGTACACAAGGCGGTGCAAGGACTACACACTGAAAGTGCTGACCTTAACCTTTTTGAGTCCATATTGGCAAATAGCATACATGTGCATGCCTGCACAGTGTTAGCCAATACTACCAGTCATATTCATATGTAAGAGTATATATAGCATATAGTGTATAGTATATAGTGTACAGTGTATAATATACAATATTTGAATCTACACGACAACAAAGCAATCTAGTACGCTACTGGCCTCACATACCAGCCAGAAGGGTCTCAATGAAGACGCCGCACTTGGTCTTCAGCTGCCGGTAGAAGTGTCTGAGTACGGTCCTGACAACCCTCAGCACAATCTTAAGGTCAGCTGACTGCAGTGCAGGCTCACAGGTTGGGTCCAGCAGGTTCTGTAGTTGGGTGATCAGCAGCTGGCATACCCTCACCAGCAGAGCATGCTCAAAAGCAGGCATGGTCCTGCAGTGAAGAGAGCAACATGGCGACAGAAACAAAACAGACATACAAGGGGGGGGGGTGAAGGCAAAGAAAAGAATGTGACATGGCGAAAGAATCAACGGACTAACAAGGAAAGTGACGCCTTTTGGCAATGAACAAAAGCCCAAAAGTGAGGTATTTTTTTGCTGGTCTTGCAGTCACTGGCCGTGAGATACATGTCATTCAAGGCAGCGACAGTGACAACCTTCAAGGTGTTTGCGCTGGCTGTTCATTCATGATGACAGCAGGTTGTGCATGACATTGCAGCACACAGGCTGTGCATCGCAGTGTCAAAAATGAAGGCTTGGCTGTTGAGGCACAATGCTATCACAACCACAAGTCACGATGTAGACACTGAGCATGTTGCAAACATGCTGGAACTGGTTCAATGTTGAGATTCACCTAAGAAAAGGAAGGACAACACAAATCAACATAAGCCCTTTACCAGCCTATGCACAGGCATGCATGCACATGCATGTGAGCATTGCTCCTGCCCTCGTAATCATATGCCGTTGTGCAAAGTAGGCGCTGCCCCACCTGAACACTGCTGCGCTGTTGCCCAAAACAAAGTCCAGCAGGTCCAACACAAACGGTCGTGGCAGGGTGGGAGCCTTCAGCCACTTCAACATGCCTTCGCTGGCTGCATGCAATTCAGGCATCAGTGGAAACAGCACGCCAGGCATACAAACCATGAAAAGAAGCCACAGCGTGCGCCTTTGCTACTGTCACTCACGGACGCTGAAGGGCTAATGGTTTTGTCTGATTGCTGTACCATGTACAAGATTTTACACGCTGATCAGCATGCAATTTGAAAACAGGCGCAGGAATGACGCTGATGCTAGTTAGGCCTGACTTGCAATGTACCACAATTGTACAAGACGTCAAGTGAAGACGATGGTCCATGCTGTTTTGCATGCAAGTAAGTATTCTGGTCCCGAGATGTGTCTTGCTGCTTAGCGATGTGTGATGTTCTGTGTTTTCTTTGCACAAATAGCGTTTTCAGCAAACTACTGATACTGATCAGCAGATCCTGTCTTGATATGAACACTGTGGGATGCATTGACAGGTCACCTGTGGCCATCATGCATAGGTCATCCAGCAGCTTGAGGGCTGCATTAGTGGTGCCATGGCCCCGGGGGGACTTGCTGCCCTTAGGGGTCTCAGGCGCCTTTGCACTGCTGGGCTCGCTGGGAGCAGGCAATGCAGCCTCTAGCAGACTGCTGCTCCCCATCTGCTCCATCTCGACCAGGACATGATCAAAGACTAGCGCAACTGCCTGCATGCAGACCAGCCATGCTGCTGGCAAATGCGGCCAAAGATGTTGCATGGTCATAACAGCTGAGCAGTAGTCTACCACAGCATTTGTCCATAGCAAAATGTTCTGCTCGTTGCGTATGATGTGGTGTTGCAACAAATTTCAGGGTGCGGAGAAGCCGGCTCTACTGTTTGAATACCTGGCGAACTGTTGCAGCTGCAGTGTTGGTGACGCTGTCAGTATTTTTTGAATTGGCCAGCAGCCTGAAACATGTACCCAGCACCATTGCGATGCCCTCCTGCATGGCAACATGCATGTGAGCGCTTGTCGTGTCTGAAACAAGCTCTGTCATGGTAGGTATGATTTGTGCATGTGCTGATGCTCACCTCGTTCTGAGCCAGCATTGTAGATTGCATAAGTGTCAAGGCTGTCTGTAGAACCTTGAGCTGAACAGCCTCATCATGCATTTTCTCCACCTGCGCATGTATTGTGGACACGTCAAGAGTTGCATGTGTGCACCGTACAGCTGACAAGCTATAATCCTACATGGACTCACCAGTTCAATGTCCTGGATGACAACAAGCAGCCCATCTAGACCAATTGCATCTGCTGCTACAAGTTTCTGCACGCTCACTAAGGACAAGCATATAAGCTTTGAGCTCTTGGACTCAATTGCCATAACAAATGGTCGAAGAACATCCTGCATTCAAAGGCTGACTTGTCAGAAAAAAACCCTGTAAACGGAGCCTTTTAACGTCTTGCACATGCTATAAGCACCTTGCTGTTCCTTAAGTGCTCAAGTCCGTCATCTCTAGCACCAAAAGATCGCAGTCGCAATATTGCACGCTCTGCAGCTTCTTTGATCTGAGGGTGCTCGGGGCCTGACAACCAGCCGGTCAACTGACTTGCGAGACCATCTGCACGCCTGGCCTCAGAGGATAGCAGCCTGAGGTCGGACTCCAGCGTCCCAGCGATGGCTTCTGTGGACATGTTGCCCTGCGTCTACTCACCCCCACCACGGCATGTACTCAGACTTGCATGACAGTTCAATGCCGGGCAACATGATGATCGTGAGCAATGCCGTCAGGTGAACTCTGTGTTCCTGTGATCGGAATAGGTCAAACTATCGAGCTCTCATCACGATCAGTGTTTCTTCGGCGACTTTGTCTGAACAGCTGCCGGCGAGCGAACCTTGTGGCTGGCAATAAAACATGCAGCCTGCGCCTGAATATGCATGTGGCGCGTGCTGCGCGGTTTGTGCCAGTGCTTTTGCCTCACTTCGAGCCCCTCGATGACAAAATTGTCTGGATAATTTCGACATCGCTGAAATTTGCTCTGGGCCAATTGTCCCAATTGGCCTTTAACCTAAGTCAGTAATCCTGAGAATAGCTGCAGCATTTGCACACTAGTGTGCGGATCGCGTCGAGACCTCCAAGAACCGCTCGCCATGGCTCTTCGAAGGGCAGGAGCTAGCCTGAGTCAGCGTCTGTTGCCGCAACAGGCGCAATGCGCTACAAATTTTTGGGAGCAAACCAGTCAGATTGCAGCTGTGAACGAGCCTGTCCCAGGGTGAGACTGCAACCAACTTTGATCAAGCACATCCAAAAACTTGAATCGCTGGTGACAGTCAAATGGTCCTAATGCAGGTTTCTCACTCCAGATGGAGCCCGAATGGCTTCCCAGCTTGCAGGTGCATGACACCATCAACCACTTTTGGGCTACTTGCAAGCTGTGCATCATGCCTGATCATTGCTTCCTCCCAAGCAAATGCAGGATAGCGAAAAGTCGATGCGGCTGATGCATTGTGCGTGCTGTGTTTGCTACAGTCAAGCAGCGCATGAGGTCTGTGACCAACATCCAGAAGATCACTAAAGCCATGAAGATGGTTGCTGCTTCAAAAATGCGAGTAGCACAAGTTTCGACTGAGAAAGCACGTGGACTGATAGTTCCTCTGATCAAAAGCCTGGGAGACCTCCCAGGTACATGTCTGACACCTTTCTGCGCTTGGTTTTTGCACCAGGGAGGTTTGTGCATTATCTGACTGCTATGGCAGCTTGTAAAGTTCTGCTGCGCAAACTTGTCTACGTCTGACAATGGTGAATGTATGCAGGAGCTGATGTGGAAAACAACGTGACTGTGGCTTACACATCAGACAAGGGTTTGTGTGGCGGCATCAACAGTACGGTCACCAAGTACACAAGAGGAGTCCTCAGGGCAACAGAAGGAGGTTAGCGCATTTCTGTCTCAGCTGCATCAAACATCTCACAGAGATTGCAACTGATCACAGCTGACACGGGTGCTTTTCTTTCTAGTGTCACGCCATGTGCACCCATCTAATCAGTCCTCGACTCAAGCTGCACAAATTTTACTACTGCTGCTTACGCAGAGGGCAAGACGTCAAACATTGTCGTCATGGGTGAGAAAGGGCGTGCTCAGCTTGTGCGTGTGGAGCGCAACAAGATTCTGGCCACCGTGAATGATGTCAACAAGCTGCGTATCACCTTTGCGCAGGTGAGCGTTCTAAGTCAAAATGAGGCCTTGCATGATGCATGCTGTTCATGAAGCGCCCTTTGCATTGAGCACACAAGTATGCATTGCATCTCCATGAGTAGCTGCATGATCATGGCCCATGGCTGCTGTTTGCAACAATGGAACATGGCTGGAACAACAGTTGCCGTTTCATAATCTGTGCAACACACACATGGCCTACTGCCTCATCACATAAGTGTGCCAGCAACCGCTGGCATGCTATCCATATGATCCACTGTTTTTTATATCACAAGGGCTAGGGATAAATGCTAAAGCAATTTACAATCATGCACACTGTCCCACATGTTGCACTTCTGGCTGATTGCAGATTTGTGCCATCTCAGAGGACCTCCTGAAGACTGAGTATGATGCCCTGCGCATTGTGTACAACAGACTTGGCTCCGCTGTCTCTTTCAAGCCAACAATCGCGACTGTCCTGAGCCCTGATGTGAGCTGCTACGTCTCTCATGTGCATCCCTACTTGTCCCATTGCCTAGTCTGGAAGCCTGTGGCCTGCATTGTTGCATCATGCTTGCTGTATTTGGTTTATACTGTCATGTGTTACTCATTGGAAGTACCATGACGAGCGATAAGGAAGAAACAAGACTGGCTCCGCACCTACCTAGTTTACGCTGTTACCAGGACATTACCGTTGTTGCCAGCTTCCATTTCATGTATCATGAATGTCTGGAAAGCTTGGCAGTGAACGACTCCATTGGGGTCTGCATCCTGCCTACTTCATGCCTGATGTTTGTATCAGCAGAAGTGCTGGATCCTGCTGTGCGATGGGGCCCTTTGAAGCCAAAAGACTGCAAGCCTCACTGCAGTTTGTCAATGTTGGTGAACTGTTGACAGGCTCTGGAGAAGAGTGTAGAGGCAGGAGGTGCCCTAGACCAGTATGAGATTGAGGGCCCTGACAGACCAGAGCTCCTACAAGATCTTGCAGAGTTCCAGCTGGCAGCTGTGAGCATCTCAAATCTGTCTTGCTGCTTGCTTTACATGCTTGCCTAGTGTGCTGTACAGGCTGGCAGCACTGACCATTGAGCAAGGGACATACTGGTGCACAGCAGTGTGTGTGTGTGTGTGGCCGCCAGTCCTGCCTCAGCATGAGATACAGCACATCTGCACTCATCTAACCAATTGTCAGATGCTTCTGCCACACACTCAGCCAATACTGCTTGTGAGGAGCCTTCATCAGCTCCTGGCAAGGCTGCTTTTGTGCTACTATGTACAAACAGACAGTATCCAGAGACTGTGTTGAGACTAGTCAAGCAGATAGCACCTTCACAAGGGCCAGACACTTTGTTGCTGATGAAACCAGTACCGGGATCTTTACAACAGCCAGAGAGTATGTTTCTGACTAAGCATTACTGTCTGCAGACGCTGTACAACGCAGCTCTAGAGAACAACTGCAGCGAGCAGGCGTCACGTATGGCTGCCATGGAGAGCTCCACCAAGAATGCCACAGAAATGCTTGGCAAGCTCACCCTCAGTTACAACAGGTGCGCCTGCACTCTGTGTTCACTGACATGCAGGCACAAGACCATTGTCTTCTGGTCAAGCTGCACATGGTGCAGTCTTGCTGTGGCCAGACACTACTCCCATCACCATACCACAGCTACCATGTGGTCCACAACGAGCTCAAATATATGTTCCATGAAGGCACAGTATCACAGCCAACCTGTGCTGCTGCTGCGACATGTACATTGAATGAATGAGCAAATGGACGCAAAGACTCTTGATCACCCAGTTATCAAGCATTGCATGACAGCAAAAGCACTGCAGCAGTGCCTGGTAGTTGGTTGATCAAACATATCTGCATCCATTTGTTCATCCATTCTATCATACAGATGTTCCAGCCCTGTTTGCTAGGTGTCCACTGCATGTGCCCAAGTTCTTAATCTGCGCACCATCATGCCTTGGCACTAGACACTCTTGCACCAAACAGCTAATGCAGTAGATGCACTTTTGGGAAGGGCAAAACCCTGTATCTGCTCAGCAACAAGGCTGCCTTGGTGTCTGTCATGTCATGGTGTCAGATGCTGACCAGCTCCTTTATTGGCTACAATGCAGGTCTCGCCAGTCTGCCATTACCACAGAGCTGATTGAGATTATTTCAGGAGCTGCTGCTTTGGAGGGTTGATTGGTCAAGAGTGCAATGAGAGTATCTCCAGTCCATTATATAATTGATGTTAACTGCAAGGCTTTGCAGTCATTTGTAATCAGAGTAACTTTAGCACATCAACACATTTCAGCATGCCTGTTATATCTGCCTCTAAGCTCTCAGTTCAATGTGGCATATCATTACTTCAAGCAAGCGTACACACATCTTGTATCGTAAGCAGCGTTCTGTACCAAGTGCATCGAGATGCACAGTGTCTAGGCGTTGTCATAATGGAACGATCATAGCAAAATATGGCTCTATGTGAGGCGTCATGGCCAAATAATTGCCGTCACAGCTGCAACTGCTGTTCCCCACAGAATACACGTAACACAATTTCAGAACAGCTTCCTAAACTTGCACTGGCCAGCAAGCCGAAGGGATAAGCGCAAATGGACAGAATTGACAAAATATGCATGTCAACTTGTAGGAATGAAGTGCACTGGCATCCACCTCAGAGTGAGCTGGTCCTGTCTCCTAGACACAACACGTTTGGACAATAGCCTCAGGTAGCACCAGAATCTGCTCATGCCACATCAGCATGACTCATGAGGTGACTCTGCGCCGTCCAACACTACAGCTACGCTGCCGAGCTGGTCTGACATTACCAGCTCTGAGCACCGACGGTTTCAGTGACTGTACACTGTCAGGCCTGCCAGTTCTGCTGCTGCTGCGGCTCATAGATACTCTCATGCCTGCGGTGACGCAGCAAACCAAGTGATTCCAAAATTCTAGTCTGTATCCTGATGCACGCATGCAAATGCTGTGCAAAATGCTCAGACTGCAGCATTGATCGTGTGTGCACAACTTTACGAGGTGCATGGTAGAATTCAGACATGCTGAAATCTGCGCAAATGGCAGTCATGTGACTGCTTCTATGCAATGTTGCACGTCTGACAGCCATGTAACTGCTTCTATGCAAAGTGCTTGTCTGATAGGGCTTGTAAAATCACCACAACCTAAACAGTCAAAACCCACCAGCTTGATCCTTTTTGACAGGCTTGCTTGGTCTGACGTCAGGCGGTTCCTGAGACCTCATAGAGTCCAGCTTGGCTATGAGAGCATCCATCTGCTTGGCATCATCCTCCCTGATCAGGTCTTGCCAAACTGCCTTCTGGAGCTTAGGGTTTGAGGGCTTCAGCCCTGCCAACAGGGTCAAGTTGTGGGGATGCAAGGGGTCGGCTGCAGACCCTAGCAGAGGTCTCATGGTGTCCGCGCCCTGCATACTGCCTCCTGCAAATGAAGAGCCACACAACTCAGAGCAAGTTTCAACTGCAGCGACGGGTATGCGCCATGCTGACACAGCCAGGCACACAGGACAAGTACAGTGGCTCTTACAATGTTGCTTTCTGAAACTTGCCACTCACCCAATAGGATAAATGGCATCTCTACCATCACGAGCAAAAGTCCTGCCCCCACAGAGCATACAACCATGAGCTGATGAGCATGCTGTGCAATGAAGGTTTTCACAGATGTACAATCATGCAACAGACAGCACCTGAGATGGCATCCCGGCTGTCTGGCTCATCATCCTCTTCCTCTTCTGCTGGCAAGCCATGCTGGTATGCAGTGCTGCTCACTGCCTGAAAGAAGCCAGCGCCCTTGTCATGATGGCAGGGGGCACAGGTAATGTATACAGGCCTGACAGGCTGAACAGGGGTGATTGAGCTGCAGATTGTGCTGCAGATTGTGCAGTTTAACAGCGGATTAAACAGTTTCTTGTGATCTTGCTCTTGCTTCACAGGCCAGTCTCGATGCTCAGTGTCAATGCATGTAGAATCAGTTGTGCGGTTACGATGCATAATGTCGATCCTTGGCACTGCTCCAGCTGTAGTAGCTCAGAAGCAAGATCCACAAGACTTTACAAGGAGGTCTCGCCTCATGAGCATGACTGTCTTGATGCCCCTCTTGTTCTTCTTCTGCTGGTCCACTCTCCTCAGCTTGCTCCTGTTTGACATCTCCTGGCGACCTCACAATCAGGCTCTGGTGTTTCGTCAAAATGTGCACAAGCCCCACGGTCTGAGTCTTCTGGACTGAGTCACAGAGAGCCGAGTCTGAGCTGAGGTTGTAGATGGGGGCCTCTGGGGGTGTGAGTGGGGTGTGGGGCTGGTATGCGCATCCTGACTGGGGCAGGGGCCGTTGCTGTGATGGGCCCCGCTGTGCTGTCCTCCCACAACAAGGGTACACTCCTGTTTCACGACACAATACACATGTCACAGCAAAACACATATGTCACAAAACATCACACGTGCCACAGCACAACACATATGTCACAGCGCAATACACATGCGACAGCACAATACATATGTCACAGCACAACAAACATGTCACAAAGCAAGCAGTCCATGCACTACAACACACAGACTACAAAATATGCAGCAAGAGGTCTTGCACAGCACGTGTGCGGCACAAGTTTGCAGCATGCACAAGTGCCGTCTCACAGCATTGCTGCACAGTACAGATATGCATATGGCAAACTGTGCATGTCTCAAGAGGCCATGAAAGCTGTCCTGCTCATGATAATTGACGGTTGCAAAAAGCCCATGACTGCATGCTGCTCAAGCAAGCTGCTGCTGCATTGCTGAGGAGTATGCTGGTAGAGGGTACTCTAGTGACCTGAGGAGCGGCCCTGTGCAAAGACAGGGGTGTCAGGGTGGTGCCTGCAGAGGGGCAGGTCAGCTGCTGGGAAATGCCCCAGGCAGATGCTGCAGAGCAGGACATGCGCAAGGCCCCACAGCTTCCAGTATATCTCCCTCCAACCCCACTCCTTCTTTCTCAGCTCCTCTGTAAGCCTGCAGGTATGATGCTTGCTCTGACATTCTGCTGCTGCACATTCTGCTGGTGACACAAGGGTCAAAGTCATCCTGTTCAGGACCCATAGGCTTGTTGACTTGACTGGACGGGTGAGAGGATGCATCCAAGGGCATCTGACATGTTTGCTGCATGGTCAGCTCCTGTCAGTGCGCCTTTGCACGCTTGTACACCGCGCTGGGGGCGAGTGGCTAGTTGCATCTGCAAATGTTGCATGTCAAGCAAGTAAGGCCTGCAGAGATTTCA
>JAABUU010005835.1_pt1 | contig 13516 bp, 13 predicted proteins | sample 5559301 | NCBI WGS metagenome assembly JAABUU01 (sample SAMN10711884, study PRJNA513360) | rock metagenome | isolation source: Antarctica rocks | place: Antarctica: Victoria Land, Richard Nunatak white | reverse complement strand
ACAGAGCTCATGTCTTCCTCTTTATTGTACCGATGGGACATCCAATTGGTTTCAGTTTGTTTACATCCACGACCTCAATGATTTCACTGCTTACTTACCGCTCAACCATTCCGAACATCGCTGTAGGATAAAGCCTATTGAGGAAGCAACCTTAGGCAACAATTTGTGATGATTACGCTATGCTCAATAAAGGCATGCAGTGTTCGTGTTATTCAGTCATCATACTAGAGCCACTTGAGTTCAAACTTCCTACTTCAAACGTTTACTCAAGTAACGTCGAAAGAATAGTAGTTGCCTTAGGTTACTTGTCAAAGTAGGCTTGTATTGGTTAATATTCTGAAGATATCTATTGGCATAGATGATCATGTAATTCATCTATTTCAAGTAGATTCCCGTTTCTTAGTTTAGCTTTATCGTTGGCGAGTAGCCTAGTAAGACAGACCTATTGATGAAGACATAGGAAACTGTCAAGGAAGGAGTTTCTTTGATGTTGCAACCAATACAAAAGCAGGAATTGACGGATCTGCTCGAGAGAGTTCCACTAATGCTTAGTGCAGATCAACTGAGACCAATTGAAGCTTCGATTGTTTCGGCTATTGACGCATTTGATCTTACCGATTATAGTCCTGGCACCTTTGTTCCTGAGGAACGCGTTGCTCTAGGCAATTACTACATTGCTACAAACAGGCCCGTTGAAGCATTACAGTATTACTGGTCAGCAGCTAAAGATGGTAATGATTACATCAAAACTATCGCTACTAATAATGCTGGGGTTACACATTACGGTTTCTGTCCTGGAATGGCGGCAGATATAATAGAGGAGGTAATATAATCTGGACGAAGACATTTATCCAGTAGTGCATACTAATCTAGCACTTGCAAAAATGCGTTCTCCTGATTATGACCTTCCTCACGTTCTTGAGGCGAAAGAAATACTCCTCGATGTTGTGGAACGATATCCTAACTATCCTGAAGGATGGTCTTCATTAGGAATAGTGCATTCAGTGCTCGAAGATAGCCGAGAAGCTATAGAGTGTTGGCACCGAGCATTGGAACTGCGTCCAAACTACGCAGAGGTATATGGGAACATTGGGACAGATCATGCTCTGAATGAGCGTTGGGCTGAGGCACTGGATTATTATCACAGGGCTTTAAGTATACGCTCTGATGTTCCCACGATTTGGATTAGCATGTGCGTTGTTTACGCACGATTGGGAGACATGACCAAAGCTGAAAATGCTTATCAAGAGGTAAAAACTCAATTTCCCAAGCATGCTCAACTTTGGCGTTGTCCTTTCAATCTCGGCAGACGACTTGAGGCCGCCCGATTACGTCTTGAGTCTACTCAACTGAGAATTCAAATGCTGGAGCAGACACCCAGTGATAAGTTGCTTTTCTTGTCGGACAAGTTGTTTTTTGATCTCTGGTAAAAGGAAGAAGAACAAATGAACACCAATGAAAAAGAGACTGTTCAAGCAGTCAAGGCCTCTCAGACTCAACTCGAGGAAAAGGCGACTAAAGAGAAGGAAAAGACTGAAAAGCCTTCTTATCAGGCACCTAAGATTCGAGAGATAGATCCTGCAGGTGTACTTTACGCTGCGTTTAACTAGTGAGGAAAGAAAGTAGCAGCGTAACTTCTGTTGCTACTTTCTTTTTTCTAGTGAGATAATAGTAGGTGATATGATTTACTTTATCCGAGCTCTTCCAGTTCTTCGAAGTGCTGAGTTAATTCCTATTGATGATATTATCCTCAACTATGCAGCCACAGTATTGGAGCAGGAAGGTATATCCTTCTCTGTTATCGACTTTCATCTTGATCCAACAGCAGAGCAAAAAGTAGAAAATATCACCAATAAAGACATCTGTTTATTTCCAGTACGCCAGTACGATGACCAGATTCACTTAGCGGCGAAAATAGCAAAGCGTCTTCGTTTGTTAGTGCCTGATGTAAAGATTATCTACTTTGGTCATACTCAGGTGGCTGTCGAGTTTTTGCTCCTAAGAGGTATGGCTGATTATGTTATCTTAGGGGAAGAGAGAGAGCTTTTCCAGCTAGTTCGTAAGCTAGAAAACGATGAGCATGTTGAAAATTGTGATGGAATTGCATATTATGATCATGAGGATGGTAATTTAGTTCAACGTTCACCTGCACATCCCCAAATTTCTTTTGGGAGCTTGTCTGCACCTAGACGATATGCGCTCTCGATGGGATTACTGCCTTTTAATAATCCTTACACAACAGTAGAACTACAGTCTTCAAGAGGTTGTTATGCAAGATGCACATACTGTTACATCGATGCAATGAGAAGAACCTTTTCCACTAACTACTACTGGCGTCAACGTAGCCCTCAATCGTTAGTAAATGAAATAGATAGTATCACAGCTCACTATCCCGTTAAAATCTTTAGCTTTTATGACGCAAATTTCTTTGCGCCAGGCGTTAAAGGACAAGAACATGCGAAAGAATTTTCTAAGTTGCTGTTAGAACGCAACCTTGATATTCGCTTCACAATCTACGCTAGAGCAGCTGACATAAAAGAGGACACGTTTATACTTTTACGGAAAGCTGGTTTGCTTAGAACATTTATTGGCATTGAATCTTTTAGTTCTTCAATGCTGAAACGATGGAAGAAAGACGTTTCTGTTGAGGATAACCTAAGGGCTATTGAAATATGTCAGCGTTTAGGCGTATTTGTTGTAATGGGCTTTATAACTTTTGACTATGATACAACGCTAAATGAACTACAGGAAACACTAGTCGGTTTGAAACTGATAAGAGAACGGTTTCCAGAACTCCTTCCCGATCCCTCATACCTATTTGGACTCTTAGAACCTCTTCCAAATACAGCAGTGTTTGAAGAGTACAGTCAACGTAACGTTCTTCGTGAAGACATGACTGCTGTATGGTCGGAGATGTTCGTTGATAATCTTGCTCGTTATTCATTTAAGAACCCATGCATTACAGAAGTATGCATTTTCCTTCGAAAAGTTGCCACGCAAATAGCTGATCGTTTGGGAAAGCTTCGATCAGCTATACAGAGAACCTCTAGCACTGAAACCGAGTCTAAGTTTACATTTCTTGAATACAACCTCAAATTCAATAATATTGCAATTGAGGTATTTGAGAACGCACTTAGGATTGCCGATAAGACACAATCACCACAGTTATTACAAAAAGAGCTTGAGGCGTTAGGTCGAGTTGTAGAGAAGGAGCTAGCATTTTCCACTGTACTATAACATGCTTGAGAGGATAAAGATTGTGATCGGAAGCAAGGCTCGCATAGGAATAATCTTTGGTGATGGTGCCTTTGGGTGTTGGGTGAGAGCGGACCGTATTGCAAAACGTCTAGAAAAGTGGGTGAAAGTAAGCTTACGTCCCTTCGGCGGCGAATACAGAAACGCTCACTTTCGCAATTGGTACGACGATATTTACTCGTGGATACAAGATAACTCGTTTGACCTTGTTATAGATGACCAAGCCTTAATAGGTATTATGGCGGCCCGTGCCTCAAAAATTCCTGTGATTTCTATAATACAACATCATCCGATTTGGGCAGATACGTATGGTGAAGCTATTCAAATGCTTCAGTTTGCGGACAGAATAGCTATTCCTATGTGGAGTTGGATTGGAGATACTGGGTTGTCTTCATTAGAAGAGCTGAAAGAAAAAATAGTTTGGACTGGTCCTATCTTTGAAGAGTTACATTTTGATAGCATACTTTCAGAAGCTAATACACTTTTGGTTACTGAAGGGAGTGCTAAGTATGACAGCACTTTATTTACCATCGCAAGGCAAGCAGCACATTTTCTGACTGAATGGACAATCAGACTTAATGAACCTCGCGCTTTGCGTTCCTCATCCGCATTCCTCCCTAAGAATTGTACTCCTATGCCAATTACAGATCAGTTTTCACAAGTATTAGCTAAATCTCAGGCTGTAGCATGCGCTGGGGGTATTACAATGCTCGAAGCTATATACTGTCATAAAACTCCTATAGTACTTCCTGTTCCTCTTCAAAAAGAACAGGCTTGGACAGCAGAGCAGTTAGCTTCTATAGGATTGGTGATAAAAATTACTTCTGATGTAAAAGCTAGAGCATTTGCAGAGATAGTACGTGAAAGTGTTCAAGATAAGCCTTCTACATCATTTCCTTTGGAAAATGGACTTGATAGATTAGAAAATATCGTGAAAGAGTTACTTCTATGCCAGTTTTAGGGTCGAGTCTGTTATCATCTGTATTTACATCTTTCTTCTATCTAATCATGGTATGGACTTTTGCAAGCCAACCTGCGTTACTTGGCATAGTCATAGCAGCGTATGAATTAACACCAAACGTTCTCGGTATTGCTTGGGCTTGGTTACGACTCCCGTTTACTTCCATACAGCAACTTCAGCTTGGATGGCTATTGCGAATAGGAGGCACATTTCTTCTATTAGACGTAAATAACCTAGTAATCAAGGTTGTAGGTATTATTATTGTTGCTGTTACACCCACGATCGTCTCCTCTTTAGAAAAAGCATCTTTAACAATATCAGACTCATCTACTAGCACTATGATGAATAAATTTGTATGGATAAGTCAAATCCAGCAGGTAACAAGTTTATTTAGTCCTATACTTGCTGGATACTTCATAAGCCAACATAGTACTGTATTGTTGACTGTGATTATGGTTGTTATTTCATTGTTGGGATTGTTTGTTAGTAATTTCTTTCCAATTTCAACTACAATCAGAGACAAAACTATGACACAGGATAAAAGACGTTGGAGATTTCCCAACAACCCGGTAGTCATTTTAGTCGTAACACTAATGTTTTTAGGTAACTTAGTATTATGGGGACCAACAGCGATCGCCGTTCCGACGTTCTTCCAACAATCTCATATGTCTGCAACAGACTTGGGACTAGTTCTCACTTGCGGAAAAGTAGGAACACTACTTGGCCTTCAACTTTTACGCAAATTTCAAGTTGGCATTAAACAAATGGCTCCTTCACTTGCTTTTGCTTTAGCCCTCTATTCGAGCGGTTATATTGTACTTGGAATATTTGCTCCTAGACAAGTGCTTTGGTGGGGAGTTGTTATTGTCATAATTAACGCCGTTGAATCTGTAATAGCCCCTTTTTTAAATACTTTAATATCCTTTTTCTATCCCAATGTACAAAAGCGAGCAGGAACCATGAGTACAGTTGTATCCCTTGGCAATCTTGGCGAGCCAATAGGCTCGCTAATAACAGGTATATTGATTGTTGACGCTGCTGCATCTCTTCGTATTATTGGGATTTTGGGAAGTGCTATAGGATTGATCTTTGCAGTTCTTTTAGTTAGACAAGTGAAAAACTTATCAGAGGAGTACGCTAAGTGATATTGGGCATTGCAGCACATCATGACGACCTAGTTATTGGTGCAGGTGGTTACCTCATAAATGCATCAAAAAAAGAGCAGGTTATGATCGTCGTGTTAGTAAATAATTACTTGGTTGGGGGTACTGAGGCACGCTTAGGAGCATTAAAAAAATGTGCTCAGCATTACCAATGGGAACTGTCCATTTTAGATTTCCGGGATTGTGAAATTACTGTGTCAGCGGGGGCTGCCTTACGTATAGGTAAATTAGTTGAAACACTTAACCCTGATCGACTAATAGTACCTGCCCCTGGGCGACATATGGATCATGCGTCTACTTTTATTTTGATGAAGCAGGCGTTGAGGCTTAGTGAACAACCACGTTCTTTCTTTGCCTGCGATGCCTATAAAGGTCTTTTACCTTCGACAGAATTCCTTTACTACTACGATACTACGGATATAACTGATGAAAAGCTAAAAATGATTTCTACCCTGGCCGACGGTCAGCATGCACAAGAAACTGTAGAGTATGTCAGAGCGTTAAGTATTGTAAGAGGTCTTGAAGCAAATACAACATGTGCTGAAGCCTTCTTGCTGATATCTCCGGGAGGTAACTTCTAATATGAATAACCTAGCTTTGTTTGGTGGCGTCCCTGTTCGACAGGAAACTTGGCCTACGCCTAGAATGATCGATCAAACCCCTGCCATTTTTGATGCTTTGGTTAAGACTCTGCAAGAGGGACTTTCAATGTTCACGTCGAATGCTGTAGGCAACCTCGAACAAAAGCTAGTTGAGGTTTTTCATAAACACTATGCAGTAGCGGTATCCTCTGGAACCGCCGCCTTAGAAACCGCGTTGTATACTCTAGGTATTCGATCAAATTTAGATGAAGTTATAGTTCCATCAGCAACATATATTTCATCGGCTTCCTCTATCATAAGGAATAGTGGTAAGCCTATTTTCGTAGATTGCGATGCTACGTTAACCTTATCAATTGAAGGGCTACATAAGGCCATTAACCAGCATACGAAAGCAGTAATTTTTGTCTCATTATTTGGTAATCCAGGAAATATTACGGAAGTATATGAAATATGCAAAAATCGGAATATACCATTAATTCATGACTGTGCACAAGGTGCTGCTTCAAAGCATAATGGTCAGTGGATTGCATCGATCGGAGATATTGTTTGTTTGAGCTTTTTTGAAACTAAACACTTAGCAGGGGGTGAAGGTGGGGCACTATTAATGGACAGAGAGGATATATATAAAAACGCAAAAAGCTTTTCTAACTTATTTGAAGTTAGAGATGATGGAATACCTACAGCTATTGAACCCAATTTCCTCCTACCTGTTTCCTATCATAATATTGGTACAAACTATCGTCTTCCAACGTTGACTGCCACATTAGTTAGTTACGCTATTGATCATTTAGAGGAAACAAAGACAATTTGTCTTCGAAATGGAGAGTACTATCTAAAAACATTGAATGAATGGGGAATGTTTCCATTTATTCATAATGTGGATGAGATTGGTTGGTATGGTGTTCCGATTATACTTAAAAAGAAGAATATACGTAATGGATTTTGGAAAGCGCTTCATTTAGAAGGCACACCAATCGCGAGATACTACTACACATGTCTGCCATATAATGAAGCATTTGAAAGGGCAACTCGTACCTATCCTATGACTGAGTCTTTAGTAGCTAACGCACTTGTTTTACCAACGCACAAAGCTATTGGTTTACAAGAAAGGGTAGACATAACTAATGCGTTCACAAAAGTGGGAGAAGTTTTATGAATGATTTGCTAGAGAAAATCGCTCAGTCAACAGATATAGCAATGATTATGCGAGCTAGAGGAAAGTTATTTTGCTTAGCTCGGGTGGGACTTGGAACCACATTCGATCTATATCAAGTTGAAAGATGGCTTTTGGTGAAAAGTCACCCAATCGGGCTTCGACTACTCAACTCAGGAGAGATACTTATACGTATGAAAGAAGGCATAGAGATTATGAATCCTGAGGATAACTCTATACATATGTTAGATACCGATTATATTGCCTATGATACTGCATATCCAAAAAATAAAGTAGAAGTTACTGCTACGAAAGAGTTCCTCAATATACGTTTAGAGAACGAAAGCTTTAGCTTTTCAGCTCCTGAAGGCTTTCAGCGCCTCTACCTGTCTTCTGAGGGAGATAAGCTCGTAGTTATTAGTACGGTAACGGATGCCCTGCAAGAGACAAAGAGTCATATCCAGATATGGACAATCATTTCCAAAACCATGATGCAGACAACAGTTTCAGGCATCGTAGTGGAGGCAAAATGGAGCGGCATATACTTATTTCTAAAGCTGAATCAAGACGATTTCATATCAGTAGTTTTTGTAGATAGCAATACCCTTGAAATAAAGAAGAGAACTGGTACACACGTCCCTTTAGAATTGAACGCAGAGTTGGTTGGCGTGAAGCCGACACTAGGTGGTACGATAATTACCAATAACACATACGATTGGACTGTTTCTTCCACCTTTGTAGATGGTCCGGTTATTGGATTGGTTACTAGTACTCCAGGGTCGTCTTATTCAATCACAATCATGGAGAAAAATCAAGTAACCGACTTCATTCTACCTCCCTATCACTTCGAAGTCCCTCACCATGTAGAAGCTTTTATGCTTAATACACAAACAAGAACAATACCATCTTTGAGAATAACTCCACTAACGAAAAGTACTCATAACTGCTGGGCTGTAATATTTCATGGTGGACCCCACGATACATATCAAGGAGAATGGAATCCAATAATTGGAACTCTTCTCGTACACGGATGGAATATTTTGTGTCCTAATGTAAAGGGAAGTACAGGATTTGGTAAGGCTTATGCTCAACTGCAAGGAAACTGGGGGATTGAAGACCTCGAAGACGCACTAACAAGTACTACTTATGCATTAGCACAAACTTCCAAAGTTGTAGTAATTGGAATGAGCTATGGAGGCTATTTAGCTGCACTGGTTGGTACTCAATTAGGAACACAGGTGCTAGGATTTGTCGGTATTAATGGAATCTATTCGCCTAGTGAACTCTCAAAATCGGTACCTCCTTTGGTTGGAGAGTGGTTACAGAGAGAACAAGTTACATATAGAACTCCTGACGCTGTGAAGCTTTCTAACCGTTATACAAGAGGTCTACTCATTCATGCTCTAAACGATGAAGTAGCACCAGCAAACCAAGCCATTGCCCTTGCCGAAGCGATTGCTTTAAAAGGAGGACAAGTAGAGTCTATGTGGATTGAGGGAGAAGGACATACAATCACAAACCCAGTAAATGCCAAAGAGGCACTAGAAAAAATCGTTGAATTTGTTGGAGAGGATCATTAAAATGAATCATTACCAATTGAGCGATGCAATTCTTTACCGAAAACAAGGTAAAACAGGTACACTATTCAATCCGTCTTCTGGGAAAATTTTTTCTATTGATGAAGTTGGGCGCGCAATTGTTGATTTTCTCTCAACTCCAAAGTCCATGGAACAGATAGAGAACCATATAAAGATACATTTTGCTATAAATAGCGATACATCACTTCATGATGATATCGTTAAATTCTTAAACGAACTTGAATCGCTAGGACTCTTTGAGTAGCGATAAGTTTTAAATATTATGCAATAATGGATTTAAAAGGAACATCCGTGCATTTGTATAGAAAATATATACTGGTACTAGGTTCCCGGTTTATCCGCATCTCTCGTGCTTAGCACTACTGAGGTTAGGAAACGAGAAGAGGTGAGCGGAACGACTGACCATTTTTACGTCCCGAGAGGCTACAATCGGTCTCTCAACGGAGCACTTTTGCCCACAGTATGCCACTATATAATTGCTGAGCACGAGAGATGCGGATGAACCAGGTTCCTAGACAGGGAGATAAGATAAAATAGCTGTATCGAGAAACGCCTATACAGGAGGAAATTCATGCCGGGACCATGCAAACGATACAGCGCAGAGTTGAAAACACGGGTTGCTTTGGAAGCGATAAAGGGACACAAGACCGCCGATGAGATAGTCGCCGAGTACTGAGTGCATCTGACACAAATCGTTAAATGGAAAAAGCAAGCTCTCGATGAATTGCTCAATGGGTTCTCGACGCAAGTAAGTGAACAACAAAAAAGTGAAGAGGGGCTAATCGCAAACCTCTATCGACAAATTGGTTAACTTGAAGTGCAGGTGGACCAATTGGAAGAAATCAAAAGCATTCCATTGAGGTCAAACGAGCACTTATTGAGCCTGAACATCCTTGCTTGAGTATATCCATCAATTCGAGTTGCTAAGCTTGGCATGTTCAAGCTATTACTATGAATCGATGCCAGAAAGCAAGGAGAATCTTCATCTGACGAGACTACTGGATGAGCAATACATGTGAACATTATTCTATGGAACGCACAAGATGACAGCGTAGCTCAATACTCAGGGCTAACCTCGTCGAAAGGAAACAGGTGCCACGCTTGCTCCTCTTGATGGAATTGGAGGCCATCTATCCCAAACCGCATTTGAGTGTTCCAGGTATGACAGAGCAAAGTATCTCTACTCGTTACGACGATTGAGCTTCGAGCGATGCAACCAAATGTGAGATTGTGATACTACGTACGTCCGCTTGAGAAGTGGGTTCATCTATCTGATTATGGTGATGGGTTGGTTCAGTTGCTACGTCTTATCCTGAGAAATCTCGACTACCTTGGATACGAGTCTTGCGAAGAGCGACCCCTATAATGCGGACTAAAGCGTACAGTTTATCAGCGCAGAGTTTGTCTTAGGAGCGTACTTCACCTTTTACAATCAATTAGGAACAATTGCATCAAGCTCTCGATTATCAAACTCCAGCATCTCTATATACTGTCATGTAAAAAGAGTTTCTCTAACTGCTACATTTTCGCTTATTTTCGGGTTAAATTGTCTTGACATTGGGGGATACCATAGTTTTTCTAATTCGTACGAATTTGGTGCTGCAATCATGAGGAGAATAATGACAATGCTTCAGCATAGCGATAAAAATGCACTCAGCTTTACTCGTACTAATGCACTTATTAGTAAATTACTAAATTATATGCACGATATAGCTAATCTTCATGCAATCAATGATTTATTAGATTGGGACCAAAATACTTTCATGCCGGAAGGTGCGGGAGAAATGCGTGGAATCCAAATGGCAACGCTTGAAGGCTTACTTCATGAACGCTGGATTAATCCTCAACTACGAGATATACTATATAAACTAGAGGAAATTGTTGGACAAGAAGCTTTTACCGACGCAGATCGTGCATTAGTGCGCGAAACTCGGCACCACTATGACTACAAATTTAAGCTTCCGCAAAATTTAGTTATGGAAATGGCCCGAACACAAGCCTCTGCATTTGAAGCGTGGCGAAGAGCGAAAGAACAAAATGATTTTGCCATATTTGCACCTTTACTTGAAAAAACAGTAACACTCCAGAAAGATGCAGCAGACCGAGTCGGATATGTTAGTACACGCTATGACGCATTATTGGGTAAATACGAACCCACATTAACAGCAAGTAAAGTAGAAGCACTTTTTGAACCTGTTCGTGAAGTGAGTGTATCCTTATTAAAGAGTATTATAGAAAGTAACAACATAATAGATGTTTCCTGCTTAAAAGGTAATTTTTCAGTTCATGAGCAGATGATATTATGCAACCGTATTTTACATGATATTGGCTATAACCTTTCCTATGGATCAGTTTCTCAATCGTTACACCCAAGTATGACTACTCTTGGGAGCCCATTCGATGTTCGCATTACAATAAGTCCTGATGAGAAACTCATTAGCACTGCACTAATGGCAGCACTACATGAAGGCGGTCATGCACTTTATGAACAAGGAAGTGCTTCAGAATTAGCTTACACACCTGTTGTAGGTGGTGCTTCAATAGGAATGCATGAATCACAATCTCACCTCTGGGAAAATGCTATTGGGCGCTCTGAGGCTTTTTGGAAAGGTCATTTTGCAACTGTAAAAGAGACTTTCCCTGATCAATTTGCACATGTAGACGCAACTACTTTTGCTTATGCATTAAACAATGTACGACCTAGCTGCATTCGTATAGAGGCAGATGAAGTTACGTATAATCTGCATATTATAATCCGTTTCGAGTTGGAAAAAGCCCTTATTAATGGTGAAGTTGCTATCGAATCACTCCCTCGCTTGTGGAATGATAAGTATTATGAATATTTAGGAATTAGGCCTGTTAACGATATAGAAGGTGTGTTACAGGATATCCATTGGACAAGTAGTTTTGGTTACTTTCCGACTTATACTTTAGGTAATTTGTACGCTGCACAGATTTACCATACCCTTCGTAAGACATTCAACAATTTTGATGAACAATTAGCAGTAGGAAACACTTCTTTTGCTCTTACCTGGTTACTAAAAAATGTATATGTTGTGGGTGCGACTTATGAGCCTGAAGAGTTAATCAAGCACCTTACAAATGAAGAACTCAATCCTAATTATTTTACCCATTATCTAATCGATAAATTTAGAAAGATATACAACCTACCATGAAATTTGGTATTTTGTAACCCCACACTTATTGTAATTAGACGCACAAATTTAGTTTCTTCTAAAAGTGGTTCGAGAGAAATAAGAGAAAACTCAACTTTCATTCATGATGATGAGCTTTGGGGGGATAACGTTTCAAAATGTGGAAGAGTTAGCATCCTAGAACCATTATAGCATTTGACATCATAAAGTATCTGTTTTGTTGAAGTTGCTTGCAATGGGATGACAAAGAACCTATGGTGGTACCAACTGTCAAGACAATTTCAGGGCAAAAATAAGATAGAACTCAACAGTTCGAGAAACTCGTTCTATTTATCACTAGAGAGAGCTGCTGGTGTTCGATAGTCGAGTGCTTGATGCACTCGTTCTTGATTGTAAAAGGTGAAGTACGCTCCTAAATTGCGTATCGCATCAGGAACGGTCTGATACTCTTTGAGATACACCTCCTCCTATTTGACACTTCTCCACAAGCGTTCGACAAAAATAGTGTCACGTGCTCGTCCTCTGCCATCCCAACTGATACGAATATCTGCTGCTCTCAACCGCTTCACAAACTCGGTACTGGTAAATTGCACTCCTTGGTCCGTATTAAAAATCTCTGGCGTCGCTCTTCTCAAAGCACGATCCAACGCCTCCAAACAAAAACTCGTGTCTCAGGTAATCGAGATTTCCCACGATAACACCTAGCGGCTAAACCAATCTATCACCGCAATCAGATAGATAAACCCGCTTCTCAGGCGGATATACGTGATGTCGCAACTCCAGACTTGGTTCCATCGCTCACTACTCATTCCTGGGAGCAAGTACGGATATCGTTGCTCGGTCACTCCTGGAATGCTGAGATGTGGCTTGGGATAGATCGCCTCTAAGCCCATCAACCGCAGCAATCGTGTCACCCGTTTTCTCTCGAGAGGATACCCCTGAGTGTTGAGCCATGCGGTCATCTGACGAGTTCCATAGAACGGCGTTCGCGTGTATTGCTCATCCAACAATCTCATCAGATGCAGGTTCTCCTCACTTTCTGGCACCGGGTCATACTACTAGCTGGACCGCGCCAAACCCAGCAACTCACCTTGCTGGGCAATACTCAACTGAGGATGCTCAGGCTCAATCAGTGCTCGTTTCACCTCAATGGAGTGCTTTTGATTTTTTTCCAACCAGTCCACCTGCACTTTGAGTTGACCAATTTGTTGATAGAGAGTCGCGATCAGCTCCTCTTCGCTTTTCTGTTGCTCGCTTGCTCGCGTCGAAAACACATCAGACAAGCCATCAAGAGCTTGTTTTTTCCCTTGAGCAATCTGCGTCGGATGGACTCCATACTCGGCTGCTATCTCATTCGCTGTTTTCTGTCCCTTGATCGCTTCCAACGCGACCCGTGTTTTCAACTCCGCACTGTATCTTTTGCGTGGTCCTGTCATGAATTTCCTCCTGTGTGAACCTTTCTCGATACAGCCATTTTATCTTATCTACCTGTCCAGGAAACTGGTTCTTCCACACTTTTCGTGCTCATCAGGAACGGATTTCATGCGGCCTCCAGAAACCGGCTTCGTAACAGTTCAAAGCTTCCACGACCAAACATGGAGCGCTTCACAAACTTCAAACGATTGACTT
>JAABUU010005834.1_pt1 | contig 13517 bp, 13 predicted proteins | sample 5559301 | NCBI WGS metagenome assembly JAABUU01 (sample SAMN10711884, study PRJNA513360) | rock metagenome | isolation source: Antarctica rocks | place: Antarctica: Victoria Land, Richard Nunatak white | reverse complement strand
GGAGTTTCGGCTGGCTGGCCCGCTTCCGCCGCTTGGCCCGCGACTATGAGCGCCTCGCCCAGTCGCTCGCCGGGCTCCATCTCGTCGCCTTCGCCATCCTGATGGCGACCCGGCTCATACGCTTGTTAGCCCAGAGTGCCTAACACCCTCTAGAGCATTGCCGCGCTCGCGACGGGGTAGTTCTCGCGGTCTGGGGCAAACTACCCGTTCGTTCACCGGGCATTGCCCATCGGGGACGGCGGATTCTCCGCGCACCTCGGCACCCGCGATGCCCGCTGCTATTCCCTCGACTGGGGGCACACCACCACAAGCCATCCCCCACCGTGCTACGATACGCCGTGTGAGCGGCCCCGGCAGGAGAGAACCACTCACCCCACCTACCTTATGGCGTCGCTCGAACAGGAAGAGCGACCAGCAACTTTCGCCCGTCTGCTGCCAGTGCTGAACCGATCTCATAGCGCGGCAGATGATCGGGGCCATAGATGATCGTCTCAGGACGGAAGGTTGCCAGATCGGTCGAGGGCGGCACGCCGAAACGATACGGACCATATGCCGCGATGGTGTTGAATCGTCCAGGAGTACGCCGCACCACCAGGGTGCGTTGCACCTCGGTCGGGGAGATCGCCCCATAGAACAAGAGATAATTGTACGAAAATGGCACCCAGATTTCGTCATAGCGCACGGCGCGGGGCATAACCCAGGCGACAGTTTCTCCGATGCCAGCGGAGAAGCCCACCGCGCTCACCGCCGGGTAGCTCGTGAAATACTCGCGCAGGCGTACGCCACCTTCGACAAGTGGCGCGACAAGGAGCACTACGATCAGGACGACGATCCAAGCACCCTCTCCCGCCCTCCGCTGACGCCGCAGCGTGTACGCATCGAACAGCGAAGCCAGCCCTGCGGCGCAGAGCAGCAGGCCAAGGGGGAGGAGCGGCGCACCGCGCAACATGTGCGGACTGGGCACGGTCAGCGCGCCGGGGAGCGGTGCCAGGAACAATACCGCCAATAAGATACGCGCTCCACGCCGCCTTGTCGCGATGTCCTCACGACGAACACGCGCGAGCAACCAGACGAACCCCTGAAGCAGCAGTGGGAGCAACGCCCAGAGGAACAGGCCGAACAACGGCGAGCCATGCGTCGTATCGCCATCGCCCGTAGCGAAGAGGAATTCCGGCGTGAAATAGGCGAGATACCCCGCGATACCATCGAGCGGGCCACCCCCGTTGCTGCCGAAGGTGGAAACTTGCGACAAGCGTGTCCGGCCCGTAGGATCGACGATGGAGAAGAGGAGATTCGGGCCAGCGACAAGGGCAAAAACCACCGCCCCGGCGAATAAACCCCGTATAGGTGCGGCGCGCACCTGCCGCCACTCGATCGCCATGATCGTCGCTAGCAGCAAGGGCACATATAACTTCATCGTCGGATAGCCCAGTACCGTCAGACCAGCAACCGCGCCGGCAGCCATGAGCGGTGCAGGATGGCCTTTGCGTATCGCGGCCACGGTGGCCGCGATACAGAGCGGTACGAAGGTCACGACAGTTACCGGAGGGATAGCAAATCGACTAAGATGAACGTGCGCCGGTTCAAGGGCGAGAACCCATGCGGCAACCACGGCGATGTCATATCGACCGAAAAGAACGAGCCCACACCAGTAGAGCGCCGGTATCGCCAGAAGGCCGACAATAGCCGCTACACCGCGCAACACATCGACTCGGGGGCCAACCAAGCCAATCACCGGCGCACTCAGAAACGTGAGCAACGGCGACACCCAATCGCCAAAGCTTTCCAGACCCACGATCGGAAGAAGATGGCCGAAATGATCGCGTCCGGTCAAGCCTAGACTATAAGCATCTAGCCCATTCATCGCCTCATCTTGCTGTAGGCCAGGAGGAAGCGTATCAAGTCCGATCAGTCGTAGCAAGGCACCGACAAGCATGGCCATAATCAATAGCAGCCCAGAACATCGCTTCTTGCTGCACACTATGCTCAGCATTGACACCCTCTATTCGTCCCCCAGCAATGCTTATTGCGTAGCAGAATTCAATATCAACGGTGATAGCGCGCTACAGCCATCATAAAGGGCGTATCAGCCGTGGTGAACATGACAAAAGTCCATATTTATCCTTCGGCCCTCACATGAGCCCAGGCACCGGGACGATCCAGTCGCACAGCTCTCCGCATTTCTCCCCGCGCTGCCCGCCGCTCTGCTTCCCAGCCTATCGCACCTTCCGTGTGGGGGGCATCCGCACATCTGCCAAGCGTTATCAACTGATGGTATCGAACTCTTCCTGCTTCGCAGTACCCTCTCTGCCCGACGGTATTTCCTCGACCGAGGCCGTGGCCGCTACAAGCCATCTCCCACCGTGCTACGATACGCCTGTGGGCGACCACGGCGGAGAGGATCGCGCGCAGCCGGAGGGGGACGATGGCAAAAAGCGAAGAGCCACGCTACGGACTCGGCATCGACCTGGGCGGGACCAAGATCCTCGCTGGGGTCATCGATCTGGAGAAGGGCACGGTCATCGCCACCGCGAAGAAGAAGACGCGCACGAAACAGGGCGCGGGCGAACTCCTCACCCGCATGGGCGACGCGGCGCAGGAGGCGCTGACCGCCGCGAAGCTGAAAGAGGGCGCGGTCGTGAGCATCGGGGTCGCGGCGGCGGGCCAGGTGGACCCCGCGCGCGGCGTGCTCACCGCCGCGCCGAACCTCGGCGGGCTGGCGAACATCCCGATCGGGGAGAGCCTCGGCGCGCGCTTCGGCCTGCCGATCCGCCTCGGCAACGATGTGCAGGGGGCGGCGCTCGGCGAGTTGCACTTCGGCGCGGCGCGCGGGGTGGCGCGCAGCCTCTGCGTCTTCGTCGGCACCGGCGTCGGCGGCGCGCTGATCAACGGCGGCGTGCTGGACAGCGGGCCGAATGCGACCGCCGGGGAGATCGGCCACCTGATCGTTCATGCCGACGGGCGCTATTGCGGCTGCGGCGGGCGCGGCCATCTCGAAGCCTACGCCTCGCGCACGGCGATGACTCGCCGCTTGCAGGAGGAGTTGCGGCGCGGTCGCCCCTCGATCCTGCGCGAACTCCTGAAGGCCGAGAAGGCCGACGACAACGCCCCCGGCGGCCCGGCGATCCGCTCCGGCCTCCTGGCGCAGGCGCTCAAGGAGAAGGACGAGTTGACGCTGGAGGTGCTACACGAGGCGGCACGCTTCCTCGCCTACGGCCTCACCTCCGCGATCAATCTCTATAACCCCTCGCGGATCATCATCGGCGGCGGCGTCGTGGAGGCGGTGCCGCAACTGGTCGATCTCGTCCGCCCGATCGCGCTGCGCGAAGCGCTCCCCGCAGCGGCACAGGGGATCGAGATCGTCGCCTCGCAACTCGGCGATGACGCCGGGATCGTCGGCGCGGCGATTCTGGGTTCAAGTGGGCAGTGAGCGTAGTGGGCGAAGTGGGCCAGTGGTCGAGTAGGTTCGGCACAGGCCGAGCGCCTTTCTACTCCCCCGATCCTCTCTACTAGCCCACTGGCCCACTTCGCCCACTTATAGGAGGTAATCATGTCCCAACCAGTGCGCATCGGCGTCATCGGGGCCGGGGCGATCGCGACCTTGCGGCATCTCCCGGCCTACAAGCGCGCGCAGGACGCGGGCAAGGTCGAGCTCGTGGCCGTCGCCGATCCGATCGGGGCGGCGGCGCAGGCGGCAGCCGCGACGTTCGGCGTGCCGCACGCTTTCACCGACTACCAGGAATTGCTGAAGCTGCCGCTCGACGCGGTCAGCATCTGCACCCCGAACAGCTACCACGAGCCGATCACCCTGGCGGCGATCGCGGCGGGCAAGCACGTCCTCTGCGAGAAGCCGCTGGCCCTCAGCCAGGAGGGCGCGCGGCGCATGGAAGCGGCGGCGGGGGCGGCGGGCGTCATCACGGCGGTCAACTTCCGCTACCGCTTCATCCCCTCGGCGTGGTTCGCGCGCGACCTGATCGCGGCGGGCGAGCTGGGGGAGATCTATCACGTCTACGGCGACTACTTCAACGGCTCGATGGTCGACCCGCAGACCCCCTTCTCCTGGCGACAGGCGCGCGCGGAGTCGGGCAGCGGCGCGCTCGGCGACCTCGGCTCGCACCTGATCGACCTCTACCGCTACTGGTTCGGGGAGATCGCCGCCGTGCAGGGGCATCTCCGCACCTTCACCACCGCGCGCCCCGCACCCGGCGGCGGAACGGCCACGGTCGATGTGGACGACGCCTCGACCTGCCTGCTGCGCCTCGCCAACGGCGCGGAGGGGACGGTCAACGCCAGTCGCACCGCGCTCGGCCACAGCAACCACCAGCGCGTGGAAGTGTACGGGACCAGGGGCTCGCTGATCTACGGGATCGAGAAGTGGGACGTCGGCGGCGACCGCCTGCAACTCTGCCTCGGGGCCGGGCAGGCGCGCTACAACGCCTTCGCCGCCGTGTCGGTGCCGCCGAGCTACCTCGCCAGCCACCCCGAGCGCGCGATGGACGACTTCATCGACGCGATCCGCAGCGGCACGCCGATGAGCCCGAACTTCACCGACGGCGTCCGCTGCCAGGAGGTGCTGGACGCGACCGAACTGTCCGCCAGGGAAGGGCGCTGGATCGCGCTGACGACGGCGAACTAGGCGGGGTCAGCGCCGCGTAAGCGCCGCAACTCCGCTTCCAACGCGGCGATTTTCCGCTCCCGCTCATCGAGGAGATCGGCCAGCTCCTCGGTGAGCGGGACGAGGCGGCCCTCCTGATCGTAGACGCGCAGGGTCGGCCCGTGCGGCGTAAAGGCGATCCCGCCCAGCGCTGCGCTGACCCAGCGTCCGCGCTCGTCCGGCAGCCAGGATGCGTACGCCCCCGCCACCCGCCGCCACGCCCACAATTGCTCCGGCACGAACTCGGCGGTGGGGTCGAAGACGATGTACTCCGCCACCCCGATCGACTCGTAGACCCCCGGCTTGCCACGTTCGTCGGTCAGGCTCAGGTCATTGGTGAGCACCGTAAGCAGTCTCGCCACCTCGATCACCAGCGCGGGCGGGCCATCGGTCGCCAGGACGAGCGAGGTCCGCGAGGCATTGGTCAGCGTCGGATGGACCAGGATGTCGGGTGAGGGCAGGTAGGGCGCGCGCCGCCCCTCGCGCGGCACGATGACCTTGATCTGAATTCCCGATGAACCAGGGCAGCCCCCGGCGCGGGCCGCACAACATCAGGCCCGTGGCGAGCGCGACGATCGCGCCCTGGTGGAGCGAACTGCCCAAGAGGGTTTCCGCCGTATCATCGGGCAGATGGTCGAACGTCGCATCGAGCGCGATCAGGTGTGTGACCAGCCTGGCCTCCTCACCCACAGATCAAGGTACGAGCATACACGCCTATCGTATCGGCAAAGATACCGAATCGACGCTCGTCTCGGCAGCACTACTCAAAGCACCGGGACGCCCGCCGCCGCGAGGTGGTAGGCATCCGTCCGGCGATTAGCGAGCGAGGGGACTTCGGTGCGGATCTTGCCAACGAGCGCCGTGTCGATCTCGGTCACGACCACGCCGACGCCATCCGACGCCTGCGCCACGACCGTTCCCCAGGGGTCGACGACGAGCGAGCGCCCGAAGCAGACACCGTTCGGCTCGTGCGTCCCCCACTGCGCGGCGGCGAGCATCCACGCCTGGTTCTCGATCGCGCGCGCCCGCAATAGCACCTCCCAGTGATCGCGCCCGGTGTAGAGGGTGAACGCGGCGGGATTGACCAGCACTTCCGCCCCCCCTAACGCCAGCAACCGGAAGAGTTCGGGGAAGCGGAGGTCGTAGCAGATCGCCAATCCCACCGTCACACCGTCGATCGGCACCGTCACGATCGCGTCGCCCGGTGCCACGCTGTCCGACTCCCGCATGCTGACTCGCCACGGTATCTCCACGTCATAGAGATGGATCTTGCGGTACTTGGCGATCATCTCCCCCGTCGGGTCGAAGACGAGGCTGGTATTGGCGTACTTGCCGGGGATGTCGGTCCGCTCCACCATCGAGCCCGCGTGGAGATAGATCCCGTGCCGCCGCGCGAGTTCCGCGAAGCGCGCGCTCGTCGGGCCGGGGATCGCCTCCGCCCCCTCCTGATACCCGGCAGCCGGGCCGAGATAGGGAGCGTGCTCCGGCAGCAGGACGAAACGCGCCCCGCGCCCCGCCGCCTCCGCGACCAATCCGTCGATCGCGTCGAGGTTCGCCGCCCGATCGTGCCGACTGTTCAACTGCACCAGCCCGACGCGCAAGATCGTCATCGCCGCCCTCCTCGCCGCCACCAGCACCAACGCCAACCAGCGATCACCGTGTTTAGCCGATCCGCTCCGTCAATTCGAGGATGATGCCCTCCGGCCCGCGAACGTAGCACAACTTATATTGGTCCTCGAAGGACTGGACCTCACCGACGAGTTCCGTCCCCTTCTGCCGCAGTTTCGTGACAACGGCGTCGATATCCTCGACGGCGAAGGCAATATGCCGGATACCCAGGGTATTCGCGAACGATGGCTGAATCCCTCGCTCATCCGCCGGCGTAGAGAACTTAATCAGCTCGATGCCGTCCTCGCCACCCGGCACCCGAAAAAACACAACCGTGTTTTTCACGCCATCGAGTCCGATGACCCGATCCACCCACGCCCCCGCTACGTCCCCTTCCCCCTGCACTTCGAGCCCGAGGTCGAGGAAAAACGCCTTCGCGGCAGCAAGATCGTTGACGATCACATCCACATGATCGATTCGATGGATCCTCATGTCTCATACCTCCTACTCCCGAATATTATACGATGATTGCTACGACGTGTCGTCAGTTGAGGAGAATGACTGAGGCGGCGAGTTGGACCGCCGCGAGGAAGTTACGGGCGGTCTTGTCGTAGCGGGTGGCGATGGCCCGATATTGCTTCAGGCGACAGAAGAAGTGCTCGATCAGGTGGCACGCCGCGTAGAGGTCACGGTCGTAGTCCCGCTGGTCGGTGCGGTGACGCTTCGGCGGGATGATCGCCGTCTTGCCCGCCTCGCGCAGCACCGTCAGGACGCGCGTCTCCGCTCATGGCGGGCGGGCGGGGCGGTGTCAATCGCCCGGCGGTGCTGGCGGAAACGACGATGCCACGCGGCGAGGGTTATCCCTTGCTCGCGCGGCATCGTCGCGATTCGGGTTTGCGGACACGTTACTCGCCGAGCAGCGCCACGCACTCCACTTCCACCTGCGAGCCGGCGGGGAGTCGCGCGGCCTGCACGGTGCTGCGCGCGGGCGGCGCGCTGGTGAAGTAGCGCGCGTAGACGGCGTTGAAGGCGGCGAAGTTGTCGAGATCGACAAGGAAGCAGGTGGTCTTGACGACCTGCTCGAAGCTCGTCCCCGCCTCGGCCAGGACCGCCGCGAGGTTCTGCATCACCCGCTCGGTCTGCGCCGTGATGTCCCCCTCGACCAGCTTGCCGGTGGCGGGGTCCAGCGGGATCTGCCCCGCCGTGAAGAGAAAGCCATTCGCCGTGATCGCCTGCGAGTACGGCCCGATCGCCGCCGGGGCCGCCCCGGTCGCGATAACTGCTTTGCCCATGCGTCCCCTCCTACTCCGTCGAACGATGCAGCCACCCTGCGCGGTCGCGCGGAGCATCGTAGCCGAGCGCAGGCGACGGAGCAAGCGGTGCAAATAATGGATGGCATCCTTCTTGCCATTGCAAAAGATGTTCGCCGCCATCCCGGTGCGCTGGCGGCACGATGAAGGCGCGGCGCTCAGCTTTCCCGCGCAAGAGATGGCGTACAGATGCGCCACGAAGGAGCAACAGATGGACACCAAGACCGAGATCGTCGTCCAGTATCTCTCCGATATGCACGTCCTGGAGAAGCACATCCAGGAGGCGTTGGAGAAGCAGGTCGGCACGACCAAGGACCAGGCCGACATCAACGCCGCGTTGCAGGGCTATCTCGCCACCACCAAGACCCACGTCACCCGCCTGGAAGCGCGGATGCAGGCGCTCGGCGACCAGGACAAGGTCGTGGACAAGGCCAAGGAAGCGGTCACCAATCTCTTCGGGCAGGCGGCGGGCGTGGTCGGCGCGCTTCGCACCCACCGGACCTCGAAGGATCTGCGCGACGATTACACCGCCGCCAGCCTCGCGGCGATCAGCTACGTCATGCTCCAGACGACCGCCCTCGCGTGTGGCGACGAGGAGTCGGCCAGGCTCGCCGAGACGCTGCGGGCCGAGACGGTCAAGATGCTCGACTGGGTCACCAAGACCATGCCGATGGTGACGGTGCGCGACCTCCAGGCGGAGCGCGACGTGCAGCTCGACGCCACCGCCGCCCAGCGGGTTAACGCGGGCGGGAAACTCGCCTAAACCGCAGCGCGTGTGGGAGGGACACGGCGGGCTGAGCTACCGGTGGACCGAGGTTCCGGCTGGATGGCTTCCGGCCACGCAGTGCCTCGGAGGGCAGCCACTACCCATTAAGGGCATACTCTACCCGTGAAGGGCACAATGTCCGCCTGCGCGGACCGGGCGGCGACGGTGCAGTCTGTGATGCCCATCGGCGCTTCGGTTTGGTCGCGCGATCATCGCTCCGAACAGGATATATAGCGGGGAGCGGCGAGATATTTCTCTCGCCGCTCCCCGCTATTGCTTCGCCCTTCGCCGGGGTATCGCCAGGTCTTTAGCGCCGTTCCAGCAGCACCGCCGTCCCGTTCTCCTCCGGGGCATCGACCACGACGCGCCAGCCCGGATCGTCGCGCAGCAGCACCACGAGGGGAGAATCGGGGGGCAGCAGAATCAGGCTGATATCGTAGCGCGTCAACGTCTCGCGCCAGCCCGCTTGCAGCTTCGTCACCGCGATGTACCGCTCCAGGAAGTCGCGCCCGTAGAAATCGACGCGCGTATCGATGAAGACCGGGCGCTCCGGCAGATTGGCGATCAGATAACCGCCGAACGCATCCTGATTCAGCAGCTTGCCACCCGGATGGGTCCGCAGATAGTCGAACGCCACGGTCGGGTAGCCATCCAGGTTCGGCGTGCGCCCCAATTGCGCGCGCGGATTGCCCAGCACCACCACCCCCATCGTCACCATCACCACACCGAGCAGGAGCCAGTTGACGAGTCCGGTGCCGAGATTCTCGCGCGCGGGCCATTCGGGGCCACGCCAGCGCGTCGGGAGCTGCTGCGCGATGATCGGGATCACCACCAGCGCGAAGAGCGGGATGTGCCGCACCGCCGAGAAGCCGAGGTAGCTGAACGCGCCCGCCCAGAGAGCCAGCGTGTAGTCGAAGCGCGGGCGGCGCAGCCCCAGCACCGCCAGCAGCAGCACGCAGAGGCCGAAAGTCAGCCCCATCGTGTCGCGGAAGTTCGGCGGCTGCCACTCCTGGATGTAGCGCATCGTCGCGCTGCCGCCGCCGATGAAGGTGAGCGGGTAGAGGAGCAGGCTCGGCCCGGTCGGATTAATCAGCGTGGCGACGAGCGACGCCCCCAGCGCACCGAGCGCCGGGCGCAGGGTGGCGGCCTCGCCGCGCGCGCGCGCGTTCAGCCACTCCCCGACGATGAAGAGGGCTAGCGTCCCCAGCCCCATGATCCACGCGCCGTGCAGATTGACCCACAGTAGCAGCAGCGGCGGCAGCACCCAGACCGCGCGACGGTAGCCCGCGCGGTAGAGATAGAGGCACCACAGCTCGATGCTGAGGAAGAGGGTGCTGAAGAGGTGCGGGCGCAGGGTGATCGTCATGAACGAGAGGATCAGGGTCACGGTCAGCAGCGCCCCGGCCAGCACCCGCCCCACCCCCAACGCGCGCAGCAGCAGATAGTGGAGGAGATAGGTCGCCAGCACGATCGCGGCCATCCCCGCGATCAGGCCGCGATAGGTGAACGCGCGATAGCCGAGATAGGTCAGCACCTCGAAGAGCCATTCGTGGACGACGAATGGCTGCCCCGCGCGCGTGTAGGAGTAGGTGTCCGTGGCGGGGAGGGCGCGCTGCTGCCAGATATCCTGACCCACGCGCAAGTGCCACCACCAATCGTAGTCGGTCTGGCGGAGGAAGCAGAGGAAGAAAAGCCCCGCGAAGACGCAGAGGGGCACCAGCAAGCGCCGGTCCAGCAACAGCAGGGCGCGCAGCCCCGCGCGCGGCGTGGGCAAGGCGACGAGCCGCGGTCGCTCCTCCAGCGGCTCGTTCAGCAGATCATCGATCCCGCCGAGCAGCCGCTCGCGCAGGGCGCGCGGATCGAAACGTCCGCGCGCGTGCTCGCCCAACCCCGTCTCCGTCCGTGTCCGTCCGATCATCGCGCCGCCCCTACTTCCCGACCCGCCGATAGAGCGGCACCCCGTCGATCGCCGTCTCCAGCGTGTAGTCGCGCGCCACGATCGCGCGCAACGCCCCATCCGCGTCGAACCCCCGGAAGTCGAACGCCTGTGCCCCCACGATGTAACGCGGGGCGGTCGCCGGATCGCCGAGCCGGTCCACTTGCTCGGTGAACGCGCCCGGCGTCCAGCCGAGTTCGCGGAAGTGCAGCCAGCGCGCCGCCGGACGCCGCGCCGCGAGGTAGTAGATATCCGCGTGATCGTAGGCGACGTAGACCGTCTCGGTCGGCGCGGTGTGCGCGGCCAGATACGCCGCGACCGGCGCGGCGGCGGCGACGCCCGGCTCCCACTCCGGCAGGGTCGCCGGATCGACCCCCGCGACGACGCCGCGCGCGATCGGGAAGAGCAGCGCGAGGACGGCACAGACCGCCAGGCAGAGCGCGGCGAAACGCGGCGGCGCGAGCGGGCGGCGCAGGAGCCCGCGCGTCACCAGCGCCACCGCGACCGCCAGCGGTGGCAGCAACTGCTGGTAGTAGTGCAGGAACCAGTTGCCGCCGAGCGACACCCCGCCGAGCGCGGTGAGCGCCCACAGCGCCAGAAAGGTCCGGCTGGCGGCGCGCGCACCCCTATCCCCACCGTGCGCCGCCAGCCGGAAACCGAACGGCGCGAGCAGCAGCAGCGGCAGATGGCCGAGCAGGTAGCGGGTGTTCGTCGCGGCGTAGCCGACCTGATGCGCCAGCGCCCCGCCGAGCAGCGAATCTTGCCCGAGGCGGTAGAAGACGACCGCGCCGAGGTAGCAGTCCGGCACCGTCAGCAGGCCGTGCGCCAGCGCGGGGAGCAGGCCGAGCGCCCAACCGCCCGCCAGTGCCGCCAGCGCGACGGTCAGGTCGCGCCACGCTGCGCCCTCCGCCGCGCGTCGGCGCAGGAGCCAGAGCGCGCCGAGCGGCAGGACGGTCACGGCGGCGGGTTTCAGCAGCAGCGCGAGCGCCCCCAGCAGCCCGCTCGCCCCGAGCCAGAGCAGGCCGCGGCGGGCGGCGAGCGCGCTGGCGTCGGCGCGGACGAGCGCCAGCAGGGCGAGCAGCAGCGGCAGCGTCATGAAGAGTTCGGCGTTGGCCTGATAGCCCTCCACCCACGGGGTCGCCATGACCGCCGCGTAGAGCGCCGCCGCACCCAGCCCGATCCCGCGCCCCCAGAGGCGCGCGGCGAGCGCCAGGAGGGCCAGCGCCGACGCTGCGGCCCACAGCGCCGCGACCAGATGGATGCCATACGGCGAGCCGAGCCCCAGCGCATCAAGCGCGCGGAAGACGACGAAGATCCCCTGCGGGCGGGTGATCGTGATCGACCCATAGAGGGCATCGCCGCGCGCCCACCAGTAGGCGGCGGTCGCGTACCCGCCCTCATCGGCGCTCAGCGGCACCGCGAGGTACGGCAACCGCAACGCGAACGCCCCGAACGCCAGCGCCGCCACCGAGGGCCACCAGCGCACACCGACAAGGGGGGTAGAACGCGCGTGCCGCACTTCGCGCGCCTCATGCTGTTTTTGGAAGAGTGCTGCGGGCGAATGCACGATATGCCTTTCTCAGATAGACCATTAAGACATATGCACCGAGGGTGCCAGGTGTCGCGGTTAGCTGGAACGCGCACGCTCATCGCGCGACGCATACACGCTGGACACTTGACCAATGCTGACGCGGACTCACAACCGTTGCAAGGTATTGACTACCGTACGCCTCTCTCGCGTGTCTTGCTCCTGTTGCCACGCCACAGGAGTGTCGAGGCTCACGTTCGCGCGCAAGGTCCAGCGTGCGAAGATTCCCGTCAGAGTAAGCACTGGCACGATAATGAGCACGATCGCGCGCGGCGAGAAGAGCATCAGGAGCGGAATCCCGTAGAGTCCTACGAGCGCACCATACGCTAGACGCGCATACGACGCGCGCTCGGGCTGCTGAGCGAGAAGAGCGGCCACGCCGATCCAGACTGGCAGTAGTAACAAGACGAGATCGTGGGGACCAAGGTGTATCGCCGTCGCTATGGCGATCAACGTGGTCGCCCCCCAAAGGTAATCAAAGGCCCCATGAACGCCAGGCGGCGTGATCTTCAGCATACCGCGCGAGCGGACCCAAATTCCGACGATCAGTACCAATCCCGCACCCGCGAGCGCCAGGGCGAGCGGAGAAACGAGATATTGGAAACGCTCGCCAGCGAGATTGGCGAATACCCCGCGCACGGTCGGCATATGCGTGGCATCGGTGTATGCACGCTCCCCGAGTTGGGCCGCCTCAGAGACAAACCGTAGATATTGGAGGGGCCACCCGGCACCGAGGATCGGCATCGCGGCGACACTGCCCGCACAAAGTATCCCGATCCAGAGGGCGATGCTCCGCCAATAGCGCGTGAGAAGTAAGAGGAGCAGGATTGGCGGCAGAACTTGCGGCTTCAAGGTGAGGGGCAAAAGCGCTACGGCGACCCACACCTCCGACCGCCGCTTCATCGCGACGTACACGCCCACCGCGCCGAGCAGCAGGAGCGGCGAGGTCTGCCCCGACCAGAGCGCGATATGGAAGGGGTGATACGACAATACCGCCGCAATCAGCAGGGTGCGGGCGGTGGCAGGCAGGGGCAATGTCCTTACGAGCAACCACAGGCTGACGCCAATCGCTGCCAAGGCAAAGAGATCATCCAGCGCGAAGAGGAGCGGATAGGGAAGCGTCAAGAGAGGGGCGAGAAGAATGGCCTCGAAAGGCGGATGATTGTACGGGAGGATCATCCCCGGATCGAGGACCAGATATGGGGCCAGGATGGCATTCTGTGCCATTTGCTGCTGCGCGAGATCGTAGAGCTGCGTGCCGTGCCCCTCGCGCACGATCAGCGCACCCGTGAGGATATGCAAAAAGTCGGTATGGTGGCGGACGTAGAGGTCCGGGCCTTCCCCAGAGAGGACGACGGACCAGATGGCGAGTTGGAGGATAGCGAGAGTCGCCAACCCCAGCATCAGCCAGGAGCGCATTCGTTGCTGCAATGCGGGTGTCCAGCGTGTACGGTTCATCATCGTGACCTGCTCAAAACTCGTCGCATCATCTTCACCATCCACGCGCCATCAAAGCGCTTCGATACTCGCGCGTCTCGGGCCACTTCTTCCGGTTGCCACTAGTGGCGCGTCAGGCATGACTTGAGCAATGCCCCGCCCGGTGGTAGTCTCGCCGCCTGCGTCGGCGTGTGCGGCGAGGCGACAAGGAGGCGGGC
>JAABUU010005833.1_pt1 | contig 13518 bp, 13 predicted proteins | sample 5559301 | NCBI WGS metagenome assembly JAABUU01 (sample SAMN10711884, study PRJNA513360) | rock metagenome | isolation source: Antarctica rocks | place: Antarctica: Victoria Land, Richard Nunatak white | reverse complement strand
GCCTCGAGTTCGTCTCTGCCAACCTCACTGGCCCGATCCACCTCGGCGGCACGCGGTGGGCGGCAGTGGGCGACTCCTTGGCGCGCATCCTCACAGCGTCCGGGGCCGAGGTGACGCGGGAGTACTGCTTCAACGACCACGGGGCCCAGGTCGACCGGTTCGCAAGGTCGCTGCTCGCCGCGGCGCGGGGAGAGGCCACGGCGGAGGACGGCTACGTCGGCAGCCACGTCACGGAGATCGCCGCGACGGTCGTTGCCGCCGAGCCGGGAATCCTCGACCTTCCCGATCTGCAGGCGCAGGAACGGTTTCGGGCGCTGGGTGTGGACCTGATGTTCACCCAGACCAAGGCCTCGCTCCACGACTTCGGAGTGGACTTCGACGTCTACGTCCATGAGCACGACCTGCACAAGGACCGCGTCGTCGTCAAGTTGGACGGCGAACCCGCCTACCTCTCGGTCGACCTCGTCCGGGACGGTCAACCGGTCCGGATGTCCAAGCGCGCGGGCACCGTCGTCGTCCTGGAGGACCTCGTCGCCGCCGTCGGGGTGGACGCAGCCCGCTACGCGCTGACGCGGTCCTCTACGGACTCCCAGATCGACGTCGACCTCGACCTGCTCGTGCAGCGCAGGAACGAGAACCCCGTGTTCTACGTCCAGTACACCCACGCCCGGACCTGCAGTGTCACGGCGCTCGCCACCGCGGACGGCGTGTACCGCGCTGACGGCTTCGACCCCGCGCTGCTCACCGACCCGACCGAGGCCGCCCTCCTCGCCGCGCTCGGAGACTTCCCGCGGGTCGTCGCCCTGGCCGCCCGGCTGCGCGAGCCGCACCGGGTGGCGCGCTACCTCGAGGACCTCGCTGGCCACGTCCACGCGTGGTACGACACGTGCCCGGTCCGCCCCATGGGTCGCGACGACGAGGTCACCGACCTGCACCGGACCAGGCTGTGGCTCAACGACGCGACGCGCCAGGTCATCGTGAACGGTCTCGGCCTGCTCGGTGTCTCGGCGTCGGAGCGGATGTGAGCGACGCGTCGGCCGACGCCGCCGGCAACCCGCAGGACGTCGGCCTCCCCTGCGCGACTACCTGAAGAAGAACCACAAGCTCTGAGCCCCGGTATGCCGGGTGCTTCGCCGAACGCCGCGGGCACCGGGACAACACCGCGGGCACTGCAACAACGCTGCGGGCACCGCGCACGGTAAGCGCGGCGTGAGTGAACTGCTCGCAGCCGCTCGTCGCCGCTCCGAAGGCTCATCCACCCGTCTCCTCGCGGCTACCCTGCACGACACAGCTGGGCATCTCCGGGATCGGCACGAGGGCGCCTCGACGTGGTCACGAGGCCGGCCCGACGGCATACCTGCGTTAGCCTCGGACGCATGCTGAACAGGGCCGTCGGGGCAGTGGGCGCAGTGCTCGTCGCGGCCACGGCCCTCGGCGGCTGCACGAGCGACCAGCCGACGCCGGGACCGACCGAACGTCCTGCCGCCGAGGCGCTCGGCGCCGCCAAGGCGAAGGTCGACACGGCGGCGTCGGTCCACCTCACGCTGGCCGGCAAGGACCTGCCCGAGAAGATGACCGGTGTGGTCAGCGCTGACGGCGTCGGCACTCATGCGCCGGCGTTCAAGGGCACCTTCCAGGTCCGCGTCAACGGCACCCAGGCCTCGACCGACGTCGTCTCCGTGGCGACCAAGGTCTACGTCAAGCTGCCGTTCACCTCGATCTCCACCGAGGTCGACCCCAAGACGCTGGGCGTTCCTGACCCGGCCGCGCTCTTCAAGCCCGACACCGGCCTCACCTCGCTGCTCACCGCGACGGAGAGCCCGGTCAAGGGCGGTCAGACGCGCCGGGGCAACGAGGTCCTGACCAGCTACACCGGCAGCCTCCCGGGCGCGAAGGTCGCCGACCTGCTCACCGTCGGCGACCGGGCCAAGCCCTTCAAGGCGACCTACGGGGTGACGGAGCCCGGGGGGGAGCTGCGGACCGTCGAGCTGATCGGCCCGTTCTACGCCGGCGTCGACAGCACCTACAGCCTGACGCTCGACAAGTACGGCGATCCGGTTGAGATCAGCAAGCCCTAGGGCGCCAAGCCCTCGGGCGCTGCTCGTGGCCGCCTCCTCGGCCGTGCTGCTGGCGGCGGCGGACACCTACGTCGTCGTGCTCGCCCTGACCGACATGATGGCCGGCGTCGGCCTCGGCATCGAGTCGCTCCAGCGCGCGACCCCGATCATCTCGGGCTTCCTGCTCGGCTACATCGCCGTGCTCCCGCTCATCGGCCGCCTCGCCGACCTGCTCGAGCACTCACGGGTTCTCCTGGGCTGCCTGGTCGTCTTCGTGACCGGATCGGTCGTGACGGCGCTCGCCGTCGAGCTGCCGGTGCTGGTGGCCGGCCGGTTCATCCAGGGGGTGGGCGGTGGAGGGCTCGTGCCGGCGACCCTCGCGATCGTCGCCGCCCTCTGGCCGGTCGAGCGCCGCGGCACCCCGTTGGGCGTCGTCGGCGCGGTGCAGGAGCTGGGGGCGGTCCTCGGGCCGGTCCTCGGCGCGGTCATCCTGGCGGTCTCCGGGTGGCGGGCGATCTTCTGGTTCAACGCGGCCGTCGGGGTGGTCCTGTATGCCGTGGTGCGGGCTCTGTCGCGCCGCTCACCTGCCGCTGGTTCACCGACGGTGCGGGGGGGCCGCGATGCCCGGGTCGCCGGCGCCGCCGCCCGGACCGCCCGGGTGGCGCTGGCGCTCGTGGCCGCGGCCCTGGGCGTGCTCACCCTCTGGGCGCCCGACCGGCTCGTCACCGACGTCACCCTGGGGATCCCGTTCGTTCCCTTCGTCGGGCAGTCGCGGGTGCTCACACCGATCGGGGTGGCCACGCTGTTGCTGCTCGTCGTCCTCGCCGGGGTCACGGCCCGCCGCTGGGCACCCACGCTCCTGCGGGCCGACCTGCTCGGCGCGGTCCTCGTCGCCGTGGCGCTCGGCTCGCTCGTCCTGGCCTTCTCCTCGGCCGACCCGGAGAAGGAGGTCGTCGGTCCGCTCGGTCACATTCTCCTGCCGGTCGGCGCCCTCGCGCTGCTCCTCGCGGCCTGGCGCCACCGGACGGCGGCGAACCCCCTCGTCCGGCGGGGGGTCCTGCATTGTCGAGGTGGCGTGGCAGTCGTGGTCAGCCTCCTCGCCGGTGCCGCGCTGGTCTCGGTCATCGTCGACGTCCCGATCCTGGCGCGGCTGACGCTGACCGACTCCCAGACGACCGCCGCGCTCGTCCTCGTCCGGTTTCTCGTCGCGGTGCCCGTCGGAGCCCTGCTCGGCGGCTGGGCGCTCCGGGCCCTGGGCGAGGGGGTCGTCGCCGCCGTCGGGTTGGCCATCGCCGGCGGCGGCCTGCTGGTCATGGCCGGGTGGGACCACGGCTCCCTGGCCTCATCGGGCAGCGCCACGCTCGTCCTCGCCGCTGTCGGCCTCGGCCTCGGGCTGTCGCTGGCCCCGGTCAATGCCGCGGCCCTGGCGGACTCTCCCGACGACGCCCACGGCGTGGCCGGTGCCCTCGTCGTCGTCGCCAGGATGGTCGGCATGGTCACCGGTCTGGCGCTGCTCACCGCTGTGGGCCTGCACCGCTACTACCGGGCCGTCGCCCGGCTGCCCGACCAGGGCGATGCCCGGGCGCTGCTCGACGCCGCGCTCGTCCAGGTCCAGACGGTCTTCCTGGGCGCCGCGGTCGCCGCCCTGCTGGGCGCCGCCGCGTCACTGGCCATGGGCCTGCGGCGCCGCGGCGGCCCAGGAGCTGTTCAGGCGCCCGGCGCCGGGAAGCTCGACACGGAGGGTGGGTCATCGTCGTTCAGGAGTCGGGTGACTCCTTCCGGCGGCCATCGCCACGGCTCTTGACCCGTCCCCGGCGAAGCGGCAGCCGCGACCAGAGCAGCTGCTGGATGGTCAGGGTGACCCATCCGGCACCGGCCATGCCGGTGATGTTCACCAGGAGCTGGAGCAGACTGCCCCCGATCTCGTGCCCTGCACCGAAGGCCAGACCGAGGGCAATGTTGCCAGCGGCGGGGACGGTGGTGACGGAGATGAACACGCCGGACAGACCACCGAACTTCGCCGATGTCAGCGACAGGACGCCTGCGGCAGCCGCGATGACCGCAACGATGAATGACCACTTGTCCGGCGTGTACACGAACGCTGTCCCGGGTCGGGGGCCGACGACATCGTCGGCGGTGATCCAGCCCGCCCGTCCTGCCAGCGCAAGGACCGTGACGGTCAGGATGGCCGCGGTGAACCCGAGGACGAGGGTGCGGGCGGCCAGCCTCAGCAACGAGGTGCGGCGTCGGACCAGCGCGACACCGAGTGCGGCGATGGCGCCGACTCCGGCCCGAGGACCATCGCTCCGATGACGAGGATCTGGGAGTCGAGGACGATCGCGATGCTGGCCAGGGCGGTGGCGAGCGTCATGAAGCTGAGGTAGGTCCAGTTCAGCTCGGAGTCTTCGTACGAGCGCTGGACAACGTCGGTCCAGACGACGGCGTCGGCGCTGCTTCCCGCGGTGCGTCGCGCGGCATCGAATCCGGCCTGGGAGAGCCAGGTCTGGACCGGCTCGATCTGGATGCTTCCCTCGCGGTGGACGCCGATGGTCCGTAGCCGGTCGAGGACCTCATTGACGCCCTCGAGGGGCCACGTCGGCCAGCACCAGGTCGCCCGCAGGGCGGACCGAGGCCCCCTCCAGGACGGCCAGGCCGTTGACGGCAGGGTCGCCGCTCAGGGCCTCGACGACATCGGTGGTCAGGTCGGACACGGTCGAGATTCGCAGGTGCAGCACTCCGCCACTATGCCGAACGGGCAGCCGGAAGGGAGCCAGACCGACCAGTCCGACGATCTGCGCGACCCGAGCCCTCGGGTCAAGGACGCCGATCCGACCTACGGGTTCGTCGTCGTCGTCTTGTGCCATGTCGGCCTGGGCTTCATGCACGCCGCCACCGGGTCCCAAGCGCCTGGTGGTCGGGCGTCCGTTGAGCAGCATGAGGATGGGCGAGACGCTGCTGCCCAAGAAGCTGGCCCTACCCCACGTCGGCATCTCGTCCGAAGCCCACCCTGGACGTCCTCGAGGCCGACCCGCGAGGCGATGGCGACACCGTTCCACTGGTTGAACCCGACGTGCGCGGTCTCGTAGCCCAGGGCCCGGAGCCGGTCGTAGGGGAAGTGCTCGTCCGATGTCTTGGTCTCCTGGATGGCCAGGACATCGACCTCAGCACGCTCCAGCACGCCTCGAGGCGGTCGATCCGGGATCGGACGGAGTTGACGTGCCAGGTCGCGATGCGCACCACCGCACCCTGTGCGGGCGTCCGCGCCTAGGCTGAGGCGATGACCACAGCACTCGTGACCGGAGCCACGGCGGGGATCGGCCACGAGTTCGTCCGACAGCTCGCCGAGCGGGGCCACGACATCGTCCTCGTCGCCCGCGACCGGGCCCGCCTGGAGAACGTGTCCGACGAGATCCAGCGCACCTACAAGGTGCGCACCGAGATCCTCGTCGCGGACCTCGGCGACCGGGCGCAGGCCGGCAAGGTGGCTGAGCGGCTCGCCGACGAGGCGCGCCCCGTCGACCTGCTCGTCAACAACGCCGGCTACAGCCTCGGCCGCCCGTTCCTCGAGAACGACGTCGAGGCCGAGGAGCAGCTCTTCGACGTGCTGTGCCGCTCCGTCATGGTCCTCTCCCATGCGGCCGCACGCGCGATGCGGCGACGAGGCCACGGAGCCATCGTCAACGTCTCCTCGGTCGCGTCGTTCGTGGCCATGGGCACCTACTCGGCGGCGAAGTCCTGGGTCCGGGTCTTCTCCGAGGGCCTGGCGAGCGAGCTCGCCGGCACCGGCGTCACGGTCACCGCGCTGTGCCCCGGCTACACCCACACCAAGTTCCACGAGCGTGCCCAGCTCAACATGTCGAAGCTGCCGGGGGTCATGTGGCTCGATGCCGACAAGCTGGTGCGCGAGGGCCTCGCCGACGTCGCTCGGGGCAAGGTCATCTCGGTCCCGGGCACGCAGTACAAGGCCCTCGTCGGCGCGCTCAAGGTCGTGCCCAGTGGCTTGCTACGCAGCGGTTCGGGCGGCCTGCGCAAGCGTCGTCACAAGGCCACGGGCTGACCGCACGGCCCGACCATGGCCGAGTGCTCGAAACGGTCAGCCGCCGAGCCAACCTGCGACGTCCAGGGGTATGCCGGTCGTACTGGTCACCTTCCGGAGGTCACCTTCCAGCGTGCGCACCCGTTGCGCACCAAGGATTGTCGACCACTCCGCTCGCAGGTCGCCCAGAATCTCGGCCGAGAGCCTGAGCACCTCCAGCCCGGCCGCCGTGAGGCGCACCTGCTTGCGCCGGGCGTCACGAAGATCGTCCCCGCGCGCGACGTAGTCGAGGGACGCGAGTCGGTCGATGGTCTTGCCGGCGGCCTGTTTCGAGATGCCGAGCCGCCGGCCCACCTCGGTGGCGGTCGCCCCTTCGGGCCCGACCGCCTGCAGGGCAAACCCGTAGGCCGGCCGCATGCCCGGATGGCCGCGCCGGTCCAGCTCCGCGTGCAGGTCGTCGATGAGGTGCCGGAACCCGGCGAGCAGGAGCAGCGGGAGGGCAAACCCGGGAAGGTCACCGGCCACTGGAACGTCAACCCGGTTTACTGTATCGTCAACCATGTTGTCGATCGTACGGCTCGACAACCCATGACCAGAGAGGCACGCCATGCAGTCTCGCCACTTCCCGTCCCACACCGTCGACACCGCGCCCGCCGGTGCCCGGCCGATTCTCCAGGGCACGCTCCGGAAGTTCGGCTTCGTCCCGTCACCGGTGGCGCGGCAGGCCACGTCACCCGAAACCCTCCAGGGCTTCCTCAAGGCCGCGGCCCTCTTCGAGGCGAGCACGCTCCGACCGCTGGAGCGGGAGGTTGTCACCTTCGTCGTCGCGACCCGCAACGAGTGCCACTACTGCGTGGCCATGCACAGTGCACAGCTCTTCGCCTCCGGCACGGACGCAGCGTTGCGGCGCGCGCTCCGCGAGCAGGAGGCCCTTCCCGACCCGCGGCTCGAAGCCCTGCGACAGTTCACCATCGCGGTGACCGAGGCTGCCGGCGCCGTCGACGAACGAGTCCTCGAGGACTTCCGCGCGGCGGGCTTCACCCCGCGCAACGCGCTCGAGGTCGTGCTCGGCATCGGGGCCTACACGATCTCAACGTTCGCCAACCGGATGACCGCGGCGCCGCTGGACCCGCCGTTCGAGCCGTTCGCCTGGGGGCCCGGAGCACGGCTGGCACCATGGCCGGGTGACGCATCCGCACGCCCAGTCCGGATCCCGGATCCGTCTCGAGTGGGGACCGGTCGGTGCAGCGCTCCTCGGGCCGGCCGCCACCGCGAGCGTCGTCGTCGACGTCCTGAGCTTCACGACGACGCTGAGCGTGGCCGCCGACCGCGGGGTCACGGTCCACCCCTTCGCCTGGGCCGACGACGGCGCCGAGCGGCTGGCGGCTTCGGTCGGCGCCACCCTCGCGGTGGCCCGACGGGCGGCAGGACCCGGCCGGGTGAGCCTCTCGCCCGGCACGGTCCGGGCCGCCGCAGACCTCGACCGGCTGGTCCTTCCCTCACCCAACGGCTCGTCGATCAGCGCCACCCTGGCCGCGGTGGGGTGCGCGGTGCTCGGAGCGTCCCTGCGCAACCGCCTCGCCGTGGCCGTTCACCTCCACGACGTCCTGTCCCGCGACGAGTCCGCCTCGGTGGCCCTCATCCCGGCCGGTGAGCGTTGGCCCGACGGCTCGCTCCGCCCGGCCGTCGAGGACCTCTGGGGAGCCGGCGGAGTCATCGCCGCACTGGAGGACCGGGGGCACACCTCGGGAAGTGAGGAGGCGAGAGCCGCCGCGACGGCATACCGGCTCATCGAGGAGCGGGTCGGCGCGGCGCTCGCGGCCTGCTCCAGCGGTCAGGAGCTCATCGACGCCGGGTATGCCGGGGACGTCACCATCGCGGCCGAGCTCGACTCGAGCGGGTCGGTCCCCCGGCTCGTCGGCGGCGCGTTCGTGTCCCGAGCCGGCGGAACTCAGTCATCCAATGCGTAGTGTGTCAGATATGCTGTTCTCGTGACACATGCTGAAGTTCTCGTCAATCCGCAAGGCCGCGTGACGATACCCGCAGCCCTGCGACGGGAGCTGGGCCTCGACCCCGGCACGACCGTCGTGGCCTACGTTGAGGAGGGCCGCCTCGTGCTGGAGCGGCGCGCACACCTGTTGGCGCGGCTGCAGGCACGGGTGGCCGAGGCATCAGCCGCATCGGGACAGACCAGCAGTGTCGTCGAGGAGCTCCTGGCCGAGCGCCGCGCGGAGGCGGCCGCCGAGGATTCGCGCGCATGAACGCCGTGCTGGATGCGTCCGCAGTGCTCACATTGCTGTATCGGGAGCCGGGCCACGAGACCGTGGCCGGCCTGGTCGAGGGGTCGGTGATCAGCGCGGTGAACTGGTCTGAGGTGGTGCAGAAGCTGGCGCAGCGCGGGGTGGCCGAACCGGCCGCGATCATCACCAGCCTGCTCGCGCTCGGCGTGACGGTGCTGTACTTTTCCCGCGCAGATGCCGAAGCCGCTGCGCGACTGTGGCCAGCAGTGCGAGCACGAGGACTGTCGCTGGGTGATCGTGCCTGGCTGGCAGTCGCCCAGGCGCTGCCCCGCGCGATCGCGGTGACCGCCGACACCGCTTGGGCGGACATCGACGCCGGCGTGGAGGTGCTCGTCGTCCGCGGAGCCTGACGGCTCGCGGGGGAGGCGCGTTCGTGTCCTGAGCCGGCTGCGCAGGACAGCCTTGCCGCAGTGGAAGAAGACCTCCTCGACGGTGACCTCGAGCCCCACGAGCAGCCCGACGGGCGGGTTGGCCAGGACGTTGAGCTAGCTCGGTGGCTATGGTGATCGGCGTGACCGAGACTGCGGCTCCTGACGTCGACGCGGCCCGCGCCCGGCTCCTGGAGATCATCCGGGCCAAGGCCATCGTGCACGGCAGGGTGACCCTGTCGTCCGGCAAGACGGCCGACTACTACGTCGACCTGCGCCGGATCTCCCTCGACGGCGAGGCAGCTCCGCTCGTCGGCGTCGTCATGCGCGACCTGACCAGCGACCTCGACTACGACGCCGTCGGCGGCCTCACGCTCGGCGCCGACCCGGTCGCCACCTCGATGCTCCACGCGGCGGCGGCGGCGGGCGGCCGGCTCGATGCCTTCGTCGTCCGCAAGCAGGGCAAGGCCCACGGCCTGCAGCAGCGCATCGAGGGTCCGTCCATCGAGGGCCGACGGGTGCTCGTCGTCGAGGACACGACGACCACCGGGGCCTCGCCCCTCGACGCCGTCCGCGCTGCCCGTGAGGCCGGTGCCGACGTCGTGGCCGTGGCCACCATCGCGGACCGGGCCACGGAGGCGGGGGAGAAGATCGCAGCCGAGGGGCTGGACTACCGCTACGTCTACAGTCTCGAGGAACTGGGTCTCGCGTGAGCCTGCCCTGGAACTTGCGAGCCGTCCCGTTCGTCCGACTGGCTGGAACGGGTCACCAACGGCCTCGACTGGCTAGGATCGGTCGCGACCACATCACTAGGGGAGTCCCATGATCGTCGGAATCATCGTGCTGGTCGTCATCGTGTTGCTGGCGTTGGTCTTCGTCGGCATGTACAACGGCCTGATCAAGCTGCGCAACCTCGTCCAGGAGGCCTGGGCCCAGATCGACGTCGAGCTCAAGCGGCGCCACGACCTCATCGGCAACCTCGTCGAGACGGTCAAGGGCTACGCGGCCCACGAGAAGGGCACGCTGGAGGAGATCACGCGGGCGCGTGCCGGCGCCATGACGCCGGGTCAGGGGCCCGCTGAGGCGGCCCGGTCCGAAGCCGCGCTGACCCAGGCGCTCGTCCGGCTCAACGCCGTGGCCGAGGCCTACCCGGACCTCAAGGCCAACCAGAACTTCCTCGCGCTCCAGACCGAGCTCGGCTCCACCGAGGACCGGATCGCCAGCGCCCGCCGTTACTACAACGCCAACGTGCGCGAGCTGAACACCAAGGTCGAGACGATCCCGACGAGCTTCATCGCCGGCATGGCGGGCGTCCACAAGGCCGAGTACTTCGAGGCCGAGGGCATCGAGCGTCAGGCTCCGCAGGTCAGCTTCGGCACCGACTCGCCGGCGTCTGGAGCCGGCCCCGTGCCCCCGCCTGCCTCAGCCGCCCCGACGACGTCGACGCCGCAGGACTCCCCCGTCACCGCACCGGCGAACACCCAGCCGCCGCAGGCCTGACCGACCGGCTCCCTACCGGGCGTGGTGGGGGAACTCGGCGGCGCGCTCCTGGAACGTCAGGATCGCCGGGTTGACGATGTGCCCGTCCCGGATCTCGACGGCCCGGGCGATGGTCTGGTTCTCGACCCACCCGGAAGGACCGCTCAGCACCACCTCGATAAAGGGCAGCAACGCCTCGCTGAGCTCCCACGTCGCGGAGTTCCACAGGTAGGTCGGCGTGTGGTCGACGCCGTAGTAGTGGACGTGGTCACCGACGTCGAACATCGGGTTGGCGAACGACGTCGGTCGCGCCCACGAAAACCCCATGCCCTCGTAGCAGGACACGTCGATGATCAGGGTGCCGGCGCGCAGCTTCGGCAGATCGTCCGTGCCGAGGAACATCAACGGCGAGTTCGGGTCCTGGAGCGTGCAGTTGACGATGACGTCGGCCTCGGCGAGGAACTGCGGCACGGGCACGAGGCCACGGTCCGTGATGACGTTCTTGGGCTGGCCCTGCCCGGGCACCTGGTCGAGCTGGACGATCTGCACCGAGTGGATCGGGGCGCTGACCGCCGCGACCCCCCGCTGGGTGACGACGGAGACGTCGTGGACGCCATGGGCGTTGAGGGCGGTCACCGCGCCGCGCGCTGTGGCGCCGAACCCGATGACGACGGCACTCAGCCGCCGACCGTAGTCACCGGTGGACCCGATGAGCTGGAGCCCGTGCAGGACCGAGCAGTAGCCGGCCATCTCGTTGTTCTTGTGAAAGACGTGCAACCCGAACCCCTGGTCACTGGCCCAGTGGTTCATCGCCTCGAACGCGATGAGCGTCAGCCGCTTGTCGATGGCGACCTGCGTCAGGGCCCGGTCCTGCACGCAGTGCGGCCACCCCCAGAGGACCTGCCCGGACCCCATCCGCTCGAGGTCGACGACCTGGGGCTTGGGCAGCAGGACGACGTCCGCGGTGCTGAGCAGCTCCTGGCGCGAACGAAACCCGCCGACGAGCGTCGCCAGCTGGTCGTCGGACAGCCCGAACGGCTCACCGTAGCCTCGCTCGAGGACGACCTGCCCGCGCAGCTCCTCGTCGATCCGGTCGATGTGCATCGGGTGGAGGGGCAGACGGCGCTCGTCGGGCTTGCTCGACGTCGCCACGACTCCCAGCATCAGGGGCATCCTCGGCACTCTACGCTGCGCATCGTCGCCGTCCGCGTTGTGCGGGATGATCGAGCCGCCCCGTCGACGACCTCAGGAACCGCCCATGACGACAGTGCTCCGGCGCCTCACCGGCTTCACAGTGCTGCCGTTGCTGTCCCTCGTCACGCCCTTCCTGCTCATGCCGGTCATCGCCCGGATCGCCGGGGCGCAGGGGTGGTCGAGCGTCGTGGCGGGACAGGCCGTCGGCACCTTCGGTGCCACGGTGGTCTTCTGGGGCTGGAACGTCGTCGGCCCGGTGCAGGTCTCGCGAGCGGTTCAGGGCACGGAAAGAGCAGGCGTGTATGCCGCGAGCCTGCGCACGCGGCTGACCCTCCTCGCCGTCGTGGTCCCGGCCGTCGTGGTCATCACCGTGCTCGTCGCGGCGCCGGGTTTTCGCGGGGTATCCGCGGCGATGGCGGCGGCCACCGCACTCCTCGGCCTCTCGCCCGCGTGGTACGGGATCGGGGTGGGGCAGCCGCTCCTGCTGCTGTGGTACGACACCCTCCCCCGGTTCGCCGCGGCCGTCCTCGCGACGCCGGTCGTCCTGCTGACCGGCCAGATCTGGGCCTACCCGGTCCTGCTCTCCCTCACCACCGCCTTGGGGCTGGTCGCGTTCCAGCGCCGGGTGGTCCGGGGCTCGCCGTGGTCGCCTCGGCCGCTGCGCCGGACCGTGAGAGAGCTGCGGGAGCAGGGTGGCACTGCCGGCATCAACCTCACGGCCACGGCATACGCGTCGACGCCCGTGCCGGTCGCGACCTGGGCTCTGCCAGAGGGCGCGTCGTCGCGGCTGGCGTCGGCGGACACGGTCTACCGGCTGGGGCTCTTCACGGTGACGGCCATGGGCAACGCTTTCCAGGGCTGGACCCTCGAACCGGGCCCCGTCGCGAGGCGAAGACGGCACCGGGCCGCCCTGGGGTCCCACGCCGGCCTCGGGGTTGCCGGAGCGGCCATCTTCGCAGCGCTCGGGCCCTGGGTGACCGGCCTGCTGTTCGGCGGGGGGGTCGCCGCCACGCGCGAGGTCTGCGTCGCCTACGGCCTGTCGTTCCTCTTCATCTCCGCCAGCAGCCCGCTGATCCGCAACCTCCTCATCCCGGCCGGACGGACCCGGCTCGTCCTGGGCTGGACCGCCGCGTCGGCCGTCGTCGGCCTGGCGACGATGGTGGCAGCCGCCCGCGCCGACTGGGCCGCCGGCGTTGCCTTCGGCATGGCGCTCAGTGAGGCGGCGCTGTTCGTCGGTCTGCTGGCCCCCGCGCTGCGGGTGCTCCGGGACGAGCCGGCCGACGCCCCGGGTGCCTCCGGCGCGGGCCGGGCGGCAGCGCCGTGACGGACCCGACACCCGTGGTCTGCGCCGTCGTCGCGTCCTTCAACCCGGGTCCCGAGCTCGTCGACATCGCTCGGGGCGTGCTCCGGCAGGTGGACGCACTGGTCGTCGTCGACGACGGCTCGACCAGCGGCGCGGACGTCTTCGAGGAGCTGGAGGCCGCGGGGGCCGTCATTATGCACCAACGGAACTCGGGCATCGCGGGGGCACTCAACGCGGGCATCGCCGAGGCGCGCCGCCGGTCGGGTCCGGAGCTGGTCCTCACCCTCGACCAGGACTCGCGCCCGGCTGACGACTACGTCGAGCGGGCGGTCGCTGCGTGGCAGGAGGCCCGTCGACGCGGCGTGAGGGTGGCGTTCGTGTCCGCCGAGTCCTACAGCGGTCGTGCCGCCCCGACCGACGGGTCGGTGGCCGGGTTGACCCGGGCGTTCGACCCGATGCAGTCCGGCTGGCTCGTGCCGGAGTCGACGTTCGAGGCAGTGGGCCTCTTCGAGACCGACCTCGTCATCGACGGGGTCGACTCGGAACTCACCGCCCGGTGCCGGTCACTCGGCCTCGACCCGGTCATCGGGCGGGGCTGCGCCCTCGAGCACGGCCAGGGAGAGCGGTTGCCCGCGGTCCTCCTCGGGCGGCAGGTGCGAGTCGGAGGGCTCGACGTGTCGTACAACCGGCACCCACCGGTCCGGGTCTTCTACCTGACGCGCAACGGAACCCTGCTCACCCGCCGCCACCTGCGCGGCCAGCCCGGCTGGGTGCTGCGCCG
>JAABUU010005831.1_pt1 | contig 13519 bp, 15 predicted proteins | sample 5559301 | NCBI WGS metagenome assembly JAABUU01 (sample SAMN10711884, study PRJNA513360) | rock metagenome | isolation source: Antarctica rocks | place: Antarctica: Victoria Land, Richard Nunatak white | reverse complement strand
CCGGCTGGGGTGGCTGGTACCACCCCAGCCGCAAGAGCTGATCGGGGCGGCCGAAGCGATCCTGGCCGGCTACGCCGAGTACCCGCGACGGCTGTGCGTGGTCGGCACCGGTGGCTGGGCTTTCGCCGCATCCGCCGTCGCCGAGGCCAGTGGAACCGATCGGGTGGTCGCACTGGATCTGCCGGCGACCGCCGAACTCGATGCGGTCACGCCACCGTTTAGCTGCCTGTCCGTCTCGGCGTCGGGGAGCACTTTCGAAACCGGCCTGATCACCGACGCCATGGTCGCTCGCTCGGTGCCCGTCCGCCAGCTGCGTGAGCGGGAGCTATCGGCTCGTGGGCTGGCTGAGCACACCGCGATGTTCGGCGCGCCACTGAGCACCGCATTCGCAGTACCGGCGTTGGTAGCCGACCCAATCGCGACTGAACGGGCCTACCGGGAACTGTCGGACGGCTACCTAGACCTGGCACGGGACGCGGTCGGGGTGGCCGAAGCTCTGGACGGGGGCGCGACGGTCGCGGTGCCGACCTGGGCCGGCGCAGGCACCCGGCTGTGGATGCGCCAGCTCGCCCGGCAGGCGCTGGGCGGCAAGCCCGGCGCCACGCTCAACTCGGTCGAATTCGCTGTCGAATTCGCTGCCGGTAGCACGGTGAGCCTCGACTACAGCGAATTCGGGCGTGACCTGCCGGCACTGGTCCGGATGCTCTACCACTTCGGGGTGTTCGTCGCCGCGCTCGGTCTGCTGCAGGGCGTGCCCATCTGCTCCGAGACGAACGTGCACCACTACAAGGCGCTGCTCGGCTCGGTCCCAGTGGACTGGCCTGCCGGCACGGTACACACCGAGACTGCGCTGCTGGGACCTGCTATCGCCGATTGGGCGGACGGCACGGCAGTAGACATCGTGGTCTACCGGCCGCTGCCCGCGGCAGCGTTCGCGGACTCGCCGCCGCCCGGTCCGGTGTGGACCGGACCGCGGTGGAACCACCACAGCTTCCAGTCCGGCTTCACCGATTCGGACCGGAAAGTGGCCGTCGTCGCAGGCCCTGCCACCGACCCCCTTGCAGAGGGGCGCCGCAGGATCGCGGTGGCCACCCAGCAGTCCCTTTCCCCCCGCAGTGCACTGTTCGCGTTGACCGACAACTGAATGGATGGAAATGACTTGTCGAACCGCACTTCCCCGGCCCGTGCTGCTGGACGTCGACGGAGTGCTGCTGGATTCGGTCGAGTTCTTCGACGGCATCTGGCGGCGCTGGGCTCGGCTGGTAGGCCTGGACGAAGAATGGGTCAGCGCCAGTGCCCGCGGCCGCCGCACGGAGGACGTGCTGTCGGCGATGACGCCGTGGCTGGATGTAGCCTTCGAACGGCGTCGCCTCGACGCGCTGGTGGCACAGCACCTGGATCAGATCCAGCCGATCGCCGGCGCGCGGATGCTGCTCGAGTCGGTGCAGGGGCGCCCGCACGCGTTAGTCACCTCCGGGTCGCAGTGGTTCGTCGAGCGGAGCTTCGCCGGACTGGGCCTACCGCTGCCGGCGGTCTGCGTCTACGGCGAAGACGTGGAAACTGGAAAGCCTGCTCCGGACTGCTACCGGCTGGGCGCCCAACGGCTCGGGGTGAGTCCGCAGCAGTGCATCGCGGTGGACGACAGCGAAGCTGGCATCACGGCGGCCATGCTGGCCGGCTGCGCCGTGATCGGCGTCGGTGACTCGGTGCCCGCCGAACTGGCCTCGATGATCGAGGTCGACACGGTGCAGAACCTGGCCCGCGGCTGGTCTCTGGCAGGACGGACCGCCTGATATGAGCCAGCTGACCGATCTGTCCGCCTACCTGGCCGCGCCGCCCCACCGACAGCTGCGACGGCCGGCCAAACCAGGCGTCACCGTCCTGATCCCGACTTACTCGCGCCCAGCTGACGCCAACGGTCAGCTGCTGGATGCGGCGCTGGACAGCGTCCGGCTGGCGACGATCCGGGCCGGCGTCCCGGTGTCCGTTCTGATTGTCGACAACGGTCTAACGAACGCAGCCGCGGCCCGGTTGACCGCCCGGCTGGACGCCGACCCGCAGTTGCCCTACGCGATCGTGCAGCATCACCGGGTCCCCGGCCCGCGTTACCAGGCTGCCCCGGCCCGCAACGTCGGGCTGGCCGCGTTGACCGAGGAGTTCATCGAGCTGCGCCGGGAATTTCTGCTGTTCCTCGATGACGACTGCGAGTTGCACCCGGATGCGTTGCGGTTGTTGATGGACTGCCTGAACCAGCGGCCGCGGTGCGTGGCGGCCTTCGCGACGGTTGCCCGCAGCGCGGGCGAGGTTCAGTGCGCAGCGGCCGGCGGGCGTCCGGCCCGCCCGGTGCCCGGGCCGTGGTGGCCCGATGGAAGTTTCGCGTTCACTTCGGTGATCGCCTACGGCAGTAGCATCACTGCCCGCGCGCTTGGCCTCCTGGTGCGCGCTGAGGCGGTGCCGTCGTTCTTCGAGGGCACCCCAATGGGCAGCTGCGAGGACATCCTGTTCTCCGCGCTGCTACTACGCAGCAGCGAGATCTGGTCGGTACCGACGGCCGTGCTCCTGGATCGGCCGAGGTCAGCACCTGGGGACGTGCGGCGGCAGCGACTGCTCTGGGGCTATGACCATGCCTGGCTGTTCCAACAGCTGCGCGGGTGCGGGTTGGTGCCCGCGGGATTGCACCGTTTGGACTGGGATCGGGCAGGCGGTGACTGGCTCTACTCCTGTTCCAGCCACGGATCGACCGACGGGGTGATCGTCAACACCGACGAGGTGCGTTACGCGCTGAAACTGGTAGCCGACGGTTGCTCGGACCCGGTCCGTCGGCAGGCGTTGTTCGGCGACCTCGCAGACAGCGTCGCAGCCGGCGTCGAGCAGCTGGTCGAAGTGGTCACCGCGGCGCCCGTGATCGGCTCGGCCGGCGTTCGGCTTGACCTTCCCCCGCTCACCGACCGCGACTTCGAATCGCTGAGCACCGGCCTGGATTCTCTCATCGGCCAAATCGCCGGCAACGTCGCCGGAAGCTTCGACCACCACACGTTCATGGCAGGCGTCCGACAATCCGGTGACAATCACGACGCAGAAGAGGAAGCAACATCATGACCTTTCGACTCGGCATCATCGGCGCCGGCTACCTCACCGACGTCGCGCTCAGCGCAGCCACCCTCAACCTGGCGGGCACCGTGGATCTGGTAGCCGTGTATGACACCAACCCGGTCAACTTGGCGAAGGTCGGCGCGGTGCATCCGAGCGCCGTGCTGACCTCAAATCTCGACGAGTTCTTCGCCGCCGGCCTGGACGGGGTGCATGTAGCCTCGCCGAACGACAGTCACGCCTGCTACGCCCAAGCCACACTGAACCGCAATATCCACTTGCTGCTGGAAAAACCTGCCGCCCACAATCCATCAGCTGCCGCTGACATCGCGGCTAGTGAGCAACGATCATCGGCCGTGTGCGTGATGGGTTACATGTTCAAGCATGCGCCGTCCTACCAGCACGCGTTAGCCTTGGTGGGCAGCGGCCGGATCGGGCAGTTGCAGGCGATCATCGGTACTTATCCGGGTTGGCGAAAGACCGACTGGCACGCCGAACGGGCCGCCAGCGGGTTGGGTTGCCTGACGGATTTGGGCAGCTATCCGATTGCGACCGCGACCGACCTGCTCGGTCGCGCGCGGACCCGGATCGAGAGCATCGGCTGGCCACGTTCCGACCAGCCGGAGGCTGAGAGCTACGCGGCCGGCACCGTCTGGTATGCCGGAGGCGCCAGGCTGCAGTTCGAGGTGACCGGGGTGTTCAACGATCACACGCCCTACCCGGCGGGGACGTCCCAACTGACCATTGTGGGCGCGGACGGGTTCATCCAGCTACGCGGCGTGTGGAACATGGGGTGGCAGACAACCCTCGTTGTTCACGACAGGTCCGGCTGGGACGAGTCAGTTTGGGAGGTTCCTGACCTCTACGAGCGGCAATACCTGCGTTTCGTCCAGATCGCCGCGGCCGGATCAGTTCCCGAGCCGCTCAGCATCGACCGAGGAGTGCACGACCTGCAGCTGTTGCACGACATCGCCGCCAACACCACAGTGATGGCCGGTGCTCGATGACCGGTCCGATACTGCACTCCTACAGCTTCCATAACTACCCGCTCGGTGACTTTCTCGACTACGCCGAACACGGCCGCTGGGCCGGTGTCGAATTGGCCTCGTGCCATTTCGGGAAGTCCGCGGTAAAGGCTGTGCAAGCCGTGCAGAAGCGTGGCCTAAAGGTGCAAACCATGGGCTTCTACGCCGACGTCGCCACCACCTCCGTACCCAATCGGCAGCGCGCGACCAGCGACCTAATCGAACAGGTCCGGCTGTGCGCCGAACTTGGTGTACCTCGGCTCAACGGCTTCGCCGGCTGGATGTTAGCGCCGGATGTGGCATGGGGGGAGTCGCTGCGGCACGGCAGCCGGCTGGCCAGCGACGAGCAACGTGGCTGGTTCAACGAGGCGTTCACCGCGGTCGGCAAGGAAGCCGAGGCGCGGCAGGTCACGGTGTTTGTCGAAGTACATCCGAACACGCTGCACGACACGACCACCGCGGCCGGTGACCTGATCGCCGCAGTGAACAGCAACGCAATTGGGATAACACTCGACCCTGGAAATTCTGCGGCCCTGGACCCGCGCGACGCCGAGCCGAAAAACCTGGTGGTCCGCGGCCAGCCGCTGTACTTCCACTTCAAGAATTACCGTCAGGTCGACAACCGGACCACCTTCGATGTGGACGCCGACCAAGGCCAGCTCGACCTGCGAGGTTGGCTGCATGCGTTGCCACCGGGCACTCCGGTATGCATTGAGTACCCCGGTGACGGTGATCCTTACCCACGGCTGGATGCGGCCCGACGCTACTACGACGAGATAATTCGACGCTCATAAGCGAGCGACATGATGCAAGGCCAGTGTGTCAAGCCCTACAGAACGTTGCAGTTCGGTGGCAGATTTTGGGCCCCTCTTTTTGACCGGGTGACGGTCAGGAATGCGTGGGCGAGCATCGAGAGGGTGATGTGTCGGTACCAGCCGGTGTATTGCCGGACCTGGTAGTGATCCAGTCCGGTCTGTCCTTTCCAGTTTGGAAGGTTCTTCGATGGCGGGGCGGGTCCCGGCGACGGTGACCAGTGCGGTCAGGCCGGTGCGGGCGGGTGCGTGGCACAGGTAGTAGGCCAGGTCGGTGGGGTCGGAGATGCTGCGGCGGGCCAGCAGCCAATAGCTGGAGTCGGGGAAGTTGATGCCGTGGATCGGTGTTCTGGCCCAGTCGTAGAGCCGGTCCCCTTTGGTGCCTCTACCGGCTGATCGGGTGCGCCAGGCCTGCGCCGGCAGTGCGGCGATCAACGCGTCGGCCCGGAATTCGCGGCCCTCACGGGGCCTGGCGGCGATGACATGCTGATTGACCGGAACGGCCAGAACTAGGACAGGCCGAGTTCTTCAATCTTGACGCGGAGTTGGGAGTGCTGTCCGTAGACCTCGTCGCCGGTGCCCCACCGGCCCGGCACCTTGTTGGTCACGGCCCGTTGCAGCATCACTATGGCCTGCTCGGGTTTGGTGGCAAAGGTGACGTCCTTGCTGATCCCGGCGGCGGCCCAGCGGTCACGGTGACTACCCATACCTTGTGCAGCTCCCTATCGGAGAGTGCCTGACCTGGACGACCTCGCGCTACGTGTCGCTCAGGTTGTGACCGTGCGACGTTGGCTCGACGGCGCCGCGGTGGGCTTGTGTTGATCGGTTGGTATGTCGCGGACGACACCGTGGGCAGCGCTGACAGCCTGCATGATCGCGTGGCGCACATGGTTCGGGCTGGTCCTGTCGCGGGCCGCGGGTCGACGCAGCGGCGTAGCAGTTGCGGACCGTCGCCATGACCAACGGGCTGCCGCTCCGACCGCCGATGTCGGTTGGTGCAGCTTGGCGGCTCCGCTATTCGGGTCGTGGTCGATGTCCTTCCAACCGAGGTCGACATCCCAGAGGAGCTGGCTCTCGCCGAGCTTGCTGCGGAAGGCACGAGCAACCTGTATTTTCAGCCGTCACGGTGCCAATCGTCGCGTTCAGCGCCGACACTGCCCGCGCGACGGGCAGAATGGTTTGCATGCGCGTTGCCGGTCACTTGATCATTGTCAAAAAGGACACCTACGGCTCGTCGTGGCATCTGGCCGAGCGGTCCGACACCTCGGTGGCGAAGTGCGGCATCACCGGCACAGTTCCCAGCCCGGACGGCCCGTGGTTGCCCGGCTTCGGCGCGTGCGGCCGCTGCCGGCGCATCGTCGGCAGGGAGGGCCACACCCACATCGTCGACTCGCTGGACGGGACGACGACAGAGCTGTAGCACGAGCGCAGCGAATTACACCTCGGGATAACCCGCGGCGCGCGCAGCCGCGTTCCATTCGTCCAGGCGCGCCACGAGTCGGTAGCTCAGTTCGCGTGCCGTGGTCGAATGCAGGTAGTGGCGGACACCGTGGATCGTGATCTCGAAGCACTCACCAATGTCGTCGTCGGTCAGCGCGACGGCGACATGCCCGTCTGGCCAGCTCTGCGGCACCGGTGGCTCGTGGGTCTCGGCGACCAGCACCTTGACCTTCCGTGGCGGCTTGCGTTGATTACCCAACGTCAGCCTATCCCTGCATCAGACGCCGGATCTCCGTTTGCCATTCGTCGCCCTCCCACGCCCTAAGATCAGCGTCATCTAGGAACGCTTGGGCGGCGTCGCGCTGGGGGCTGGCGGGCAACCGGTCGATCTCTTCCTGAATCGATGCGAACTTCTCCCGGCGCTCGTCCGTTCGATGGTCGGGAGATCACCCTTCCACCACGCGACCAGCAATGATCGTTCGGCGATACCTCACAGCTTGAGCCGAAGCCTGCCGCACCCCGCGGTGCCGATGTGTATGCGGTCGCGACGGTATCAGTCTGTAACAAAATCGTGTACTACTGCAACGGCGCCATTACCCCCGATAATGCAGAATCGTAGGTAATCGAGATTCCGATGCTATGCACTTTCACCTGCATGCGCCCGCGTGGAGGACATGAGGCCGAGTCGTTTCGAGGAGAGCCGCGCCGGGATTGTCGCGGGCGGAGCCGTCAGGGGACGGCGTGATGCTGGACCCAGGTGGTGTTTCCGACGGCGTAGCGCTTGGTCGTATTGTCTGCCCAGGCGACCGGTTGAGCTGCCGGTGGTGGGCTCAGGGGTGCGATGGTGGGTGCAGGGGCGTAGGTCCAGGCGACGGCACGGGTCACGAACTCTCCGTCGTAGGGAGTGCTGAACGTGAAGTCGCGCAACAGCGTTTCCCACGCCGGCGGCAGGGCGTAGTCGTCGGTGCCGGCAGCGAGTCGGGGGAGGTTGCCCATATGAGCAATGTAGGCCTTGCGATCCGCGACCGGCAGCTCGAGGTCGAAAATCTTCTTGGGTTCGAAACCCGGGGGCTCGCTTGTATGGGTGCTTAGCGGACAGGTTCAACCGGCGAGATCAGCAGCCTCCTGCGTCGCACATTGGTCGTGGTGGTCGGTGAGCCGGCGGACGGCCCGCTTGAGCGTGGCCTGCAGGTGGGTAACGCGGACGCTGGGCTCCAGCTGGGGATACAGCACATCCGCCGCCTCGGCGTGACCGCGGCCGTGCACCTTGACTTCCACGACGACGTTGCGCTCCTCGGGGGTCAGCTCGGCTAATGCCCGTCTAAGTTCGTCAGCGGCGACCGCCTGCCGTGCCGGATCCGGGCTGATGCGGGAGTCGGCGTCGAAGAGCTCGGTGGGATCGGTGGGAACCATGGTGAGCTGCCCCCGGCCACCCACCTGGGCGCGAAGTTCATCAACGTAGGCCAGGCTGCATGATCTCAAGATCCAGCCCATCGCAGTGCCTTTGTCTGGGTCGAACTTTTCGGCTTTGGCCCGGACTCGGCGCAAGGTCGTGTTCGCAACGTCGCAGGCGAGCTCGTCCAGCCGGACGGGACGTGGCGCGGTAAGGCTGTCCAAACCCAACGCGCGGGCCGCATCGGCCTTCAGGAAGGTCGACTTCTTTCGTACATACTCCACCAGTAGCGGGTAGAGGCACTCGTCGAAGGCCTGTTCTGCGCCGTCCTCCCGCCGTTGCACCGCTAGCAGAAGGTGATCCGCCTTGTGCAGGGTGCGGGGCGCCGGACGATCGCTCACAACAGCAGTGTCCTCCAGGTCAGGCCGTCTTGGCCAGGAAAGGAACCAGCAGAATTTCATCGGTGCGATTTTCGGAAAAGGTCGGGCGGAGGTGTCCTAGGGCTGGTCGGCGTGCCTAAGAGACAAGTGAGAGGGCCGACTACAGGCGACCATCCACAGAAGAGGAATTTCATGACCGAGCACAGCGCAGTAAGTCATCACCACGGACCGGAGCACAGGATCGAGGTGACAGTTGTTGTCTCCGGGACCCCGGCCCCGCTGCAGACCATTGGCCAGGAACATGTGGGGACGCTAGTCCGCGACGCGTTGAAGGCGACCGGCAACCACGGTCAAGGCCCCCACGAGTGGGAGCTGCGCACCGAGGAGGGTCAGCTCCTGGACCAGGAGCAGACTGTCCACCATGCGGGGATCCGGTCCGGCCAGACCCTGTTCTTGAGCCCGCAAGCCGGCGTCGGCGGCTGGGCGTGACCGTTACCGCGGCACGCTCGGCTCAGGGTGACGCGCCGCTCGCCGGATTGGTCGTGCCGGGGTCGCTGCCGGCCGTCGCGCAGTTGGTCGATCCCGAGGTGACCCGCCGCAAGGTGCAGCGTGAACTGCAAACGTGGGACACGCTCCGCGATCTGTATCGCGCCCGCGGCTGGGTCTTGCTGGACGTCTTCGACGCGCAAGTGGTCGACCTGCTGATGCTCGTCAAACTCACCGGTCCTCAGGCCGGCCCAGTGACAGCCGCACCGGTCTGCCTGCGAGTCGACTACCGCAACTACGACCTATGGGCGCCGTCGGTGACGTTCATCGATCCGGTGAGCAGGACGCCGGCGCCCCCGCCGGTCCAGGCCCTACAGATGACCGAGATAGGACCTCGCAACGTCCTCCTCGAGCATCCCCTGACCAGGCTGCCCTTCCTGTGTCTTCCCGGCGTACGCGAATACCACCAACACCCCCAGCACACCGGCGACGACTGGCTGCTCCACCGGAGCCAGGGCGCCGGATCCCTCTCCGTGCTCTGTGAACGGATCTGGCGGTTGATGGCTCGCAACGTAGTCGGGCTAGGCCTGAATCTGCAGGTCCTCAACCCGCCGCTGGGCGGCCAATTCACCCTAATGATCCTGCAGGGCGATCTCAGCGCCGCAGGGATCGCCCCTCCTGAATCCAACCCGCCTATCACCTACGAGCCCGGCCCGGCAGTCGGACCATGAGGATGCCCGGGCGGCGCCGCTCACCACGGCCAACAGACTCACCCACCTCGGCACCGTCACCCGACCGAGCGGCGGCCGACACCAGGACAACGGCCGATTTAACCGGTCGCCAGGGTGAGACCTCGGAACCGCATGACCAGGGGAGGCTCGTACGGGGGCGAGGCCCGACACGCACCCGGGTAGCCGTCGGACCGTTGGTCGGCGTGAACGCCTTCGTCGTGCCCGCCTCCTTCGTCGAGGAGACCCTGCTCGTGCTACGCCGCGCTGGTCGCTTGGGGTCAGAGGCCTTCGTCGTTTGGGGCGGGGTCGTGGAAAGCGGAACGGTCCGGTTCACCAGCTGCATCACCCCAGTTCAGCATCCGGCCGCCACGCCGCGCGGACTGCTGGTCAGCGTCACCGGCAAGGCCCTGTTCGACGTCAACCAGGCCCTCTATCGGCGGGGTGAGCTCCTGGCCGGCCAGATCCACAGCCACCCCACCGACGCCTTCCACAGCAGCACCGATGACCACTTCCCACTTGCTACGACCCTGGGGGCGTTGTCGATCGTGGTGCCGGACTTCGCCCGCGACGGAACCGGGTCGCTGCCCCGGTGGGCGTTCTACCGGCTTGCCGGAACCGGCCTGTGGAACTCGCTGAGTGAAGACGAGACTGTGGAGGTGCTGCCATGAGCCTGCCCCGTTTCATCGACCGCGTGGCCGACGCGCTGACCCTGGCGGCCCCCGCCGCCGATCGAGCTGACTTGATCACCCACCTCGGCACGCTGGTGGTTGACGTCCGCCTCTCCGGCCGTCCTGACAGTGCGCCTGGTGATTTGACCGGGCGCACCTCGACCGAACCGCCGCCGGGCAGCGCCGCCCTGAACCTTGCGGCGACGCTTCTAGCGCGGCTCTACCCGACGTTCCGACTTTCCGGGGATCCGCAGGCACAGGGCGCATTCGCCCGCGAGGTGACCTTGGTCAACCCCGACGCCGAGGTCATCAGCGACCCGGCCGATACCGAGCCGCCGGCGGGCTTGATCGAGATGCGGGTCGCCGCAGGACCCGCTGTCGTCGTCGACGTCCACGGCTGGCACGTCCTGCTAGACGATCCGCGGCGCCCGACCGGCGCACCAGCGCCCGCCGCGACGCCACTGATTTCATTGGCCGCGGTGAACCTGGGATGCGCCACCCTGTTCAGAACCGCCTTCGTCGGCTTCCTACCGAACGGGCGGAGCGTCGCCGAGCCATCGACGCTGAACCTGCTGACCCTCCAGCCCTGGACGGACGGCTGTCCGGACGTGCCGCCGCAACTCGAGATCGGCGAGGTCCATCTCGCCGGCGCTGGAGCAATCGGCCAAGCCGCCTGCCTAGCCCTGGCCGCCCACAGCCGCGACCTCGGACTAACTGGGCACATCACCATCGTCGACCACGAGCAGATCACCTTGTCCAATCTGCAGCGCTACGTCCTCACCCACGACCGAGACGTCGACGCCACCAAGGCGGTTGTCGCCGCCGACCACCTGCGCGCAGCCGGCTTGCCCGCAGACCCGGCCGTCGAACGGTGGGGGACCAGCAAACGAAGTGCGCCGGGCCAGCAAACCGTCCTGGTTGCCCTCGACAGCGCCGCCGATCGCGTCGGTGTCGCCGCCGGCACTCATCACCGGATCTACAACGCGTACACCGGCACAGAGGACCTCGGCTGGTCCCGGCATGAAGCACCCAGCGCCGGGTCCGACGGCACCGATCCATGCCTGGCGTGCCTGTACTGGCCCACGCAGCCCCGCCCTCATCGACACGAGCAGGTGGCTGACGCGCTCGGTATCCACCCACTGCGGGCCCTCGCCTACCTGGTTACAAGAACACCGATCGGAGCGCCGCTCGCCGACCTGTCGCCCATCGCTAACCTCAACCCACCCACCGAGGCCTCGAGCTGGCTGACCCAAGGCCTGCTGGCCGACCTACAGGGCCGCGACCTAGTCACCCAGGAACTGGTGGACGCCTGGACCGCCCAGGACATGGACACCCTGTACCGCGACGGTGTGTGCGGCGGCGCGATCGTAAAACTTTCGAGACCCTCAGGCACTGCGCACGTTATCGTGCCCTCCGCCCACCAGTCAGCCTTGGCAGGAACCATGTTGGCGTTGCAGCTCGTGGTCGCTGTGTCTCCGGCGCTCGTCGCCTACCGCCCGAAGGCTGTCGAAGGACGGCTGGATGTCTTGAGGCCTCTTCCGGCGATCGTGCCGCGGCCCCGGCAACGGACCCCGGATTGTATCTGTCAAGACCCCGATTACGAGCGGTGACCGGCCGTCGACGGTGTAGTGCCGGATCGGCGCGCCGTTTGGACGCCCCGCCGATCGGTGGTTCGGCAAGTCGGTGCGGTCTAGGTACGAGCTACCAGGACATCGGGTCCTCAGTCAGGACGAGGCGTTTCAGGCTGGATTGCAGGAGCGAATTCAACGAGCACAAGATCTGCTGCGATGAGCCCTGGCTCCGTCGTCATTCTGAGGCCGGACCAGGAAAGTGGTGACTTCTCCTGCTCGGGTCAGTAGTTAACCGTTGTGTTCGGCGCTTGACAGAGTTACGATGTTGTCACCGGCTGCGCTCCGCCTTCGTAGAGTCCGCGGTTGGATCGCATCAAGACGGGCCCGCGGCATCAGCCGGGGCCCGTTTTTTATAGAGGGCAGGCGCACTCCCACTCGTTGTCGTGCAGCGTACTGGCGTACCAGTCCCACATGAAGGTCCGTGCGGGTTTGCGGCGGTGTGCTTGGAAGGCGCAGTGGGCGACGAGGTCGGCCATCTGGATCAGTTGGCTGGCGTGTGCGGGTTGGGCCCAGCCGTCTTCGACGATCCGCCGGGTCTTGATTGGGAGGTCCCGGTGAGCGCGTTGGAGATAAGGTGGCGGGTTTTTTGGATCTCCGTCGAGTGCTGCGATGGCCCATCCGCCTCGCGCGAGTAGCTGTCGATCGACGGTCTCCACGACGGCCCGGTAGGCGGCGGCAGGATCGGTGCCGGCAGCTTCGCAGGTCACGATGCCTAGTGAGTTCATCGAACGGATGGATCGCAGTGCCGTCATGGCGATCTCTCGTCGTAGCGACTTCGAGGAGTTCACCGGCGCATCAACATGGTTTGGGACGGGTAGCGGGCGGTCGTCGCCGTTTTCCTTGGCGTTGAGCCAGCTGTAGGCGTGCAGCTCAAAGCGTGCAGGTACGCCGTGCTGGCGGTACAGCCACTGACGGAATTTCAACCAGTTACCCAGGTAGCTGGTCCACAGAGGCACGGGGATCAGTAGCGCCGAATAAAACGTGCTGTGTTCGTCGCCTGAGTCGTCGACATACATCAGGTAGGTCTCGCCGAAACCCACGTTCTCACCCGCGCTCTCGTCTGGCGGGGCGTCCGCCAGCCTCAACTGAACACCTTGCCATCTGGTCCATCGCCCATCGGACCAAACAAGCTTGTTGAGGTGTACGCGGCGTACTACAAGCTGGATCCCTGCTCCGTCCGGTACGTCAGACGTACAGGGCTGCACTCCCTTCGATGCGTTTAAGGAAACCGTACATCCCGCAGCTGGAGGCGCAGATGGCACTCCCACGTGGAACGGCGACGAAGTTCACCCCGACACCATTGGCCCGGGACTGTTCAAACGGGCGTTCGACGTCGTCCAGGACGCGATGGACGGACCATCAATCCTTCGCCTGTCACAGCCTGAGCTGCTGCACCTTCTGGAGGCTGCCAGCTCGCTGGAGCACATGACCTGGTCAGTCGAACGCATGGCCTACCTGACAGTGCGCGACAACGGCGCGTCTTGGGCGATCCTGGGTAAAGCCACTGGGGGTGTCCCGATCGACTGCACAGTCCCGCTTCGAGCGACTCAAGAAGGAAGAGGACGCGCGGCGTAGCGGCGTACTGGTTGGCCTGGGTCCCGGCCGGCATCAAGGGTTCGGCGACTTGACATATCGCAGGTTATCGGCGAACATTCTGCGCCGCAACGGGTTTCACAACTAGCTACTCTGTCACAGTGACGAATAGGTGATGATACGGCGCGTCGTACAGCCCACACTGGCCGCAGCACCGATGAACAGTTGCTGGCCTGGATGACGACACCTGCCGGCGCGGTGGACATCTGCCGCAGCTTGAACCAGATCATGGGTCGGTTTCCCGGCCCGGCCAGCAGATGGGCGTACTCC
>JAABUU010005822.1_pt1 | contig 13541 bp, 13 predicted proteins | sample 5559301 | NCBI WGS metagenome assembly JAABUU01 (sample SAMN10711884, study PRJNA513360) | rock metagenome | isolation source: Antarctica rocks | place: Antarctica: Victoria Land, Richard Nunatak white | reverse complement strand
ATCATGGTGATGCTCATCGCAGGTGGCTCCCCTCTGCCAGTTCTCACGACCCGCACCTTGACACACCAATGCCGCTGCAAGCCGTCCAACCCAGCTGCGGGAAAGCCACCGTAACGGGGGATGGTCAAAGCCACCTATGCGCTTGACAAGGACAGCCCGGCAGTCGTGTGGTCCTTTGTCCCAGGGTCCATATTCCAAGGGTTCATGCCCCGGGGTCCACGCAGGTGCAGCCATGGCATTGGAGATCGCAGTCCGCGGCCTATTCGCGCCCCCCGTCGCCGCCGTCGCCCTGCCCGGCGCGGAGGCGCGCAACGCCCGGCTGCGCCGCATCATCCTGGACTGGCGCGCGCAGCACCTCTCCATCCAGTCCTCCAACGCCGGCGGCTGGCATTCGGACCGTGACCTGGAGGCTTGGGGCGGCCCGGACGCCGCCGAGGTCCTGGCTGCGGCCCGCGCCATCGCCACCCAACTGACCACCGACCGATTCGGCAAGCCGGTGCGCCCGGCCTGGGCCGTGCAAGCATGGGCCAATGTCAACGGCCCCGGCGACGGCAACATCGCGCACTACCACGCGGGGTCGTTCTGGTCAGGCACCTACTACGTCGCCGATGGCGGCTGCGCGGCAGACCCGGCGCTGGGCGGCGCGTTCGAGATGATGGACCCCCGCGGCGCCACCCCGGCAATGTATGCGCCGACGCTGCGCTTCGCCGGGGAGGACGGCCAGTCCGCCGGCAGCGCCGAGGCCATCCAGCCCAAGCCTGGCCTGCTGGTGCTGTTCCCGTCCTGGCTGATGCACCAGGTCCGGCCCTACCGCGGGACGGAGCTGCGCGTCTCCATTGCATTCAACCTGGGCCTGCCGTGACCGGGGCCGCGCCCGAGGGGCCACCCCACTGATGGGCGCCCTCTGATGGATGCGCTGCAGCCGCCCGCCGCCCGTGCCGCTCCGCGCCGGCTGCAAGAGATCATGGCCATCGCGCGGGACGCCGGGCGCGTGTCGGTGGAGGACCTGGCCACCCGCTTCGCCGTGACCCCGCAAACCATCCGCCGCGATTTGAACGAGTTGTGCGACAGCCGACGGCTGACCCGCATCCACGGCGGCGCCATGCTGGCCTCCGGCGTCGAGAACCTGGCCTACGACGCGCGTAAGCTGGTGTCCCAGCCGCACAAGCGCCTGATCGGGGAGGCCACGGCCCGGCTGATCGCCGACAACTCCAGCGTGTTCATTAACCTGGGCACCACGACGGAGGAGGTCGCCCGCGCGCTGGCGCCGCACGCCGGGCTGCTGGTCATCACCAACAACCTGCAGGTCGCGGCCCTGCTGCACCGGCATAAGGCCATTGACGTGGTGCTGGCCGGCGGCACCGTGCGGCGCAGCGATGGCGGGGTGGTGGGGGCCACGGCCGTCGAGCACATCGGCCAGTTCCGCACCGACGTCGCCGTGATCGGCACCTCGGCCATAGACGCCGACGGCACCTTGCTGGATTTCGACATCCGTGAGGTCCACGTCTCCCAGGCCATCATACGCAACGCGCGCCGGGTGATCCTGGTGGCGGATGGCAGCAAGTTCCTACGTGCCGCCCCGGTCCGCATCGCGCACCTGTCCGACGTGGATGTGCTGGTGACCGACCGGATGCCGTCGCCGCAGCTTTCCGAGTTGTGCGAGGCGCATGGGGTCGAGGTGGTGGAGGCCGGTGGGCCAGTGGAGGCAGACGAGGCCGGGTATGAGGAGCCATAAGCGAACCCTAAACGAAAGTTCGAATTGAGCACTTGGCGCGGATGATGCTTTCGGTTTAGCGTCATTCCCAGGAAGACGAGACCGCACCATGTCAACAGACGCCGGCCCAACGATCTATGACCTCGCCATCATCGGCGGCGGCATCAACGGCTGCGGCATCGCGCGCGATGCCGCCGGGCGCGGCTGGTCGGTTCATCTTTGCGAGGCCGATGACCTGGCCTCCGCCACGTCGTCCGCGTCCACGAAGCTGGTGCATGGCGGCCTGCGCTACCTGGAGTACCACGAGTTCCGCCTGGTGCGGGAGGCGCTGATGGAGCGCGAGGTGCTGTGGGGCATCGCGCCGCACATCGTCTGGCCGCTGCGCTTCGTGCTGCCGCATCACAAGGGCCTGCGCCCGGCTTGGCTGCTGCGGCTGGGCCTGGTGCTGTATGACCACCTGGGCGGGCGCAAGCTGCTGCCACCGACCCGCACCCGCCGCCTGCAAACCGATCCGGCTGGGGGCTGCCTGAAGCCCGAGTATGTCTTGGGCTTCGAATACTCGGATTGCTGGGTGGAAGACTCCCGCATGGTCGTGCTGAACGCGCGCGACGCCGCGGCGCGGGGTGCCGTGATCGCTACCCGCACCCGCTGCACGGCGGCGGCGCGCGTGGGCGGCCTGTGGCAGGTCACGATGCAGAAGCAGGGTGCCGAACCCCGGACGATCCAGGCGCGCGCCCTGGTTAACGCCGCCGGCCCCTGGGTCGGCCAGGTGCTGCAGACCGTGATGCGCGCCAACACCCCGGCGCGGGTCCGCATGGTCAAGGGCAGCCACATCGTGGTGCCCCGCCTGTATCCTGGGGACCAGTGCTACATCTTCCAGAACAGCGACAACCGTATCTTCTTCGTGATTCCGTACGAGCAGGACTTCTCGCTGATCGGCACCACCGACCTGGATTACCAGGGCGATCCCGCCCAGGCCAAGGCGTCGGCGGACGAGATCGCCTACCTCTGCGCCGGCACCAGCGAATACCTGCGCACGCCGGTCACACCGGACCAGGTGGTGTGGACCTACTCGGGCGTGCGCCCGCTGTATGACGACGGGGCGTCCAAGGCGCAGGCGGCGACGCGGGACTACGTGTTGGAGCTGGATGCGCCTGCCGGGCAGGCGGCGCAGGTGTCCATCTTCGGCGGCAAGATCACGACCTACCGCCGCCTGGCAGAGGCCGCGCTGGCCCGCCTGGCCCCGCATCTGCCCGCCCCGGCCGGACAGGACGCGGGCTGGACGGGGCGCCACGCCCTGCCCGGCGGCGATTTCCCGGTGGACGGGTTCGAAAATTCCCTCTCCCTACTTCAGGCGCGGTATCCGTTCCTGGCCGGGCACACCGCGCGCCGCCTGCTGCGCGCCTACGGCACCTGCGTGGACGATTTGCTCGGCGACGCGATGTCGTCCGCCGATCTGGGCCGGGTGTTCGGCGCGGACCTGACCGAGGCCGAGCTGCGCTACCTGGTCCGGCATGAATGGGCGCAGACCGCTGCCGACGTGGTATGGCGCCGCAGCAAGCTGGGCCTGCGCCTGGCGCCTGCGGAGATCGCCGCCATTGACGCCGCCATGGCCGGGATGCTGCCAGGCGTGCAGGACCGTGCGGCATGAGCCTCATGCTTGACCGCATCAGCTTCATGGATGGGCCGGACACGCACATCCGCGACGTGTCGCTGATCCTGGCGCGCGGGCGGCTGCATGTGCTGCTGGGGCCGACGCTGGCGGGCAAGACCACGCTGATGCGGCTGATGGCCGGACTGGACAAGCCGTCCGCCGGGCGCCTCGTGCTGGATGGCCGCGACGTAACGGGCTGGCCGGTCCGCAGGCGCTCGGTTGCCATGGTCTATCAGCAGTTCGTCAACTACCCGACGCTGACCGTGTTCGAGAACATTGCATCGCCCCTGCGCGTCGCAGGCGTCAGCCGGGCAGAGATCGGCCAGCGCGTCGCCCACGCCGCCAAGCTGCTGCGGCTGGAGGCGATGCTGGACCGGCTGCCGGCGCAGCTTTCCGGCGGGCAGCAGCAGCGCACCGCCATCGCCCGCGCCCTGGTCAAGCGCGCCGACCTGGTGCTGCTGGACGAGCCGTTGGGCAACCTGGATTACAAGCTGCGCGAGGAGCTGCGGGAGGAATTGCCGCGGCTGTTCACCGAATCCGGCGCCATCCTGGTCTATGCGACGACCGAGCCGGCAGAGGCGCTGCTGCTGGGTGGCGACACCGCGGCTCTGTCGGAGGGCCGGCTGGTGCAGTTCGGTCCCACCGCAACCCTGTATCGCAACCCGGCGTCGCTGGAAGCCGCCCGGGTGTTCAGCGACCCGCCGCTGAACGAGCTTGCGGTGGAGAAGCGCGGCACAACGCTGCTGACCGCGCATGGCCAGCACCGGGTCCCGGCGGCGCTGCACGGCCTGGACGATGGCTCCTACCAGATGGGCTTCCGGTCCGATGCCGTGACCCTCGCTGTGACCCAGGGCGCAGCGTCGGCACAGCCGGGCAGTCTGGCCGCGGGCCGCCCCGCATCCAACCATCCCGCCTCGCACTCCCAGGCTTCGCAAAACATGGCGCCGGACGCCCTAGCCTTCCCTGGCGAGGTCACGGTGAGCGAGATCAGCGGCTCCGAAAGCTTCGTTCACGTGCGGGTGGGGGGTGCCGCCTGGGTCTGCCTGGTGCCGGGCGTGTATGACGGCCAGCCCGGTGACCGGGTGGCGGTCCACGTTGACACCGCCCAGGCCTTCCTGTTCGGCACGGGCGGCGACAACGCCGCCGCCGTGGGTGGACTGGCCGCGGCGCGCCCCATGCTGGCGGAGGCGCTGTAGTGGCGACAGTCACGCTCGACGGCATCGGCCACGCCTACGGACCCGCGCGGGTGGAGGACGATTACGCGCTCAAGCCGCTCAACCACGTCTGGGAGCAGGGGCGGGCCTACGCGCTGCTGGGACCATCGGGCTGCGGCAAGACGACGCTGCTGAACATCATCTCGGGCCTGGTGATCCCGTCGCACGGGCGGCTGCTGTTCGACGGCGCCGACGTGACCCGGCTGCCGACGGAGCGGCGCAACATCGCCCAGGTGTTCCAGTTCCCGGTGATCTACGACACCATGACCGTGGCAGAGAACCTGGGCTTCCCGCTCCGCAACCGCCGCATGGCCCGCCCGGCCATCGCGGCGCGCGTGGCCGAGGTTGCGGCGATGCTGGACCTGACGCCGGACCTCGGTCGCCGCGCCCGCGGGCTGACGGCAGATGCCAAGCAGAAAATCTCGCTCGGGCGCGGGCTGGTGCGCCCGGACGTGGCCGCCGTGCTGTTCGACGAGCCGCTCACCGTCATTGACCCGGCGCTGAAGTGGGAGCTGCGGTCCAAGCTGAAGGCGGTCCACCGCGCGTTAGACCTGCTGATGATCTATGTCACCCACGACCAGACCGAGGCGCTGACGTTCGCCGACCGCGTCGTGGTCATGAATGAGGGCCGGGTGCTGCAAGTCGGCACGCCGGCCGAGCTGTTCGAGCGTCCGGAGCACACCTTCGTCGGCTACTTCATCGGCTCGCCGGGCATGAACCTGCTGCCGGCGTCGGTGGCCGGACGGGATGCGGCGGTGGACGGCTATGCGGTGGGGCTGGGCGCCGCGTATCCCGTGCTGACCGGCCCCGCGGTGCAGTTGGGCGTGCGCCCGGAGTTCACGCTGCTGGGGCGCGGGCTGGATGCCGCATCGTGCGGGGCGCCGGGCCAGGGGAATGCCGTGCCGGTGTGCGTCACGCGGATCGAGGACTTGGGCCGCCGCCGCCTGGCCCGCGTCACCTTGGGCGGGCACAAGCTGGTTGCGATGGTGCCGCCGGGCCTGACGCTGGACGGCGACCAAGCGTCCGTGCGGTTCGACCCGGCGCAGACCCACGTCTTCAACGCCGGGCTGCGCGTGGCCGGGATGGCAGCCGGGGTGGCAGCATGAAGCCGCTCAGCAACCGCGCCTGGTTCCTGGTCATCCCGGTGATGACGTTCGTGCTGTTCTCGTCGCTGATCCCGATGATGACGGTGGTCAACTACTCCGTGCAGGACTCCATGGGGCAGAACTCGTTTTTCTGGAACGGGTCGGAATGGTTCCAGCATCTGTTCGACCCCACGACCGACATCGGCGGGCGCTTCTCGCGGGCGTTGGTCCGCAATCTGGTGTTCTCTGGCGTAGTGCTGCTGATCGAGGTGCCGCTGGGCATCCTGGTGGCGCTCTCCATCCCCAAGCGTGGCTGGCTGGTGGGCGCGTTGCTGGTGTGCATGGCGCTGCCGATGCTGATCCCGTGGCGCGTGGTGGGGACGATCTGGCAGGTGTTCTCCCGCGCCGACATCGGGCTGATGGGCGCGGCGCTGACGGGCGTGGGCCTGCCGTTCAACCCGACGCAGGACCCGCTGTCGGCCTGGTGCACCATCGTCGTGATGGACGTGTGGCACTGGACCAGCATGGTGGCGCTGCTGTGCTACGCCGGGCTGAAGGCGATTCCGGATGCCTATTACCAAGCCGCACGCATTGATGGTGCCCGCCGCTGGTCGGTGTTCCGCAACATCGAGCTGCCGAAGCTGCGGCGCGTGCTCATCATCGCGGTCCTGCTGCGCTTCATGGAAAGCTTCATGATCTACACCGAGCCGTCGGTCGTTACCGGCGGCGGCCCTGGCGAGGCCACGAGCTTCCTGTCGCTAGACCTGGTGAAGATCGCGCTGGGCCAGGTGGACCTTGGCAACGCCGCCGCGCTGTCGCTGGCCTACAACCTGATCACGCTGACGATCTGCTGGGTGTTCTTCACTGTCATGACGCAGCTCGACGCCCGGCGGGATGCAGAGGGCCTGGCATGATGTCGGACGTCGCCAGCCCTGCCGCCCCCGTCATCCCGCGGCGTGGCGACCCCGGAGCGGCCAGCATCTTCGTCCAGACCTCTCCTGTCCCGAGTGTCCCGCGGCGGAGCCGGTCAGGGCAGGGCAGATCGGGCATTGCCCGCCGCATCGTCCTGATCGGCTACCTCCTGGCGCTTGCCCTGCCGATCTACTGGCTCATCAACATGAGCTTCAAGGACAACTACGAGATCACGTCTTCGCTGACCTTTTGGCCGCACAAGCCGACGCTGGAGCATTACCGGCTGATCTTCACCGACCCCGCCTGGTACGGCGGCTTCCTGAACTCGATGGAGTACGTGTTCTTGAACACCGTGCTGTCCGTCGCAGTGGCTTTGCCGGCGGCCTACGCCTTCAGCCGCTACCGCTTCCTGGGCGACAAACACCTGTTCTTCTGGCTGCTGTCCAACCTGATGGCGCCGCCGGCGGTGTATGCGATGCCGTTCTTCAACCTGTATTCGGCGGTGGGCCTGTTCGACACGGTCTGGGCGGTGGCGCTGGCGCACTGCCTGTTCAACATCCCGCTCGCGGTCTGGATCCTGGAGGGCTTCATGTCCGGCGTCCCGCGCGAGATCGACGAGACCGCGGCCATAGACGGCTACTCCTTCCCGCGGTTCTTCATCCGCATCTTCATCCCCCTGATCGCCAACGGCATCGGCGTCACGGCGTTCTTCTGCTTCATGTTCTCCTGGGTGGAGCAGCTGCTGGCCACCACGCTCACGACAGTGGACGCCAAGCCCTTCGTGTCGGTGATGACGCGCGCCTTTTCGGCCGCCGGGATGGACTGGGGGCTGCTGGCGGCAGCCGGCGTCCTCACCATGATCCCCGGGGCCATCGTCATCTGGTTCGTTCGCAACAACATCGCCAAGGGCTTCGCCCTTGGGCGGGTGTAGCGGCCATGGACCTTGGATGGATGGCCTGGACTTGGCAGACCGGGCTGTTCTTCGGCCTTATCGCGCTGGCGCTCGTGGTGCTGACCCTGCTGGCGATCTATCGCCCGGAACGTCCGCGGCGCGGCATCCTGGGCTTCCCGACCACACGTGGCGACCGCCTGTTCGTCTCGTTGATCGGCAGCGCCTTCATCTACGTCATCTACATGCGTCTCGGAGGGGACACCCTCTGGTATCCATTCGCGGCCGCGGTGCTGTTTGCGGTTGCGATGTTCCGCCTAGCCTGAAAGCCTGGGGTCAACACGGTGCCCGCACCAATGCGGGGCCAAAGGGGAGGAAACACCATGAAGCGACGCGATGCCATCAAGGGCGCGGCGGCCTTAGCCGGCGCCGGGGTCGTCATCCGCAGCGGCGTCAGCCATGCGCAGCAGGTTGATGCCGCCAAGAAGTGGGTTGATAGCGAGTTCCAGCCATCCACGCTTGGCAAGGACGCGCAGATGGCCGAGATGGAGTGGTTCATCAAGGCGTCCAAGCCGTTCCAGGGGATGCAGCTCAACACAGTGTCCGAAATCCTCAAGGTCCACGACTACGAGAGCAAGGTGCTGACCCGGGCGTTCGCCGAGATCACCGGCATCAAGGTCAACCACGACATGATGGACGAGGGCCTGCTGGTTGATAAGATCGGGGTCGAGATGCAGTCGGGCCGCCCGGTCTATGATTTCTGGATGAACGACTCCGACTTCATCGGCACCCACCCGCGCTACAACGACATCGTTGACGGCTCGTTGACCGACTTCATGCAAAAAAGCGGCAAGGACGTGACCAGCCCGACGCTGGACCTGCCGGACTTCATGGGGCTGTCGTTCGGCACCTTCACCGACGGCAAGCTGTATCAGTTGCCCGACCAACAGTTCGCGAACCTGTACTGGTTCCGGCATGACTGGTTCCAGCGCCCGGACCTGAAGGCGGCGTTCAAGAAGCAGTTCGGCTACGAGTTGGGGGTGCCGGTCAACTGGTCCGCCTATGAGGACATCGCCGAGTTCTTCACCAACACGGTCAAGGAACTGGACGGCAAGCGCGTCTATGGCCACATGGACTACGGCAAGAAGGACCCCTCGCTCGGCTGGCGCTTCACGGACGCCTGGCTTTCCATGGCGGGCGCCGGGGACCGCGGGCTGCCGAACGGCAAGCCGGTGGACGAGTGGGGCATCCGGATGGAGGACGGCATCCCGCGGGGGTCGTCCGTCAGCCGCGGCGGCGACGCCAACGGACCCGCCGCCGTCTATGCGCTGACCAAGTATGTCGAGTGGCTGAAGAAGTATGCCCCGCCCGAGGCCGCCGGCATGGACTTCCTGGAGGCGGGGCCGGTGCCGGCGCAGGGCCAGATCGCGCAGCAGATCTTCTGGTACAGCGCTTTTACCGACAGCCTCTCCAAGCCCGGCCTGCCCGTCATGAATGACGACGGCACGCCCAAGTGGCGCATGGCCCCCAGCCCGCACGGTCCCTACTGGAAGGAGGGCATGAAGCTTGGCTACCAGGACGTGGGCTGCTGGACCATGCTGAAGTATGCGGCGCCGGAGAAGACCCAGGCGGGCTGGCTGTATGCCCAGTTCTGCACGGCCAAGACCGTCACGCTCAAAAAGGCGCTGGTGTCCCTGCACCTGATCCGGGAGAGCGACGTTTGGCACCAGGCCATGACCGAACTGGCGCCCAAGGTCGGCGGGCTAGTCGAGTTCTACCGCAGCCCCGCCCGCAAGCAGTGGACGCCCACCGGCGTCAACGTGCCGGATTACGGCAAGATGGCGCAGGTGTGGTGGCAGAACGTGTCCAACGCCGTGTCCGGCGGGGTCACGCCGCAGCAGGCGATGGACGGCCTGGCGCGCGACCAGGACGCCATCATGACCCGGCTGCAACGCTCCGGCGTGCAGGGCAAGCTGGGTCCGGTGATGAACGAGGAGAAGCCGGCGGAGTACTGGTACGCCAAGTCCGAGAAGGACGGCAACCTGGCGCCGCAGCGTAAGCTGGCCAACGAAAAGCCGCCGGGCGAGACCGTGGACTACGACGAGCTGCTGAAGACCTGGGCCGCCACGCCCCGGCCCAAGCAGGGCTAGGTGGGGCTGCTTTCCCTGGTCCCTCTCCCGAAAGAAAAGGGAGCCTGCCGGCGATGACCCCGCACATCCTGGTCATTGACCAGGGCACCACCTCCACCCGGTCCATGCTGTTCGGGCCTGACCTGCAGGTGGCCGCCGCGGCGCAGCGCGAGTTCCCACAGGTCTATCCCCGCCCAGGCTGGGTGGAGCACGACCCGGAGGACCTGTGGGACACCGCACTCGCGACGGCGCGGGAGACGATCGCGAAAGCCGGGGTGGATGCCGCTGACATCGCCGGCATCGGCATCGCCAACCAGCGCGAAACGACGGTCGTGTGGGACCGCGCCACCGGGCGGCCCATCGCCAATGCCATCGTCTGGCAGGACCGTCGCACCGCCGACGCTTGTGCGGCGCTGGAGGCTGCCGGTCACGGCCCGATGGCGGCGGCACGGACCGGGCTGCGGCTGGACCCGTACTTCTCCGCCACCAAGATCGCCTGGCTGCTCGACAACGTGCCTGGTGCACGGGCGCGGGCGGAGGCGGGCGGGCTGGCCTTCGGTACGGTGGACAGCTTCCTGCTGTGGCGGCTGACGGAGGGGGCGGTCCATGCGACGGACGCCACCAACGCATCCCGCACGCTGCTGTGCGACCTGGTCCGCGGCGCCTGGGATGACGAGCTGCTGGCTCTGTTCCGCATCCCGCGCAGCATGATGCCGGAGATACGCGACAGCACCGGGGCATTCGGCACCACGCGCGCCTTTGGCGGCGAAATCCCGGTGCGCGGCATCGCCGGCGACCAGCAGGCGGCGCTGATCGGGCAGGCGTGCCTTTCGCCGGGCATGGTGAAGGCGACGTATGGCACCGGCGCCTTCGTGCTGCTGCATGTCGGCAATAAGCCGGTGCCATCCACGCACCGGATGCTGTCCACCATCGCCTGGCAGCACCGCGGCGTCCGCGAGTATGCGCTGGAGGGGTCCATCTTCTCCGCCGGCACCGGTGTGCAATGGCTGCGCGACGGTCTCGGCCTGATCGGGCAAGCGTCGGAGATGGACGGCCTCGCGGCCCAGGCCGACCCGGCGCAGGACGTGTTCCTGGTGCCGGCCTTCACCGGGCTGGGCGCGCCGCATTGGGACAGCCAGGCCCGTGCGACACTGACCGGCATGAGCCGCGGCACCACCCGCGCCGAGCTGGCCCGCGCGGTGCTGGAGGGCGTGGCCTACCAGACGCGCGATTTGCTGGATGCGATGCTGGCAGATGCGGGGATGCAGGGCGATGTGGTTCTACGCGTGGATGGCGGCATGACAGCCAGCAACTGGACCATGCAGTTCCTGGCCGACATGCTCGGCGTCCCGGTCGAGCGTCCGCTGTGCCTGGAAACGACGGCGCTGGGGGCTGGCTACCTCGCCGGGCTGGACGCCGGGCTGTATCCGGAGCCGGCTGACTTCGGGCCGCTCTGGGCACGGGAGCGACGGTTCACGCCCGCCATGCCGGACGGCACCCGGGCCACGAAGTATGCAGGCTGGCAAGCCGCCGTCGCCCAGACATTGCATAAACCGGCAATGCACAAGCCTGCCTTGCACGAACACGCCTTGCACCAGGCGGGCTGACGCCGGTGCGCGTGGTGTTCCGCTGCGACCCCGCGCTGCACGGCTCCCTGCCGCGCCCGCACGCCGCCGCCGCCGCCTTGCCGGAGTGGCTGCGGACGATGCCGCGGACCGCTCCGTCCGTGTTGCACCCGGAACCCGTGCGAACGGTCAAGCAATGCCCGCCCTTCGTGGACGCCATGGCGCACGGCTTCATGATCCCGCTGCCCTGCGACGTGTCGGTGCGCGGGGGCGCCCTGTCTTGGGACTGGGAGGTGCCGCCGCTGGCCGCGTCGCACCATCCCCGCGCGCCCATCAGCTTCCATGCAGCGGCGCAGATGGAAGGCTCGCCGTTCCGGGATGGCGACCAGGTGATCGTGAAGTTCAACAGCTTCTGGACCGTGGCGCTGGAGCCTGGCTGGTCGCTGTTCGCCACGCACCCGGTGAACCGCGCCGACCTGCCGTTCCGGTTGTTGACGGGGCTGGTGAACGCCGACCGGTTCAACGCGGTGGGCCTGCTGTTCCCGGCGGTTTGGCTGGACCCGGCGTGGGAGGGCACGCTGCCCCGCGGCATGCCTGTCGCCCAGTGCTTTCCGGTGCCGCGCGTGCCGCTGGAGCTTGTGCACGAGGCGTTCGACGCCGGCGCGGCGCAGGAGTACGACGCGCTGGCCGGGCAGTTGCTGGGCGGCCCGGGCGTGTATCGGCGCCAGTTCCGTTCAAGCCCCGGCGGGCCTGGGCCGGGCGGTCCCATCTCTGCCGATCCCATCCTGGGCAGCCCCGGTCCGGGCGGACAGCTCCCGCTGCAAGGCTCCGGGGTGCAGCCAGATGCGGCCGGACGCCGGTGAGGCCAGGGCCTGCGCGATACGCCCCAGGCTGTCCGGGCGCAGGCGCCACGCCGCGGCGTAGGCGTCCAGCGCGTCGCCCAGGCGCCGCGCCTCCTGCAAGGCGACACCCAGGTTGAACGCAGCCTCGTGGAAGCCGGGCCGTGCGGCCAAGGCAGCCTGGAAGGCGGCGATGGCAGGTGCGGCGTCCCCCTGGTCCTGGCACACCAGCCCCAGGGCGAACCAGGCTGCCGCCAGGGACTGGTCGCGTGCCACGGCGCGCTCCAGCGCAGCGCGAGCGCCAGGCAGGTCGCCTGCCGCGCGAAGCGCAACGCCCATGCGGTGGGCCGCCCCGGACTGGGCCAATGCCGTCTCCAGCGCCGCATAGCCCTGGGCCGCACGGACGAACGCGACACGGGCCGCCGCGGGCTGGCGAGGCTGCAGGGTGCGGCCCAGTCTCTCCCACCCCATGGGGTAGCCGGGGAATGCGTCCAGCGTGCCCAGAAGCGCCGAAGCCTCGGGATCACCCCGCTCCAGCAGCAGGATGCACAGCAGGAAGGCAGGTGCGGCCTGGCCTGGTCCGGCGCGTCGCGCGGCATGGGCCAGAACAAGGGCGCGGTCCCCGTCCCCAGCCTGATGGGCCGCCTCGGCCTGGGCGGCCAGGTCTGCCCAGGTGACCGCGGGAATCTTAGGGATGGCCGCTTTCAGGAACCGACGAACACAGGCGTGAACGGGAACACCCGGCCCGGGTGCCCGGCCATGTCGGTCTGCGGCTCGGTGCCCCAGTAGTTGGCGCGCCGCGCATCCCGCTCGCACGCATAGGCGCCGGTGGGCGTCGTGCCGTAGCGCGTCTCCGTGCTGTCATAAAGGTAACCGTCATAGCCGTCCGCCCAGACCACACGGTCACTACCGCAGGCGGTGCGGGCTGCCCCGGCGGACCGAAAGGTCGTGACCGGGCCAAGCAGCAAATCCGGGTTGGCCGCGCCCTTGTTGCCTGTCTCGGCCATCCGCACCACGACGCCAGCAGGAGCCAGAGTGGAGGAGGGGGCTTGTGCAGCAGCCGACGCTGCAAGCAGAAGCACAGCGGCGGTAACTGCAAGTGCGTTGCTGAATATCATGTGTCCTCCGTCCAAGGTGCTGGTGATTTATGTGAACACATATCGGACCTTGGCGGGGATTCCTACGCGATCCTCACACATCCGACACCGACTTCTCATAACCACCGGTTTACAGCCTCCGCAGCGTCAAAAATGCTGGGCGGCCGGTATTCTCGTGGGCCTATAACAGGGTGGAAACGTGCAAGGCGCTCCACGCTGGTAATTACTCACCCTGGGTAGGCGATGGTTTTTCGGCTGACGGGGCGGGGAGGACGTCGAGCGCTGAGGCTTGGTTGGCCTTTGCGGTGCTGACGGTGGTTTGGCAGGCGGCGTAGGTTTCGGCTCCCCACTCGCAGCGGAACCTGTTGGTCGCTTTGCGGAAGATCACGCTGGGGCGGAGGCAGCGTTCGGACACGGTGTTGGTGGCGGGCACGCCGCGGTTG
>JAABUU010005820.1_pt1 | contig 13543 bp, 19 predicted proteins | sample 5559301 | NCBI WGS metagenome assembly JAABUU01 (sample SAMN10711884, study PRJNA513360) | rock metagenome | isolation source: Antarctica rocks | place: Antarctica: Victoria Land, Richard Nunatak white | reverse complement strand
AGATGCGCTCCCGCTCGATGCCCGCCGCGGTGAGCGCGTGGATTTGGCGCTCCAGCGACTGCTTCTCGCTGGACACCCGTGCGTAGGCAAGCTCGGCCACCCCCGCACCGTACCGCATGTCATCACCGTACGGTCGTTATGACACAGACCTGAGAGACAACTTCCGGGACACGCCGACCTGCACGTTCCCACCGGGCTTCTGCCAGCGCCCTCGGTGTCCTACAACCAAGGAAGTGAGACACCGGTCATGTACCGCATGACGCACCCGAGCGGGAATCCAAACCGGACGGGTCTAACGGACAAGATCGGCGCGCACCCCAGCTGGCCTGCGACCCTCCCGATAGACGTTCCTCTACCGGGCCCATGGGTCCGACACAATCCGCGGCCAGTCGCGATAGCGGATGGAGCCGAAGAGCGGCGAGACGACGTGGTTCTGGCGAGGCTCGGCGTCGTGGTACTCACCGTCCGGAACTGGAGCGCGGCGGGCTGGACGGCGGTTTACGAAAACGAACTTGATCATCGGTGACCTTGTCTGCGGCCGAGTCCGACGGCGTGCTGCGGGCGCTCGGGCAGGTGGGCAGCGTCAAGGCGGGAAATTGATGTTCGGGTGTTGTCGATTTCGGTGGGGCCTGGTTGTCGTATTTGTAGGTCGGCAATCGGTGCCGGTCGATGATGGAAGGAGCGAACGATGTCGAACTATGTGGTGGCGTTTCGCGGACAGCCGGAGCGTAAGCCCGCGGCGGGCGAGGACGAGGCCTGGGGTGCGTGGTTCGCCTCCCTGGGCGCCGCGGTGATCGATCCGGGGCATCGGGTGGCTCGGGTCCGGGCGCTGGATGGCCAGGGCGCGGGTGAGGCGGGCAACATGGTGCTGACCGGCTACGTCGTGATCCAGGCGCAGGACTGGGACACGGCCACAGAGCTGGCGCGCGGCTGCCCGGGGCTGGCGGCTGGCGTCAGTGTCGAGGTCGGCGAGACAGTCGACCTGTGAGGGTCGTGTGGATCCTCGACTCGGGACCGACTCGGTGAGCGAGTCCGGTCCCGACACGGACCGGAAGGACGAATCGTGATGGCTGAGTATCTGATCTTGATCTATGACGACGAGGCGGCCATGGCCGCGGCGGACGAGCCCACCATTCAGGGATTGTTGGCCGAGCACGGAGGCTTCATCGAGCAACACGCCGCGGTGCTGCGAGGCGGCAACCGGCTCCACGGAACTGACTCGGCGACGTCGCTGCGGCACGACTCGACCGGGTCCCGCATCGTCACCGACGGAGCCTTCGCCGAGACCAAAGAGGCTCTCGGCGGGTACTACCTGATCGAGGTCGCGGATCTGGACGAGGCGATCGCTGTCGCGGACCAAGTTCCGGCACCGTTCGGTGGCGTCGAGGTGCGCCCGATCCGGCCGACCACCGGCCAGGGTTGAGCCGGTCATGCCGGCCGCGCCAGCTGTCGTCGCGGCGGTCGCCCAGGCGCACCGCCGCGAGTGGGCGTTCGTGCTTGCAGCGACAGTGCGGGTCACAAGCGACCTGGATGTAGCCGAGGAATGTGTCCAAGACGCCTACGCCCAGGCATTGTCGACCTGGCGCCCGGCAACGATCCCAGCCAAGCCTGGGGCCTGGCTGACCACGGTCGCGCGCCGCCTGGCCGTGAACCGGCTGCGCCGCAACGCCACCCTTGAGGCCAAGCTGCCGCTGCTCATCGACAACCCGCCAAGCCTGCTGCCCACCCCGGCCGAACTGCTGGCCGAGGAGATTCCCGACGACCGGCTGCGGCTGATCTTCACCTGTTGCCACCCGGCCCTCGCCCAGGAGGCGCAGATCGCGCTGACGCTGCGACTGCTGTGCGGGCTGCGCACCGGCGAAGTGGCGCGCGCCTTCCTGATCAGCGAAACCACGATGGCCGCACGGCTCACCCGGGCAAAGAAGAAGATCGCCACAACACGAATCCCCTACCGCGTCCCCTCGGTGAGTGAACTTCCGGCCCGCGTCGATGCAGTGCTCGACGTGGTGCACCTGCTGTTCACGACCGGGCATACTGCCCCGGCCGGCGGTGACCTGGTCCGGCTGGACCTCGTTGAGCGGTCCTTGGACCTGGCCCGGATGCTGCGGGCACTCCTGCCCGGCAACCCTGACGTCGCCGGGCTGATCGCGCTCATCCTGCTTACCGACGCCAGACGTCCCAGCCGCGTCAGGGGCGACGGCCGGCTGGTGTTGTTGGGCGAGCAGGACAGAACGTTGTGGGACCGGGCTGCGATCAGCGAAGGCATCGGGCTGGTCCGCGAGGCGTTAGGACGCCGACCCCCGGGCCGGTTCGCGCTCCTGGCCGCCATCGCCGCAGTGCACGACCAGGCCCCGTCGTGGCAGGCCACCGACTGGGAAGAGATTCTCGGCCTCTACGACCTGCTTGTCAGCATCTGGCCTTCCCCGGTTGTGGCCCTCAACCGGGCGGTGGCCTTGGGCTTCGCCCAAGGCCCCGACGCCGGCCTCGCTGCCCTGGACGAACTCGCGAACGAGCCGCTGCTGGCCTCCTACAGCTATCTCGCCGCCTCACGCGCGGACTTCCTGCGCCGCCTCGCCCGAAACTCGGAGGCGCGCCTAGCCTACCAAGAGGCCCTGCTGCTCAGCGAGAACGCGGTCGAGCGCGACTTCCTCACCGACCGTCTGCACCAGCTCGGCCGCTGACCCCCCGGTGGCCCAGTTTCGCCGCAGACTCCGATAGACGAACCTGTTCCGGTGACCGATCCCGTTGCGGATTGGCATGGAGCGTTCGGCCGGGCGGTTGCACTCGTTCACGTGCCAGGTGGAGGCTTTTGCCTGTGAGCAACGCCCCTGGCGGCTTCGCCTACCGTGTCCGTGGAAACGGCGGGGTCCGCATCACGCATCATGGCCGGCCTGCCGGCACACTGCGGGCGCCGCTGCAGCTCGATTCCTGGTAGACGTCGAGGACGATGACCCGCAGCAATTGATGGCACGGCTGACGGGGAACTACAAGCATGGCAATGAGCGCCTGGCCAGGGACCACCCCCGCACTCAGGGTCGTCGTTGAATCCACCGCCATCGTTGGCCGACGTGTGACCGTAGCCCGATCCCTCAGCGGACGCGGGCGGACGCCTGTCGTCGACCGAGGCGCAACGACCGAGTGCGGTTACGAGCTCCAGGTGGTGCTAGGCCGGGCTGGCGCCGGGAAGTATGCGAAATCAGTTGCACGCGGAGCACCCGGCCAGGCACCGTCACAGCGTGGACGCCCCGGCACGTCTCCTCGCGACGTACGACGATCAGCTGCGCACCGATGCCGAGACAGCGAGCGCAGTCTCGGTCACCCGCCACGGTCCGCTGCTCCTGGTGACCTTCGCGGGCGGGCGCGGCTTCATCACCTACCGTGACCTTGACGGAGCGGACGCCTCGGCGATCCAGCGGCTCGTCCCCGAGTCCCTCGCCCATTACCGGGCGGACCCCCGGATTAACCGGGTCGAGTGGAAGACCCGGGGGCACGACCACGCCCCGGGCCTGCACGAGGCGCTGCTCGAGCACGGGTTCGTCCCGGGCGACCCGGAGACGATCATGATCGGTGAGGCCCAGGCACTGGCCCTGGACGTCCCGTTGCCCGAGGGCGTCGCGCTGCGTCGGGTAACCACCGAGGACGACGTCCGCGCCATGACCGCGCTGCAGGACGAGGTCTTCGGTGACCCCGTCTCCGACGAAAGGGCCGAGGCCGTCCTGAACAGGCTTTCCCGGGACGACGGGATGGAGCTCTGGGTCGCCGAGGCGGGAGGACGCATGGTCAGCGCCGGGCGCCTGGAGCCGGTGCCCGGGACCGCCTTCGCCGGCATCTGGGGCGGGGTCACGCGCACGGAGTGGCGCGGTCGTGGCATCTACCGCGCGCTGACGGCCGCCCGAGCCAGGTCGGCGCTCCGGCTCGGCGCAACGCTCGTCCACAGCGACTCGACCGAGTACTCCCGCCCGATCCTTGAACGCTCCGGCCTGGTGGCAGTCTCCACGACGACGCCCTACTTAGCGTTTACGTCGGCCACCGCCGCGGACAACGGCGGCCGTACCACAACCAGGTGAGATGCTCGGCGCGTTCCAGAAGGATCGTCTATGGACGAGCACAGTTGGGCCTCCGTGACGGCCATGAGCCACACGCCGGTGCGTGGTGTCCCCCTGAGCGTCGCGGCTGGGGTCAGAGGCGGTGCGCTGTGCAGCGAAAGCGCGGCGTAGGCCATGGGCTCTCGAGCACCGTGACGTCGAATCCCAGTCTGCGGTAGAAGCCGACTGCGTTCTCGTCGGTGTCGGCAACCAGGGTGTTCAGCTCCAATTCTCCGAGCAGCGCACGAACGAGAGCGACTGCGTGCCCTTGTCGTTCATGGGCTGGATCAGTGGCGATGTGCAGGAGCTCCGCCGTTGTCCCGCCCACCGACAGGCCCGCCACGCTCATCAGGGTGGATTCGGAATACCAGCCGAAGAGCTCTCGACCATCGCCGCTCCGATAGGCCTCAAGGGCCTGATCCCGACTCCGCTCACCGAGCGCCCGATCAAGGATCCTCAAGGGATACGGGACGTCGCATACCGGGAGAAGCATCGTGAGACCGGGCTCACCAGCGGTCGATCGTCATGCAGCCGCTCAGTGCGTGCGGATGCCGTCATGCAGCGAGGAGACCGTCTTGGTGATGCGTGCCGCGCGGGTCTCGGCCTTCTTGGCTTCTTCGACCCAGCGCACCCACTCCTTGCGGTGGGTGAAGGCGAGCTTGTCGTAGAACGTCTGCGCCTCGGCATCTTGTCCGAGTGCCGCGGCGAGGTCTGCCGGCACCGCGACCTCGCGCGGTTCGTCGTCTGGCTCGATATCAACGTCAACCTCGTCGCCCGCGCTGACCCGTGCCGCGGCGCGGTTGTCAGCGTTGAGCGGCACGAGGAACCGGCCACCCATCGAAGCCACCGTCGTCCGGTAGGTGTGGGCACCGACCGTGACCCGGACGGTCGGCCGCTTGCTCGGCCCGAGCGCCGCGACGATGTCGTCCGGGACCGCGAGTCCGGTCGCGGTCTTACCGCCCAACTCGACCACCGCGTGGAATCTCACGCCGACGAGTATGCCGCGTGCCGTATTCACCGTGTCGGATGCGGATTCTCAGGCGGACAACTCCACGTTCGCCGCCGAGCAGACACCGACGGTGGCGTACGCGGGATCACCGCGGGGCTCCTGCGCGGCCCCGGTGTGGGCGGCCCGAGGGGGACATCGTCGTACTCGCCGATCATCGCAGTCGTGCGGGGGCCTTCCGTCGCCACGCGCTCTCGAGCAGCTCGGTCACCAGAGGACGGGGTGCTCGTTGGATCTCGACGACCACGCACGCGAGGCGCTTGCCCCACCAGCCTTCGGTGCAGGCCTGCGGTTCCTCGGTGACGGCGGCAAGGATGTCTTCCTGGTCGACCATGATTCGCACGTGCTGCTCGTCGGGCACGGTCGCGAAGATCTTGCCGTCGATGCGGAACGACCGCATACCGTGATGATCCTGCACCACGGCTTCGGGCAGTCCGAGCGCAAGCTGGGCGACTTCCGCCAGGTCCATCGGCTCGGGCGGCACGGCTACGCCAGCTCCGTCCCGAACCACCAGCGGTGGCCCTCCGGGTCGCGCGCCCCGTATTCCCGGCGCCCGTAGGGCTGGTTCTGTGGGGCGTGGTCGATGACGGCGCCCGCGGCCCGGGCACGGTCGAAGTGCGCGTCCACGTCCTCGACGTGGACGGCAAGGCCACCGAAGGCCATGTCCTGCGACCGCGGCGAGGTCAGGTCGTGGTCTGTCGTGGCCCGGTGCAGCCAGATGCTCTCGCCCTCGACGTGGACCTCGCCGTGGACCACCTGACCGTCGTCGCTGCGGTGCAGGGAACCGGCCTCGAAGCCAAAGGCCTTGACGAGGAAGGTGTGCGCGGCCTCGATGTCGGCGTAGACGAGGACGGGTGTGATGCGTGGCGTGGGCGTCATCGTTCGTCTCCTCTCCGGCGGCCACGGTGGCCGACGTCGATCACGTCGACCGTACGACCCGTCGTGACCTATCGGATTGGAGGAAATTGACCCCGCCCTCAACTCAGGTACGGCCCGACCCCGCCAGGCTGGTCGGAGTGGCTCCGGTGAACTCGCGAACCTCGCGAATCAGGTGGGACTGGTCGGCGTACCCGTGCCTGGCGGCCAGAGCCGCCCCATCGCTGCTGCCGTCGCGCAGGTCAGGCAACACCGCGTTGAACCTGGTCACGCGGGCGAGCTTGTGGGGGTCAGCCCGAGCTGACGGCGAAACGACCGAATGAAGTGACGCTGGCTCCACCCGACCTCACCCGCCAGCCTCTGGATGCTCACCCGTCCGTGTCGGGTCACGATGCAGTGCCAAGCCCACTCGATCCGCGGATCGACGCCGGACAGATCATCTCCGCGCCGCAGCAAGACCGCGTCCAACATTCGTGCGCGGGCGGTCCACGCTCTTTCCGTCGCGAACCTCTCGACAATCTCGTCGGCGGACGGGCCGAGCACATCCCGGAGGGCCACCACCGATCCGGTCAACTCCTCCACGGGCAGGCCGAGCAGACGACGCGCGCCCGGAGGCGTCAGCTTGAGGTCCAGGCACTCGATCGGACCGTCCCGCTCGATAACGTCATGGGTCTCGGCCAGCCCGGCGACGAAGGCCGAAGGGTGGCCGCCGAACGCCTCACCCACGTTGAGGATGATCGTCACCATCCCGTTCGGGAACTCGACCCAGCTATCCTGACCGATCGAGTCATCTGCAAATCCGACGTGCGGCCGGGCGAAGTGCCCCCGTAGTGCGGGGTGGACCGTCAGCATCTGTCTGAACGGTCCCGTAACAGGCACGGTGGTCGCCTCGCTGATCATGACAGATCTCCTGCCAGTGGCTCACACCACGCTACAACCGGACAACCCGGGGGATCCTTGACCGGGCAGCGCGCGCGGTCACCGACGCGCAGGGTCGCGCAGTCGTGATGGGCAACGACGACCTCGACTTCCTCCACGTCGGCCATTATCGCGGGGATGACCACCGACGTCACCGGACTTATCGCGTGCGACTGCCCGGTTGACCGCTTCGCGCTCGGGCAGCACTACATCCGACAGGCGTATGACGTCCTCCCTCAGGACACACAGCCGTCCGTCCTCTACGGTGACCGACGCGGTCAAGAATTCGCCCCCTACCCGGCAAGCGCGAATGGCCCCGCGGACGGCGGCAAGTCGGCTCGTGGAGAACGACTCGACGCTAATACAGGTCCATACGCTCACCGGCAAGAGCGGATCGATTAGTGCCAGAAGCGCGGTGCTACGCCCTCTACGAAGAAGCGGGCCTGGCCGTTTGCCGAACCCCCACCGCACACACCCCACGCCCACCGTCAACACGCCGTGACCTGGACCTGCGCATTCCCAGTAGACCCGCCCGACTAAATGCCCGGTGATCGGGGGCCAACCGCAACACCGTCGTCGTCCGTTTTCGGCCGAGATTCGGGCGCCACCGCTATAAGAAGCAGGTACCGGGTGATGGCCACCAACGCGGCGTCGAACTGTTGCGAGGAGGTACATTTGTTTGTGGCTCGGTCCACGTCAACGAGATGTATCCGGTCTAGGTAGTGGCCGCACGGCCGCACGAGGCAGGACGTGCCGATGAGCAGAACCAGGCGCATCCCGACCCATGGGACCCACAGACAGGGGTCGTCGGGGTTCCGTTGGTGGGCGGTCGCGGCGAGTGTTGTGTCGGTAGCTCTCCTCGCGGCTTGTACCTCAGGCCCAGGGCAACCGCCAGTGTCAAATACCAGCAAGTACGGGCCAATCGTGCTGATCCCTGCGCCGGTAGACAAAACGATGTACCCGGGCACGATACCGGTAACTCCCGAGGTACGCAGAGAACCAGCACCCAGTTCCTCCTCCCTACGGACGCCATGGTCTGTCGTCAACCCTCAACCCAGCTCATCGACTCTGCAAATCAGCTGGGGGGACGGCTTCCCGGGGTGCGGCGCAGTCAACGCCCTCTACCTGACGAGTGACGCCAACCAGGTGATCATCGACCTGGCGGAGGCGCCGATGTCGGCCGGCACAAACTGCTCCGCAAGCTTGCGGAGCGTTTCCACCACCGTGCAACTCGACCAACCACTCGGGAATCGGATCCTTGTCAGACATGGCGTATCGCCCCACTAGCCGTTGCCCCCGGCACCGACCTCGCCACGCATTGCATCGGCGACCAACTGGGGTACACCCCAACCCGACGTCAGGCAATGAGCAAGACGCGCGTCAAGGTAGGGCCGCGTTACGGCTTGTTGGACAGGTACCGACTCAACTCGAAGACCTCAACTGGACGGTGTTTCAACATGAGTTGACAGCATGGGGTATCAACCTACGTTGAAACCATGGCAGCCACCGCTACACCATTCACGACGATCACCGCCGCCGCCGCCGAGCTGGTGGGTCGGGCCGGCGACCCGGACACCTTCAAAGCGGGGCCGCCGGTGTGGTCGAGACCGCCCGGCGGGACGCTGTCGCGCATCTGCGAGCCAACGGCGCCACCTGGTCGCGGATCGGGGTCTGCCTCGGCGTGGCGGGCTGTTGTTGTGGGCTTGCACCGGACGCGACGTGAGGTTCTCGCGGCGCCGTGACGGGGGCAGTGAAGAACACCGCCGCCACCCTCATCCGCGAAGCCACCGCCCAATGGCTCCACCACCACGCCAGCTGACCAAGCGCGTCGAGCGATCCCCAGTCCCGTCAGCTCGCTGCCCGCAGAAAGAGCCCGAACCGCGCTGGGAGGTGGACTCTGGAATCGTCGAGCAATGATTACCTTCACTGGTGAGAGCGGCGCGACGTGGTCTTACGACGATAAGGCAGCCCCGATCGGTGACCCAGGCGCCAACGGCCAGGTCTTCTATGGACGCGCCCAGGACGGTGGGCCGGTCGCGATCAAGCGCGTTTCCCTGCGTAGCGGCGAGGAAGCCGAGCGCCGGCAGCGGGGCCGTGAGGTAGAGATAGGTCAGGTACTCGCCGCGTCGGCGTCCCAACACTTGCTGCAGCCAATCGACACCGCCCATACCGATGCCGACTTGCTGATCGTGATGCCCCTTGCGTCTCGATCTCTCTCAGCATTGCTAAGGATTGAAAGCCTTGACCCACAAGCCGCCATCGAAATCGTCAAGCAGATCGCGCAGGGACTTACCGAGTTGGCTGAAGCCTCGGTCCTACACCGAGACTTGAAGCCCGCCAACGTCCTGGAAGTCGATGGGCGCTGGCACCTCGCCGACTTCGGCATGTCTCGCAACCTCACCGAATCAACAGACACCTACACCTTCCTTGGCGGCGGCACAGTGCCGTATATGGCGCCAGAGCTCTGGAGCGGGCAGCCGTCGGCGACCGTAAAAGCTGACCTCTATGCACTCGGCGTGATCGCCTACGAGTTGCTGACGGGTGCCCGTCCCTTCAACGGTCCCGCACGGGAGGACTTCCGCCACCAACACCTGCAAGAGGCACCACCCGAGCCGACGGGCGTGCCGGCGACGGTAGGACGCCTCGTCCTCCGGCTCCTGGCGAAGAATCCCGCTAAGCGACCGCAGGACGCTCGTGCCGTCATCGAAGCACTCGACAGTGCACTTCAGCGATTTACTCCGGAGCAAACCAACCTTGCCAACGCCGCCCTGGGAGCCACCGTTCGACGATCACAGGCCGAGGCCGAGGCCGCATCGCTCGACGCAGCAGAGGCCCTAGCCGAGGATCAGCGGACTCAAGCACGTGCAGATCTACGGGACATTCTGGAAGAGACTGCCGACCTGGCAAGAGGCCCACTACCTGAGGCCACGCTGTCTTACGATCAGGCACAGTGGCATCTGGAGTGGGGCCGCGCACGGCTTACCCTCGTGCCATGGCCGCAGCTGCCCAGTACGGAGGCGCCGGTTGGTGCCCCCCAGGGCCCCCCATGGCAGAGATCGCGCACTAAGGCACCAGTCGGTGACACGCTCGTCGCCGCTGGCGCCGTGTACGCAACTCCCTATAGCGCTCAACCTACTGCGAACATCGTCTGCGAGCTTCAGGCCCCACGGCTGATCTGGTCGCTGCTCCGCTTCACGGCCAACCGATTCGTCGCTGGGTACCAATACGGGCCGGAAGACCGACCCCATGGGTTCGACCCCGCCGTCTTCGCCGACCAGCGGGCAACCATGCTTGCCACCCCGGGTCAAGCAGTGTGGGTCCTTGAGCAACAACCACTCACCCCCGAGGGGGTTCTCTCGTTGCTTCACGAGGCGATTGCACGCACGTGAGGACGCTCGCCACGTGCTGCTGACTCCCGCGACGATTCCTCAGCTACGGATCAGAATCTCGAAGCCTCTAATAGGATCACTTCGTTGTGAAGTAGAATGTGAAGCATGGCGGAGGTGGGGTTGAGCAGCCCGTTTGGGGATGAAGAAGTCGAGGACGTCTTCCTCCCTGACGCGCCACTGGCCCGCGTCGTCGCCCAGATCCGCTACCCGCGACTGTCCGTGCTCGCCACCGACGACGCAGGCGCCAACGCTATCGCCGCGGCGCTGCGGGACACCTACCCGCTGCTGAATGAGGCGCAGGAGGTCTCGGTCACTATCACCCCAGAAGGGGTGAGCCAGGCACCTGGCGGTGGCCGACTGTGGCAACTGCGCAGCGTTGACCTGGACTGGCAGGTGTCGTTCGGGCCGGAGTTCGTATCGCTAGACACCTCCGCTTACACCAGTCGAGAGAACTTCACGGCTCGCCTAGAAGCGGTGCTGACCTGCTTCGCCGACAAGATCGCACCACCGTTCGCAGAACGGATTGGGGTGCGATACATCAACCGGGTCGAGAACGCCACCGTCGACGAGCTGAAAGAACTGGTCCGACCTGAGGTCCTCGGTGGCCTAGCCGTGCCCATGCACACCGTGACCATGGCACATTCGTTGAGCGAAGCGCTGTACAACCTGCGGCCGGATATCTTGAAGGGTGGCGCTGTGATGGACGGGCTGCAGGCCCGCTGGGGCGTGTTGCCTCCTGGCGCCGTCCTTGACCCGACTCTGCCACCGGTGCCGACGTCCAGTTGGGTGCTTGACCTGGACTCTTTCCGGGTGGGTAAGGCCGACTTCGCCGCTGACGCCATCGCCGGCGAAGTCCGCAACCTCGCCGAACGCGCCTATAGATACTTCCGTTGGGTCGTCACACCGACGTTCCTGACCCGCTTCGGAGGTAATGAGGCATGACCGTAACCAGCAGCGGCGCATCGGTCTGCTATCTGCCCGACTTAACCGCCGTAGCGATCAGGCACGCTGCACCACGCACCAGGCAGTACCTGGTGTCCCCGTTCTTGCTCGGAGGTGCGCTCCTCAGCGGAATCTTGTGCGGCACCTCCACCACCGCACCCGTGTCAACCTCGCACACCTACTACTTCGGCGGATGGACATCTAACGCCCGCACCACCTCCGACGACACATCCGTGCGACTTCCGGCATCAGCACTGGCCGAACTGGCTGTTCCGGACGTCTCCGGCCTTCAGTCGCTCACCGACCAGGCTAGTATCCGCTGGCTACACGCGGAATCCGGCCTGACTTGGGACCAAGTTGGCCGCGTCTTCGGCGTGTCTCGTCGCGCGGTGCACCTGTGGGCGACGGGCGGCCGGATGAACGCCGCCAATGCCGAAACGCTCGCTGAACTGGTCGCGCTCGTTCGGAAACTGCCGGCGCATAACCCGACTGACCGTCGCGCGGCGCTGCTCGCCCCGGACCCTACTGGCCGCAGTGTCATCGACCGGTTCCGCGCCCGGCAGTCCAGCGGGTCCGGTGACGTATCCGGCACCCCCTGGTCGCCGAGACAGCTGCTCGGTGCGCTGCACGACCGGCCATCGCTGGCAACGTGACCGCCGGCGACACGCCAACCGGCCCCCCGGCGCTGTCCGACGTCGATGAAGCCACCGTCGCGGTCCTGGCCAATTACCGGCAAGGCGACCTGCTCACTGACGTGACATGCATTCCGGTAGTCGGAGCAGACGGGCATCCACGTGCCTACTCCACGCGAGGAGGTGCCGTGCTGCTATCGCAAACGTGCGACATCGTCCTGCCTGACCGGCTCGCCGTCCACGCCGCACCACTCGCCCGGCTACCCGACGAGATAGCGGCGCAAGCACGCAACGGCAAACGACCCCGTTACGTGCACGTCCCAGCAGCAGGCGAGGACGCATTCGCCGACCTAGAAGTCATCGGCACCTTTACCAAGGCGTATCTGGCCACGCGGGCCCATACCGCCGGTGTGGTCACTGACGATGACATCCGTCGCTTTGGACGCGCTGTCGCCCGCCGATTCGGCCGATTCGCCTTCCCAGACGAAGTCGTGCACTGGCTCGCGCCACTCCTAGAGATCCTCGCATCCAAAGCGGGGAAGCCAGCCAGTCCCGAAGGGCAAGCCCTCACCAGCGTCGTCGAGCTGCGTGTCGAGGCAGCCGGTGGCTGGCTCAACCCGCCGTACGAACTCACCCTCGCAATCATCGTCGAGCCCGGCACGCTGCCCACCTTCCCCAATGACGAACTTCTCGACCTACCCCCGGCCCTTGAGGGATGGCTCTACACCGACGACCGGCGCTTGAAGCCCACCGCTGGTGACATAGCGAGCCGCCTCACCACGAGCACCACCGCCATCGAGCGTTACTTCTACTGGATGGCGCTCGGTGAAGCGTGGGCCAGCCGCTGCCGCCCCAAGGGCACCACATCCAAGAAGGTTCTCGACGCGGTCGCCTCACTCATCGCCGAGGTCGTACCGGCCGACGAATACGTGCTGACGCGATACCGACGCAGCGAGCAGCTCGACCTCGACCACCTATCCGTACCAACGCCGGAGTAGCACCACCTCACGGCCACGCCACCGTCTCAGAACCAAGCAATCAAGACGACAGCAGCCGAGACGGACCCGAGCAGCATCATGCCCGGTCAGGTCGTCGCAGAAGACAGTCCGAACCCCGGCGTACCGACGACGGTGAGCACGCCGAGTTCTGCAACGCTCACTGGGCCGTTGCGCGTTCTCGTTGGGAACGCTCCTGATCATCTTGGGTGCCGTCCCCCACCGGTTGGGCAGCCCGTGGCCAGCACCTCAGGTAGCGTCGAGATGCTGCATGCCGCCGGGCACGACGCGAGGCTGCTCGACGTCCGTACCGACGATTTCGGCGGCCCTTACGAGGCGGTGCTGGCTGACGCCATGCTGCTGCATCTCACCCGCGAACAGTTCGAGGAGGTGTTGCGGCGGGCGCGGCGGGCCGTCGTCGACGGAGGCGTCCTGGCGTTCACGGTGAAGGAGGGCGACGGCGCCGCATGGAGCAACGTCAAGCTCGGTCTGCCTCGCCATTTCACCTACTGGCGAGAGCCAGCAGTGCGCAAGGTGCTCACGCGCACCGGCTGGACCGTGACTTCACTCAACCACGTCACCGGGCGCACCGAACCCTGGCTCTACGTCATCGCCCACACAGCGCAAACACCCAAGCCACCTCGCCCAACGATGGCGCTATCGCGATAACGGATCGGCAAACGGTGTCTGTGGATGCTGG
>JAABUU010005818.1_pt1 | contig 13549 bp, 21 predicted proteins | sample 5559301 | NCBI WGS metagenome assembly JAABUU01 (sample SAMN10711884, study PRJNA513360) | rock metagenome | isolation source: Antarctica rocks | place: Antarctica: Victoria Land, Richard Nunatak white | reverse complement strand
GCAATCGGTAACAGTTCCCTGCTCGAAGAGGAAAGACCAAATCCCGCCCACGCTCTAGCCGATGACAATTATGGATAACGACGAAAAGAACGAGGATGACCTCTTCCACGAAGCCCAAACAGCCTACCCGGCAGCGCTCCCGGAAGATGGATGGTACCTGCTCACGGTAGAACCCGTCCCATCTAGACACACACATGCGAGACCTCGAAGCTGATCAGCGCCCAACCCCAGGCCTCATCATTGATCGCGTGTGGGCGGCCCGAAGTAATTGCAGATCTGTACCTGTTCCTGACAAGTCAGGAACGGTTCTCGGCCTCGGCACAGCGGAAACGCCTGTCGAGGCAACTGAGAGACGTCCTCATGAAAGAGTGGACGTTGGTCGGGATACCGCTGGTCATCACGGCGCTGGCGGCTCTGGCCGCGGTCGAGAAGGAGGAAGATGTGGACGGGGCGGGGACGATGTTAGACTAGCTCGTTTCTTTGCACTCATGCCCTCTCGCCAACTGTAAGCCATTGGGGCGCTTTGGATGGATTTTAACGCTCAGGGTAGGTCTACAGCCCGCATTGACGAAGTTACGGAGCAGCGCGGGACGGCGTTCCTGCAACAGCTTTACAGACAGAATCTGGAGCCGATATTCGCTACGTGGGGCTCGCACCGGGCGGACTTTGAGTGGTTGGAGAAGACGGTCATTTATGGCCTCTTTCTGTCTGACCACACGGTATTGTCTCCAGTTGAGACTGAGCTCGTGATTCTGTCGGCGATCATGTGTCAGGGCTTGAGAGGCCCGACGATATGGCATCTACGAGGTTTGAGGAGACTGCGCGTCAGTGCGGAGAATGTGGAGGGAGTGCAGCGGGTTGTGGAATCGGTGGCAGGCTGGTTAGGGAGGGATACGACGGGATGGCCCACAGTCAAAGATGTTGAAGGGGATGTTCACGACTTTTAGCTCACTTCATCCTCCTCCAATGTATCATGACATTGATCTCTCTGACGACTGATACAATACATAGACGTGTCTGACCCCTGCACATCCATTTAAATCCCGATCTCATCTGGTTCCAACGACCACGATAGCCGAGATTTCATACGCCTGACCACCAGATCCTTTCCCTCGTGTGATGACACAACGTGCACACTGTAGGCTGAGTCCGTAGAGATATCGAAAAAGAGGAACGTGCAAGTATCCGTTCGAATTTACGTGTGACCAATAATAGCACCAGGTACTTGAAGCGCAAAAGGAATGGCGTGTTCTGGAAGAGGCGTTGCTGCAGAGTGTGGACTTCCATCCTGCCCAAGTGCCTTCAGTGATGGCGTAAACCACGTCCCAGGCCAGGAGGTTTCCATGCCTTGGAGGTCTGCCAAACTCAGATTCTTGCACCCACGGACGTCGATGTGGATAGCACGGGTCAGAGAAGAGGACCCTGATGCATTGGGATCTTCCGACATCGATGAATCCTGTCCTTCGCTTAGAGCAAGTCGAACGAGGTGGAACTGGCGAAGCCAGCGAGTTTTCAGAACATTTAGGTACTTGAGGTCCAGCTCTTTCAGACAGGGCATTTCCGTGCCCGCACACCTTACAAAGGTCGAATCTGGGCTGTAACAGCGTCCGCTGAGCAACTGCGGGTTTACCGGCCCATGGAGCTGATGACATGCAGGCGGAATCGGGAACCCCGCAAGGAACCATTCCAGGGCACCAGGGGTAAACCGACACATGACTAGGCTAAGATGCTCGAGGTAACGACAGTTGAGAATAGCAGAGGTTGTCCATCGGCAAATCTGCAGGCCATCAAGAATGAGTTTTCTTAATGAATTGCCAAGGCATTCAATGACCTTCGCCAAAACGTGAACGTTGATATGAACCCGAGAGATGTCTAAGTTGACGAGATGTGGAAGGTATTCAGAAAGACCTTCTGCCCAGGGCGAAGATTGGAAGGTGAGTGAATGAAGGTTTAGAAGCGGTCCACAATGCTGGAGGATATCGACCAGGTCTTCCCCAAACCGACCCCCAATGCTTCTGGCGATAGATCTCCCCAAGTGGGGAATCACGTTGAGGCTAAGAGCCTTGTCTAATCGCACAAGTAATTTCTCAGACGGGACACGTCCGATCGGGAGGTTGATGGATTTCTGCAGTAGTGGTGTAAGGTCGAGATCTTGCCAAAGCAGTGGATTGTCGGCAATGTAATACCACTGACGGCGTTCACCAAGATTAGCACAAATTCAGACTGCCGTAGCATAGAGCAACAATACCTTCGAACAAACTTTCATGCATGAGGTCAAATCTGTGTGTGATAGATACCGAAAGCAGCTCATCCAGAGCTCTGGTGCCATTTCGGAAGGTACTGCCCATGTTGTAGCGGTCAGCTTCGGTGGAGCTTCAGAATCCATCTTCGCTGGTCTCTGTTGGTCAAATATAGCTGTAACCAGGAAGAGGAGACCTTGTCTATTGACCGTGTTGATATGATGAAAGTGAGCGCGTTGTGGTTTTGGTGTGTTAAGCGAGCGGATTAAATATGGGCCCTGGCGCGGTTATATTGAAGCTCAAATGTGAAGCTCAAATGTAGATGGACCGAATATCACAACCTCCGTCACAAAGTGTGAAGCTCTTACTGTAACACTTCCTCAAAAGTCCATTCCTGTGAACTATACTAGCGCCACTTGACTCCGAACATGCTTGTGCCAGGATTCTTCGCCCCGTCATGAATAGCATCAGCATTCTCCAGATATATCCTCGGATGTCCTGGGATTACATCAGTAAGATCCTGTCTCAGGACGAGTGCATAGGACCACCCTTGACATCTAAAGCAAGGTATTTATATTCAAACTCATCTTGACCTGGTCGCTTCACCAAGTGGACGTTGACGACCCCATAGTCAAGAGGGCCTTCGACCTGAAGAGCTGTCAGCATGTAGTGCCAGAGGCGGGACGCAGCTCTGTGTTCCGCCCACATTGAAGTGCATCAGAAAATGATCTGCTCCCGCTCGATCTTTCTGCATGCTTGATCTATTTCCCAGACCGTCAGTGGGATTTCTCTTGACTAGAAGGTCCTGCAGCAGCTTACGCAATTGGTCTGGCTCTTGCCCATTTATTGGAAGTAGGCTCTCCATATGCCTTGATTTTACTGCTGCTTCCCAAGAGCTCCGTGCAGCGTGGATCTTTCTTGATCCGATCAAATGCACGGCTGAGTTGGTTGGTCTTGCTGTCCGCCGAGAAGACATCGGCGAAGAGGAACACTATGACTGCACCCTAAGGTGTCTCAACACAAGCGTTTAAGGGCTCGACAATCGAAACCTACAGTCATGACGACCCCGGTCAAGATGATACCGAGATGGAAAGACTTTTGCGTCGTTCTGGCCACCTTCTCCCGTGCATTCAATTGACCCCATTTCACTCTCCCATCATCGCTCACAACGGTTATCTGCTTTCTCGTAGGCCCACTTGTGCCTCCAAGGCTACTCTGTGTAGCCCTTCTCCGTGAGACCTTGAGTATAAGGATCAAAGGAGTACGTGCAATCCATGCATGTCCGTTTGTATAGGACAGTCTTGATCTGGCACCTAGACTTCGACTTGACAACAACTTCATGGTGCTGTTAGGTCATTAGCATATTCGAGCGGAGAAGCCTGAATGGGTAGTTGTTCCCGCTGGGGTAGAGGCAGTATCAATATTACTAAGCAGTCCCGAACCGAAGGACGATCGGCCAGCTTTGCTTCATTGAAATGCATTGAAGCTAACCCCTAACAGTTCTCCGAAACAGATATTTGATTCTTGATAGTTTCCAGACACGTTGACCAGTCCACAAACTGTATACGAGGTCTCTCAAGATGAATTCCGCAACGAAAGCTCAGTCGCAGAAGATCTTCGAGAAACTGAAGACAAAGCCTGCGAATAAGGTAAACATCTACAGCGAGAGCATTGTAGATGCGCACAGCATGGCTAATCAGAAACAGATCTGCTTCGACTGCGGCACCAACAACCCGACGTGGTCCTCCGTCCCCTTCGGTATCTACCTCTGCCTCGACTGCTCCTCCAACCACCGGAACCTAGGTGTACACATCTCCTTTGTGAGATCCACAAATCTTGATCGTACGCATTCAGATTGCCCTAATCCAACAGCGAAGGCTTATACAAGGTTCAGAATGGCAATGGGAACAGCTACGGGTTATGAAGGTTGGGGGTAACGAATCAGCTACGAAATACTTCCAGTCGCATGGTGGCTCTGCTGCCCTCGCCAGTAAAGACCCAAAAACAAAATACACCTCCAATGCGGCAACGAAGTACAAGGACGAGCTCAAGCGACGCGCCGCTGCGGATGCGCAGGAGTAAGTGGGAGGAGATGTCTGGTCTAGCATCAATGCTGATCCTTCGGCCGTCCAGATACCCTAACGAAGTAATCATCACGGATATCATCGCACCTTCTAGCTCCGCTGGCGACTCCACACCTGCTGGTGAACCCGGCGACGACTTCTTCTCATCATGGGACAAACCTGCGATCAAGCGACCAAGTAACCCACCATCAAGAACCGCAACTCCCCCAGTCATCAGTCGCACGGCCTCCCCGTTCCTCAATCCAGGCGGTAACAGCAACGGTACAGCTCGGCCAAAGTCACCACTGGTGGGGACTGACAACGAAAGCGGCGCAGCACCACAAGCGACCCGGACAACTTCCTCTTCAGCTATTCGCAAGACCGCAGCAACATCTGCTCCGCGAAAGGCGAACATACTGGGCGCCAAGAAGACTCAGAAACTCGGCGTGCAAAAAGCTTCAGGAGCCGAGGCAATCGACTTCGAAGCCGCCGAGAAGAAGGCCAAGGAAGAAGCCGAGCGGATAGAGAGACTCGGCTACGATCCTGAAGCGGAGCAGGCGGCAAGTGTTGCCAAAGCCAAAGCTGTCGCGCCGGCCGAGGCGTCGAAGATCGCCGCTCCCACACCCGTCAGTCCTGGAAGAGCTGGAGGATTCGGAGCTACGGGCGGGAAAGAACGAAGCAGCAGTGACGTCGAGCGCCTAGGCATGGGCGTGGGAAGGCTAGGGTTTGGGCAGGTCGGCGGCGCTAAGAACACCGCCGCGCCGCGAAAAATGGGCTTCGGCTCGACCGGGACCAGTCGATCTGCCGCTGATGGTATTTCGTCCTCTCCCCGGTCCATCCCCTCACCCCGAAGACTAATGAACTTGCAGCGGACGAAGAGAAATACGCCCGCTCGAAATTCGGCAACCAGAAAGGCATCTCGTCGGACGAGTTCTTCGGCCGCAACCACTTCGACCCGGCCGCGCAGACCGAGGCCAAGAGCCGACTGCAGGGCTTCGAAGGCGCGACGGCGATCTCGAGTAACGCCTACTTCGGCCGGCCCGAAGACGACCTGCCCACCGCGGACGAGTACGGGAATTATGGCGACCTCGAGGGTGCGGCGCGGGACTTTGTGCGTAAGTTCGGCGTTACGGCCGGTGATGATTTGGACAATTTGACGCAGGTGCTTGGGGAGGGGGCGACTAAGTTGCAAGGTGAGTCGCTTCGTTGGGGGCTTTTGGTGATTGACTTGTATGTGAAGGGAAGACTGATGGTGATGGCGTTGTAGGGGCTATACGTAATTACCTTAATGGTAACTGAACGGGCAGCTTCTGGTATGGACGATAGCATGTGCGATGGATGATAGACTTTTCTTTACTTGGGATCCGGCTATGTGATCCAGGCGTGCCACTCTGCTAGATATCGGGGTTGTAGGGGGTTCAACTGCGGCGTATAAACTTCCTTCATGCCCGAGACCATCCACAGTTCCACCGGGCTGATAAATACAAAGTTATCGAAAGCCAAGTCTACCGCTGGAGGTTCATGACATCCAACATATTCCAGCATGATCATTACCCTTCGTCGCAGCCCCGTAATTCGCAATCTCAAACAACCAAACGCCCCATGCCTGTCGCAACTAAGCCCAACTCAGCCCCTCCAAATCGCGTCCGCCATCCTCACCACCTTCGCCATCTCCTCAACATCATGCACCCTCACAACATCCGCCCCTCCCTGCACCGCCGCCGTCACTGTCGCCGCCGTGCCCCAGACCCTCTCCCTCGGCTCCTTGACGCCCGTAACCTTCCCCACAAACCTCTTCCTGCTCGTTCCCACCAGCCACGGCAATCCCCTCAGCCCCTCATAATCCCTCAAGTCGCCCAACCGCCTCAAGAGTTCAATATTCTGCGCCTGCGTCTTCGCAAAGCCGATGCCCGGATCCAACACGATCCGCCACCTCCTCACGCCCGCCGCCTCGGCCGCTCTGACGCGCGCGAGCAGCTCGCGCCCGACCGTCTCGACGACGCCGTCCGGGTAGTCGGTCATGTGCGTCATCGTTTCCGGCGTGCCGCGCATGTGCATCAGCACGACGGTTTTGCCCGTCCGCGCGGCGGTGGGGAGCATGTCCGGGTCGAGGGTGCCGGCCGAGACGTCGTTGATGATGTCTGCGCCGGCGGCGACGGCTTCGGCGGCGACGCGGGCGCGGTAGGTGTCGATGCTGATGGCGACGTGGGCGCCTTCGGGCATCGAGCGGATGAGTTTGATGGCGGGGAGGACGCGTTGGAGTTCTTCTGCTTCGCCGACGTCCGGGGCGCCGGGCCGTGTGGATTGGCCGCCGATGTCGAGGATGGAGGCGCCGGCTGTGATGTGTGATTTAATGGTTTGGGTGAGGGAGGCGAGGTCGGTGGAGGAGTGCAGACCGCCGTCGGAGAAGGAGTCGGGGGTTAGGTTCAGGATGGCCATTACGTGGGTGTGGCGGCGTGGGTCTAGCGCTTTTAGTGGAGGGAGGTTCTGGCAGAAGGGTGTGGCGGTTGATAAGGGGGCGGAGGCAGGAGGTAGGGCGTTCAGGTGAGCGCGGAAGGGTTCTAATGAGAGGGGCTTTGGAAGGGACTCCTGTGGTATAAGGCTGTTTGAGTCATTAGTTGAGCTTGAGAGCTGTAGATTTACTGAAAGGCTATCTTACTCGCAGAGTGGTCGTAGAACGAACTCACGCTCTAACATGAGCTTGTGCGGGATGGAAAGCTGTTCGTTCCTGAATATCAGGGCGTCATATAGTAGTATATCTAGGTCAATGTTGCGTGGGCCTTTGTCGATGGTTTTGTTTCTACCCAGGGACTTTTCAATGTCCTGGAGTTCGTTTAAGAGTTCCTCAGGGCCCAGTGTTGTCTCGACCTACGGAGTGGCAGCCGTCAGACTATAGAACTCCTCATAATTTCACCTTTGAACCGTCTCAAGCACAAACAGAGGATATTGATCAATGTGCTTTTATCTATAGGACTTTCACTAACCTCACACGCTCCGTTGATGAATGGGTCTTGGTTCACAACATACATTGCCTCCGTCTCATACAAGAGACTGGTCTGAACAACCCTCAAGCCATGGCTATCCATCACGCGGCAAGCTTCCTCTATGTTGCTGATACGGTCGCCGATGTTGGCACCTAGGGCAACGATGGCACGATGTTTGCCTTGTGCCCGGAGTCTGGCTATTCGTCCGTCAGGCCGACGGCTCAAGTCGGACCTTTCTCGCACGATGACTATGGCCCCTGTACTAACGCCTTCAATATCGGGTTTTCTGGTTATTTTGATGCCGACATGGGTGATGCTATTGTTTGGATACTTTGCATCTGCTATAGCGTAGGCCTTATCTGCAAGATGTGAACCCAATGCCTCAGCAGTAGGGAATCGGGTCGTCTGGGCAAGTCTCGCGAGTTGTTCATGAAGGTTGAAGTCAAGAGCAGCGTGATCTGAGATGGTAGCAGAACCAGGTGTTTGAGGTGATAGCGCGTTGAGTTCCGGCTGTATGGAGTTTTGTGTAGGGCACGATACAGTAGTCCCTTGATACTCGCGCTGTAACCGAATTCCCAGGTTGGTCGATGTTTCCCTTGTAAAGCCTTGCGAGAGGAGGCCCAAGACCAGGCTCATAGACCATTCGGTGTCGCTCAAGTCCAGCTGTTGTGTTACTGTGCCCAGTGTATTCTCAAGCTCCGCCTTCATAACAGTCCGTTTCCCCACACTTAATGATTTCTTACGCAATCCAAATCGACTATTCTTTGTGGTCAACAAGGCTGGGAGAGATCGTATGTGGACAGTGCAGCCTCTGACATTGCGGGAAGAGGTCAGGATGCGGTCATTGAGAGCATGACCAAGGCTACCAAGGTTTAGAGCTGATTTGATGTTTACAAGAGATGCTGCATCGAAAAACTGACTAAGAACGCGGTTGTCTATCGGATTGTCAATAGTCTCAGTTCCGGTCCCCAGTCCTAAGGGTGTATTTAGCACGACTTGAATTCTTTGAATATCTGGTGGGCCACCGACGAGCGCTTTGGTCGCAAGCACTTGCCCCTGTACGATCAGGTAAATCAAGTCTTTGGTCGGAGCTGTGGAGTTATCTCTGGTGAAAGTCATGCTCAAACATCGGAAAACTGTTGAGCTAGACCTAACTCTTGTGGACAATCTAGGCAGCCCTGGCTTAGGGCTAATCAACCGATGAGCCCCCCACAGAGGGAGGTTAATGCATTTCATAAGGTATGGCAAGGAAAGGTGTAAGCCAAAGCTTGACTGAACTTGCAATTAACGGTAGGTTAAGAACTTAAGATGTCAACAAATGATTCTCTCTGTAACTCTGTTTAGACGCCTGAGGTGCGTATACGTACCCGCACGTGGTTTTCTACAACTACCTACCTAGGTAACTTACAGTAAGTTACCAGTACCAGGGAAGGTAAATTAAGGTTTAAGATGCACCATTACAAACAGGCTAGTGAAGCATTCACATTCAAGCCGAGGCAACTCGGTCGATCTGGGGAAGTATTGACTATAACTAATAACTACCTACCTCAGGTAACGACTTTACTCCGTCTCAGATCGTTCTTCTATTCCCTCTGATTATATTTCTTTAACATCTCACTCTATCGCGTAGCCTACATCCCTTGCAGAACCTCAAGGTCGTTATCATCTAAGGACTCATCATGGCCTCCCCTCGTAAGACTTACTGAACCCCTCCACGTCGCAAGCATCCTCTGATGGTCAGTGCTAACTACATCAAGAGCAAATCCGCACAACGGTCACAGACCTGTTGAAAATCAAGCACCCTATCATGCTTGCGGGCATGAACGTCGCCGCAGGCCCGAAGCTCGCCGCAGCGGTTACCAACGCTGGTGGTCTCGGTGTCATCGGCGGTGTCGGGTACACGCCAGATATGCTTCGAGAGCAGATTGCAGAGCTCAAGGGCTTCCTGAAGGACAAGAATGCCCCGTTCGGCGTTGATCTCCTGATTCCTCAGGTTGGCGGTAACGCGCGGAAAACCAAGTAAGCACCTGGTGGAGTGGATGCTTTCCAGCCAAGGTTGTTGTTGCTGATCTCGATGTTTCTTAGCTACGACTACACGAAAGGCAAGCTTGACGATCTTGTCAGTATCATCATCGACAGCGGTGCGAGCCTCTTCGTGTCTGCCGTCGGTGTCCCCCCCAAGCATATTGTTGAGCGTCTTCACAAAGCCGGTGTCCTTTACATGAACATGATCGGCCACCCGAAACACGTCCAAAAATGTCTCGACGTCGGTGTCGATATGATCTGCGCACAAGGTGGTGAAGGTGGCGGGCACACTGGCGATGTGCCTACAACGATCTTAATCCCAACAGCGGCGCAAATGGTCAAGGGCAAGAAGAGTCCCATGACTGGAGACCAGGTCCAGATCGTCGCCGCTGGTGGTCTGTTCAACGGCCAATCATTAGCCGCGGCTCTGATGCTAGGGGCGAATGCCGTGTGGATCGGTACCAGGTTTGTCCTGTCCGAGGAAGCAGGAGCACCCAAGGCCCACCAGGAAGCCGTCCGGACGTCTGGTTTTGATGACAATGTTCGAACAATCATTTTCACCGTAAGTCAACCTTCAGCGTGATGATACATGGAGCAAGCAAGCTCACTGTCCTTAGGGACGCCCTCTTCGCGTCCGCAACAACCCATATATCCAAAACTGGGAGGAGAACCGCGCTTCAGAGATCAAGGAACTTACCGACAAGGGTAAAATTCCGGTTGAGCACGACTTCGAAACACTCGGGGACGATATCGACGATGAGACAATGGATAACGCACGGCCTTTCCTCATGGGCAAAGCCGCAGCTGTCGTCAACGAGCGCAAGAGCGCCAAGGAAATTGTGGATGAGATGGTTGGTGATGCTGTAGAGTGGCTTGGGCGAGGACAGAAATTGGTAGCGAAATTGTAAAAGTGTGCGCTTGCCGTTATGTGGGCCCCGTTACGATGAACACAATCTGAGTCTCTAGTCGGTGTTTGTCTTTCCATACTTTCAATTCAAGGTTTTCATGTATAAAGAACGCCCAACTTGAAGTGTATCTTGACGAAGCTTTGTGAATGTCCATCGCTAGCTGATCGCTTAGGGCTAAGTTTGCTATGTCTCAACATGAGCGTAGCAACAACCTACCTTACTACACAACAACACATTCACTAAATCCACCAAACAAGCTGCAAAGCAACGGACCGTTCAATGCAGGACAAACAAGAACCCTTCCCACAGTGTTATTGAACGCATAAACCACCATGGCACTTCCCCAGCCAAACTCCGAAACTCCAGACCGCGAAAGCCTCTCCCACGGGGACGCGGCAACCATCACTACCGAACACCAGGCAATACTCTCCACTGTACCCCTCCACCGCATTTTCAACCCTTAAGCTAACACCTCCGCAGCTCACCCAATACCTACACGACGTCGTCACAGCCCAACCACACCTCCTCCCCACGATCCGAGAATTCGTCGAAAGCAAAGATATTGCAAACGAACTCGCCAAACCCAGTACCAGTCCGCGTAAACGCAAGAGGGGAGGAACGGAAGACAGCACGTATCTAGGGACGCTCTTCGACTTCCTTGCGCCCGCCCCGTCCGGCAGGGTGATCTTGCGGCCTCGGAAGGTCGTGAAAGACTCTAATAATGCGGTGGCTTGCGAGACGCGTGCGAGAGGGCCGTCGTTTGGGAACGGATCTGATATCGAGACCGCGAAGTTTTCCGGGACCGAATCTCTGGAGAAGCGGATGGAGCGCTGTTTCGGTGTCGTTCCTGACAAGTCTGTCGCGTCACTTGCACGACCTCAGAAGCGTCAGAGGCTTTCCGACGACGGCGACGGCGACACTGAGAAGAATGGAAACGATGGCCTGGCCATGGAATCAATCAAGAAGCCAAAGAAGAAGAAGACCGGGCGACTGGAACTAGTGCACAAAACGCTAACACTCGAGTGGGATTTGGACGCGTCGAACGTAGAGCTCGGAGATATATGCCCCTTCTCGCTCTATCCCACTTCGAGCTGTGCGTGGGGTTCGTATTGTAGGCTCAAGAGTGTCTGCGCTGTAAGGACTCGCAGAATTCGGATTAGGTTGGATGACGTTACTGACAAATGGACACCACGGGTAAACCGTGCAAGGAGCTGCCCTGTACCAAGGAGCATTTGCGGTGGACGTGTGGGTTTCTGGTCCGGCGCGAACGGTGTCCGATGGGGTCGGGTTGTGTATATGGTCATGATCGGGTGGAGCAGCGCCTGGCGTCGTACGCGAGACGTTTCGAACATTTGCAGACAGGGAGATGAACGCAGTCGGAGAGTAAGAGTTTGAATAGGTGCGGAGGATTAGTCTGAATTGCTGATTGCGCTTGGATGGGATATCTATTGGGTAATAAAGAGTAGCAGCTCCAATAACCATGCCACCCGTCTAAGTATGATAGAAAGCCGCTGATCTCTTGCTGAGAAGCAAATGCAAAAGGGAATTGAAAGAAGATCATGGTGCTAAAGGAAGTATTATTCGCCGCAACCACGTCCATGGGATCTCTTGCTCGCTTTCACTTTAATGAAAAGTCTATCAATCTTTCAGGAAACCCGCCCATTCGACTTTTTCGTGAATCATCTCGACGAGGTCTCGCTCTCGATCTTTCCAGCTTCCATCTCCTTGATCTTCGAGCCACGCAAGGGGAAGTTGCAAGCGACCCAGTAGCCTCGGAACGCGACACCGGGGTGCGGGACGGTCAAGGCGATGGTAGCAATCACAATCATAGCTCCTTCAAGGATCATATATGTGGCCTCCGCATCGTTGGCAAGCTTTCCTTGGAAGCCTCCAGACAGCTCTGCGACACGGTAGATGCAACGGACGAAGACTGTGATCGTTGCGACGCCAAGCCCTGCAGATTCATCAAGTCAGCACTTACTCCGGCAGTACAGGGACCAGTCAGTTGGCACGTACCAAACAAGAAGAACTTGAACAGCTTGGACTCCCTAAGGGCGACATGGGTCGGGTTCAGATCGTGCTTGCTCTGGTGCACTCTCCATGCAAACTCCGCCGACAGGATGATGAACAGGGTCATGCTGGCCACCTGCAGACCGAGACCAGCCAACATGACGTCCACGCCGGTTTGGAGATCCTTCTGGGTGTTCGCAGCGCTCGCGAGGGCACCACCGGCGGCTTGGAAGACGAGACTGAGGACGTCGCAAGCGATGAAGGTGAGGGTGTAGGTGCGCGGCCTGAAGCGGGAGACATGCTCGCCGTAGACGACGATGATGCGGCCGAGGCAGAGATAGATGGCCGCCGCGAAGAAAGCGGGCGCGATCGTAAGGGTGACGATGTACCTGAGAGCCTGCATCAGTCATGCGATACGTAAGGGAGGGGCCCTAACTCGATGGCTTGGGAAGACACGACGTACATCAGGAAGGGATCCTGCGAGAATGGGTTGGCGTGCATCTGCACCCTGGCGACATAGCCGATGATCTCCAAGGCCAGCCCGCCGAGCATGGCGCCCATGAAGCCCCATGTCTTGTACCGGACGCCGAGCAGCACTTGCGGGACGATCAGGAAGGCAAAGATGCCCAGCAAGAGAGCGTTGCCGGCCAAGGTGGGGATGTATCGGAAATGGGCCTGGGCGAGCGTGCAGGTTGCGAGGGTGCAGAGCTCATCGCGGATGGCGGGGTTCGGAACGCCCTCCATTGCGAAAGATGATCGAGTGTGAAAGGGGGTATGAAAGTCAAGTCAAGGAACTGCGGTAGCGAGGCAGCGAGAGCAGACTGGCAGAACACCCGACTCCGTATAAGAGACTTGTAGAAAGTAGGAAGTAGGCAGTAAGCAGTGAATTTGATGGATGATGAGGACAAAAGAAAGACTGCTGGCAAAGGGCCAGCTCTATATAGAAGTACGCCCAGCTCCATGACTCTGCAAGATTCTATTCCTCCGCGTTGACCGCCCTCACGCTCAGTGCGTAAGAGTCGCGGCGGAGTAACGATGGGAATCCTCCCTAAGTAGCGGTCGTTTTCGGGGACATACTCAGCTTACGTTGCGCGGTTGCACTGAGGCTGCTGTTGAACGAGCCGGCCAATCAGAGATGGGCGATCTCTCGTCCGTAAGCTAGAATCGGGCTGGTCCTTGAGCCGCGTATCAATTAAACCTCCGGGCGCCGGACACGATTTCACTCTCGTATCGCTGAGTCAGATAGCTTAGTCATGCTTCCGGCGCACGATATTCTGCATGTTGTTCTATAAGTGGGCTCTTTTCAGATCAATCAACCA
>JAABUU010005816.1_pt1 | contig 13551 bp, 22 predicted proteins | sample 5559301 | NCBI WGS metagenome assembly JAABUU01 (sample SAMN10711884, study PRJNA513360) | rock metagenome | isolation source: Antarctica rocks | place: Antarctica: Victoria Land, Richard Nunatak white | reverse complement strand
TGTGAACCAAATGCATGTGGTGGTTTCCTTAGGGAATGCTTTGCATGTAGGAAGCAAATCTTGTCTGTATGAATTCACTGAACTGAACTTCTTGTCTGTTGGGTCCCAGTTGCCCCCCAGGACATTAGTATATATTGATTGATTGATTGACACAGGAATTACCGTAATTATTGATTGGAAAGCGTTGAAGTGATGTGCCTGCTTGCTGGACGATCTGATGAAGGAACGTCTCTCTTTGACCGGCAGATTCATTGACAGCAGTACTGGTAGGCCAAGCTTACTCCTGGACTTCTCACTGTGTTGTGCAGGCTAAAACAGCTTGGCAGAGCAGCCCATTCAGGTTGCAAAGGTATGGCCTTAGCTGGTGGGCGCTACAACTGCCTTTTGTTCGTCTATTTGTGGACAGCTCCTTGTTCCGTCAGTTTGCGCAACAGCTGAGCATGAGTGTATAGCAGACCAGCTCAAACTCGTAGCTTGACTTGAGACTGCTATCTTAAGGATCATAAGATTATGTAGAACATTATGGCATTGAGTTTTGTTGTTAGGTGCCAATGCACTCCTTGATTGCTGCATGGTGATTAAGAGTATGAAAGCTAGGGCGCCGCGAATGATCAGTGTCCAGTGACACTGGACCAGTGTCATGCAGAAGGATCTGGAGGATTTACATCTTCAGCCAATGAAGGTTGTACAGGCATGCAACTTTGCAGACAGAGCTTGCGTGATGCGAGGTGCAGGCGACTACTTGCAGACAGAGGACGACGTTTTGAGACAGCTTCAGCAACAAATTAGTGCTCTGCAAGCATATAGACAACAGCAGCTAGAGCGCGACACTGCCCGGGCACAGGCGGAGGTTGTCTTGCGTCGCAAAGCAGCTGAGACAACACAGGGTCTTGTCAAGCTGAACGTTGGGGGCATCAGATATACAACTTCACTTGCAACGCTAATCGCGATTCCCGAAGCGTACTTTAGCTCCTTATTCTCAGGTGATTGGCAGCAAGTGCTGACTGCCGAAGGGGAGGTGTTCTTGGATAGAGATGGAGAGGTGACCCGCTGCTCCCCTGGTATTTGTGTTGTTTCCTGTGATAAGACTGCAAATTGCTGTTCATGCAGAGGTTCAAGATCATATTAGAGTACCTACGAGCAGCACGTGATCAGCAAGCCTTTCTGGTCCCAACAAATCTGGAGGGGTGGGAACTAGCAAATCTTGCTGCTGAGGCACAATATTATGGTCTTGCCGCGCTACATGAAAGCCTCCAAGCAGCAGCAGATGCCACCAAATCTCACGCATATCGATACAAGCATATGCTCTGTTGTGAGTCCAAGTCAAAGTTGGACAGGGAGTCAGAATTGCAAGCACTCTATGATAAAGGTTGGGAGCTGATGGAAAGCAGTGTAGCTGGCGTAGGTGGCTCGTGTGGTGATTTGATGATATTTTTGGTATTGCGTCATCTGAGATGACAACAGCTTCTTAAGCTTTCACCTGCTGATGCACCAGGAAATGCATAAGCTCACTTGCTTGTTTGCTGGTTGTGTAATCCAGGAGATACAGGCCGCCACTGAGTTTCAGTTGCGCACAAAATTTGCATTGTCTCATGTCGTCTGAATCAATGGACCAGCCCACCGAGCTTTCTGCTTACACTGCTGAACAGCGAGACAGTTCCGTACGCATAGCAAGGGCTGAGCAGAATGTATTAAAGTATTTGGGCTGAATTGGCACATATCCAAAATGCCTGTTGGCACCTTAGGCGTGACTGTCCACCCCACGGTGACAATCATAGATTATGCACAAAATCTTGCTGAGTGAGCATTGCTGCTGATGTGGGCCAGCAGCGTGAGTCATGTGACAATTTGTCAGCTGCAATGGCAGGCAAGGTCTCAAAGGTGTCAGCCAGTCCAATGCAGGCTCTGATGCTACTGTGCTGCGCATGCCGCATTTGTAATGCATGAGCCTGCCATGGTCATCACCAGCTTGCGCTGATCAACAATGTGCACACCATGTGTCGTGGGCCAACCTCGCACATTGACATATTTGCAAAAGACCATACCAGCAGATGCTGTCGAGTAATCCTGATCTGTCTTTGCTTGACATGGTAAGCTTAAGGGTCCTGAACAATAACATCAGCTTCTGGGACCATAGGTTGCTTGCCAATGGCGTCTACAAGTCAGAACCTGTTGCATACCATACCTGCAGAGTGCTCCTCATTTTGCCATGCTGATTTCAGCTTGGTCACTATCATTGCATCTAGTGTGGGATAAATGTTTGCAGCCACGTCAATGTTCACAGCCTCACCACACTACGCTGTTGCTTACAGGGCCAGCTAAATGCAGCAAAGCAATAACAATTTATGGGACCTAATGCGACCACTTGTGCCGTTGCTGAATCCAGCACATTTGGGTCGTTACTGATGGCCTTCAAACTTCAGTCAGATTGTCTCATTGAGCCACACTATCTAGCAAGTCCAACAAATCATCCCCATCATCATGCGGCAGCTGCTCTTCATCTGTGCTGTCAAGGGCCAGGTGTTGAAGCGCCAGCTCTTTTGTTGACACACCACCAGGCTGGTCAAACGTCAATGTCTGAACCTGAGCCTCCTTGCCTGCAACACCATTTGCATACTTTGCAAGTGTGTCATGAGGTCAGCCAAGAGGTCAGCCAACCAGCACAAGCAGAAAGGCTCAGCCGCAAGGTTTATACGCCCCACGGCTCTGTTTTTAAATCACAGGTCTTAGGGTGACTTGCATGTTCAAGATGGGGGCAGATGCACCGTGGACTGGTAGTTTGTCATGACTTGATCAAACAGACAAGCCTGCGACAAGCAAGAGGTGGCGTCCCTAGCAGTAGGGCGGTAGGATTAATGCCTGCGCTAATGGACAGGTTTGTGGTCACCAGAAGCAGATGCCCACTGTTACAGAGCTCAATTGCAAGGCAGGGCACTTCCAGAGTGCAGGGAAAATCATGAACATGAGGGCTTGCAGGAGACACAGGCTGATCCACACAGGAACAGGGCAGGTCAGGGCAGCATGTTGCCAGTGCAAAACATCATACAAGGCTTGTGAAAGCAGAGACTGACCTGGGCTTGATGCAATTGGCAACGCAGCATCACCAAACAGGTTGAGCTTGAAGTTGGAGGCCTTGGTGGCATCTGGCTTGATGAGCTTTGCAAGTAGACTCAGCTCGTGCAATCCTGTGTGAGGCTTGGCCTCCTGCATTAGATGCATGTGTTTCTCCACTTATTCATTACTTTGTCTACTCATTTAACTGTTTGTTCATGATACTCAATTGTTTTATTGAACTCATTGCTTCAATCATTCGTTTGTTTGTTCCTTTGTTCATTCGTTTGTTTGTCGGTTCATTTCTTCTCTCTTCGATGGTTGAACAATTCATTGATTTTTCATCTGGTTTTTTGGTTTGTTTGGTCGTTTGTCTGCTCGCTCCCTTGTTAATTAATTAATTAATTAATTCATTCATTCATTCATTCATTCATTCCTTCCTTTCGTTCGTTCGTTCGTTCGTTCGTTCGTTCGTTCATGCCTTGTTTACTTTCAGTCATTCAATCATCCATCCATCTTCCTTGTCCTCTTTGCATACCTTCTCAGGCGTTTCAGGCTCTGCTGGGGTGCTTGTGGTGGGCAGCGAATTGGGTTGACCCCCAAAACCGATCTGCCGGCCCTCAGGGGGAGTTGCCCTGGCCCTGTCTCTATCATACAGGTTGGATCCCAGGGGCGCTGGGTGCTGGAAAAAGTCTGCAGGATTTCCCTGAGTGCTCGCCACCTGCAGGTTTCTGGTTTGTACACTGCCTGCAAAGATGCACATGGTACTATGCAGTGAGGGTGTACAGGCCAATGCAATGTTTGCAGGCTACGCTTGAGCAGTCATGCCTTAAACTGCCGGTGGAAAGAAAGAAAGGAAAAGGAAAAGGAAAGACCATGCCCTTTGGCATTGATTGAAGAAGAGCCCCAGGGTGAGGTACATTGGGTTTCCCTGGGGGGAAGTGCTGGTGGATTTGACTGTGCTGAGCTGGACTTGACTGCTGGACTGGAAACCACACACAGGCACCCAGGCATCTGCTATGACTTGACAAGCCCTAGTGGGCCTGATCTTATCCTAGCTGCACATCTGCCTGCCCAAGGTGACAAAACAAATGCAGGTCTACATGCAGGTGTGCATGCATGAAACATGTGCATATGGTAGGAAGCATGAGCAAGGGTGGACACATCAGCTGGTAGGCTAAATGTGGGAGCCACATGCCGACATGCAGAAGCACAGGCATGCAGGGCCAGACATGCCTCCTCTACGTGGCATTGCACCTGGCTGGTTTGACTGTGAATGGACATGCAAGCAAGGAAGCAAGCATGGCATGCAGGAGGGGGGACAGGGGATGGGAGGTGAGTGCTGACCATCAGCAGAATAGCTGGTGACTGTGCCGACCTGTGGGATGGCCCCAGTGGACACTGGCTGGGGCAGAACTACACGAGCCCCATCCACTTGGATGCCTTCTTGCATGAAGAGTGACACCTGTAGAGTTGAGATGTTCCCTGTGGGGTGCACATTGTTGCCAAATGTGTTCAAGCTGTGCCTTGTCAAAAGAAAAGAAAAAAAAGGAAAGCAAATGTATGCCTTTTTGTTGAAGGAAAGCCCACGGGCGATGTATTCTGGGGTAACTGGGGTAGCTTGATGCGAGATGAGACTGAAGGCCACGCATAGAAAGAAGGGCTTTAATCAACAGTTTTCTGGCTAGAAGTATGCTTTGGGCATACGAATGTGCTGTTGTGGTCACCAAGCATTTGCAGACGTAAGTGATTGTGTTTGTGGTCCGTGATTATCACATTTCGGGTACGTATGCAGCTTTTGGGCAAACAATGCTTTCAAGAGACAAATTTGCTTATGTCTATAGATACATGAAGATTGGTGATGGTGAGGATGTAATTTAGGATCACAGTGTTTGTGATTCATGCTGACGACAAGGTGCTGCATTGCCAAGTCTGACGGCACCAACTTGATGTGCATGGTTCTGCGGTATTGAGATCATTTGCACATCATCATGCGCAGTCACAGCACAAGGGTGTCATGATGGTGCAATGACTACCTTGATGCGCCTGTCCTGAAACAGACTGCACAGGGCTTGTCTGATGACACGCCACTGACCCAAAGGCAGCTTCTCATATAGGGAGCGTACACGCGCTTCGACGACATCAACTGCATGCTGCACTCGGGGCTCTGTAAGGAAGTGCTTGACTGTGCCCAGGTGCACCAAGGTGATCTGAAGAGCAGCATGGGTTGTCATGTTGTCATGTTGAATTCAATCCTAGGCTATTCATAGATGGCTAGAGTTCTGCATCAGGCTGCAATGCATCATGGTGCTGTGTGGGCTACGCAAGAAAGACAATATTGTTGTACCTGAAGGATGTCCTGAGCACGCTGACTGCAAAGCATTTGGTACTTGAATCCCATGAGCATCAGGTCAAACAGCTTTTCCATGCTGCATGATGATACATATGTGATGCCTGTGAGCGTGTACTTCTAACAGTCTTCACAGGCTGGCAGGCTCACCTAGACTGATTTAAGCGCATGATTGAGGAGTGCGCTAAGCGCTCAAAAACCTGCCTTGTGGCTGGCAGGCTGTACAGCTGTTGTGGCTTGAACAGCTCTGCAATAAACTTGTCATCGAACCAGGTCCTGACGACGTCATTTAGCACCAAGCGTGACTTGTCCTCGGCAATGCACTGAGCCTTCAGACGCTGATCCAGAATATAAACCATCTCTGCTCCTAAGTTTACAATGACCAAAGGCAGAGCAATCAATGACATACTGCAAGGCGTCAGTACAGCTTCGAGCCTCGAGCGTAGACTGCTTTGACGATGCGCAACTCTGCGGTACTGCCAGGTGAATGGCTATACCAGACTGATCAGATCAGCAATACGACACAAAAGCTGCAAGACTGCAAGTTGAATACTGCAAGGTATGTCGAACAATACGTGTGTAAGTAGCGACGCTTCTAAGGATTGCGCGACCTTTGCTTGCGCGACAAAGTGCGAAATCCCAATGCATGCAGCCAAATTCAGTGCTGGCAAGTTTAGCTGAGGTTTCACTGCGAGGCACATGGGAACGTTCTGTACAGCTACAGATTTCTCAGCAAGCTTGAGGCAACCTTTGTGAAGTTGCTTTACTCTCCACAGCACTGGGCTGTATCTGCAGCATGGCTACATTGTGAGCCGGCAATATACGAACCGTGCTGATCATGCCAGCAAACGTGACGAGCTTGTAGCTCACAGGCTTTTTGGCGTGCACCCATTGGCTAGCCTACAGTTTCTGCAGCCTTCAGGTTGAAATCTCCAGATTACAGCGGGAACGTCTTTTGGCTGGATGTAGTGCTGTATGATGCCAGCGCTGAAGGCTGCAGAGTTTGAAGCAGCTACAGCGGAGTTTATCCATGTTAGCACCATTAGCCTACAGCTGAACAGCACAAGACCAAGGTTGGGGGAGCTAAAGCCTGGCTTTGCTCAGGGAGTTAAGAAGGTTCACACACCCAAGCTTTCAGCCATATCCTACCTTCCAGACAAGCGTCACTTGTACGCTGGCATCGACACTGGCGAGCTACGCTTATGGGACTTCAGTGTCGGCGCCAGAAAGCAGGCTTGGCTACTCATTGGCTCTCACAAGGGCAGCATCACTAGTGTTCTGGCTGTCAGCTCCAGCTCCAGAGTCAATGCTGCAGCAGGCCTTGTTCTATCAGGATCAGCAGATGCCAGCATCAAAGTCTGGGATGTCAAGCTGCGCGTCCAAGAGACACATGTCTGTGTTCAGACGCTGGTTGGTCACACTGGCACAGTCACATCCCTTGTACACCGTGGAGCCTGCATCCTCAGTAGCAGCACAGACTGCACTGTCAGGATCTGGAAGGCTATTGAGGGGCGTGGCATGCTGACGTATCCCTGGTTTGAGCCTCAGGTACTGCATCAACAGCAGATGGAATTTGCAAAAAAGCACCTCTCGGTGCAGCATGCCTTTTGTTATTTGTGACAGATGACATCATCCTTTGCCAATAGTCACCAATGCAATGCACTCCAAGTGAGTGTACCAAAAGACATGGCAGAAAGCCAACTTGTGATGCTCTCCTCTGCTCTTTCTGCTGTCATGCTTAATGCAGCAGACTGTTCCCTAGGACATGCAGACTATACATATGCCACAGACCTTGCATCGTGTCCATGTAAATATCTGCATCCACCTTGAGACATGGCAACCTCACATTCCAGTCAACACTGCAAAGATCCACCACTGTCATCTCTGCGGTCCAGCAAGACCTGCATCTCTGCTCTGCATTCTGAAACACGTTGCACTCTGAACTTGCCATGCCGCCACCACAGGCAGTATTGATCAAGATGACTGGATGGGTGACCTGCATGAGCTATGCCGCCTCAGCTAGGGTTGGGGACTTTGGAACCCTATATGCAGCAGATGCTGCTGCCGCCATAGTCAAGATCAACCCCTGCATAGTGGATGGGCCCAACGTGTGGAAGGAGACCAGCCAGATTCAATGGAAGCTCACAGGGGCAATCAAGGATCCGAAGCTATCCATGCTTTTAGCCTTTAGGTGAGACACAGCTACAATGGACCTGTGACAACAGGCCAATGCTCCAATGCATGATTGAGCAGTGCTTGAGGCTGGACCATCAGCAAGCAGTGCTTGCATGCCTTCTGTCATTTGCAGTCAGCCTGCCACCTGCAGTCAGGAGAGGCAAACATGGAAGGCTGTCTGAGGCTTTACATGGACTACTCTGAAGCATTACCCAAAGTGTCCTGACTGAGACAATACCAAAAATTCGAAACTACCCTGAGGCATGACCAGTGCTGGCTGCAGGCATCATTAGGATCATAGACTATATACTCCTTGAGTACTGTGCAAGTCATGCAAAGTTTCACATATGTGAGGTGCCTCACCATGACGTCAAACATATACTGTACTTCTATGTGATGCTGCAATCATGCTCCCAATCAAAAGGAATAAAATCTGGAATGCATGGCTCTGCATGCATGCAACCTGGTGCAAAGCATCCAATTGTCTTCTTTTTCATAGCTCAAGTTGCATGCAGAATTTGACAGTCATTACATGACTACTCCATGAAAAGATTCCTATCCCAAACTTTACAAGTGTACAGCATTGCAGTGACTTTCAATGCATTGCCTGCAGCCGAGTCCATGACAGGACCGTCTCCCACATACGCTACCTTCCAGAGGAAGGCCTCATAGCCACCTTGGCTTTCGACAACACCCTGCGCATCTTCAATGCCATTCAGGCAACTCTGAGGTGCACTGTGATCAACGACACTGGAGGGCCCTTCACAGGAATGGAGCATGACCCTGCCAGGTCTCAGGTGTGTTCAGGGCCTTCCCATGCAAAATAAGGGCTGTTCCCATGCAGGGCTGTTCCCATGCAGGCAGCTTTTCCCATGCAGGGCTGTTCCCATGCAGGGCTGTTCCCATGCAGGCAGCTTTTTCCAGTCAGGGCATTTCTCATGCACAACAGCTAGTGCCGGCATCATGCTGGGAATTTGTTGGAGATGCAGACATTGCCAGCTTGGCAGCAAGTGATTGTACAATTCATACAATGTTTGCAGGTCTGGCAGCCAATGCTAGGTATCTAAAGTATGTCCACAAAAGAAGAGCCTGGTACTAGTTCCCAAGCATTATTGAATCTAGACTTACACCATGAAACAGAATTTCTCTAAAAGAAGTGACTGTATCCTGAAGAGCTTTTGGGTGTGGTCAAAAGTACCCCTGAGTGCCAATGTGCACTTACACTAAAAACTCATGATGCGTCCTAGGGGTGTACGCTGACAGGGCCAGTGCCACAGGCAATTCATTTGCTGTGTGTTGATCAAGTTTGTTGTCATGCAGCTGCTAGTGATTGACAAGAACCATCTGCATGTATGGGATTTGGCTCGAGACCATTTTGTGGCAAGGAAGCGTATCAGCCAGCATCCGTTGCTCGCGATCTTCAAGAGCAGTGGCAAGGGCGAATTCGGCGTCGTGTCCGCTGGCGCAGTAGACATTTGGAGGGTGGAGCAAGACTTGGACTACAGGATAGTCCTTGGAGGCCACACAGGGCCTGTCGTTGCTCTCCAAGCCGTCAATGGAGCTCTGGTAAGCAGGCAAACAAATTACACCCCGCCTGTTCTTGTCAGGTGCCAACTTATCAGTCATCCATACCTATTTGTCTGTCAGCCATGCCAATTCATTGGTCATTCATGCCAATTCGTCAGTCATCCCTGCCAATGTTGTCAGTCATCCCTGCCAATTTGTCAATCATCCATGCCGTTTGGTCAGTCATCTGTGCTTTGGCAATGACCTTTGTTGGAGCAACACAAGGTTGGATTGGCGTGTAAAGTTCACAGTAGGACCAGACTTTCAAAAGTGAGTTGCGGGACACGTGCAGCGCAACACGTTATCAGATATGTTACCAACGTGGATCATACAGTGTCCACCCTTCCAGTATATCTGCTATGGTGTTGCGATGCGGATATGCACTGTCTGTATGTGGTTTGACGCTCTGCTGCACTGCAGACATGAGCTGCTTGCATGCATGCTGCAAGCTCCCAAACAGGCTCTGGCTGTGCCTTTGTGATTGCAGGCACTCTGACAACTGACAGGCAAAAGTGCCAACATTGTCAGCCCAGAGACAAAAGCAAACAGAGAGGCTCACAGGGACACAGACAATTGCAGAATGAAAGGCCCACAGGGATGCAGACAAGGGCTGCATGCCTGTCATTACTCATTTGCTAGTCCGGTCCTACTATAACATAAGACTTGTTGCACCCATGCAGCTGACTCCTGCCTGTCTGTGAGCAGGGTGAGTCTGAAGCCCAGGACTACAGGGTGCTGAGCATTGGGCAGGACGACAGCCTGCGCATGTGGGATCCGTTTAACATGACATGTCTGCGAGTGCTGAAGGAGACGCGATCAGAGCTGACAGCCCTCTCCTTCTTTGCAGCAGGCAACACGCCCATCACAGGTGGGACGACAGTTTTCTGCTAGGTGCCATACCCAGGTGATCAAGTCAAAGGCTAAGACCACGTGGGCTCCATGTTTCTTGCCCCAACAGAGACGTGTTCAGGGGCGAGATTTCTCATTGTTTGCAGTGGGGAACATATCAGTCACAGGCTCAACAGGATCTGCTTGCATGTAGTCTACTTTTTCATGTGCACTCAAGCTTAATGTGTGTTGGCATTATTACTCCTTGTTCATGAGCCCTTCATAGTCATTCACGTAGTCATTAGCATGCATTCATATCATCATTTGCATGCATTCATTTTTTAGTCTTCATCATGTATCCAACCCTAGAAAAAGGCGCATTTTTGATGAAATGGCAGTCCACACCAGATGGTAGCACTGAGCAATCCTGTGCCAAATGCAGTCAGCCTGCTGTGTGTTGCGTGAAGCAAGCACATGCTCTTTTGCATTGCAGTATGTATGCCTTTGCAACCAAAGGCAGTCACCTAATTTGATTTCACGCCCAAGTTGATGTCAGCGTTAGCATCAGCAGCTGCAGCTTGGAGTCTGTGAGTGTTCAATTTCTGCTCAGTTTGGTTGGAAAAAGACCTGGTTGAACTGCCATTTCTAAAACAACACTCATAGGCTTAGTTTGTTAACACCAGAAGCTTTGTCTGCATCTACAGCAATAGCTGTCATGAGCCAGATCTGGAATTTGGCTGTGTTCTTGAGCTGGGATGTCTGATCAGTCACAACCGGCTCTGCACTCCGCACTGCAAATTACTACATGAAACAAAACATTTTTGCTATTTCGATCTCGGGCGACTTTTCAGTCCTTTCCAGTTGTAAAGTATCAAATGAAACGACATGCTTTCAGGTCATGATGATGGCAGCATCCGGCTGTGGAACCTGGAGACGGGCACAGTTGTGGATCTGGTGCACCACACCAACAGCGTCACCTGCCTTGTCATGGCTCAGGTCTCAGACGTGGATCAGCTGCTCTTTAGCGCAGGCAAGCCACCTGGTTTCACCCTGCTGTACCAGCCCCACACATGGCAAGTATCACAATGACAGTAATAGTAGTAGTAATAATTATAGTAATAAGGATAGTAGTAATAATAGTAATAATAAATAGTAGTAGTAGTAATAAAGTAGTAGTAATAATAAATGACAGTAAAAGTAGTAGTAATAATAAATGTTAAATTGGTAGTAGTAATAATATCAATAGCAATAATAATAGTAATAACAATAGTACTAGTGTACACTTTCTAGCTTATGATGAGCTGGGTATGTGCAAGTCTTGTCTGTCCAGAGCAGTCTGTTCTGAACATCCCTATAAGGTCTATTTATGTCAGCATGTATTTATGTCAACATGTCATCCCATTATTTGGTTTGGCGGTTTGATTCTGACAGTCAGCATTTGTAAACGTGAGGGCCATGATCAAGGATGCACAATGACACCTCCCAATGAGAGGACCCCTGATTGCTGATGGCTTTTGCGGGGGTGTGGGGAGGGGGGCAGGGGGAGGGGGGCCCTCTTTTGGCAGGCGTGACTTGAATCATCTGTTCCACAGCATCCCTGGAGTCATGGTTCACCATGCATTGACATGCGTTGATCAATCAAGGATGCTTGATGTAGCATGCTGGAGATTGTGCTGTGCCCAGTCAGGACTGCATACAGTGAGTTACTTGAGAGTACTCATGCTCAACCCTCAGGAAGGGCATATTCAATAAAAGTACACGCAGATGGCGGGGTGGACGGCTGAGTCAACGAATGAATGCATGATTGAATGAATGTATGGGTGGATGAATGGGTGGTCAACTGGATGGATGGAATGGTGAGGGGTTGATTGGATGGATGAACGGATGACTGGACAGACGGATGGATGAGTGGATGGATGGATGGATGGATGGATGGATGGATGGATGGATGGATGGATGGATGGATGGATGGATGGATGGATGGATGGATGGATGGATGGATGAATAGCTGACCAAAGACAAACGAGTGAATGAACGTACAGAAGGACTGACAACAAACAAGGGAACTTGTTTGCAGGCTTTGATGGGTGCGTGTGTGTGTGGGATGTGAGGATTGGTGCCTCCACAACCCCACACCTCATGCATCACTGGCACGCTCATCCTGGCTCAGAAATCCTCACCATTCTGCATGACCCTATGAAGAATGTCATCATCACTGCAGGCAACGACAGTGTCATTAAGGTAAACGCTTGTGATCATTGTAGTTGATGTCACACCCAGTATCTGTGAAGCCGAACAACAGGTGATGTACAAAAGCAGTGTTGGAAGTTTTGTGTTGAGCCAAATACTGCCTCGCTACAATGTCAGGACCTTGAACGCATTCACAAGATGAACATCCAGGCAGATCTCAGCAACAAGAGCAGAGGATGTGTATATTTTCTTACATGAAAATCATTTTGCTGTTGATTTGCCCCAATTCCTGCCTCAGCTGTTCATGCTGACCGTAGTAGTCACACATGATACTGGGAAAGCATGCGTTGATTGTTCACAAATTTAGCAGAGTGGCCCACGCATAGCATAAAAGATATAATGGCATTTGACTCTGCAGTTATGCCTTTCTGCAACCTCAACCATCATGCAGTGCGTAACACTGGCAGACGTGTCATGCAATTGCACTGATGTGCTGCTTGCTGGCCATGCAGAAAGAGACTTTCTGGGTTTAGGGTTTAGGGTGTGAGCAGCAAATGCACAGCACCCAGAAACAAAAATGCGTTGCATCTCTACCTGATCCGTCGCAGCTTGACTTTGCTGCTGAAGCTGTCTTTAATCTCTACCTTGAAATGTGCAAGCTGTGGAATGCAAAACTGTATGAGCAGCTCACATTGGTGCTGACGCTTTGATCATTATTCAATCTCGCCATGTGCAGGTGTGGAATGCAAGGCTGTATGAGCAGCTTGGGAAGCACACCGGCCATGTAGCACCGGTGACCTGCCTGGCTTTGGATGGCAACTTCCTCATCTCTGGCAGCGAGGATTGCACTGTGCGTTTGTGGGACTTGGTGCCTGCTTCGAGGTGTGATACAGCCTGTTGAGCATTTGGCTCATTCATGAGGCTCACTTGCATGACACCCCTTCCTGCTCCTTGCACTCATCTACTCATGCACTTGCTTGCGCATTAGTTCAGTCCACCTAATTCACTCACTCACTCACTCACTCACTCACTCATTCACTCACTCACTCACTCACTCACTCACTCACTCACTCCCTCACTCACTCCCTCACTCACTCACCTGCAAGCTTATCCGCTTGTTCTGCCTTCACTATTCCGCTTGTTCAATCACCTGAGCACCTTCTTGCACAATAGCCCACCCGTTCAAGCTGCTGCCAAAGCAAAAGTAAAACAATTTGAGTGGAAGGCCTGTACTGCAGGGATGGCAACATGCGCCCTGCTGCGCCCTTCCAAGGCAGTACCCTCCTGAAGACCCTCAGGGGTCACAAGGCGCCCCTCAGGGGAATGGTGGTCCTGCCAGAGGCTGGTCATGTGGCCTCTGCCTCCTCTGATGGCCGGTTGCTGCTGTGGGA
>JAABUU010005814.1_pt1 | contig 13556 bp, 13 predicted proteins | sample 5559301 | NCBI WGS metagenome assembly JAABUU01 (sample SAMN10711884, study PRJNA513360) | rock metagenome | isolation source: Antarctica rocks | place: Antarctica: Victoria Land, Richard Nunatak white | reverse complement strand
ACGCTCGACTTCTACGGCAGCGACGGGACCATCACCGTCCGCGAGAACGCAATGGCCGACATGCCCTTCGCTGTGGGTGTCAATACGGTCAACGCACACGGCGTCGGCAATGCGACCGTCACGGGAGGCGGCGCCAATTTCACGTTCATCGGCGATAGCGGCCAGTATAGCGTATCGGGCGGCACCGCGACTCACTCCGTGATCGACGGCGGAAACGGCGGGGGTGTTGTCACTGCCCAGGTAGCCTGAACAAATTGGGGCTGTGAGCGAGTTTGGGTCAGAAAACGCCGATGGATATGAGCAAACTCGACCACAGGCATCGAAATTACCCCTGGGACTATGTCCGAGAGGGGGTACCTGGGCAGTTACGGGGTGTTTTCATTGGCGGCAACACCAACAAAACCATCCTTTACCAAGGGGATAATACGATCACCGCGGGCGAAGGAAGCAGCGCGCTGGTCGGGTCAGCCTACGGCACCTCGGTGCTGACGGCGAAAGGCAGCGCGGGCGACGTCCTGATCGCTGGCGAATATGGGCATGATACGTTGTCGGGCGGCGCGTCGACTGGCAACAACCTGCTGCAGGGCTATCTCGGCGCGTTTACGCCGAGCGATGATCCACGCAATCCAAGTCCAACCGCGGTAATGACCGCCGGGCAGGGCAACGACACGCTGGTCGCCGCGCCGGCACCACGATCATGACGGGCGGCGTCGGAAACGATGTTTTCGCTTTCATCAACGATCCCACCAACCAGGTCCCTGCGCAAAATTCCACGACGCTGAACGGGTTCGTCCAGGGGCAGGACCAGATCGACCTGCGCGGCTTCACCGACCCGGCAAGCGCCATCCTGGCAGCGGCCACGTTCACCGGGGGTGGCACGACGCTGCACCTCCAGGACGGCACCACCCTGACCGTAAGCAACGTGACGCTGAACGTGGGAGACATCACCCAGCACTGAGGGATAGCAAGGCGGCGCGACTTCCGGCATAGCTGTGGGATGAAAGCCGTGCCGTCTTGCCTCATCTTCTGCTGCCTTCCGGTCGCGATCGCGTTGGCAGCGGAGCCGTTACCGGTCTGCCCAGTCGCCAGCGGCCAAACGACTGCTTATGACATCGTCCGTGGCGGCAACGTGATCGGGCGGCAAACCGTCCGGTTCACGGCAGCCGGACCGGATTTGACGGTCGTCATCGACATGGCCGCGTCGCTGCATCTCCTGGGCGTGCGCGTTTACAACTACGAGCACCACGGCGAGGAACGCTGGCGCGACGGCACGCTGACCAGCCTCGTGACACACACCGACGACAACGGAACGCCACGGCATGTGGACGCGGGGTTCGACCCGCAGACGAAGGCTTGGCGCGGCACTCACGGCCTGAACACGGGAACGGCGCCGTTGCTTCCGACCAGCCTATGGAACTCACGCACCTTGACCCAATCCCGCCTGCTTGATCGCGAGACTGGCGAGGTCGTGGCCGTGCAGGTCACGCCGGGAGCAGAAGAACAGGTTCACCTAGCCGGACGCGACGTCCCAGCCCGGCGATTCGATCTCGCCGGGATCGTGAGCGGAACGGTCTGGTACGATCATGCCGGCTGCTGGCTCCGGGCGCTGTTCCACACCCGGGTCGACGGCTCGGTCGTCGATATCCGGCTGCATTAGCTTGCCGTTCCCGGACGGATGCCACCAGGGGCGAAAGCCTGCTCAAGCCGCTTGGTGTCCTTGAACTCGGCCTCACCTCGAAGCCTTCGTCGGGAATCGCCATGCCCATCGAGAAGGCGCTGGCGGTGAGCTGCTGGCCGTCCCTGCAGTGCTAGGCGAACGCAAATAGCGGATTGGAGCTGATTTCATGGTGGACCTGCCCGCAACGGCACCCCCCATCCAATAGCAAGCCAAAACTTTTATTCAACCTGAACATATTGCCGGTAGTGTCCCAGTATCGAATTAGAGACATTTGAACGCATTGATATCTCTAAGTTTCTCACTGGCAAAAAACTCAAACTGACCCACTACCATATTGCCTCTGTCCTAGCTGCCGGCAGAACGCCAGGTTTCGGGCGAGGCTTGCGCTAGAACAGCGCCCGTGCCCGGATCGTGCCCTTGATCGCGCACAGGGCGTCCAGGATGCCATTCTGCGAGGCGGCCTGGCGCTCGGTATCCACCATCACGTAGCCCAGCTCCCCATCGGTTTGCAGCTGCTGCGAACTGACGTTCAGCCCGCGGTCGGAGAACACGGCGTTCAACCGGCCGAGCACGCCGGGGACGTTGCGGTGGACGTGCAGGTAGCGGGTGAGCGCCGGGTCGCGCGGCTGCTGGACGTGCGGGAAGTTCACCGCCCCGGCGGTGGAGCCGCTCTCGGCGAAATCCAGCAGCTTGCGGGCGACCTCCTCGCCGATGCGCTCCTGCGCCTCAATGGTCGAGCCGCCGATATGCGGGGTGAGGATGACGTTCGCCAGCCCTTGCAGCGGCGAGGCGAACCGGTCGGCGGCGGAGCGCGGCTCGGTCGGGAACACGTCGACCGCGGCGCCCGCGAGATGGCCGGAGCGCAACGCCGCCGCGAGAGCATCCAGGTCGACGACGGTGCCGCGGCTGTTGTTGATCAGGTAGGCGCCCGGCCGCATTGCCGCGATCTCGGCCGCGCCGATCATGCCGCGCGTGGACGGCAGGTCCGGCACATGGAGGCTGACGACATCGGCCAGCGCCAGCAGCTCGGCAAGCGTGCCAACCGGCTCGGTGTTGCCGTGCCGCAGCTTGTCGGTGCGGTCGTAGTAGACCACGCGCATGCCGAACGCCTCGGCAAGGGTGGAAAGCTGTGTGCCGATGTTGCCGTAACCGACGATGCCGAGCGTCTTGCCGCGCACCTCGAAGCTGCCCTCGGCCGACTTGTCCCAGCCGCCGGCGTGGGAAACGTTGGAGCGGGTTGGAATCCGGCGCAACAGCATCACGATCTCGCCGATCGTCAGCTCGGCGACGCTGCGAGTGTTGCTGAACGGGGCGTTGAACACCGGCACGCCGCGGTCGCGCGCGGCGTCCAGCTCCACCTGGTCGGTGCCGATGCAGAAGCAGCCCACGCCCATCAGCGGCGCCGCTTCCCGCATCACCGCCCCGGTCAGCTGGGTGCGCGACCGGATGCCGATGATGTGCGCGCCCTGCACCGCGTCGAGCAGGGCCGCGCCGTCGAGCGCCTTCGGGTGCCGGGTCACGTCGGTGTAGCCAGCGCGGGTGAACAGTTCGGCCGCCCGGGCGCTGATGCCTTCCAATAGCACGATGCGCGTCTGCGCCCGCGTGAAAGGCGCGTCCAGCGCCATGGTCGCCACGATCTGATCCATGCCTGCTCTAAATTTCCTGTCTTCATCCCTCCCCGCCAGCGGGGGAGGGCCTCACTCAGATGTCTAGGAACACCGTTTCCACCAGTCCGCCATCGGCGGCCTGCAACCGAATGTCCAATCGCCAAGCGCCTTCGCCTTCCTGGGGAGCGATCAGCGTCGCCCGCCGGGCCGGGTCGAGGCTGGCGAGCAAGGGGTCGGCGTCGTTCAGCGCATCGCCGCTGAAATAGCCGCGGGTCATGAGCGCTTTCACCAGCCCACGCGCCAGGATGGTGATCGCGAGGTGGGGCGCCTGCTGCGTGTTGTTGCCCGGTGCAATGGGAACGGCGCCGGGCTTGAGCGTGACGAAGCGAAAGCGGCCCTCCGCGTCGGTGGCGCAGCAGCCGAAGCCGGGGAACACGTCCGACGCCGGCGGGTCGGCCTGCCAGATCTCCACGCACGCGTCGGTGATGGCCTGCCCGGCGCCGTCGGCCAGCGTGCCGGCGAAGGTGATGCGGGCATGGTCCGGATGGGCCGCCTCCGCCCCGAACCGGGTCAGGTCGGCCCAGGCCGGGTCGAGCAGCAGGTGCCAGTATGGGCCGATCGTCTGGCTGCTGGTCGCTGCTGGCATCAGGCATGCCCCTCCTCGAAGGGGGTTGCGCCGCGTCCGCGCAGCACGACGTCGAACCGGTAGCCAAGCGCCCATTCCGGTTGCGTCAGGCCGATGTCGAAGGCGGCGACCAGGCGATGGCGGGCTGCCTCGTCCGGCACGCAGTTGAAGATGGGATCGAGCGCGAGCAGCGGGTCGCCGGGGAAATACATCTGCGTGATCAGTCGCGTGGCATAGCCGGGTCCGAACAGGCTGAAATGGATGTGGTTGGGTCGCCAGGCGTTGGCGTGATTGCGCCAGGGATAGGCGCCGGGCTTGATGGTGGTGAACCGGTACTGCCCGGCAGCGTCCGTGAACACCCGGCCCACGCCCTGGAAATTCGGGTCGAGCGGCGCGTCGTGCTGGTCCAGCGCATGGGCATAGCGCCCGGCGGCATTGGCCTGCCAAATCTCGATCATGCTGTGCGGCGCCGGACGGCCGTCCTCGTCGGTCACCTGGCCCGCGACGATGATCCGCTCGCCGAGCGCTTCGTGGCCGTCCGTCTTGGACAAGTCCTGCAGCGGCGGATGCTGGGCAGGCGAGAAGGCTGGGCCGGACAATTCCGTGACCGTATGCGGCAGCCGCACAGGCACTTGGATTGGATGCCGCAGGCCGGTGCTGCGATAAGAGGCGGAGTCGTAGGACGGCTGGGTTCCGGCCACAGCGGGACGGAACGCCGTCAATAGAGACGCTTGGCTCACGGAAGGAACCTCCTGCAGTATGACGCTCCCGTTCTACCCCGGGGATCGGTGCGAGCGCCACATGACGACGGACACGGCTAATGAGCTGAAAGGTGGCTGGACGCTGCACGCCCACGATTCGCTCGCCTCAACCAACGACGAGGCGCGTCGGCTGGCGGTGGAAGGAGCGACGCACGGCACTGTCGTCATGGCCCGGCAGCAGACGGCGGGCCGAGGCCGGCTTGGCCGATCATGGTCAAGTCCGCCCGGCAACCTGTATGCCTCGTTCCTGCTGCGGCCCGGCGTGCCAGTGGCCCGCACGGCGGAACTGGGATTCGTCGCGGGGTTGGCGACCATGGAGGCTTGCGACGCCCTGCTTCCGGCGGAGCGGCGTGCCAGCCTGAAGTGGCCCAACGACGTCCTGCTGGACGGCGCAAAACTGGCCGGCATCCTCACCGAGACAACGATGGACGGCGCCATGATCGCTGGCATTGGCCTCAATGTGGGGTGGGCGCCGGACGGGCTGCCGTATCCGGCCACGTACCTTTGCGCCCACACGCCTGTAACGGTCGATGCGGCAATGCGGGTTCTGGCAGAAGCGCTGGCCCGGCATGTCGCTGGTTGGCAGAGCGATGGCTTCGGCCCGGTGCGTCAAGCCTGGATGGCGCGTGGCCCTAAAGCGAAAGCGATGGTCACGGTGCGGGTTGGGGCGAGTGAATGGCGCGGCACGTACGACGGCCTCGACGAGTCTGGGGCGCTGCTGCTGGACGATGCAGGGGTGCCGCGCAAGTTCGTTGCCGGGGAAGTCTTATAAGGAAAAGAATGACGATGGCAGATCGTACGGAAGGTTGGTACGTCCTTTTGGACAGCCCGGCTCTGGTTACGAATTGACCGAGCAAGGATTGCGGTTTCATCGCCTTGGCCGGTTGCCGGTCGTTCCGGCTACGGTTCTGAATTTCATCACGTTAAGCAGCGGCATCGTCCGGGCAAGCGGGACGTTCGCTACCGTCCGAAACAGGGATTAACGCATGGATTCTCCCCTTCAGCGTCCTGCATCCCTGCGTCTGACGCTTGCGGGCGGGCTTATCGGCTTCGCCCTGGGCGGCTTCTTCGACGGCATCGCGCTGCATCAGGTGCTGCAGTGGCACCACCTCTTCAGCCTGGTTCCGGGCGAGATTTGGCGCGATATCCGCATGCAAATCCTGGTGGATGGCCTGTTTCACGCCGCACACTTCGTCATTGCCGTGATAGGGCTGTGGCTACTCTGGCGCGCACGCGAGGATGTCAGCGGCTCCGAGTCGGATGTGCGGCTGCTCGGCGCTGCGTTGGTGGGGTTTGGCGCTTGGCAGTTCGTGGACGCCGTGCTGTTCCACTGGGTGCTAGGCATCCATCGCATTCGCATCGGCGTGCCCAATCCGCTTGCCTGGGATCTTGGCTGGCTGGCCCTGTTCGGCGTCACCACGTTGCTGGCGGGCTTCTGGTTGAACCGGCGTGGACGAGCGGCGGGCGGTCCAGGCGAGCGCACCCCCGCAATGCTCGCGCTCGTGACCTTGATCGCAGGCCTAGGGCAGCCCTGCCTACGCCCGGGGGCGCGACGGTGGTGTTGTTCCGCTCCGGGCTCGGCGCCGCCGATGCGTTCGCCGCTGTGGCAGCGGTCGGCGGCCGGGTGATCTGGGCCAACCTCGATGAAGGGCTGCTGGCGATTGATGCCCCGGTTGGCCGGAACTGGGAATTATACCGTTACGGGGCCTTGGTGGTCAGCAGCTCGCCTATCGTGGGCGGATGCCTCGCGGCAAGCCAGGCGCCGTGAGTTGCCCCGGTCACGTTCCGTGATCTTAACGATTGGGTGAACCGGCCGCGCGCGGTATGGTTCGTCGTGGCAGCCTCGGCCGCCCAGGGGGAGCTCCGATGCTGAACAACAATGATGAGTCCAAGCAGACGCGGATCGATGAGGCCGCTTCCCTGGCCGGGCCAGCGGAGGCGTTCACCCACGCATTCTACCGCAATGTCCCGTCCGCCGACGTGCTGTCCCGGTCCGCCGCCGATCTGGCGGAGGCTGCGCTGTCGCTGTGGCGCTTTGCCGGGCAGCGCTCGCCTGGGCAACCGGCGATCGAGGTGCTGCCCGGCGCCGGGCGGGGCGTCCTGCACGTCGTCACCGATGACATGCGGTTTCTGGTGGATAGTGTCGGCGCGGCGCTGTCCGGCCTCGGTCTTGCCGTCGAGTTGATCATCCACCCGGTTCTGGCCGTCCAACGAGACGCTGGCGGACGCCGCGTCGCCTGCGCCCCGGACCTGCCGGACGGCGCGCGAGAGTCGATGATGCGTTTCGAGGTCGCGGGTGGTCTCGGAGCGGAGCGGCATGCGGCGATCGTCGGCCGGCTGCGCGCCGTGCTGGCCGACGTGCGCGCGTCCGTCACGGACTGGCCGGCCATGCGCGAGTCTGTGGGCGCGGTCGCGGCGGACATCGAGGCGAGTGCCGCCCCGCAATCGGTCACCGACCCAGCGGAGGACGCGGCATTCCTACGCTGGCTGGATGACGGAAACTTCCTGTTCCTCGGCACGCGTGCCTACAGCTTCCAAGGCAGCGAACTTGCAGTGGTCGCTGGCACCGGGCGCGGGCTGTTGCGGGACGACGATGTGCTGGTGTTCGACGGCCTGCGCGCGTTGACCCGGGGATCCCCGGACGTGCAGGCATTCCTGCGCGGGCCGCAGATGACCATGATCTCCAAGTCGAACCGCAAGTCCACCGTGCACCGCCCGGTCGCGATGGACACGATCCTGGTGAAAACCTTCGACGCCGGGGGCCAGGTGACCGGGTTGCGGCTGATCCTGGGCCTGTTCACGACCGACTCGTATTTCCGGCTGCCGCACGAAATCCCGGTGCTCCGCCAAAAAGTGCGGCGCTGTCAGGAGCGGTCCGGCTTCGCTGCGGACAGCCGCGACGGCAAGATGTTGCAGCACATCCTGGACAACTTCCCCCGCGACGAGCTGTTCCAGATCGACGAGGCGCCGCTCTTTGAGACCGCGTTGGGCGTGCTGCACCTCCAACAGCGGCCGCGCGTGGCGCTGTTCGTGCTCCGGGATCCGTTCGAACGGTTCGCAACCTGCCTGGTGTACATGCCGCGCGACCGGATGAACGCCGAGATCCGGCGCCGGGTGGCTTCGATCCTGGAACAAGCGTTCGGCGGCAGCATCGCGTCGGAAGCGACCGACCTCGACCAGGCTGGCCTCGCACGCCTGCAGTTCGTGATCACGCTGACCCCCGGGCAAGTCGACGCCGTCGATGTGCCCGCGGTCGAGCGGCGGCTGACGGAAGCGTTGCGGACCTGGGCGGACCGGCTGCACGAGACGCTGGTCCGCGCTCAGGGCGAGCCCATCGCCGCCGAGCGCCTACGACGCTTCGGAACGGCCTTCCCTGCCGCCTATGTGGAGCGGTTTCCGGTCGAGGCCGCCGTGGCTGACATGGGCAAGCTGGATGCTGTTGCCGCCGGTGCGCCGATTGCCGTGGCGTTGGCGGGCGAGGGGAGGGAGCTGCGGCTGAAGGTGTTCCACCCATCGAAACCGGTCGCCCTGTCGGACGTGCTGCCGATGTTGGAGAATCTAGGCCTTCGCGTGCTCAACGAAATCCCGTTCGAGATCGCGCCGCGTGACGCCGGTTCGGCGTGGATCCAGGAGTTCCAGCTGCTCGCCGCAGCCCCCGTCGATGTGGATGCCCTGCGGCCCCGGTTCGAAGACGCATTTCGCCAGGTTTGGGCCGACACGCTGGAGAATGACGGCTTCAACCGGCTGGTGCTGACCGCCGGACTGTCTGCGCGCGAAGTAGTGGTGTTACGGACTTACTGCAAGGTCATCCGCCAGGCCGGCAGCAGCTTCAGCCAGGCCTATATGGAAGACACTGCAAACGCCCATCCATGCATTGCCCGCCTCCTAGTGGACCTGTTCGCGGCGCGCGCCGACCCCGCGCTGCAAACACAGGTGGACGGCATCCAGCAGCAAATCCTGGATAGGCTGGAGCAGGTCGAGAACCTCGACGAGGACCGCATCCTGCGGAGCTTCCTGCTGCTGATCACAAAGACGCTGCGAACCACCTACAACCGGCGCGACGCGGCCGGGCAAACGCTGCCATACCTCGCGGTCAAGCTGGCCAGCCGCGAGATCGACCTTTTGCCGCTGCCCCGCCCGCTGGTGGAAATTTTCGTCTACTCGCCCCGTATGGAGGGCTGCCACCTTCGCGGCGGCAAGGTGGCGCGTGGCGGCATTCGCTGGTCGGACCGCAAGGAGGACTTCCGCACCGAGGTCCTGGGCCTAATGAAAGCGCAGATGGTCAAGAACGCCGTCATCGTGCCGGTCGGCTCCAAGGGCGGCTTCGTCGTCAAGCGGCCGCCGTCCGAGGGGGGCCGGGAGGCGCTGATGGCCGAGGTCGTCGCCTGCTACCGGACGTTGATGTCGGGCCTGCTGGACCTGACGGACAACATCGTGGGCAACGCCGTCGTGCCCCCGCCGGACGTGGTTCGCCACGATGGGGACGACACCTACCTGGTCGTGGCCGCCGACAAGGGCACCGCCACGTTCTCCGACATCGCCAACGGCGTCTCCGCCGAGTACGGCTTTTGGCTGGGCGACGCCTTCGCGAGCGGCGGCTCGATCGGCTACGACCACAAGGCGATGGGTATCACCGCCAAAGGCGCGTGGGAGGCGGTGAAGCGCCATTTCCGCGAGATCGGCACGGACATTCAGACGCAGGATTTCACCTGCGTGGGCGTCGGCGACATGGCGGGCGACGTGTTCGGCAACGGCATGCTGCTGTCGCGGCACACGCGCCTGGTCGCGGCGTTCAACCACATGCACGTCTTCGTCGACCCCGACCCCGACCCGGCGCGCAGCTGGGCCGAACGCCGCCGCCTGTTCGGCCTGCCCCGCTCCAGCTGGGCCGATTACGACCCGGCGGCGCTCTCCCCCGGCGGCGGCATCTACGAGCGCCGTGCGAAGTCGGTGACCCCTTCGCCGGAAGCCAGCGCACGGCTGGGCCTGGCGCCCGGGCTGCTCAGCCCCACGCAACTGATCCAGGTGCTGCTGCGGCAGCCAGTCGATCTGCTGTGGTTCGGCGGGATCGGGACCTACGTTAAGGCGTCGGCCGAAAGCCAGGCGGACGCGGGCGACCGGGCAAACGACAGCCTTCGGGTCGATGCGGCGGCGCTGCAGGCGAAGGTGATCGGCGAGGGCGCCAACCTCGCCATGACCCAGCGAGCCCGAATTGAGTATGCGGCGGGCGGCGGGCGGCTGAACACGGATGCGATCGACAACTCCGCAGGCGTCGATACGTCGGACCACGAGGTGAACATCAAGATCGGCTTGGGCGACCCTATCGCCGCCGGGCACATGGCGGCGGTTGACCGTGCAGCGTTCCTCGCGTCCATGACGGACGACGTCGAGCAGTTGGTGTTACGCGACAACATCTTGCAGACCCTTGCCGTCACGCTGGCCGAAGCGGAAGCGCCGCGCCTGCTGGACAGCCACGTCGGCCTGATGCGCGCGATGGAGCGGCAGGGGCGCTTGGACCGTGCGGTGGAGTTGCTGCCCGACGATGAAGCGATCGTGCAGCGTGCAGCCGCCCAGCATGGGCTGACCCGGCCCGAGATCGCCGTTCTGCTGGCCTACGCCAAAAACGGGTTGTACGACGAGCTGCTGGCGTCCGACCTGCCCGGCGCGCCGGATTTAACAGCCGAACTGCTGGCCTACTTCCCCCGGAGGCTCCGCGAGCTGGCGCCGGATGCGTTGAAGGCGCATCGCTTGCGGCGGGAGATCGTCGCCACCTCGATCGCCAACGATCTTGTCAACCGTCTCGGACCCAGCTTCGTCGAGGACACCCAGTTGCGGACGGGGCGCGATGCCCCAGCCGTCGCACGCGCGTACCTGATCGTCCGTGACGTATTCGGCTTGCCGGCACTCTGGGAGGAGATCGAGGCGCTCGACAACCGGGTGTCGGCTGCCACGCAAACGCGGCTGTTCCTCGCCGTCGCGGTGGTGGTCGAGCATGCGATGCGCTGGTTCCTGCTATCCGGCCTGCCGCTCGATCCCGGCATGCGCATCCGGCAGTTCGCGCCCAGCGTGCAGGCGCTCGCGTCCCGTTTGGATAAGTTGCTGCCCGACAGCGAGCGTACGGTGGTCGCCGGCCGCGTGGCGGCGCACGAGCAGGCCGGCGTGCCTCCGAGCCTTGCCCGGCGGATCGTGACGCTGCACACGATCGGCACCGCCATGGACATCGTCCAGGTTGCCGACGACATTTCGGCCGAAATCATGGCGGTCGCCCGCTGCTACTTCGCGATCGGCGTCGAGTTCGGCTTGCTGGCCGTGCGCCGGCAGGCGCGCGCGATGCCGGCGCGGACGCAGTGGCAACGGTTGGCCGCCGACGCACTGACCGACGATTCCTACTCGCAGCAGCGCGAGATCGTGCGGCGGGTGATGGCTGGGGAGGCGCTGATGCCGAGTCAAACGCTGGCGGAGGTTTTATTGGAGGTCGCCCGCACATCGCCGCCGGATTTGGCAATGCTGACGGTTGCCAGCCGGAGGATAAGGTCTAGCGTCGCGTAATGCGGAGTGAGTGATGGCGTTCAAGGGTAAAGCGCCTGGCAGCGGGTCGGGAGAGATGTCGCGCCGCACGCAATTGCTGCGCCCGTCGATCGCACTCTCGAACAAGCAGGTGACGGAGGCGCGCCGCCAGCGCCGGGCCGGCGCCGAGCCGGACGCCATCGCTGCCGCAATGGGGCTGCCGCTCGACGAGGTCGAGAAGGCGCTGGTGCAAATGCGTTCGCCGCGGCCCGAAACCACCCGTGGAACGCTGAACGTGACGCTTGCGGCGCACCGGCTGATCATGAAGGAGCGCGTCGGCGACGAGCCGATCTGGCAAACGATGGACCGGATGGTGGACGAGCTGCTGCGTCTGCGCGCTGCTGCCGCGGCCCCGCGCAAGAAGCCGCCGTCGGCGCAGCAGGACCTGCTGTTTCCACCGTCCGATCGGCAAGAATGACGTCGTGACTGGCTTCGATTTCGACGTCATCCGGCGCAGCCTAGCCTATTTGTTCCTCGAAGGCATGCGTTTCACGATGCTGGCGGCCTTGGGCGGAATCGTATTCGGGACTGGCATTGCACTCCTGCCCCAGTCCGGAGGCCGGGTCTTGGCAACCGTGGCCGCCGGTTACGTAAACCTGATGCGCGCGTTGCCCCTCGTGCTGGTCATCTTTTGGTTCTGTTTCCTGATGCCGTATCTGGGTCAGTGGGTGGACAGGCAGCGTGCGGCCGGTCGCCGTCGGCGCATTCTCCTCCGCGTTGATCACCTTCATCGTATTCGAGTCGGCGTTCTTCTCGGAAATCGTTCGTGCCGGGATCGGCAGCGTCCCACGCGGGCAGGCCGCAGCGGCGCAGGCGCTCGGCCTGACGCAGCTTCAGGTGATGGCAATGTCATCCTGCCGCAGGTGTTCCGCATCATACTGCCGGTGCTGCTGACCCAGGCGATCGTGCTGTTCCAGGATACCTCCCTGGTTTACGTCATCTCGCTGACGGATTTCCTCGAGGCTGCCAGCAAGGTGGCACAGCAGGACGGACGCTTGGTGGAGATGTGCACATTCGCGGCCCTGGTCTATTTTGCCGTGTCGTTCCTGGCGTCCCAGGGCGTGCGCCGCTTGCAGACGCGGATCGCCGTGCCCCGCTGACATCGTGTCCGATCCGGTGATCCAAATTGAAGGCGTGAGCAAATGGTACACTCCTGGAACCCCGGTCCTGCGGGCATGCACGCTGGCAATGGCGCGCGGGGAGGTCGTCGTGGTGTGCGGCCCGTCCGGTTCGGGCAAGAGCACGCTGATCAAAAATCCTGAGCCACTAACCGGTAATCAAGAGCATGATCCGTCGAACGGCATCAAAGGCGGGAAACGCGCAAGCACCGCGATGTTGTTGAAGTCAGAACGGCCCGTCAACTCGTAGTAATCGGACGCGTTGGCGAAGATGCAGTAATGGCTGCCGTTCGAATATGCCACGGCGGGCGGCACTTGGAACAACCCGGCCGGCACGCGCGGGCAAATCCGCGGTCGGCCACCAGGAGCGACGACCCCGTTGATGCCACCGCTCAGCTCCGTCGCGGTCTAAAGTGGCGGCGTTTGGCTGGTCGTGTCCCAGGTCCAGAGTGCCCAACCGACGAAGCCGAAGCTACAGCTTTGGGTTTGCTGGCTCTCGAGAATAGCCGCCGCGTCCTGCAAATTGGGAAAGGTGGCTTTGGCGACTCCGAACTCACCCATCATGATCGGTTTGGCAAAGACCCGGCCGGCGGTGATCTCGGCGCTGGCGAGTTCCGTCGTCAGGTCCCAGGCGTCGCCGGACGGATAAACGTGCAGGTCGATGTAGTCCGCGTTGCTGTAGGAACCGATGATGAACGGGCGGACGGGGTAACGTTCGAACGAGCTCGCCGTGCGGCCATGGACTCCATTGAAGTGCGGAGCGGGCTGCAGGCCACCGAGCGACTCCGATATCGTGAAAGCACTCAGTCCAACCAGAATTGTCGGGTCGACGGCCTGTATCGCCGCCCGCACGGTGTTCACCAAATATACTGTCGATGCATCCACCAAGTTTTGCCGGTCGACGTCTTGGTCCATGTGATGGACGACGTTGTTGACCAGAACGGATTGAATCGAAGGTGCGGCGGAGATGATTGCGCTGCCATCGGCTGTTTTGAGGCACGGATCTCCGGTGAAGGGCGCACAGTTTGGCAGGACGAATGCCTCATTCTGGATGTCGATCGCCATCACGGCCTTGAGGGCGGTCTAGGAGCCACCCCTTTCAAGGTGTTGCTGCCCGTGCCTGGGCGAGCACACGTGCGGTGGCGACATGAGCCCGCGCAATAGCGCCATCGACGTATGGCTTTGGTTTGGTGACCTTGG
>JAABUU010005806.1_pt1 | contig 13576 bp, 11 predicted proteins | sample 5559301 | NCBI WGS metagenome assembly JAABUU01 (sample SAMN10711884, study PRJNA513360) | rock metagenome | isolation source: Antarctica rocks | place: Antarctica: Victoria Land, Richard Nunatak white | reverse complement strand
CGGATTGGAACCAGATACCCATGAACGGAGAGTAGCCATCCCCACCCGTGGAGACGCCGAACCAGCCGGGGCAATGCGAGATCCTCTTGACACGGACCTATAGGAGCGTCGTATTTGAACCACCGTGCAGGCCTCGAGGCCGTCTGCCGGCCGCGGAGGGGCGAGCTGCAGTTCGGTCGGCGCCGTATGCGCCGCTGAGGACCGGTTCTGGCACGGCGGATTCACGCTCCCACCCGAAACGCCGCTCCTGCGGGACCAGGGGAGGGGTAGGTGCACAACTGGTGTCCGAAACGAGTGTGTCGCCGAACGGGTCTCCGTTGAGTTGTGAAACAGTGCGTCCTCGTGGGTGAGCTGTTGGGGTACGCGAGGGTCTCGACCCTTGAGCAGGACGCTGCGCTGCAGCACGACACGCTGAGCGCTGCGGGGGTGCTTTAGGACGTGGACCGACACCGCCTCTGGTGCGGTGACCGACCGCCCGAAGCTGGTTGGGGTGATGGATGGCGTTGCGGCCGGGGGCCACCTTGGTGATGTGGCGGTTTGGGCGGTCGTTGCCGCACCTGATCGAGACCGTCCGCGACCTCGCCGAGCGCGGGGTGGGGTTCCGATCGTTGCAGGAGGCGATTGACACCACCACCACCACGGGGGGCCGGTTGGTGTTCCACGTCTTCGGGTCGCTGGCGGAGTTCTCTGTTATCTCGACACGCCGCGTGTCCGACGTCCCTGATGTGGGGGCGGCCGACGGTGATGACCCCGCCAGAGGGGAAGCAGGCTCGGAAGATGATCGAGTCCTCTCGAGACGGGCCCCGCGGCTCGTGAGCTTTGTTGACCGGCCCGACACTGCGGGACGCATGCCCGAAACAGCAGGTCCCTATCCTTTCGGTCCGCAGCAGTTCCGGTGGACCGACCCAGGAGGACCCATGAGCGCCCTCGACAGCCCGCCGACGGGGTACACCACCCCTCGGCCGCACCACATCTCCGGGTGGGACGCCGAGGACGTCCAGGCCTGGGAGGGGGGCGGCAAGGACGTCGCCCGCCGCAACCTGCTCTGGTCCGTCGTCACCGAGCACGTGGGCTTCTCGGTCTGGTCGCTGTGGTCGGTGCTCGTGCTCTTCATGCCGAACGCGGTCTACGGCCTCGACGCGGCCGGGAAGTTCTACCTCGTCGCGATGCCGACGCTCGTCGGTGCGCTGCTGCGGATCCCTTACACCGTGGCGACGGCGAAGTTCGGTGGTCGTAACTGGACGGTCTTCAGCGCCCTGGTCCTGCTGGTGCCCACCGTGCTCGCGCTGTACGTCACCTCGGGTGCGACGAAGGCCGATCACCCGACCTACACCACGCTGCTGGTCATCGCGGCGGTCGCGGGCTTCGGCGGCGGGAACTTCGCGTCGTCGATGACGAACATCAACGCGTTCTACCCGCAGCGGCTCAAGGGATGGGCGCTCGGCCTCAACGCCGGCGGTGGCAACATCGGGGTGCCGGTCGTCCAGCTCGTCGGTCTGCTCATCATCGCGCTGTCGACGCCGGCGAACCCGACCATCCTGTGCGCGGTCTACCTGGTCGTCATCGCGCTCGCCGCGGTGGGTGCGGCGCTGTTCATGGACAACCTCGACAACCAGCGCTCTGACCTGCGCTCGATGGGGCAGGTGCTGAAGACCTCCGACGCCTGGGTGGTCGCGCTGCTCTACATCGGCACGTTCGGCTCCTTCATCGGGTTCAGCTTCGCCTTTGGCCAGATCCTGCAGATCGGCTTCCTCGCTGACCTCGACACCGGGGTGGCGAAGACCCTCGCCGACGGCACCGCGAACCCCGCGCTCACCGCCAACGCGGCGAAGGCGTCTTTGCACGCCGCCCAGATCGCCTTCATCGGTCCGCTGCTCGGCTCGCTCTCGCGGCCCATCGGCGGGAAGCTGGCCGACCGGGTCGGCGGGGCGAAGATCAGCCTTTACACCTTCGCCGCGATGGTCGTGTGCATCGGCGTCGTCGTCGGCGCCTCGACCAGCGCGGATGGCAACGGCGGCGTGGCCAGGGGCGGGACGCTCGTTGCCTTCCTGGTCGGCTTCATCCTGCTCTTTATGCTTACCGGTGTCGGCAACGGCTCGGTGTACAAGATGATCCCGGGCATCTACGCCGCCCGCTCACGCTCTCTGGTCGACGCCGGGGGGTCCGAGGTCGAGGCCGGTGCCTGGTCGCGCGCCATGTCGGGTGCGCTGATCGGCTTCGCCGGGGCGATCGGCGCCCTGGGTGGAGTGGCGATCAACGTGGTGCTGCGCAGCTCGTACGCCTCGACCAAGTCCGCCACCAACGCCTTCTGGGTGGTGCTGGCCTTCTACGTGCTCTGCGCGGCCGTCACCTGGGCCGTCTACCTGCGCCGGCCCAGCGCCCGCTCCGCCGAGCGCCGCTCCCGGGTCGCCGTCGGGGTCTGACCGGGGGCCCGCAGCGTCCCCGAGGTCCGCAGGTGCTCGACCACCGCGAGCGCGGCGAGGAAGCCCAGCATGTCGTCGTTGCGCAGCAGGATTAACCGCAGCGTGGTCATTGCTGTTCCGCTTCGCGGTCGTAGCGCGGACTCGGACATGTCGGAGCCGAACGGCCCCCTGGAGTCGAGCAGTGCGAGACCCCAGCGGCCCGAGCGCGCCGAACGGCCCGAGCGCCCCGAGCTCGGCAGAGCGGGCGCGGATGGTCCCAGTTGACGATGTTGTCGTCGCTACGGCCTCGGCGCCCACGTCCTGCGTTGTCCACCCGGACACAGGTGCGAGGCGGTACCGGGTGCTCGTCGTGCACGCCAGGAGTGGTCGTGCGTACTCGTGGTGGGAGGCGACGAGGTGCAGCACGAGGTCGACATCGACGTCTGGCGTGCACTCGCGGCGGGGGAGGTCGCACCATCGCGGCCGAGATGCTCGTGCCGCATCCCTGACGGCCGCCCGCTCGCCGGGTTCCGGCATCAAGCGTGGTCGTAACGGAGAAGCAACGGGCTGGTAGCAATGTCCGGGGATGCTTGTAAAGATGGTCGACTCGACGCAGACGCATTGTCCTTATTGCTCGTTGCAGTGCGGTATCCACCTCACGGTCCACGCGGACGGGGTGTTCGAGCTGGTGGGTCGGGAGGATTTCCCGGTTAACCGCGGCGGTCTGTGCATGAAGGGTGCGAACGCGGCCGAGTTGATCACCCACCCTGAGCGGCTCACCGCTCCGCTGGCCCGCGATCGCCCCGGTCTCCCGCTGCGACCGGTGACCTGGGACGACGCGCTCGACCGGGTCGTCGTGGCCATCGGTTGCGCGCAGGCCGATTACGGGTCCGACGCGGTCGGCTGCTTCGGTGGGGGCGGGCTGACCAACGAGAAGGCTTACCAGTTCGGTAAGTTCGCCCGGGTCGCGTTGGGCACGGCGATGATTGACTACAACGGCCGGTTCTGTATGTCGTCGGCCGCGGCGGCGGCCAACCGCGCGTTCGGGATCGACCGCGGCCTGCCCTTCCCGCTGTCAGACGTCGCCGACGCCGATGTGGTGTTGCTGGTGGGCAGCAACCCGGCTGACACGATGCCGCCGGCGATGCAGTGGTTCGAGGCTGGCCGTGAGCGCGGGGCGCGTCACTATGTGGTGGACCCGCGTGAGACGGCGACGGCGAAGCTGGCCCGCAGGCACCTGCAGCCCGTGCCCGGCACCGACCTGGCGTTGGCCAACGGCATGCTGCACATCGCCATCCGGGACAAGCTGGTGGACGAGGCCTACATCGCTGCGCGCACGACGGGGTGGGAGGCCGTGCGCCGGGCGGTGCGCGCTGACTGGCCTGACCGCACCGAGCGGATCACGGGGGTCTCGGTCGCGGACCTGACCGCCACCGTGCACGACTTGGCCGCCGCCCGCTCGGCCATGATCCTCACCGCCCGCGGGGCGGAGCAGCACGCCGACGGCACCGCCACTGCCACCGCGTGGATCAACCTGGCGCTCGCGCTCGGGTTGCCGGGGCGAGGTCGGGGCAGCGGTTGGGCCACCGTCACCGGCCAGGGCAACGGGCAGGGTGGGCGCGAGCACGGCCAAAAGGCCGACCAGCTGCCGGGTTACCGCAAGCTCGCCGACCCGGCCGACCGGGCGTTCGTCGCGGGCGTGTGGGGGATCGACCCCGACGATCTGCCCGCGCCGGGCGTTTCTGCCTACGAGATGCTCGACCGGCTCGGCACCGACGGCGGTGTTCGAGTGCTGCTGCTGGCCGCGTCCAACCCGGTGGTGTCGGCACCGAACGCCGCGCATGTCGCGGAACGGCTGGGGGCGCTGGATTTCCTGGTGGTCACGGACTTTTTCCTGTCCGAATCCGCCCGCCTCGCCGACGTGGTGCTGCCCACCACACAGTTTGCCGAGGAGGAGGGCACGCTGACCAACTTGGAGGGCCGGGTGATCCGGCGTCGCCGCGTGCTCGCCCCGCCGCCGGGGGTGCGCACCGAGCTGGAGATCTGGCACGCACTCGCCGAGCGGATGGGACGAGGCAAGTACTTTCCGACCGAGCCCGAGGTGGTCTACGACGAGCTGCGCCGGGCCAGCGCGGGCGGCATCGCCGACTACTACGGCATCACGTGGGAGCGCCTCGACGCGGGTGAAGAGCTGTTCTGGCCCTGCCCCGACGAGGAGCACCCTGGTTCCCCACGGCTGTTCGCCGAGTCGTTCCCGACCCCGGATGGCCGCGCGCGGTTCGTCGCGGTGTCGCACCGCAGCGTCACTGAGCGCGTCGACGCCCGGTATCCGTATCTGCTCACGACAGGCCGTTCGCGCACGCACTACCAGTCCGGTGCGCAGACCCGCCGTAGCGCGCGGCTGCTGGCCGCCGAACCCGCCGCCTACGCGGAGATCCATCCGCGGCTCGCGGACACGGTCGGCGTCGGGGACGGGGGAGCGGTACGTCTCACCACCCACCACGGCAGCGTCGTCGTCATCGCGAGGCTGACCGAGGGCATCCGTCCCGACACCGTGTTCGCGCCCTTCCACTGGGCCCGCGTCAACGACCTCACCAGCCCCCGGCTCGATCCGACGTCACGAATGCCGGAATTCAAATCCTGCGCGGTGGCTGTCACCGCGGTCCAGCGACGCCGTTCCGTCGCCGTCCCCGTCCCCAAGGAGCAGAACTGATGATCAGCAAGCCCGTGTTCCTGCAGGGAATCTTCACCGCCCAAGGTTGCGGTGTGGACAAGCCTGCGCTGATGCACCCGGACCTCACCTACACCGTGCCTGCCGGCGTCACCACGCAGCCGCTGTATTTCCGGGGCGGCAACGACGCCGACGAGCTGGTCACGGTCGTGCTGGTCCGCGACGGGTCGCCGATGCGCTACTTCCCGATCGGCGCCCGAGCCGCCACGCATGTCGCGCTCGCGGTCGTCGAGAACCTGGAGGACGGTACGGTACTGGAGCTGCACCTCGCCGCCCGGGAGGGACTCACCGGCACGGTGGTCGTCGACCTCGGTCTGGTGGAGGTCTGACGTGGAGAATCTCGTGGTGATCGGCAACGGCATGGCTGGCGCCCGGGCCGTGGAGGAGATCCTCGCGCGCGGTGGAGGCGACCGGTTCGGGATCACCGTTTTCGGTGATGAGCCCTACGGCAACTACAACCGGATCATGCTCAGCCACGTGTTGGCCGGTGAGGACAACCCGGACGAGATCGCGGAGATCTATCTCAACCCGCTGGGCTGGTACGCCGACAACGACATCACGCTGCATGCCGGGGTCCGCGTGGTGCGGGTGGACCGCTTCGCGCGCAAGGTGTTCGCCGACAACGGCACCATGTCGTCCTACGACAAGTTGATCATCGCGACGGGTAGTCGAACGTTCTTCCCGCCGATGGATGGCATGTGGGTCGATGACCGCACGCTCACCCCGGGCGTGTTCGGGTTCCGCACCATGGACGACACCACCGCGATGCTCGACTACGCCCGCGACCACTCCAGCGCGGTCGTGATCGGCGGGGGTTTGCTCGGGCTGGAGGCGGCCTACGGGCTGTGCCAGCACAGTCTGGACGTGCATGTCGTGCAGGGCGGTCCGGTGCTGATGAACCAGCAGCTCGACGAGGAGGCCGGCGCGATCCTGCGGCGCGTGCTGGAGCGCAAGCTCGGCATCCACGTGCACATCGAGCAGCGGCCGACCGCGATCCGCAGCACCGGATCGGTGGCCGGCGTGGTGCTCGGCGACGGCTCCAAAATCGACGCGGACATGGTCGTCGTCACCGCGGGGATCCGGCCTAATGTCGGGCTCGGGGTCGTGTCCGGGCTGACGGTGGAGCGCGCGATCGTCGTCGATGACCAGATGCGCAGCGTCGACGACACCGACATCTACGTGGTCGGGGAATGTGCGCAGCACCGCGGGCAGGTCTACGGGCTGGTCGCCCCGTTGTGGGAGCAGGCCTGCGTGGTGGCCGATCACATCACCGGCGTCGATCCGAAGGCCGCCTACCATGGCTCGCGCAACGCTACGAAGCTCAAGGTCGCCGGCGTGGACGTCGCGTCGATGGGGATCATGCGACCGGAGCGTGCGGACGACGAGTTCGTGCGGTTCTCCGAGCCCCGGCGTGGCGTCTACAAGTCGGTGGTCGTGCGTGACGGCAAGCTCGTCGGTGCGACGCTGCTCGGTGACGTGGAGAAGGTCGCATTCCTGACGCAGAGCTTCGACCGTGGCCTTCCGCTGCCCGAGGAACGTGTGGAGCTGCTGTTCTCCCTGGCCGGGCCGACCGAGGCCGAGGGCGCTGCCGAAATGGACGACACGGTGCAGGTCTGCAACTGCAACGGCGTCTCCAAGGGGGCGCTGACCGCGTGCGTCGCGGGCGGCACCAGCAGTGTCACCGGGGTCATGGCGGTGACCCGGGCGGGCAAGGGCTGCGGTTCATGCAAATCCCTGGTTGCGCAGATCGTCGAGTGGGCGGTGGAGCAAGGCGGCGGCCAGGTCACCGTTGACGACAGCGCGGGCTGGTACGTGCCGTCGATTCCGATGGACAAGCCGTCGCTGATTGCGGCGATCCGGTCTCAAGAGTTGACCTCAGTGTCGGAGGTGTTCGCCGCGCTGGCCCCCGACGGCGAGCACGCCCCGTCCAAGATGGCGCTGGCGTCGCTGCTCAAGGTGGTGTGGGCGGGGGCGTTCGTCGAAGAGAAGGACGCCCGGTTCATCAACGACCGCGTGCACGCCAACATCCAGCGCGACGGCACGTTCTCCGTCGTCCCGCGGATGGCCGGCGGCGTCACTACGTCTGACGAGCTGCGCCGTATCGCCGAGGTCGCCGACAAGTTCGCCGTCCCGCTGATCAAGGTCACCGGCGGCCAGCGGATTGACCTGCTCGGGGTGCGCAAGGAGGACCTGCCCGCCGTGTGGGCCGACCTCGACATGCCCTCGGGGTACGCCTACGGCAAGTCAATGCGCACGGTGAAGACCTGCGTGGGCACGGACTTTTGCCGCTACGGCCTCGGCGACTCCACCCAGCTCGGCATCGACATCGAGGAACGCTTCGCCGGCCTGGAGAGCCCGGCGAAGATGAAGCTCGCCGTTTCCGGGTGCCCCCGCAACTGCGCCGAGTCGATGGTCAAGGACATCGGGATCGTCGCGGTCGGCAGCGGCGACAACGAGGACCGCTGGGAGATCTACGTGGGCGGCGCGGCCGGCGCGTCGGTCCGAAAGGGCGACGTGCTGGCCACCGTCGACGGCCGGGACGAGGCCATCCGGATCACCGGGGTGTTCATGCAGTACTACCGCGAGAACGCGACATGGCTTGAGCGTACTTACGACTTCGTGCCGCGGATCGGCCTCCACGAGCTGCAGGCGCTGCTGGTGGACGACCGCGACGGCATCGTCGCCGGGCTCCAGGAGCGGATCCAGGCAGCTATCGATTCCTACGACGACCCTTGGACCGAAGGGCAAACGCCCGCAACGCCCGGCCAGTTCGCCGCCGCGTTGCCGTTGATCCCGTTGCCGATCGTGCCGGTGCGCGACGGTTCCGCGTCCCCCGCGGGCACCGCGGCACCCAACGAGGCGATGGCGTGACGGACAAAGATGTCGGCCACGACGTCGGCACCGTGTACCGACTCGGCGCCGTCGAGCAGATCCCGGCCGGCGAGGGCCGTGCGTTCATTATCGGCGCCGAGCAGGTGGCGGTGTTCCGGCTACGCGACGGCACCCTGCGCGCCACCCAGGCCCGCTGCCCGCACGCCGGCGGCCCGCTCGCCGACGGCCAGATGGACCTGACCGCGATCGTCTGCCCGCTACACGCCCGCGCGTTCTCCTTCACCGACGGGCGCTGCCCCGAGGGCGAAGTGATCGCCGTTCACCCCGCTCACGAAGAGGACGGAGAGATCGTCGTCGAGATGATCGCAGCACCAGTGCGCTGACCCCTGAAAGGCGCCCTTCGAAGAGGTCGACGTCAGCTTCGACCGCCCACGCGACGCCTCGACCTGGGACGGATGTTGTAGCGGCGAGTCGACACCCCCACGAGCATCGGGCCCATCGCCATCCGCCCGAGGATCTCGGTGCTGCTGAACAACTCGTAGGCCGGCCCCCGCAACTCACCGCTGCCGTCCACCGCGCGGACCCGCGGCCGATCCACCGGAACACGGCGCCCGCTGAGGGTGACCGACCCACGCTCGTGGGCGTGCCGACCGCGGCCCGGTCGCTGTCGTGCTTGCCCTTCACGCCAGCCAGCGTGGTCACGTCGGCTCCATCATCGCTCATCACCTGTAACCCGGCGCCGACCGCAAGGGCCAGCAGCCCCTCTCGCATGTTCCCGGCGATCTCGCCCATCGCCACGGTGGTGTTCTCTGCACGGTCAACCCGTGCGCCCCCGGTGCACCGCTCATCGACTTCTGATAGTTGTTGTTCACGGTGGCCCCCCTACTCTCGTTGAGTTTCTCTACCGACGCCCACCACCAACCGCAAGGCAGGAGCTGAGCGGGGGACCGCAACCTCAAGTTCTACGAGACCGGGGACAACCTCAGCGCGCTGACCCCGAGCCCGGACCCCGTCAGGTGCAGCACCAGCAGGGACAGGGCGACGGTATTGAAGTGCTCGGCGGTTCCGCGGCACCGTCTCAGCCGTCGAGCACCGGTCAGGAACCAGAGTGCGCGGGTTGGAAGTTGCCCTGCTCGTCCTCCTCGGCGCGGATGACGTGCACCACGGCGTTGATGAGGGCGAGGTGGGTGAAGGCCTGCGGGAAGTTGCCCCAGTGCCGGCCCGTGCGGGGGTCGATCTCCTCGGCGTAGAGCAGCAGCGAGCTCGCGAAGCCGAGCAGGCGCTCGCACAGGTGCCGGGCGCGCTCCAGCTCGCCGATCTCCACCAGCGCGCTGACCAGCCAGAACGAGCAGATGGTGAACGTTCCCTCCTCGCCGGAGAGTCCGTCGTCGGTGGTGTCCACCTGGTAGCGCAGCACCAGCCCGTCCACGGTGAGCTCGTCGGCAATGGCGAGCACGGTGGCTCGCGCGGTGGGGTGGTCCGGGGGCAGGAAGCGCAGCAGCACTGCCAGCAGGAGCGACGCGTCGAGGTGGTCGACGCCGTAGGCCTGGGTGAGCACCCCGCGCGAGTCCACGCCGTGGGCGAGGACGTCGGCGTGGATCTCGTCGGCGACACCCTGCCAGCGGGTGGCGTAGTCGTCCTCGCCGTGCACCCGGGCGAGCTTGGCGCCGCGGTCGAGCGCCACCCAGCACATGACCTTCGAGGAGGTGAAGTGCTGCGGCTGCCCGCGCACCTCCCAGATGCCGCGGTCGGGCTCGCACCAGTGCTCGATGGCCTGCTCCACCTGGGCCTCAACGACTCCGGCACCTGCTCGCGGGAGCGGGTGTGCAGGTACACCGAGTCCAGGACCGCACCCCAGATGTCGTGCTGGCTCTGGTCGTGGGCGCCGTTGCCGATGCGCACCGGGCGCGCGTCGTCGTAACCGGAGAGGTGGTCGAGGGTCTCCTCGTCCAGGTGGCGCTCCCCACCCACCCCGTACATGACCTGCAGCGGGTGAGGCGAGCCGTTCTGGCTGCTCGAGACGTCGCTGATGAAGCTGAAGAAGTCGTTGGCCTCGCGGTCCAGGCCCAGCGTGTACAGCCCCCACAGCGCAAACGTGGAGTCGCGCACCCAGGCGTAGCGGTAGTCCCAGTTGCGCTCCCCGCCCGGGGTCTCCGGCAGGGAGGTCGTGGAGGCGGCGAGCAGGGCGCCGGTGGGGGCGTAGGTCAGCCCTTTGAGCGCGAGTGCGCTCTGCTGCAGGTAGGGACGCCACGGGTGGTCCGGGAAGCGGCCCAGGGAGATCCACTGCCGCCAGCACTCCTGGGTCTGCCACATGGCGTTCGAGGCCTCGGCCCAGGTCTGCGGGGCGGGCAGGTCCGACCAGCTCAGGGCCACGAAGACGTCGTCGCCCTCGGTCAGCCGCGTGCGTGCCCGGGCCTCCCGCCCCTCCAGCCCCAGCCGCAGGTTGGTGGTGAGCTTGAGGGTCGGATGGTCCCCCTGCTCCGCCGTGGCCACCGCGACGGCCTCGCCGTAGACGTCGCCGGTGTACTCCCAGCGGGCCCCGCTGCGGTAGTAGTCGAAGGCCGGCTCGCAGCTCAGGGCCAGCTCGACCGTGCCGGAGACGCAGCGCACCGCGCAGCAGGACGTGCCGGGCATCCCAGTCGGTGGGGGTGCGCTTGTGGCTGCGGGAGCGCCCGTCGGTGTTGTGCCACGGGCCCATGACCAGGGCGTCGCGGACGATGATCCAGCCCGTCTCCGTCTGCCACGTGGTCTCCACCATGAGGCTGCCCGGCATGTAGCGACGCGACGCGGGGACCCGCACGCCGTAGGGCGCGAGGGTGAAGTGCCCCGCCGAGCGGTCGAGGATCGCGCCGAACACGCTGGGGGAGTCCGGCCGCGGCAGGCACATCCACTCCACCGCCCCGTTGGGCGCGACGAGACACGTCGTCTCGCAGTCGGAGAGGAACGCGTAGTCCGAGATCGGCGGGAACGCGCTGCGCCGCACCGGGACCGTGCTCGCGCCGAGGGCGCCGACCGGGGGCAGCGGCGCGCTCCGCGTGAGGTCGGCCACCGTCAGCGGGTGAAGACGATCTTGCCGACTCATCGCCTTTGAGGGTGAACGTGCCCGTGCTCACAGACGCCAAGCTGACCGCGCTTATCGCTGCTTGAGAGCGGCTCCGGGCCCCACCTACACCCTGGATTGTGAAGAGCCAGTTCGGCCAGTTCGGCGAGCCGACTCGCACGCACTCTTTCAACCGGAGAGAAGGGTTCCCCTGGCCGGGAGAGGATGTGCACCCCCGTGTGGTCAGAGGGGATTTTCACAACGGTGGCACTCTCGCGAGAGGACAACTGTTCGTCGGGCGCCAAGATCCCAGCGCGCAGCAGCTCGGCCGCAGCCGTCGCTAACTCCTCCGGGTCAGCGACGACCCGCAAAGCCAAACTCAGCGCATGAGTCACCGGGTCCACCAAAGCAAAGGCCGTCGTGGGCCAAATCCTCGTCTCCCTCCCCCCACCAGCTCGCACCGCGTCCGCGAGATCATCAAAGGCCACCTCTTCCGGGGAGGAAACCACCAGTTCATCCACCACCCTGCCCTCCCCCGGGTAGACCTGAACATCCAAAATGTTCACACCCGCCCGGGAGAGAGCACCCGCGAGATGTTCCAGGGCACCGGGCCGATCCTCAACGCCGGTGCGGACGCGCCACAAAGCTGGCGCCTCGTGTAGGTGCCTCCGGCGGCGCAGGGCCGGCCCATGGAGCCATCCTCGCATCAGCTTCATCACCGACGGCTCCGCAACCCAGATCGCGAGACCACTCGTCACCGCAGTCATGACCAGAATCCTCAGCACGAACGGCAGATCGGCGTTAACCGCTACCACGTTGGCCCCAAGCTCGATAGGGACCATTATCGCGACGTTAGCCGTCGTCAATCGCGCCCGGGGAGGATGGGGCAAACTCCCGCACGTCTCGCAAGCCAGTTCGCCAGCCCCCAGCGGCTGATGATCCACCTCAGCACCGCCGCGCCTTCTCCCTGGAAGTGGCTTCATGGCCTCTAAAATGGACTAGCTACATTTCACCCACGTTTCGGTCACGACAAATCGCAAAACCCTCGGTGGTCTCAACCGGTGGCGGCAAGATCGGCGGTGTGACACCGCGGTCTGGGAGCGGGGGAGCTGGACGGTGCAGGCTGGGCTACCGGTCACCGCCGTGGCGCAGACCATTGCCGACCTGGTGGCTGTCCGTACCGATGGGGGACATCTGGCCCGGGTGGTCAGCGACGCGTTGTCGGGGTGAGGTCCCTCCAGCTGACCCGGGCCGCCGGAGAGGCCAGCCAGCGGGTCCTCGACACCATGGCAGGCTATGGCAGGCTGAAGCCCACAGCTGGCCACCCTGAAGCTCCCGTCGGGAGAGGGGGCCGGTGCGGAGCTGTCCGGATCGCGCAGGACGCCGTTCGGGCTCACGCGGCGCTACCGGCGAAGCTCGCCCCGATGCCGATGCCGATGCCGATGCCGGGGCTGGAGGCCAGCCTGCGTGCCCCGCTGCCGCAGGCGTTGTCCCGTGAGGTGGGTTCAGCTCCGCCAGCGGTGGACCACGGTGCCGGTGACGACGCAGAGCGCTCGTGACCCCCGACGGCCCTCGGTACGCGACGCCGGCGGCGTTCAGGAGTGCCCTCAACTACCAGGAGATGACCGAGCGCCTGGGCTTCGAGAAACACGCGCCGCCCGGTGCCGGCAGTGGCAACATCCGCAACGGCACGAGAGGCAAGACGGTGCGCACCGAGGCGAGGGGGCACGTGGAGATCGACGTGTCACGTGATCGGGCCGGCACGTTCGAACCGCAGATCGTGAAGAAGCAGCAGCGCCGGCTGAACGATGTTGATGAGATCGTGCTGTCCCTCCACGCCAAGGGCCTGACCACCGGAGAGATCAGCGCGCACTTCACCGAGATCTACCGTGCCTCGGTCAGCAAGCTGCATAGGACTGTTGACCGCTTGCTTGTCCGAAGTCGGGTGCACGGAACTGCATCTTGTTCAAGAGTCGTGCACTACCCACCGGAGTCGTGTCACGCAGCCGCCCTTGGGACCGTTGGCATAACGTAGGATACGTAACGGGTTAAGTGACATCTCTAGGCTTCAGAGCGCTTGCGGGAGCGGTTGTCACTTAATCGAACGTATACGTGATGGAGTGGGGCCATGCTGGTCGGCTACGTGCGGGTGTCGGAAGCCGTCTGCGAGGTCTGGCGCTGTGGCGCCTGTGGGGTATGCCGATCTGCTGGAGCAGGTCAAGGTTCGGGTTCGGACGTCGCGGGTGCAGGCGGCGAACACTGAGCTGGTCGGCTTGTATTGGCAGATTGGTCCGTTGATCATTGATCGGCAGGAGTCGGAGGGGTGGGGGAGTCCTTGCCCGGTGGCGGGATGGTTGCTGGCGCACGACACCGTCAGACCTCCGATCAGAAATAAACCTTAACACCGCGCTGTGGTTCACCTATCAGTGTGCGACATAACAAAAATAATGTTTGTCGCATCATCGCAAAATAAGCCGCACGCCCCGGCAGTCGATGGACGCAGTTAGGCATCAAAGCTTGGCAGCTGCGCTTCCAGCATATCAAGCTGCTGGCGTATATGCATTAAGTTTA
>JAABUU010005799.1_pt1 | contig 13582 bp, 15 predicted proteins | sample 5559301 | NCBI WGS metagenome assembly JAABUU01 (sample SAMN10711884, study PRJNA513360) | rock metagenome | isolation source: Antarctica rocks | place: Antarctica: Victoria Land, Richard Nunatak white | reverse complement strand
ATGCCCAGCACCCGGCCGAGGCCGAGGAACTGGAACCCGGGCACGGCGAAGACCTGCAGGTTGCCGTTGGTCACGACCTGGGCGATGCCGCGCCCGGCGATGTAGAGGACCAGCGTGGCCACGATCGGCTGGATGCGGTAGCGCGTGATCACCACGCCGTTGAGCCAACCCAAAGCCGCCACGGCCACCACCGGCAGCAGGATGCCGAGCGCGATGGCGAGCGCCTCCGAGGGGATCGGGAAAAGCTGGCCGGTGAAGACCAGCGGGGCCAGCGCCCCCGCGATGGCCATGAGCGACCCCACCGAAAGGTCGATGCCGCCGGTCGCGATCACCAGCGTCATGCCGACCGCCACGATGACGATGGGCGCCACCTGGGTCAGGTTGACGTTCAAGGTCTGCAAAGACAGGAAGTTCGGCGTGACCGCGGCGTTGAACACCAGGAGCAGGACCAGCGCCGCGAGGGCGCCGTTGCGCCGCAGCGTCAGCCCGAGCCCGCCGGCGTGGTTGCTGAGAGGCAGGGCGTGTTCGGTCAAGTGCCGCCGCTCTCAGGTGGCGGCGCGGTTTTGATGCCGGCCATATCGACGATGTGCCTCTCGACGATTGCGATAGTGTCCTCAGGGGGTAGGCGAGCCGTGTCGAGGACGAGATGCGGTTCATGCCATATCTCGTAATCATGGCTCATGACACTCGTCCAGGTTGGCGGCTTGAGGCCCTCAATATCGGGAATGCGCCCCTCCACCCTCCGCCTATGCTCCATCGGGTCCGAGCAGACGACCTCCACCTCGATCAGGCCGGCCCCGGAACGGGCCGCGACGCTCCTCCAGCCTCGGCGGCTCTCGTCGACCGGATTGACGCAATCGACAACCACTATGCTCCCGTCGACCAAGTTGTCTTCCGCGAGTCGGTTGGCGACGTCGTAGCCCGCCGGTCCGATGTCTCCCGCCAGGACACCTGTAGCGCGGATCGCCTGTTCAATCGTGTCGATCCGAAGATAAGTCGCGGCCCGCCGTAGCGCGACAGCGCGCGAGATCGTGGTTTTCCCGCTCCCCGGCAAGCCACCAAACACAATTAGCATGAGATCTCCCGTCCCGAGCCGGTTCCCGGCAGCAGATGGAGACAAACGACGTTAAGCCGATCCATGGTCGGCCTCTTGGCGGCGGTCTTGGTGAATGCCATGCGCCATGGCGGCCAGAATGCCGTCTTCCGTCAGGGCCTCGCCTTCGAGCATGCTCACCGTGCGGCCGTCGCGCAGCACGTAGGCCCGGTCCGAGCCTTCCGTGATCTCCTCGATCTCCGATGACACCATCAGCACCGCGAGCCCGCCTCGGGCGAGTTCGCGGATCAGCGACTGGATCTCGGCCTTGGCGCCGACATCGATGCCGCGTGTGGGCTCGTCGAGGATCAGGAGCTTCGGGTCCATGCACAACCAGCGGGCCAGCAGCACCTTCTGCTGGTTGCCGCCCGAAAGTTCCCGGATGGGCTGCTCGGGGCTGGAACATTTGATGCCGAGGCGCTTGACGAAGCGCTCCACGACCGCGCGCTGCCGCGCCTCGTCGACGATGCCGGCCGCGGCGAGGCGGGGCATCAGGGCCAGGGTGAGGTTCTCGCGCACCGACAGGTCCGGGATGATGCCCTCGTGCTTGCGGTCCTCCGTGCAGAAGCCGAGGCCCGCCGCAATGGCGTCGCGCGGGGCCGCGGGCGCGAAAGGCTTGCCGTCGAGCGCGATCGTGCCGCCTTGCAGCCGGTCGGCGCCGAACAGCAGGCGCACGCTCTCGGTGCGGCCGGCGCCGAGCAGGCCCGACAGGCCGACGATCTCGCCGGCCCCGACCGCGAAGCCCACGTCATGCACCAGCGGCGCCGTGGCGAGGCCGCGGGCCTCGAGCACGGGCCGATGCCGGCCCTCCACCCCTTTCGCGCCGAAGCCCGTCGCACCCTGCCGGGCCACGGTGTTGAGGTCTCGGCCCAGCATGGTGGCGACGAGCTCGAGTTTCGAGACCTCGGCCATGCTGCCGGTGCGGACCGTGGCGCCGTCCCGCATGATGGTGACGCGGTCGCAGACGGCATAGAGTTCGTCGAGCTTGTGGCTGACGAAGACGATCGATACGCCCTCGCGGCGCAGCTGGCGCACCACGGCGAACAGGCTCTCGACCTCGCGGTCGTCGAGCGACGAGGTGGGCTCGTCCATGATGACGAGCCTGGCCGAGAAGCCGATCGCGCGCGCGATCGCCACCATCTGCTGCGTGGCGATCGGGAAGCCGTCGAGCGGGCGGCGCACGTCGATGTCGAGGTTGAAGCGGCCGAGCAGCGCACGGGCCTCGGCCTGCATGCGCGCGGTATCGAGCAGGCCGAAGCGGCTGAAGCGGCGCCCGAGGCCGATGTTCTCGGCCACGGAGCGGAAGCCGACGAGGTTGACCTCCTGGTAGATCGTGGCGATGCCCTTCGCCTGTGCGTCCTGGGGCGAGGCGGCTTCGAAAGGCCGGCCGTCGAAGCCGATGCGGCCCGCGTCCCGCCGGTAGAAGCCGGTCAGCACCTTGATGAGGGTCGACTTGCCGGCCCCGTTCTGGCCCACCAGGGCATGAACCTCGCCCGCGCCGACCACGAGGTTGGCGTTCTCGAGCGCCCGGACCGCGCCGAACCGCTTGGTCACGCCCTCCATGACGAGGAGCGGGGAGGCGCTTGCAGCACTGTCCATAGGGCCGATGTGTCCCGGTGCACGCGTCCAGGGGCGCCGAAGAAGGCCTGCCCTCTCCCGCTTGCGGGAGAAGGAGCCCGAGCGCAGCGAAGGCGGATGAGGGTGGATTCCGACGACGGAGGTTCGCTCCTCATCCGGCGACTTTCGCGGCTCTGCCGCGACGCGCCACCTTCTCCCCGGCAGGGAGAAGGATAGGCGGCTGGTTCAGAACGCCGTCGCGATCAACTGCTTGGCGTCCTGGGCGTCGTAGAACTGGTCGGCGTTGATGATCATGGGCGGGATGGTCTCGCCCGCCGCATAGCTCTGCATGGTGGCGAAGGCCTTGGGCCCGAAGCGCGGGTTGCACTCGCAGGTGGCGCCGATCTCGCCGTCGATGATGGCCTGCACGGCCTCCTTCTCGCCGTCGCACGACACGATCAGCACGTCCTTGCCGGGCGCCTTGCCGGCCGCCTTCAGGGCCGCCACGGCACCGAGCGCCATCTCGTCGTTGTGGGCGAAGATGGCGGTCGCGTCGGGATGGGCCTGCAGCAGGGTCTCGGCGACCTGCCGGCCCTTGTCGCGGGTGAACTCGCCGTTCTGGCTCGCCACGATCGACATGCCGGATTGCGCCTTGACGGCATCGTCGAAGCCCTTCTTGCGGTCGGTCGCGGCCGAGGCGCCCGTGGTGCCCTCGAGTTCGATGATCTTGGCCTTGCCGCCCGTGGCCTTGATGAGCCATTCGGCCGAACGCCGCCCCTCGGTGATGAAATCCGAGCCGATGAACGCGAGGTAGTCGCGGCCGCCCTTGGCGAGGCTCTGGTCGACGTTGCGGTCGAGCAGGATCACCGTGATGCCGGCCCGCTTGGCGTTCATGATGGCGGGGACCAGCGGCTTCTCCTCGCGCGGCGCCAGGAAGATCACGTCGACGCCCTGCGCGATCATGCTGTTGACGTCCGACACCTGCTTGGCGGCGGAACTCGCGGCATCCGTATAGACCAGCTGATAGCCGAGCTTCTTGGCCTCGTCCTGCATCGAATTGGTCTCGGCGATGCGCCAGGGATTGTTGCTCTCGGTTTGCGAGAAGCCGACCTTGTAGGTGGCCTTCTTGGCGAGCTTCGGTAGTCCGTCGGCCGCGAAGGCGCGGGGAACCGAGAGGGCCGTGGCCCCAAAGGTCGCCGAAACGAGGAGACTGCGTCGCGTGATGATCATGGTGGTGGTCCTCCCTGAGATACGCCTCGGCCGCTGCCGGGTCGATCGCTTGCCTTCACTGTCCCGCCGCTGATAATCTTTGTCAATCGGGCAAATATTAGCAACGCGGAGGCGGCATTATTTGCTGCGGCGCGGCATGGAGGCGGCCGCATGGGAGAGGGGCGCGGCGAAGACCGGCGAGCCGCGGGCCAGGGCAGGGGCCGCCCCACCATGACGGACGTCGCGGCGGCGGCCGGCGTCAGCCAGACTACGGTGTCGCTGGTGCTGAGCGGGGCCGCCGGGGCGCGGCTCGCGGCCGGCACGCGCGACCGCGTGGCGGCCGCCGCCGCGGCACTCGGCTACGAACGGCTGCGCCGTCCCCCTGAAGCCACGGCGGTGGCCGAGGCCGGCATCATCGGGGTGCTGTTCGACGAGATGTCGCCCGACCCGTGGTGCGCGCTGGCGCTCGACGGGGTTCGGGCCAGGGCCTGGGAGCATGGCGTGACCGTGCTGACGGCCGTGACGGGCGGTGACCGCGACCTCGAAGCGGCGGCGCTGGCGCGGTTTGGCGCCCTGCCGCTGCTGGGGCTGATCTACGGCCGCATCCACACGACGGAAGTGGAGCCGCCTGCCTCCTTGCTGCGCCACCGCGCCGTGCTGCTCAACTGTTACGCGGCCGACCGCTCGCTGCCGTCGATCGTGCCGGGCGAGGTCGCGGCCGGCCATGCCGCCACCGACCGGCTGCTCGGGGCCGGCCACCGGCGCATCGGCTTCATCAACGGCGAGGCCTGGATGGACGCGGCACGCGACCGGCTGAAGGGCTACCGCCAGGCGCTCTCGACCGCCGACCTGCCGTTCGACCCGGGCCTCGTCCGGGTCGGCAACTGGCAACCGTCTTCGGGCTACGCCTGCACGCTCGACCTGATGCGGGCCGAGGCCCCCACGGCCATCTTCTGCGCCAACGACCTCATGGCGCTCGGCTGCATCGCGGCGCTGCGCGAACTGGGCCTGCAGGTGCCCGACGACGTCTCCGTGATGGGCTTCGACGACCGCGAGATCGCCCAGCACACGCTGCCGCCGCTGACCACCATGCTGCTGCCGCACGCCGAGATGGGGGCGCGGGCCGCGGACCTGCTGATCGAGCCGCCGGGGCAGGCCGGGGCGCGCGGCGGACGGGTCCCGCACGTCAAGGTCGAATGCCCCCTGGTGGAGCGGACCTCGGTGCGGGACCTGTGGAGCAGCGGGGGTGAAGCGGAGACCGAGCGGGCGCCCGTCTCCCGGCTCCGCAAGATGGCGGAGTGATCCCTTCCAATCGAGCCTTCGACCGTTTGGAGGCGAGCGGCTCCCGTGCGGGCCGCCGCCGAGGCCTACTGCTGGTCCTGGAGGGGCTGGGGCCGCCACTTGGCGAGGCGGTTCTCGACCAGCGTCATCGCATATTCGGCGCCCAGCACCACCACCACGATGATCACGATGGCGGCATACATCTCGGCCGTGTCGTGCAGGCCGCGGGCCGTCTGGATGATGAAGCCGATGCCATAGCGCGCGCCGATGAACTCGCCCACGATGGCGCCCACGATGGCGAAGCTGAGCGAGATGTGCAGGCTGGCGAAGATCCAGCTCATCGCCGACGGGATGATGACCTGCCGGGTCACGGCCCAAGGCTTGGCGCCGAGGATCTGGGCGTTGGCGATCATCGCACGGTCGGCCTCCCTGACGCCCTGGAAGGCGTTGGAGAACACGACGAAGAACACCATGATGAAGGACAGCGCCACCTTGGACCACAGGCCGAAGCCGAACAGCAGGATGAAGATGGGCGCCAGCACCACGCGCGGAATGGCGTTCAGCACCTTGATGTAGACCGAGAAGACATCCGAGAGCCGCTGGCTGCGGCCGAGCGTGACCCCGCAGAGGACGCCGAAGATTGATCCCGTGACGAAGCCGATCACCGATTCCTCGATCGTGATCCAGAGATGGTACCAGAGGCTCGCCTCGTCGGTGCCGTCCCGGACCAGTTCCCAGAGCCGCGCCGCGATCGCGGTCGGGTAGGAGTAGAAGAAGGCGTCGATCCATCCGGCCCGGGCCGCGCCCTCCCAGGCGCCGAGCAGGACGAACAGCGTGGCGAAGCGCTGGACGATGATGCTGCGCCGATAGGCCTTGGCGGCCCGGCGGCCCGCGGTCTCGATCTCGGTGTCCGACGTGCCGGGCGGAAAGGCCGTCGCGGATTTGACCGTCATCTCGCTCATGGGTGGCCCTCTCGCCGGTTCAGGCGGCGTTACGCTCGGCGGAATCCACGGCCATCACCTCCTGCTTGAGGTCGTTCCAGATGCGGCGCGACAGCTCGATGAAGTGCGGCGTGTAGCGCAGGTCGGAGATGACCCGCGGCCGCGGGATGTCGATCGTATGGATCGACTTCACGGTCGCGGGCCGGGTCGTGAGGACGTAGACCTTGTCGGCGAGGCCGATGGCCTCTTCGAGGTCGTGGGTGACGAACACCACCGAGGCCTTGGATTCGGCCCAGAGCCGCAGCAGCTCCTCGTGCATGATGACCCGGGTCTGCACGTCGAGCGCCGAGAAGGGCTCGTCCATCAGCAGGATCTCGGGGTTGTTGATGAAGGTCTGGGCCAGGGCCACGCGCTTGCGCATGCCGCCCGAGAGCTGGTGCGGGTAGTGGTTCTCGAACCGCGACAGGCCCACCCGGGCGATCCAGTCGTGGGCCGCGGCCATCGCCTCCGCCTTGGGCCTGCCGCGGAAGACGGGTCCGGCCGAGACGTTGCCGGCGACGCTGCGCCACGGGAACAGCGCATCGGCCTGGAACACGAAGCCGATCCGCGGGTCGATGCCGGTCACGGGCTGGCCCATGACGCGGACCTGGCCGCCCGACGGCCGGCCGAGGCCGGTGATGAGGTTGAGCGTCGTCGACTTGCCGCAGCCGGTCGGCCCCACCAGGGCGACGAACTCGCCCCGGTTCACCGTCATGTTGAAATCGTCGAGCGTCGTGAAGGATTTGCCGTCCGGGCTGAGGAAGCGCCGGCTCACGTTGACGAACTCGATGGCGGGCGTCGGAAGCGTTTCGGGCATCGGGAGCTTTCGCGGGAGCCGCGGCGGGAACACGGCGTCCCGGGGTCGGACCGGCGCCGCGTCCGTCCCGGGTCGCCGGCAGCCGTGGCCGCCGGTGACCTTACTTGGCGTTCTTGACGAATTCCGTCGTGAAGGTCTTCGACAGGTCGACGGTCTTGCCCTTCAGGTTCTTCGAGAAGCCGGACAGCACCGCCAGCACGGTCTCCGGCCCGCCCTGCGGCATGATCCCATCGGGCGTGAACATGCCCTTCTCGGCGTCGAGCGCCTTCACGTAGCCGTCGCGGTCGCCCACCATGTATTCCTTCGGCATCTGGTCGGCGATCTCGGCCGCGGAATGCGTGTTGATGAAGCTCTGGGTCTTGAACAGCGCGTTGACGAGCTTCTGGGTCTCGGCCTTGTGCTTGTCGACGTAGGAGGTTTCCATGTAGAGCGCGGTCGCCGGATAGGGGCCGCCGAGCGCCGCTTTGGTGGCGTCGGCGTTGCGGAGGTCGACCAGCACCTTGGCGTCGCCGGTCTTGAGGAGGCGCGACACGGTAGGCTCGGTGGTCATCCCGCCCTGGATCTCGTCCTGCTGGAGCGCCGCGATGAAGGTGTCGCCGGCGCCGACCGGCACGGACGTCACCTCGCCGAGCTTCAGGCCGTTCTTGACCGCGAGATACTGGGTGAGGAAGTTGGTCGAGGAGCCGAGCCCCGTCACGCCGAGCTTGGCGCCCTTCCAGTCGGCGGGCGACTTGATCTCCGGATGCTTGGCCGACACGAGTTCGACTTCACCCGGCGAGCCGAGGATCTGGATCACGGATTCGATGGCTTTGCCCTTGGCCTGCATGTCGATGCAATGGTCGTAGAAGCCGCCGACGCCCTGCACGGTACCGGCCAGGAGTTCGTCTTCCGCGTCGACGCCCGAGGGCTCGCTCAGCAGCTCGACCTCGAGCCCCTGGTCCTTGAAATATCCGAGTCGCTGGGTCAGCATGAACGGCAGGTAGATCTGCTTCTCGAGCCCGCCCACCATCAGGGTGATCTTGTCGGCGGCATGGACGGCGGAGGCCGAACCGGCAGCGAGCAGAAGCCCGGCCGCGAGTGCCGCGCAGGGCAGATGCCTCAACTTCGATATCATGTTCCGCTCCCGCCTTCGCGCATTCGCAGCGAAGTCTAACACGCGACGACGATGGCGATTTCACGTCGCCGCATCGCCGATAAGCCAGCCTACCCGCCCGGCCTCGCAGCAGCAAGGCTCGCGGGATGCAGTCGGACCCGGATCATCTGCCCTCCCTCGATCCGCGCTGTAGGATACGGCGCCCAACCCTCGCTACAGGGCCGCCGGTTGTCCGCCGCGTATCCTGCTGCTCTATGGCTCGCTGGTCACGATTCCGAACCAGTCGAGCGTGGCGAAGGCCTTCACCGAGTTCGAGGGCGGGCGCATGAAGCCGTCCGCATACTATGACCGGATTGTCGATGTGACGGAGGAGCTGGTTCGCCTTACCGTGCTATTGCGCCCGCACATCGCGCAACTGACGGATCGTTATTCAGAGCGGAAAGAAGATTCGGAAGAAGCTGAAGACCGCACGAAGATCAGCGCGATTTAACCAGTCGATGGTGTCTGCACTCGCCATGGTCTGCCAGAATCTCGATCACTCGGCACTGATCGACCAAGCCGTGCGAGCAGCTCGCCACCATGCGCTCTAGCTCCGCCTTGAGAGCCGTCAGGCTGACGATGCGCTGCTCGACGTCCAGCAGGCGTGCGCGGGCGATCTCGTCCGCGGCCTCACATGGCTGGCCCGGCTGATCCTGCAAAGCCAGCAGAGTGCCGATCGCATCGATCTCGAAACCCAACTCGCGGGCATGGCGGATGAACGCCAGACGGCGCAGATCGCCGGCATCAAATTGCCGGCGGTTCCCGTCGCTGCGCGGCGGCGGGGGAAGCAGGCCGATCTGCTCGTAATAGCGGATCGTCGGCACCTTGACGCCGCTCTGCCGCGCTGCCGCGCCGATCGGCAGTTTTTTCATGGTCATGGGGCTTGCTCCTCTAGTCACTAGAGCAACTAGGCTGATTGCTGGACCTTGAAAGACCCCGCATGACGCACGCGCACGAACACGCCCACGAGGGCCACGATCATGCTCACAGCCATGAAGGCCACAATCACGGCGGACTCGGGCACGTCCACGCGCCTGCGAATTTCGGCAAGTCCTTTGCCATCGGCGTTGCGCTGAACGCCACCTTCGTCATTCTCGAGGTGGTGTACGGGTTGGCGAGCCATTCGGTCGCGCTGCTGGCGGACGCAGGACACAACCTTTCCGACGCGCTCGGCCTCGGGGTTGCATGGGCGGCCGTCATCCTGGCGAAGCGCAGGCCGACGAGCCGTTTTACTTACGGCCTCGGCGGCACGTCCATTCTGGCCGCCCTGTTCAACGCCGTGTTCCTGCTGGTCGTCGTCGGTGGCCTGACGTGGGAAGCCATCCAGAGATTTTTCCAGCCCGAGCCGGTCGGCGGCAAGACCGTTATGATCGTCGCGGCTTGCGGCATCGTCCTCAACGGGTTCTGCGCGGGGCTGTTCTCGAAAGGGAGCAAGGGCGATTTGAACGTGCGGGGCGCGTTCTTGCACATGGCGTCGGACGCCCTTGTGTCCCTCGGGGTGGTGATCGCCGGGTTCATCATCCTGATGACCGGCTGGCATTGGGTCGACCCCATGATGAGCCTCGTCATCAACGCCGTGATCGTCTGGGGAACGTGGAGCCTGCTGACCGGCTCGCTCACCATGTCGCTGAATGCCGTGCCGTCCAACGTCGATATGGCGAAGGTCCGGGCCTTCCTCATGGGCCTGCCGGGCGTGGCGGCGCTGCACGACCTGCATGTCTGGTCGCTCAGCACGACCGAGATCGCCCTGACCTGCCATCTGGTGACGCCGGACGGGCTTCCCTCCGATGAGACGCTGTTTCATGCGGCCAAGGAATTGAACGAGCGTTTCGGCATCGGTCACATCACGCTGCAGCCGGAAAAAGCGCCTTCGGCGGCGCATCTGGCAGCGATGCACAACCACTGAAGGCACAAGCCTATGTCCGACGATTGTTGCGCCCCCGGCAATGATTGCTGCGGTCCACCTCCCCTGCGGTTTCCTGATCCGAAGGTTGTCAAGGTAGCACCGGCCACTAGCCGCGCTGAGCGCGCCTGCGGCTGTCATGGTGGCGTGCCGGTCTTCGACGGGGTGGACCCCCGCTACAAGCGCGTTCTCTGGACCGTTATCGCCATCAACGGCGCGATGTTCCTGACCGAGATGGCGGCGGGACAACTCGCGGGCTCGCAGGCCTTGAAGGCGGACGCGCTCGACTTTCTGGCCGACACCGTAACCTACGGGTTGAGCCTTGCCGTCATCGGCGCATCGATGCGGACGCGGGCGACCGCCGCCCTGTTCAAGGGCCTGTCGCTCAGCCTTAATGGCGTTGTGGGTGCTGGGTTCGACCATCTATCAAACGCTCGTCCTCGGCCTGCCGAGCGCCGAATTGATGGGCGGCATCGGGGTGCTGGCACTCGCTGCGAACTTGTCGAGCGTCCTGCTGCTGCGGCGTTACAAGGACGGCGACGCCAACGTGCGTTCGGTATGGCTCTGCTCGCGCAACGACGCCATCGGCAACGTGGTGGTGATGGCGGCGGCGCTGGGGGTGTGGGGCATGTCAACACCCTGGCCGGACCTCGCCGTTGCGGCGCTCATGGCCGGAATATTCTGCACGTCGTCGGTACAAATCCTGCTGCAGGCGTGGGTCGAATACCGGCAAGGTGGCCACGGCGTTCCGGCCGAATGAGATGGACATGAATGTTCCCGATCCCGGCCTGCGGCGCGTCGTTCGACTCGTTGCCCTGCTGAACCTGGGCTATTTCGGCATCGAATTTGCCGTTGCCCTCGCCATTGGTTCGGTGTCGCTGTTCGCCGATAGCATCGACTTCCTGGAAGACGCCTCGGTCAACCTGTTGATCCTCGTCGCCCTCGGGTGGAGCGCGAAGCATCGGGCACGGGTCGGAATGGGCCTTGCGGGTATCCTGCTGATCCCCGGTCTCGCGACAGTCTGGACGGCATGGGAGAAGTTCAACGTCCCGGTGCCGCCCGCGCCCCTGCCACTGGCGCTTGCGGGAGCCGGGGCGCTTGCCGTCAATCTGTGCTGCGCCTTCATGCTGGCGCGCTACCGGGCGCATGGCGGCAGCCTCACCCGTGCGGCTTTCCTGTCGTCGCGGAATGACGCTTTCGCCAACGTCGCCATCATCGCGGCGGGTCTGGTGACGGCCTTTCTGTGGCCTTCGGCATGGCCTGATCTGTTGGTCGGGCTCGGGATTGCGGCCATGAACGCCGACGCAGCGCGGGAAGTCTGGACGGCGGCACGCGAAGAACACGCCGCCGCCCTCGGCTGAAATAACATCCAAGCCGCGCAAGAACCTCCGGTTTACGCAGTCTTGCTAAACTCATGTGCACGAGTCGATAGTCTCGAATGCGAGTGGCGCTTGAGGGCGAAACAGTTTCTGGTTGACCGCAACCAACGTCCATTGCCGCTGACTGCAGCGCAGCCACGTCACGGACAAAGGCGAGAGATCGATACGCCAGAAGGCGTGAGGCGAAGCATCAAGAACTCGGATGATTGCCGACCTGATGACGCTGACATGAGTCACTGCGAGGGCTTTGCCGTTGCTTTCCGATCGCGCATCGAGCCAGGCTGCCGATCGCTGCATGACACGGAGGAGGGATTCTCCGCCGTGTGGTGCGGCTGCCGGCTCGCTCAACCATCGTGCGGCTTCCGCCGGATCGTCACACTGCACGGCATCGAGAGAGCGACCGGCCCAGGCGCCATAGTCGCATTCCCGCAATTCCGGCGCGATCTCGGCCGACAGCCCCAGGGCGTCCGCAGTCTGCCGCGCTGCCAAGGCCGGGCTTGTCCAGCAGCGGGCAGCTTCCCCGAAGTGACGCGGAACGGCTCGGGCTTTGGCAAAGCCCGGGCCGTCCACAGATTCGTCGTTCGGAAAAGACGCGGTCCGGGTCGCCACAGTCGGGGCGTGGCAGATCAGGGCCAGGCGCAGGGCCATGACGACCGATCAGGTTCGGATCACCGATCCCAGGCGGGTCGGCCTCGGAGCCCCGAGCAGCGGCTCAGCGGCACGTCCGAAGACGACGCCGATCGTCGCCCACATGAGAAGCTGGGCACCGAGCGAGGCCGTGCGGAATTGCCATAGAACGACAGCCGGGAACCCGTCGGGCACCTCGTTGATGACCGGCAGCATAAGGGCGGCTGCGATCATCACGACCACATAGGCGGCCCCTACCGCGAGAGTCGCATCCCACCGGCCAAGGCGGACCAGCAGCCGCCGATGCAGCAAGGCCGCCCCGACCATGGCGACGAGCGAGATGGCGATCATCGCGACATAGAGAGCCGTGCGAATGCCGATGGTCTCAGGCTCCCCGACCGAAGGTGGGTTGGCCGGATATTTGAGGTTCGGCACCAGGTAGACCGCGACGAAGCCCATGGCGGCCAGCAAGGCCGTTACGGCTCTTGGTCCGAGATCGCCCAAGCGGCCATTCACCAGAGCGAAGACCAGGGCGAAGAGGCCACCGAAGGCGGCGCTATACACCACCACACCCGTAAACAAGCCGATGCCAGCCTGTACGGGCCGGCTTACCAGCTCTTCCGCAGACGCGGCTGCCGGCATATCCATCCCCGACATCGCGGCTTTGGCCTTGGTGTCTTTCACCTCATCAATCCGGGTTTCAAAGGCGATGGCGCTATCGACGGCCGGCTCGCCCAAAAGCTTCAAAAAGCCGAAGCAGATTATTCCCGCGAGGATGCCGACGAGCATCCCGCGCAGCAGCAGGTTTCCGACCATGTGTCCGGCTTTCCGTCAGTGGCAGGGGAAGCCGAGCAGGTGCCGGCCGTCATGCACGAATTCGTGCACATACATGCCGCGGATCAGGGAAGTTGCCCCCTCTTCCGCCCCGACGAAATAGATCGCGAGTATCAGGAGCAGGCCGCCGAAGACCAACCAGGGGAGCGCCTGACGGACTGGAATAGCCACGGGCCGAGAAGTTGGAGCAAATGCAATTGACGTCATAGACAACCTCCTTGGGATTTCGCGTCCCATTCCAGAACGGCCTGCCTGCGGGAGGGGTCTGACTTTCGGCCCGAGAAGGGCTGAACACAGTGGCGCGACCGTGCCGGAATCCCACCGGTTTCCACATCCCGCAGGGATGCTGAGCCGTTCATCAGGATACCACTGCCCCGTGTCAAGGCAGCAATAGACAGACATCTTCAAAAGCTATCGACACTGTCCTGCATCCGACTTGACGCTCCCCTCCCCATCCTCTACCCCCATCGGCGGGCCACCTCCCCCCAACGGGAGGCATCCATCTGAGAGGATGGCAAGTATGACCAAAGCTGTCCCGGCCCGCAGGCCGGCGAACCCGTGTTTTTCCTCCGGGCCCTGCGCCAAGCGCCCCGGATGGAGCCTCGAAGCGCTCCGCGACGCCGCCCTGGGCCGCTCGCACCGCGCGGCGATCGGCAAGACCAAGCTCCAATCCGCCATCGCACTGACCCGCGAGATCCTGGAGATCCCGTCGGATTACCGCATCGGCATCGTACCGGGGTCGGACACGGGCGCGTTCGAGATGGCCATGT
>JAABUU010005793.1_pt1 | contig 13596 bp, 14 predicted proteins | sample 5559301 | NCBI WGS metagenome assembly JAABUU01 (sample SAMN10711884, study PRJNA513360) | rock metagenome | isolation source: Antarctica rocks | place: Antarctica: Victoria Land, Richard Nunatak white | reverse complement strand
ACTTTGACAGCATGCTTACGCAGGTTGCTGACTGCATCGCAGCTCAACTGCTCAAATCCTGCAAACCAAGTTTGACTGCATGAGCACACGTCACGATGACCGCCCTACTGCACCAAAACATGGGAACAGGGTCTGAACCATCTCACAGACCATGTGCACAAGATGCTGTCAAAAACCGTGGGTTTCAAGAGCTTACAATAGTGTTCAGCTAGATGTCAACCCCTGCAAGGGGAGAACTTGAGCAGGATGGTGCCTCAGTGCGAGTCTCAGCTCACACACAGACACACCGTTGTGCCAGTAGCAATCAAGCTCAAGAATTCAATTTACTTGTGTCAGGCAAGCAAAGATCTGCAGGTGCGGTATGTTCCCAGGTCTGCTGCCTTTTGCAAGTAGCTCTGCGCACAGCCTCACGGCAAACACATACTCAGCATCACAGTCAAGAGAAGGGCAGAACAGTACAGCTGTGGATAAGAAGCTATGACAAGGCCAAAGAAAGCTTCACCTTGTGGGGACTTGACCCTAGCTGTCAAGTACATCATCAACTCCTTCTCATAAAACGTTCTCACATTGTCTGCAGCAATATTGGCCATGTTGCCGATCTCAGCTTTGACCCCTGCTGTGACAGCTGCGCCGCCATGCTGTGCATGCTGAGGTTTGCTGACAGCCTGCTTTGCATGTTGGGCTGATGAGGCCATCTGATCAAGGTGTGCCAGGGCTGTAGGCAGCAGCAGGGCAGTTGCCTCTCTGGTATGGGCGCTGACAGCTACCTTGTCACCTGCAGATGCAAGCAGGTTCAAAAGCTTACTTGATGCATGCTTTGCATGCTGGGCCACAGCCTGGCAGGTGACATGGCAGTCTGGTGCACGTCACATGTCTCACAATCAGTAACAAGTACGTTCATCACTGCTGCCTGCTTCACGCCATAAGGCCAGATTGCAACGACTCCATTTCAAAACTCAAGTTGTCTACAGACAGCATAGACACACTGACCTGGGCCCCTGCAGGGTGGGGGTCACCTTGCCATTGTTTGAATTGGTCCAGATAACGCAGCATGCAGGTGCCAAGACAGGCTTGTTGAGCTAAACTACAGAAGGCTGTTTTGCTTACCTGAAGTCAAGATGTCAAAATGAGTCACAAACTCAGATCTCAAACTTGGATCATGCCTTATGAGCTGAGCAGCAACAGCTCCCCTGGTTGCAGTTGGTTGCTGCAGTGTCGCTCTCAGGTACTGCTGCAGCTGCTGCTGGCAGCTGCCAATGCACCTGCAAGCATTTGTGTGGAAACTGCATTCCAATCTGTTTGCTAATACTTAGACTTCACTGCTGGTATGGTGACAGCCAAAACAAAGTATCATACTGGGAGGTACTACAGATGTTGAGTAGTGAATGAATGAATGAGGGAACGAATGAACGAACGGATGGACAGACAGACAAAAAGACAGACGGATGAACGAAATAATTGTTTTTTTCTGCGGGTGGCTGCTTTTGCACCACCTAGAGCTCATATCCAACCTAAATGGTGAGATGTTGTGGTCCACATACATGTAGATGATCAAAGTTGGCATCAGTCATGTGGGGCTACAGAGCTTGGACGCACGTGCGTGGGGTCAAGGAGTCACCCCCTCAACCATACTGACTCATGCAGATCTTGTGTGTCATGCTGATGCAAACACGCTGTAAAGCAGCATGGTTACAGTCACAATGAAATGGCTCTGACAGCAGCTTACTGTAAAGATATTAAAGGTAACAAAAAGAATTGGTAGCTCTTACCTGACAAATATTGCAGCTACAGGTTTGGTGCCATTTACTGCTGACAACTTCAGCAGTAGCAAGTCAGCACGCTGCACAAAAGCCTGGTCACCATGCTGCGTCAGGGCCGTTGCAAGCAAGCCCTCAACAATCTGGGCCCAGGCATCTTTGACCCCCTCTTGAACCCCTGTTGCACCCCCCTGTGACCCATCGCCGCCCCAAGGATCCAAATCTGTGTATGGATGATCCAGCCTGGATAAGCCACTACTCTTGTTGGGTCTGGTGACAATATGGATCAGAGCATCAGCCAAATCAAGGCCTGACTGCAAAAGCCAATGGGACTCTGCAGGGGTTAGCTGCTTGGCCCTGCTGGGTTTGCTGGAGGTTAGAAGCTTAGCAACCTCTGGTGAGGTGGCCAGGCTAAGCGCCTCCTGAGTGAGACTCAGCAGCTCATGCAAGGGGAAGAAGATTGCCAGACGAGCGGCTGCTGCAGCAGCTGCCGGGGCAGCAGCTGACTCTACAGCTGCAGCTGAAGTGGTGCAGGTTGCTGCTGCAGCTGCTGTCACCTGGCGAAGTTGTGCATGTAGCTCATCAGTCAACCTGCAACGATTTCAAGGCCCATGTCAGACAGCGATATTGGCGTTCTTGAAGGGCTTTTGGCTAATAATGCCCTGCAGCGGGCATAGTGGCAACTGATTGCTGCATCAGCATGATCCAGATGGCTCAGAAAAGCTGTCATCAAGAAGATTATGATACAAGATCTGGTTTCACCAGGAAGATTATGACATGAGATCTGGGATATACCTGGCAATGTAGGGTTGGCAAAACGCTTTCAGAGCTTTGGCAGATGCTCCTGACTCAGCCTTGCAGATCAGACTCAGCACAGCATGCAACAGCTCAGTCAGTCCCGAGTCCCATGCATCTGTCATCTCAGATCCTTGCAGATGACCAGTCAGATAGTTAGACAGCAGCCATGGCTGCTGCAGCAGCTTCCCAACATGCTTTTCGCTGTCAATCCCATGAGCCTTAGGGGACCCTGATAACCCCCTGCTGGACGCTTGGGGTTGATGCAACCCCAAGTCAGAATCTTGAGATGGTCTCAGTCCCAAGGACTGCTGCAGCAGTGTGAAAAGGAGAAGAACGGTGGCTGGTGCGGCAGCTATTTGTAGCTGTTGTTGGATAGCAAGACTTGCGAGGTTGGAAGCAGATGACGGCATCTGCTGCAGACTTGACAGAAGCTCAGTTTGGATCTGAGTGCCGCCTACAGGAATGGAAAGTCCAGCTGTTGGCAAGACAGCCCCACAACCTGTAAGTTCATGGCTGTCACAGAAAATAACAAAACAACACAACCATGTTGACAGCCTGGAAATGAGACACACGTGTGATGCATTGGTCTCATTTCACAACAAGCAAACAATGCAATCAGTCAATGTACATTCCCGATCTGCAAGACTCGTCAGAGATGTCCATATGGTGATTGTTTGATTGATTGACAAAGAGCAGCTCAGCATTACTCATGTTGCAATGCATCATTGCAGAAGCCGCTGTGACAGTAGTATGCCTATATGTCATGCACGCCAGTTTGTCATGCTGTCGCAGCAGAGTTTCCTCACAATGGAATTGCACAATCCCTGTCTGAGGCTGTGTCCGTGCAATGCAAACACACTTTGCTGACCTGCTTCACCATGGCCAAAACTCTGAAGAAGAAGCAGAAAGGGAAGTCTTGCCAGCTCAGAAGCAGCATCCCTGCTGTTGCAATCCGCTGTCCCACATGTGATCTCTGACAAATCCCCAAGGGAAGCAGCGCATCCCCAAGGGAGGCCATGGGCCCGGCAGATGGCTGTGACCAACCCTTGTGCTTCCTGGCAAAATTTCTGATTGGATGACGATTTTGCCAGCTTCAGGACAAACCGTGTTTTCTGTTGTATGACAGAGACTGGACACTGGTACAGAGCTGTCAGCAGCTGCTGCTGCAGCTGCTGATCAGCTTGGCCCCTGCGCAGCAGCATGCACAGCATGAAGTGTCTTGCTGGCACACTGCACAAGGACAGTACTGAAAGCTGAGTCAGCTGGGGGTTGAATCAGGGTTGAGGGGTTTATGAACAGGGGTTTGAGGGTCTAGGTATCCCTAGCCCCTCAGGACAGTCTGATGAAATGCATATGATCAGCAAAGTCACTGATGTCTCTCTGGAGATCATCAAAGCTTGCAATGACTCTATGTGTTAAGAACAGGAGGTTGAAATGTTTAGCCAACCAGTTTGGTTGTAAAGATGTGCCAGGTTTGTCAGCATCCTGGTCAACAACATCAGTGGACAGCATCAGTATCCTGGTCAACAACATCAGTAGACAGTTTTATCATGTCTGAAACAAGCGGTCTGGAACACACTTGTAGACATTCATGCAATCCTTCTGGGCACAACAGAAACGCATTGAAGTGGCCCGAGGTGTTGATTCTTTGCCAACATGCTCAACAACTACCTGGGTTGTGATGACGCCTGATGCTCACACTGGCTCAGCAGAATATCCAGGCGCTTTGCAACCCCTGATTCCTGTTTCTTCACCTGCAACCAAAGCGGTTAGGAACTGAGCTCACCTGCAGATTGTTGAGCATTTACAGCTTCATCAGCCATGCAGCATTAGTAACGCCATAAGGATCAAACATCCAGATTCCTGCATGAGCCTTTCCATATGTCACGATGCATGAAACAGCCAGCTTGACCAAAAGACTCAGCTGTCAAGATGCACCACATCAAACAGATGCTTGTTTAAACAAGGCTGCGGCCACAGCAGCTGCATTACACATGCTGCTGCACAGTGATGACTAATGGATGTCACAGCAGGCAGCAAAATGGCTGCTGATGTACGTCCCTTACCTGGAGTGTCCCAGCAACAAGATGCAGCACAGACTCTTCTGCCTCTGGGCCGCTCTTCTGCTTCTTCCTGCTTTGGACCTTGCCTGAGGCCACCTCCTCCCCCTTGCGCTTCTTCTCACCGCCTTGGCTTGAAGCCTCTGGAGTGTCCCTGACGCTATGGTCAGCTTGAACAGGCTTGCTGGGGTTGGGGTGCGAGGTTCTGCCATAATTTTGCCACTGGCTGAGCAGGTCTTGGGCAAAGCCTAAGAGGGAAGCCAAAGGCTGGGCCTCAACTGGCAAGCTGAGCATCACAGCACGCTCAGCATGTTTCGAAGCTAAGTCTGCAGCCTTGGCAGCGTCTGGCTCAACTTCTCCAGCAGTTTCTTGGGCAGTTGAGGTGACACCTGCTGATTTGGAATCAGCTGCTTGCCGGAAAAGACCAACCACAAGACAGCACAGTGGCTGAGGATCAATTTGAATCCTTAGAAGCTGTGCTGTGACTGCTGCTGTGTATGCTGAGACCCATGTGCGGGACTCTAAAGGCAGCTTGCTTGAACAGGCAACTTTCAGAGCTTGCTGGACAGCAGAAATAGCCAGTAGGCTGAAGGGTGGATCTGAGGGGGGCCTGCCTGCAGCCGCACATACAAGTTTGTCCATTGTACAAGCAGCAACACCACTGTCTGAAGAGGATCACTAGGGACTGATGCAAAGCAATTGCTGCGCTGGCAGAAATTGGCTGTTGAAAAAAAAAGCTATTCTGTGAACTACCTGATTCAGCAGCAGGAGTTTGGGATGGCAGCAGGGACTGCATCAGTCCCCAGTAGAACTGAGGCCGCCGCCCCAAGCTTGCTAGGGCTTCAGCCAAAAAACCAAGGACCCCGTCCACACACCTGCACAGACAGAAACAGAGTTGACGCACAGCTGTGGTTTCAGCATCACGTCATGCATGACCGCTTCTGCATGACTGTTGAGCGCCACCCAATGTAATGCATTGGAACCACATTTGTGTACTACATGTCATTCACGGTTGTGCCGTGGACTGCACATACTTCATAGTTGCAGCCTTACATCATCCATGTGGCATCTGCAACCTCAGCATGTGGGCTCTTTGGCAATAGCCCCACCCACAGGGCTACTTCATCTTCAAAAGCCCCACCCAACAGGTCTATCATGCGCCTAGTCAGCAGCTGGCCTGCCAGCTGGCGAACACCATGTGATGCTGATCCAGTCAGCAGCTTTAGGACAGGCAAAAAGCTGGCCGCTGAGTACTGGGTGTTGGAAGCTGCCAGAGGGTTGACTAATGGTGACAAGAGGGAGCTGGAGGGACACATGACCAATCGAAGCTCCAGCAAAGCATGCTGCTGCAACACTGGCAAGTCAAGGACATCCTGCAAGTTGGTCAAAAGACGTCAAACAACAAAGTCAACAGACTTGTGGTCATGTTCTCACAATTGTGGTTTCGATATAACATGGCAGGTGAGGCTTGCCTTAGGGCAGGATACATGTGTTTGTGCGTTCTGGCCCTGGGCTCGCTCTGGTAAGCATGTAAGTGCACTGAAGCAAATACACAGACATATGCTCGACATGCTTGCGCAGGTCTTATGTTTAGAAAATACAAAGTCATCTTCCCAGTGCACATACACCGTCAAGCTGTTGACAGCAGAGCCTGCTTTTGAGCTCATGCCTCTGCTGTTGGCTGAGTCAGCTCAGTCATTGAGTGAGCTCACTGCTTGAAGCAGGAGCTAAGCCAAATCGACAGGTGGAAGCCAAGCATGACTGCAAGCCACACAAACTCTGACCTGTGGCATAAGACCAGCAACATCAACACGGCTGTCGCTCATGGCTTCTGGCAAGCAGCTCTGGTACGCCTTCAAAACCATGAACAACACCGTGGTCGTCAGCTCTTGCGCTGTCATGCCATCTACATTGCCAAGCTCTTGATTGTGTAAATCCTCTGCTGCTGCTGAGTGGTTTTCAGGCACGGCAGGACTCTGGAACTGTGAGTCAAGCTCAAGCTGAGCTGAGTCAGGGGATGTCTCAGCTGCTGAGTCAGCCCCTGCGCCAGATAGGGCTGATGAAGTGCTGTCCCTCTGCAGAGTAGATAAAGTTGCCAGGAGGGACTGAGGGTCAGGGAATCTAGCTCTGAAGCCCTGCTGCAACTGCAATGTGAAATCTGTCCACTGCACTCGTAGACTTGGCTGTTGCTGTTGGGAAGTGTCTACCAGAAAGGGAGCATCTAGTAGCTGTTGCTGCAATAGTGATACAAAAGCGGCATTTCCAGAACTCTGCAGAGCATCAAGCTGAGTATCATCGTCTGAGTTGAGCTGAGCTGAGTCAGAGAGCTGAGTACTGAGAGGCTGAGGGAACATGACTGAGTGCTGAGCACCGAGAGCATGATCTGCTGGATCACCTGAGTAGAATCCAGTGAGTTTGTGAGTTGCTGCCTGCAGCTTCTGGAAAGCTCCAGTCAGCGTTTGAAGGACCTTGAGCAGGGTGCAAAGCGTGGTATGCCGCACTAGGGCATCTGGGTGCTGAATGCCCTTGGACAGAACAGCCCTGGGTAGGCATGGGGGAGATGCTCGGCGTACGAAGGCTTGTGCTAGAGGACTGCTCATCTGTGGCGGCTGCTGATTCCTGTTGAAGACAAGCGAAGACATTTAACGGAAGCTGCATGTTGGCAGATCACATGGCTGGTGAAAGGGAAAAGCCTAAGCTGCAGCATTGGCCAGGAGCGCACATCAAACAGCTACCACTGGCATGAGCACCTTGATTCGTGATTGTTTGTGCTCTGTCCGGATGTCAGTGCATCGACAGGACTGATGTGTAGCTTTTGCAGCATGTGCTGCCAGCAGCAGTCAGTAAGGGATCAAGGGTTTTGATTTAGGGTTGTGCTGAACCCTAAACCAAGCGACAAGCATGACCAAAATGACACCCAAAGGAATGACACTTGAAGACAGTCCTATTGAGCACTGAACAGCAAGACACCTATTTGCTAGTTGTCCGAAAGGCAGACCAATAAACAAAGGGCAGCAGTTCACCCATTGATCACTCATTCAAAAGGCAGATTCTTGAACCAAATGGGCAGCAACTTACCCATTGATCAGTGCCTGAAAGGGATCTGATGCCTTTGCTGCAGCCTGCACTAGTTGGCCAACAAGCGTCATGCCGACAAGCCATCTAGAAGACGAAGCCTTCGGCTCCAGATTCAGCATGCAGCTGCTTAGATAATCAATCGCCATGGCAGGCGAGGCAGCAGCCACTGCTAAGAGCAGCTCAGCGTGTCTCTCAACCTCTGTCACCTTCAGCTTGTGCAACAACCGTGATAACCTCGCTTGACCTGCAGCAGGAATCGAAAGTGTGCTGGCAAAAGACTGGTTTGATAAGATTCCCACTCACCATTACAAAATAAACTAGTTGCAAACTTGCCAACTTTTTGAGTATTGTCACTTTGCCACAGGCCATTTGTGACTGCATGAGGCTGTGCATCAGATGCAACAGCATAGATTGACCTGCAGCAATCTACAACCGTACACTTATAACATCGCCTCTGTCAAAGGTGGCATGCAAAGTCAGCAACACTACAGCAGTGCCTATGACGCTCTGATCTGATCTATAACAAGGCTTAATGTCAATCAGTGCTACTGGGCAAGGACGACACTGTGGCTACAGAGAGCAGTTTGGCTGAAAGGTCAAGAGGACCACAATCCCTGCTTGCAACAGTCACTGTGATGGCTTGAAGATTATTGAAAAAGACAACTTGATTGTTTTCAGTAATTCAATTGATTATGTGGAATCTGCAGCTGATGATTGAAAGGCAACAGCTGACCTGCACTTGGTGATGGTTTCTGATAGTCTTCTTCACCCTCTGGCTCCGCCTCAAAATTCCCCCTGCCTTCAGGGGTGGGTAACATCCCATGAGAGTGGTGGGTGCCGAGGGCCATAAGCATGTTATGTGCTGCATTCGATGCATCCACGGCTTTGCGACCACCGCCTTCCCTTTCACTTACATGAGCCAGCTGCAGCACCGTGCTAAATTAAATAAACAATAATAACAACAATAATGATCATTATAATGTTTACACTTTCTGGCTCATGATGAGCTAGGCACGTGCAGGGTAAGTCTTGTCTATCCAGAGCAGTCTGTTCTGAGCAGTTCTCAGTGTGAAAATGCTAGCCCATTTGCTTGCCCAATTGCATTGTTGGGGGAAACTTAGTCAGTTGTTCAAGCTGCAAGCAAGCAATGCTAGAGGCGAATACACATGCATACCAATGTATTGCTGTGAATGCAAGCATGACAGCCTAAAATAGGGCGTTCTTCATGGTGACCATATTCCATCAAATCATGCCATTTAAGGTCACCTGAAGAAGAGCAGTATCACTGAAGGCCTCAGCCTGTAGGGATGCTGGCAAGCCCTTGGATGTATGCAGGACCTTGCGCCCAATTAGCTCTAAGGTTTCAATGACCACTGCATGAGGATGAACGGAGACATGATGCAGCAGAGCCGCCATCAATGGCCTGCAGAGCAAACACATTGTCAATTTTTTCTTGTTTCCATTCATCAAGCAGACACGGTGCACATGTACACACAAAGCTGCAGCATGGGTGCTTGATTCATCAGGCAGCAATGACAAGTAACATCTGAACCACAAAACAACATACAGAGCTGCAAACCATGCAGCCGCTGTGCATGTCTGAATACCAGGGTGTCTGTAACCAGAGATAAGGCACCAAAGGGTTGATTGGCAGGATTGGAGTTAGAACAAGGGGTGTGACAGACTGTGGGTTGCAGGCAGGTGAATTGACAGTCTGTTTGCAATGAGAAAGCCGGGATGTGTGTGTGTGTGTGACAGTTCATGCAGGCAGCCGCCTCGCCTAGAGGAGACCATTTTTGTGAGCGTGTGTGCGTCTGCGTGACGCAGTATAGCCTGTGCTAGGGTGACCAGCAGGGCACATGAAGGGCGCTTCAGGGGGTCCTTGTCACCCCATGACCTCAGTAATGAGCTCTTGCCAGCTGTGTCATCACTCTTCTTCCTGTAATGTTGCCGCATGAGTGTATACTTGTCTGACATCACAGTGTCTATCGGATGTGCTTGTGAACATACTCAAGAAGCCCTTGCAACTCCACAAGCATGCGTCCAGCAATGACAACAGTCAGATGGCAATTACATCCTGTTCAACCCTCCATGCTGTTCCTGTCGTACCAAATGCTTGTTAGCAGGCTTCCAACTTGCATGTGACAGCATGCTGCATCCCAGGGATTCGAGATAGTCCAATGACACAGCAGAGGGCATTCATTGTTGGATGTGTTAAGTGAGCAGTGAATTACAGCTAGAAGGCACCATTGGGTCTCACTTTGGTGGATGAGCCAGGTTGACCAGAGCAGGCAAGCTCATGTCGAGCGTCTTGACGACTTGTGTTGTCAGAGGAGTGCCTCGGCTGGTGATGGCAGCCAACAGGTACAGCGTGGCGTTAGCCCTGTACCGTATGGTGGAGCCAAGCTGCTGATGTAGAAATTTGGCATGTCTGGCCAATATGCTGTCAGCATATTGATCAAGCACAGTCTGGGTCTGAGATGCTGGCTGGGAAGGTGCGTCAAGCTGCTCTGGACTCTGGACCTGACCATGCTCAACAAGCTGTGCAGATACAAGCAGCAAAGCTGTGCTGATGTCCTCATGGCGAATCTGCATGAGCAGCTTGGCCTTACGAGCTGTTGAATGCCCAGGCAATCGGGTTAACACAATGAATATGAATTGTCGTTTACCAACGCCTGCGTCTCCCATATCATTGAAAGCTCCTCCAGCCTTGGAGCCAGACGCAGAACTGAATTGCGTATCTCTTCCGCGTCAGACCTTCGCAGCACCTCTCTAAGGTTGCGCAAGCCTGCAGAAATTAGGTGGGCATCGCGTGCGCCCCGTAACAGTGCAATTCAAAACCAGTTTCCGCGCGTGGTTTTACGTGCTTGCCTGTCAAAACTGTCTCAGCATCGCTGACGGCCCTTAATTGCTCGCATATATCGGGGAGAGCTGTGGGTTTGCTTGCAGCTGCCGGCTGCTCCAGCTGCTGCGCTTGCTGCGATGCCGGAGCGGTTGTCGCGAACAACCCCGCCAACTTTCCTGGCATGCTCGGCGCGGTTTCACACCTATTTCAGCTCGCTGTCACCCTTTATCAGCTCTCAGCTGACTGCTTGCAACACCAAATTTCTCAAGCTGGCGTTTCGCCACTTTCCGCTCGCTCGTCTCCTTGTCTGTTCGTCTGTTCAGTTCACGTGAGCCTGCACCGTCATAGAAAGGTTGGCGGTGCTCCATGAGGCACCCTGTGGAAGCGCAAGAAGCCTTTAGTCAATGCACGGTCGGCTGCGGCGTGCTCGATGCATCCTGGCACTTCCGAGTTTTACATCCAGCTGGCTGAGTTGACCTTGCGCCACCGTCGGTAAGCAACGTCGCCTTGCTCTGACGTTTTGGTTCCGAAGCTGCGCTCGCGTTCGGGAAGGGTAAACTTCGCGCAACCCGCTGTTTTCGTGACCTGCGAGCGTCACAGCTGTCGATCCGCGTCCGTCGAAACTCCGAACCTCTACCAATCTGCGCTGTGCTTGATACTTTGCCGGCCGAACGTGTTTGCGTAGACTAGCAGCCCAAAGCAGTTGTTCGTGATACCCGCAGCGCGAGACGCTGTCCAGCTTGCTGTGGTTAACAACGTGCAGTGGTTGCTGTTGTTGAAACCGTTTGGTGGAGCTCTACTTTCTGCGGCCAATCAGCAGACTTATCTGCATCCGTTTCATAGGCAAAGTCCAAGCCACCACACTCAGGCCACAGTGCCGTCGAGGCTCACCTGCAGATCGTCAGGTTAAGACCCCGCGGCTCGCTACAGACTAGTCAGTTTCGCCAGCACAGCATGGGCTCCACCAGGGGCTCCAGTGTATTGTCAGCAGTCTTGCTGGCAGTGCTGCTAGCTGTCGTCCAAGGTACGAAGCTGTAGCAGGCAGCTGAGAACAGTCCATGTCAGCATTTGTATTGGGAATTTGGACGCCGGCTCCCTGTATACTTGAAGCTTTTCATGGATGCTTCAGTGTGTCATGCTGTGCAGGACAAACTGCAACTCTTACCTTGGACATGCAAATCTTTGGCTCAGCTGTGTTGCCCTTCACCAGCGACAAGCAAAGCATCATCACACAGGGTGTTGCCACCTTCCTCAACTCTGGCGTGACAGCCTCACAGATCGTCTTGACAGTTGAAAACACTATTGCTGGGGTGAGAAACACACCTATTTGTTTTGTAGATCCCCATGGGTCTTTTCCACCCTTGCATTGAAAGCTTGCGGGAGAGTCACACTGATGGCATCCATGAGCATTTCTGCATGGCACACAGCCCAGACTTCATTTCAGCACATATAGACTGCATGCAGACAGTCTGCAACAGTGGAGCAAATCGTCGCACAAAACATCAAACCCAGATTAGTCCTGCTGCTGATGACACCACCACTCTACTGTGCAGACATGGCCAACAGGCAGGCTGCAAAAATACTCTATCTTCGTTGCATGTTGCAAGCATGATCATATCTGTAGAGTCGCAGATTGCTAGCAGGCGTCATGAAGCACCTTGCAATGTCAGATCCCTGCGGCAGATCCCTGTGGCAGATCCCTGTATGTTACTGACACGCACTGATGCAACCATGTACTTTCTTGCAGACATCAACAGCAGGTAGGCGGCATCTGATGGCAGTGGGCAATGGAGAGCCAGGTGTGGAAGTGAGCATGGCTATTCCCACCACCACTGCTCTGGCATCCTCTCAGTCAACAGCCATCAGCAACGCAGTCACCACGGGCGCCCTCTCATCACAATGGGGCAAGCTAGGTTAGTCACCTGTCAACTGGTGTCATGCAGATGAAGCACTCTGGTGTGCTCACTTTCATGTGCATGCGACTAAATGCTATGCCGTCAGTAATGCAGTCAACAGGCATTGATTTTCTCAGATTCAGCCACATCTACTTGCACTGGGATAACAAGGGTTGTATATGCAAATCTTGTCATCAGTTGCTCCATCAGCAAGCTGTCTTCATAGTTGGACCAGCAGAGCAATGACAGCCAGCACATCTTGCTCAGATGGACATCATATCATGCATGATGTCTGCTGCTTACTACCGGAGGTCAGTCATTGCCCAGATTCTAGGAACAAGAGAAGGTTGCAGAGTCTTCTTGTATTTACTGACCGTCATCTGCAAGCCTGGACCATCATTCTAAGTGTGCGACAAGTGAAGCTAGAGCGCATGTGCAACATTCAAACAAATCTGCTCTATGCATGTGCAACATACAGAACAAGCCCACTCTAAGCATGTGTAACAATAAAAAAAGACCTGATCTACACATGTGTAATTCAGTCATCTGACAGGTGTCAGCACAGACGCACTTTAGCATACAGTTGCGAGCGTCAATGTTGTGCTGCAGCAGCCTAGGCAGTGCCACAACTGTGCTAATGTGCAGCAGCAATGTCAGACAGGCAGGCATCTCACTTCTGCAGCGTGTGCATCATTCCATGCAGCATTGCAGACACTGCTGTGTAAAGGCTGGGCCTTTCCTGTATGGCTACTGGTTCCACAATGTGGTATCTGAATGTGCTGAAGCTGCTTGCTCTGCTTTGGCAGGTCTGCAGACTTCAGGCTACTCAGTGCTCAACTCAGCCACCAGCACAGGCAGCCCCAGTCCAAGCCCCACAGCCAGCCCCACAGCCAGCCCCACAGCTAGCCCCACTGCCAGCCCTACCCCTTCACCCACAGCCAGCCCGACCCCTTCGCCAACAGCCAGCCCTACCCCAAGCCCTACAGCCAGCCCAACGGTACGAGCCACTGCCAGCCCTACCCCAACCCCAACTCCTACAGCTAGTCCCACTCCAACCCCCACACCAAACCCCACCCCCACAGCTACTCCAACCCCAACACCAACTCCAACCCCAACCATTGCAGCAACCATAGCACCCACACCTACGCCAACCCCAACTTTGA
>JAABUU010005792.1_pt1 | contig 13597 bp, 17 predicted proteins | sample 5559301 | NCBI WGS metagenome assembly JAABUU01 (sample SAMN10711884, study PRJNA513360) | rock metagenome | isolation source: Antarctica rocks | place: Antarctica: Victoria Land, Richard Nunatak white | reverse complement strand
GTCATAGGCCCAGGTTTGACAACAGACTCAATCTCCTTTCAGAGTTGGCTATGTGACCAATCTCTCAGCACTTATCATCCAAAGCGTGAAGGCAGACTTGGAAAATTGTAATTGCAGGTGGCCATGAGGAAAGCATCTGACAAGGTGGCAGGACAGGTGACATGGGCAGACCTGAGCGCCTTTCAGGACCAGCTGCGCGCCAGCCTCGAAGGCATCCATGACTTGAAGGACAGGCTGGAGAAGACCAACAAGCAGCTTGCAGCGTGTGTGCCTGACCACACAGTGTGATGTAGTCATGACATACATGTTCCCATGTCATGACAGTGTTTTGCGTTGGCATGTGCACCTTCCAAGAACAACAAGCAGGATACAAGGTTATTGCAGATGGGATTGCAGATGGGATTCACTAGAGTCTTGCCCTTGTGTGTGATGCACCTGATAGCACCAGCATTGTCAGTCTTGGCAAGCAGTCTGCAGTGCAGAGTGACATGCCCGACAAGCTTGGCTGATTGATCAGCTTTGTCCAAGACCAATGCAGTTCATGGGAAGCATGACATCTTTCCTGTCATTGCTGCAGGATCCAGAGCAGCTGCCTGGGTGCAGCTTCCACAGCAGTTGCTGAAGCCAAGGTGGTGACAGGCGGCCTGCAGGAGCAGCTGGGCAGCCTGCAGCAGGACGTGCGATCCCTTCAATACAAGGTTTGCCCTCGACACTGCAGCCTTAGTCTGTTTCCCCTCGACACAAGCTACTTGACAGCCTCAGTCTGTTTTCTCTTCAGTATAAGGTACTTGGCAGCCTCAGTCTGTTTGCCTTCAAGGCAAGATACTTGGCAGCCTTAGTCTGTTTCCCTTCGACAAAAGGTACTCTGCAGCCTCATCCTGTTTCATCCTGTTTCCCTTCTGGTGCACGCTTTCTTGAAAAACCCACCTGAGCCTTGCTCTATCTTGTGCTGACCTCAGGACAAGGCTGTTGATAGGCTTGCACTGGGTGTCTACAGCCTGTGGCAGTTCAGAGATTCTGCAGGCTTTGGTACAAAGTACTGCCTATGCTGTGTATCTTCCATGGCCCAACATCAAGAAGTTACCTGCAGAGGATTTTCCTGGGGATATCTTATGGTTGGGCTGTTTGTGCCTGCAACCCCAAGACAGTCTCTGTCTGCCTGCACTTTGCTGTCTTGTCATCTGAAATGGCAGCACGAGTGGCGGCCAAGTTTGGCGCAAAGGCTGTCTGTGTTCAAGAAAACTTGTCCTTGCAGGTTGAAAGCGCTGTGGCAACAGTGGAAGGCAGCAGTGATGACCTGCACAAGTGTGCAACTGCTATCAATGATCTTGCTTACAAGGTATGTGGGTGTTTGTGTGCCTTCGCCCAGCAGTGCTTTCTCTGCAAAAGCTGCTGCAGTCAGTTTGCATGTGCAGCTGTGCACGACAAGGCTTTGCATCTCTTCAGCTTGATGGGTTTTGGGTGCCATTTCTTTCTGCTATGTCATTTTTTCTGCTATGTCATTTGGTGTTGATCTCACAAGTGCAGCTTCAGGACGTCACATTAGCAGCTTTCACTATGCTCAGTGTACCCTTGCTCCTCAGCCCTTTAGGCTGAGACTACATCCCAAAGTGGTAGAGTGACAATCTGAATGAACACTTTTGCCAACAGCACTTGGTCTTGGCTGCTGTCAATGCAGCATACAAGTTGACATGGCACATGCGTATGTCTGATATGGTAACATACAGCAAGGAGGACTTCTCTGCAGTTGAGGCACAAGCTGGACACACAGCTTCAAACAGATAGCAGGCCACAGTTTCTCAGGAAAGCCAGTCGTCATGGGTTATGTCATCTGTAGTCGCTACCACCTTGACTGTATTGACTCACTCCGGTCACATGACTTGCAGGTGAGGCACAAGCTGGGCCCAGAGGATATCAACCGTATTACACACAAGGCAGCAGCTGGTGCAGAAGCTGCCCTTCACCACAGCCTGCAAAAAGAAGATGCCAGGGACAAAAGCGCAGCTGGTGCCTCCAGATTCAGGTTGGAAGCTCTGTTGTCTTTGACCCAGGGTCAGACACACTGTTTATGCAGAACTGATCAACACATGGGCACCAAGTGATCAATAAGAGAGCAATTGCTGTGTAGACTTGGTAAGAGTGAGAGGTTTGTTGCAAGCTTCATTCAACAGATCAAAGGGTGATAAGTAGATGCTGGTGCAATGTCAGCAAGACTCCTCTCATTCCGTCGTGTTCTGCCAACTGGCCAGCTGCCTCTCAAGCAGCTTCTGTTGTTTATGCCAGGGTTAGTGCTGCTATGAACCTATGACCACTGAGAACAGCCAAAGTTCCTGTTGCATGGTTGAATACGAGCATGACTATCTGTACGTGAGGACCCTGCAGGTGCTTGAGCTGTGATACAGACTTACAGCTGCAGCGCAACATGCAGCAGGGGCGTCCACCCAGCAAGCCATCCCTTCTGCCCAAGCTCATTGGCCCAGGCGTCACCTTCACCTCCCTGCATTCTTCCTCAGACCCAGGTACCGGGTGGCATCTTGCATGTTCTCTTGCGTTGTGGTCCTGACTAAGTCAATGGTGATGCTGCACTTGTTCATTTGTTCATTCATTCTTCCTTTGTTCACTCTACACTGAGTCACTCACTCACTCATTCATTCGTTCGTTCGTTCATTCATGCTTTCGTTTGTTCATTCATCCACTCGTTCATGCGTTGTGTGTCTTCCCGTACAGGTCAGGTACATGCAGTCCTTTAGTAACTTCCTGTGTGAGATTCTGTTTTGGCAATTAGCATACCGACAATCATATGTGTAGATGCTGCACTAGTGCGTTATGTCTCAGTCTGCTGTTGGTGTTCCTGCTCAATGCATCCTTGGATCACACCTGGCTTTACAGTATCTTAGATGCATTGCTTCAAATGACAGTGACGGCCTGCTGGTTGCAAACATCAACCATGCATCTTAGACTTGGTTTGTTTGGGTCACAAACTGGTCATAGTGAAGTCTGAATCTTCATGAACTGCAAATCAAAGCATGTGCAGAGCCCTGTGTGTGGGTTACATTTGTGCATTGACCTTGTCAGGCGGATGAGTGCTATCAGGGAACCTAATGAAAACACTGAGCCAAGATTACATCAGATTGATTGTGCAATCACTGGTTTTCTTCTCCTGTGTCACTGACCTCTGCTCTGTTTCAGGTGGGCAGCGTATGTTGCCAGAGAGCCTGCGTCACAGCCCCCGTCACTCCTCTTCACCAGATTCTGCTGCCTACACTAGCATTTCTCTGCCAGAGCTGCCTGCAGATTACTCATCAGGCCGTATGCCTGCACCCAGCCCTTTGGCCCCTCTGGCAGCCAACACACTGACCCCAGTCTTGGTGACCCCTGGTGCTGCTGCTATGCCACCATCACTAGCTGCTAGGTACAGCCTAACAAAATCATTATGTACCTAGTTAGCTACAATGTACATCTGCCTGTTGTTGATTTCAGGATGTGCTCACCAGGCCTGCTGTAACCTGGCAGATGCTGTGTTATGTCTTTTGGAATCTGTTGTAAAGCTACAAGAAACCCAAAAGAAATCCAGAAAACCAAAAAATGGACTGCCAGCTGATGGCGACTGGCAAAGACTTGCAACTGTTTGCCGCATGCCTGTCAGCATAAGAACACACAAGCAGCACGTCTGCCTCTTTGTCAGCAGAATGTTCTATGTGACACTCAAAGGTGTTGCTGTGCAAGCATCCTTTGTTGCAGGATTAGGCAGCATTGATTGTACGTGCACAAGAGGCTTGCCATGTGCACACCAGGTTGCTTGATCCCTGTGCTGGCTGAATAGTCCAACATCACTACAATGTCGTTGCCTATCACTGCCTGCTGGGCCAACACAAGAAAGCTGCATACATGCGTAGTCAACAGTTTTGACATCATGTTGTTGAGTTCAATGTGTGCTGTTGGTGCAGATGGAGCCCCACACCAGCTCTTTTTAGTCTGTCAGCAGATCCAGCAGTTATGCATGAAGGTGGCATGTTAGACTCTGGCTTGCCAAGGCAGATGGAAGGGGTTGTAAGTGGTGACAGAAGAAGCCCTATGGTGCAGCACATGGGGCTAGACAAACGGGCATGGCAAAAGCCACCTTCAAAGGACAGGCCTCAGACGCCCATCTTTACAGTCTGATGTGCAGCCACCGTGTGCATTATGTCCATGGCGGGTTCTTCACAATGCTGAATGGCTACATAGGATTTTGTTGAATCAAACACTGATATATTGAAAGGCGTTGTTGCCAAGAATCAGTATTGCTGCGACTGCCAACCAGGGGTGGTCATGATGAGAATTCTGCTCGAATTTGTCAATCATGGTTCCACTGTGGCACAACCTACTCGAACAAAGCTAACACCATGCAATGAGTAAAGCAGGGGCTGTTGTACAATTGCAGACAGGAGCATGACACACTCACATGCAGCATACTGCTTATGCCATGGAACAAATTTCACTTATAATACACAATCAACTGGCAGAACCAAACACAACCCCAGAACAGCACTTGTGAGCACAGTGCATGTTTGGGTGGAAGCCTGCCAATTGCACGACTTCACAAGGCTGCAGAGAGCCTTAGAAGATTTCCTCAATGGATACTGACAAGTCCAGACTTTGACCTGTCGTGTCAGCAACTAACAACCCTTCTTCAGATACACCCATGTGTCCTAGAGCATAAGCCTCATGAGGACTCAGATGAGCCGCTGCAGCTGGTGATGATGACTGGACACCAGCCACTGCAGCGTCTGTCTGTAGCTGTGTCAAACGCTCAGCCCGGTCCTCAGTGCAAACTGGTGACACAGAGTCATCTCTTGCTTCGGAATTCATCAGTGGCAGCCTCTGTTTGATTCCAATCTGCTGCTGGTGCTGTGCATGCAGCAGAGCATCCAGACCAGCTGTGGCGTCTGATGATAGTACTATAGCCGAAAAGCCGTCTCTGAACGTTGGCGCTGGTAACAGCTGTGTTTGTGGGGAAGCAACATGAGGTGCTAACAGCAGCTGTGCCTCTGATGATGTGCTGCGTGGCGCCAACAGCACCTGTGCGCTCGGAGAATTGCTTGCTGGTGCTGATGCAAGCCGGCATGGTGCTTGTGAGCTGTCTGGGGCTAGTGCACACATCAGCTCTGGTGACACCCTGAAAGGATTGGGCACGGACAGATGCCTTGCTTGAGGTGATGTGGATGATCCAGGTGATATAGATGATGATCTGGATAATGCGATGGGCGGAAAGGTCACATGGACCCCTGACCTGCTGTCCATCCCCACAGGCTCAGGCGAGCGCTCTTGACTGAATCTTGTCGGCTCTGATTCAATTTGGTTTTGCACTGCCAGGGCTGCCGTAGAATGCCCCTGCCCCTTAACTGGATCATCCAACTCATGTGGCCTCTGCAGGGCCTCAACAGTAGTGGATGCGATCCTTCTTCCGTCTGCTGAGGGTTGCTCAACCATATGGGGCTGTGTGAGAAGGCTCCCATGCTGTTCAATTGGGGACGACTCCACCAGCCCTGATGCTGAGGGGCCTCCCCCAGAATCTGCCACATGCCCTGCTGTACTAATGTTGAGCACAAGACCAGTGCTCTGTGTCTGTGTGTTTGTTGTGGCAGGTGAATGGACAGGCTGAGGCTGTGGGCCTACAGGAGCTTCAACAGCAGCTGCCTCTGTGCCGCGTCCTCCTGCTCCCGCTGCTTGTGTGAGTGATGACTGTGAGACGACATGTTCTGGTGCGAGCTGTGTCTCTGCGGCTGCCATGACACTCGCTAAGCCTGCTGGCTGTGATGGATCTGCTGAGTTGGCTTTTGGCACACTGGAGTCAGTCTGATCTGCACGAGGCATGGCAGCTGCTTCTGCTGGTTGCATCAAGGCTGAGCTGACTCCTTCCTGTCCTGCTGCTGAAAGCCCACCAGAGCTGTGCAAGTCTTGATAGCTACCAGCCAGCTTTGCAACCTGTGCCTGCTCTGCTAGAGGGGCTGTTGCTGCTTGCCCTGCTGCTGAATGTGGCCTTGCTTGGCTTTCGTTTCCTGGCAAGGCACTCAATCTATCCAGCAGTGCTGAGTCTGAGATGAGCTTCAGAGGTGCAGTTGAGTTGCTGTTGGAGCTTGGTACCAGGCCAGATCCAGTAGACGCACTGAAGAGGTGTCGGCCTGCCAAGGGGTTGAGGCTGATGGACACAGGCCTCACAAGGGGTTGGAGGGGGGTGGGGCTGACCAGGAAGGAGGGGTTGAGGTGAGCAGTTGGAGAGGGTGCTGCTGAGGTGGCTTCTGCAGCAGCTGCCTTCTTGACTCTGCGCTTCTTGGCTAAGCCAGAATTGTTCGGGGAGTACTGCCACTGCATGCACATCACAACAGTCGATGATCATGAGTGTGAGCGTCAGCGGGTGGGTAGGTGAGTGTGAAATGCCTTATATTAGAGGCATGCAGAAATGTCCGCTCATCTCAGGCACACTCTCAAGCGTCCGTTGCATATAACAGTTGCTCTGGTGATATCCAAGCACACAACATCACAGCTGCTCAAGGTACAGACCTGTGCTCACCATTCTTGTTGCTGCGACAGTTGGTATTTTGATCCCAGCAACAAAGCCTACCTTCTGTGCTGGTAGACATGCAGACTGTAGATGAAATGCAAAAAGGTGGTCAATGCATGCAACTCACATGGTCAGCAGCAATCCCAAAAGCCTCCTTATGACTCATGGCTGGGTTCTGTGCCTTCAGGCGAGTGATCTCTTCCCTGCGCACTCAATGCATAGCCTGATGTCATGACTCAGCACAAGAGGGCCTGTGACAGTGGCATACTACAGTGCTGCATGGCATACAATTGTCTCCAATCCAGTGACGAGCAAGACCGCTGCAAAGGTGCTCAAGGAATCCCAAAACACCTGTTGCTGGTCTACATGATGAGCAAGCTGCATCAGCAAATGACTGTGCAGCAGGTTTGAAAGCTCATGCAGGTAAGAGCTGCAATGTTGTTTTTGCTTGACCCCTAAAAGAGAGTTGTTGACTGGACCAGTGCACAACTGCTGTGTGTCACAATGAGCAAGCAGTCATGTTGCAAACTTACTACTCCCTTGCTCACATCAAACAAAAACTTGGATGCACGCTGCTCACAACTGACATGTGGGCTGCGCACACATGCATGGCAGACATCTGAAGCTCTGCAAGCAGTGTGAAACTGGGAAGAAAAGAAAGATCTTCACCTGACGAAGAGATTGTATGCCGTGGGTAGCCGGGCCTTCTCTGCAAGCACATAGAGCTGCTGTGAGCATCAAAACTGAGTGAAGCTGCATTTGAGCATCTAAAGACATGCACTGCATGATTGCTCAGGCAGGAGAACTGCATGCCAGTAGTGCTACAGTCAGCAGAGGCTTGAGAAGTGAGACCCTATGCAGTCAAGCCTGCAGCAAAGATACTCCACTACAAATACAGCAGCCTGCAGCAGTAAAACTATGCTGTGGATACAGCAGCAGCCTGCTAAGGGGAGAATCTTGCTGGTGTGTACGTGTCAGGTGAAGTTCACAAAGCTCACCAGTGCTTCTTTTGCCCATCAACAAGCATTGGTACAAACAATAGCACAGCTAGAACATCACCAATGTTCTGGAGATATACACGCAGGATGCGGTGCAATCAAGGCATTACATGGTGCAAAATTTCCTGTGGTTAGCATGAAGGCCTGAAGGAGGGGTGGGGACTCAAGCCGTCAGGGGTACCTAGGGGACAAATTGTGGACATCAGAAACCCACTGTGCTTCATCACCTTTCTTCCTCTTCTTGCCAGGGCCAAGGGCTTCATCAGATGCCCCAGCAGACTGCCCTCCACCGTAGTCCGCAATCATCAACTCTGGGGCATAGGCCGGGTTGCCCTGGATGCCTGCAACTGCCCTGGAGCCCTGACTGGCACTGCTTGCTGTGCCTTGCTCATGCAACACTGAGTTTGGTTGCTGCTGCTGATGCTGCAGCTGAAGTTGCTGCTGATAGTACTGAACACCATGCTGGTGAGGTTGCTGCGCTGTGAGAAAATACTGCGGTGAGCTTGTGAATTGCCCAGGGGGTTGAGCTAGCTGTGGGTAAGACTGTGGGTAACCTCCTGGAGGGGGGTGAGGGGCTGGGGTGAGGTATGAGGAGGGGGGGTACAGCTGCTGGTTTTGGTGTGTTTGAGGGGCCTGTAGCTGCGGGTTGGACTGTAAATAAGATTGATGGTGGTGTTGAACACTGCGCGGGGGAACACTGGCAGGCTGCAGCACATTTGACCCCTCAGGAGTGAACGACTGTGGTGGCGGGGTGTAAAGAAGGGGGATAGGGTCCAAGGAGGGAGAACGATGCCGAGTGCCCTCTGAGACTTGGTGCTGTGCTTGGGGCTGTTGGCACAAGTGCCCAGCAGGTCCCTGAGGCTGACTGGGACCAGGCCAATATGGTTGATGCATGGGGTCTCCATCTTGGGATTGGGCTGTTTTGGTCAGAACAGCCTCATCGTATCTGGGGATTTGAGAAGCCCCAGGAGGATGGGCCTGCTCCTTGGATTGGGGAGGGGCTGCCCCTGTAGGGGATGCCTGCACAGGATGGCCTCTAGGTGACGAAGCCAGAGCCGTGCAATGCGCTGCAGTTAGCCCTTGAGGCTGTTGCAGGGAAGGGGCCCTAAGAGACTCAGAAGACAGGTTTGGCAGCGCTTGAAACTGGTGCTGTGCCCCATAGGGAGACTGGGGTTGAGGCTGGGGGTGAGCATGGGACCCTTGCTGAACCATCCTATATGACTGTGGCATGGGGAGGGCCTGCTGAGTCTGGACTGGTAGGGGTATGCTGTTAGCATGGGGTTGAGGTTGGTACTGGTTCTGGGGGCCTGAGCCTGTGCCATGGGGGTCAGGATTGAGGGACTGACTATGCACTGGGGGTGGGATGACATTGTTGTGATGAGCCTGGGGCTGGTAATATTGTGGCGGAGGCTGGTACTGAATAGCTTGCGGATAAAAATGGCCCTGCAGTTGCAGGCATGCCTTTGGTTGCATGCTTGCAATGCTGAGCACAGTAAATGCCTAGGTTTGTTGGCCAAATGTTTTGCTTTTTGACAGCAGCTCAAAGTGCAGCAATTTGGTCTCAAGATATTCTCTAGCAGACCTGGATGTACATCAGTACTTTGATGCAGCACACCTGTTGATGAGGGTTGGCCTCAGTAGTGGGATTATATGCAGCAACAGCTTTTGGAGAAGGCAAAGCAGCAGCAGCAGCAGCAGGCTGCTGTAGGTATGGAGCCAGGTGCAGGAGAGCTGCTGCTAGGTCTACCTCCAGCAACCTGCAACGAAGGCAAAAACAGACTTGATGCTGAGGCCTTCCTTTGTAACTACTATTCTAGCATTTCTGCAGCAGCTGCCGAGCTTGCGGAGGTCAATGTGCAGTCACACAGATTTGACGTGCATAGAAAACAAACAGGTGGCTGACAGAGGTCAGAAGCAGGGTAGGTTGACCCAGACGTTTGTTGTATCACTGAGTGCAAGGCTCAAGACATAGCTGCAAGGTTGCTGTTAGCCAGTGTGATTAGTGCCTTATGTGAGTTCAGCACCTGTGACAACCCCCACAGCGCACTATGACAGGAGACCTCAGCTGCTGAGTAATAGGTATGCTGACCTGCAAATCACAACAAGAAATTAATAGTGCAAATCACACCCTTGGCCTGAGTGCAGGGGCTGGCGGTGGTTGACTTCCATAGAGACCTGGGGTGCACAAACGCGGACAGGTCAAACATAAACGAGCACTTTGCGGCAGACTTTGCGGGCGGGAAGCGCCACAACTCTCCTACCTGCAGCAGCGATTGGCAGTCCCGTGCCTCGCACTGTACTCGCACGTCCTGCGCTTTCGGCAGCACAGCCAGCTGACCTGCCACCGCCAAGACCGCCTGATGCTGCTGCTGCTGCGGCTGTTGGTGCTGCTCATGACGCTGTGCATAATGCTGCTCGTCACGACCGTCAGCTGCATCAAGGCGCTGGGACGCTGTAAAGGCTTGCGAAGGCTGCCCAGACGGCCCGTGCTCAGCCGGGCCTTGCTCATGCGCACGTGCTTGGCTTTGGTAGGGGTCCATCATCACCTCAAGGCTATCACTCGATCAACACGAGTATACTGAGTTATGCGCGCTTGGCCAGAGTGTGGAAACTGTATGGAGGGTCCTAGGTTGGCATGCGTGATTGTAGGCTTGGTACATTGTGCATGACACGCGGCAGGACTGGCAACTGGATCCGTCCGTTCTTGGAACGGCCAACCGAGTCAGAAATCCTCTCGTGGGATTGTGACGAGTCCATCCGAAACTGCTTAGGCAACGTTCGGCTTTTTTTGTTTATCAACTGCTGCACCGACAGCTGTCAAGGATGTAGATGTCCTGTCCTGTCAAAGTACATGATTGCTAAATTCCACCACCGATGGGCCAATACTGGACCGGAGTTACACGGCTGTGCACATCAGATGATGCAAATGCAGGTAATATACAATGGTGGGCAGAACCCAGGCAATCAGAGTGGTAGACACCGCACAGAGTGCCCAGTCTTTCATGGTCATTCAGTGCAGCGGAAGTTTCAAGAGCAGGTTTGCATAAACATCTTGTGCAACATTGACTATCAGCATTAACTATGGGATGCACTGTATAGGGTTCGTTCAGTCAAGCTGAGTGAGTAGGTTGAGCACTGCATTGACACAAAACCTGGAAACGGGTCCAGCTGCGTGCTGCTTGCATGGTTGTGTTTGCAGAAGGATACATTTGACGCGGACGTTCACCTATTTGACACAAGAAGCCTGCAGAAAGCAAACATGCATTCATGATGCAGAGGCAGACTTTCCATAGCTAGAAGTCAAAGAGTCCTGCAAGATCTGCAGTGCTGCTGCGTTGCCGTATGCCTGATCACTACGCATTGCGTCACCATTTTGCTTTTCACCACCGTTGCCATTGTTTTCTGTACTCTCAGCAGAGGCATTGCTAAGCAGGTGGAGCACAGTCTGGGCAGAAGCCACATTTGTACCAGCTCCTGTTCCCATTGCAGTGGCGGCCCCTACTGCATTTGCCAGAGCCATGGTGGCAGGAATGTTGTATCCCCTGATATACCCCAGGACAATTGCTGCTGCAAAGCTGTCCCCACAGCCAACAGTATCACCAACTGGCACCTACATGAACTTTTAAAATCGTGAGGTTCCCTTGCGATTGACAAGCAGGGTAAAGCACAAGAGGGCAGATGGCGCAAACTTTCTGCTGGTACAGCATTTGTTTCAGACCATATCTGCTGCTGCAACTAAGGGTTCTGCAAATGGGGACAGACATAATCAGTGGGTAAACGTGAAGTGCAGCAGCATACCTGGTGCCAACAAGCAAAAGAGGCATGTAATGAGCATGATCAACTCAGCAGTGCAAGGGATGCTGGCATGGCCATACCTGAAGAGCTGACTGGTTGTACACTGCTGGGGACTGCCGGCTGCAGAGCACAGAGCCAGAGGAGCCCTGCTTGACAATGGACCATTGAGTGGAGCTTTTAGGACGATTGAGGACCCATTGTGCAGCCGCTTGAGCCCCTGTTTGGCCTGTCACAGCGAGAGCCTCTTCCTGCACGCGTACATAGCAACAGTTTATCAAGTTTGATGTCGTCTCAGGTGCAAGTGACATGCTCATGGAATGCTGGCATGCAGACCCAAAGCAGCTGTCTCAAGGCTTTTGTAGATCCACCATGTCAGCAAAGAGCATACAATGATGATGAAATGTAAATGCAAAATTCATATGACAGAGCACCTGTCAACGTTTCTGCTGTTCTTGTGAGAGTGCAAGACAAGCATGTTTGAACAAGCCTGTGCCTATATACGGCTGCTGCAGTATTGTGTATTGCAGTGCACAAGCGCAGGGCATGCCGCTGTCACATACCTCAGTCATAACCAAAATGTCAGACAAGTCCAGCAGCGCATCTAAAGTCGGCCGACGTGAGCCACTTGACAAGACCCAGCTCCTGCAGTAGTGCAGATTAGCAAACAACACACATAGTACAAATGCAGCACATCTCTGTTGCTCTTACTCGCAAGCTGCAGACTGGTCTTGATTTAATCAACGCACTACATCAGCATGCAAGACCCCTGACAGAAGATCAGAATGGCAGGATGAAATGCTCGTCAGAGCTTGAACAATCAGATGTCAAACCTTGGGCCAGGATCAAAGCAAATGATAGCACCATTGTTTTTGGCTTGCAGCAGCACTGAGAGCACCATGTCAGATGGCAGCTCATCAAACAGGCAGCCGTTGAGATATATTGCTCGCGTATCTTGCAGAGCCTGCAAGCAAGGAGGGACCTGTTTTCATGCAGCCACATTCATGCAGTACCAAGTTTGTGCTTGCAATGCACCTCTGCTTACATGACACCCATTCTTGCAAGCACATCACCAGATATGCATTGAATGCGGGAATGCGTCAGCGTGTTGCTGACGCCATCATGCATACGCAGAGACCAAGACCAACAGTGAGAGTGTTACCTGCCAGGCAGGCGGTGGCATTGTTGTAACTCCCGGCAGCAGAGGCCATGGTCCAAAGTCATATCTGCTGCAGAAGGAGTGTGCTGAATCTGGTGCTACCAACACAAAGCATAGTAGAGTTTGCTTCAAGGACTCGTCCAAATGCTCCAGACCAATCAAAGGCCTGACTTCATGGACGCCTTCTCTCTGCACAAAGTTTAAGGTGCATGACAGACAACCGTTCAGCAAATAAGCAATTATGGCCAGCAACTTGAGCAACCATGCTTCAAAGCTGTGTGAAAGCAGCAATTTCAGCAACGGCATCTGCAGATCATTTATGCTGCAGGGTTGTGCTGCAGGAACTGTGTCAAAAGCATCAAGCTCACCTGTAAAACGTCCTTGATATACTGACCATACTCATCAGGCCCCAAGTGACCAACAGGGGCAACCTGCATGCCAAGCCTGGCAGCTGCTATCATAAAATTGGTGTTGCCACCAACCTCCCATGCTGCACGAGAGGGAGGCGATGCTGTGAGCTGACTCAGCAACTTTTGCCGGCTGTGCACTTCTGTTGAAGGTAGCTCTGGTACTGAGACAAATATGTCAAGGCACAGATTGCCTAGTGCAATCACATCGTAGGTACACGCCTTTTGTGTTTCCACAGGCTGGACAGCTGCTGTGGCCTGTGAGCAGGCTGTTGTTGCACATGCAGACTTTCTGCTTTTTGCTGAAGTCAAACACTGAAAACGAAGAGACGGACAGAGCTGCTTCTTCCTCAGAGAAGGCTGCAGTAATCGGCAAGGTACATGCTGCCTGTTTGACGTGTCACGCGCTCTTGCATGCGCATGTAGATGCTGAGAGCCGCAGAGCATGCCGCGAAGCCAGATCACAGCATATGGCGCTTCATCAATAAGACCGTAGCCTCTGATGAGATAAAGGTCTGCTACAATGCACCATCATGGATAAATTTTCCAATGCTTGATGACAGCATCCTTATGGCGTTCCTGGATCGCTGATGCTACACCTGATTCAATCGGGCTGATTAATGCCGATCGCAGGTTTCGCAGAGAGGCTAGGGTTGGGATGTACGGATGCGTATAACATACGTGTACGCGTATATACCGG
>JAABUU010005785.1_pt1 | contig 13614 bp, 14 predicted proteins | sample 5559301 | NCBI WGS metagenome assembly JAABUU01 (sample SAMN10711884, study PRJNA513360) | rock metagenome | isolation source: Antarctica rocks | place: Antarctica: Victoria Land, Richard Nunatak white | reverse complement strand
TTTCCTTTCGCCGATTGGAGGCCTTCTTATAGGGCCACATTTCCATAGAGTAGCTAGACACTTATGATTACATGTTCATTCCACTAGCCACTCCTCCTATATTTGACAGGTTATGAGCCTGAATGCATATTCATTTATTCATTAAGTCATTTGTTTCTATTTGAAACAGTGAAAGAAAAACACCTCATTGTCACTGTTATTTCATGAACACTAGAAAGAGCCTTAAGGGATAAAGTGAATTCAATGTATAACAAGAAGTTATCCACACCAAACTGTTATAAATTCACAGATAAAACAGTCAAAAACAACTCTTCTGATCATTTCAAAGTCAGATCTTTATATTAGAAACAACTTCATCATCAATTTAAATGTTTTCATCATACAAAATGACTACAATGTCATATGACCTCATGTTTTCAAAAGTTACAAAACTCAAGAGGTTGACAGACTACCTATCATGAAGAATATCAATCAAATACAGCTTGATGAGTGCTGAATTATGGGATTTAATAATAGAAAATGATGTTGAAACCTCATCAAAGCCAGATGTTTTGAGTTAGTCAGTAATGACTGAAGAATTCATATCTGAAACAATGATAACTACATTGATGATCTTAATTGATGTTACTTGAGCTGACTGAATCACACAGAACAATAAGATCACAGTTATCATTATTTTTATTGTCAGCTCAGAGATCACTGTCATCATAGACAACATGAAAACAGCAAAAGAGATGTAAAATCATCTTGTACATCTCTATCTATCTTACAGATTTAATCTCAAATACATTCTATTCAACAATCTATATGTCTGCCAACTCAATCAATACTTCTCTGTCAATGCTTATGCTCTGAAGTATAAGACACTCTTATGAGAAATTGTAATCTTCAACCTCATCATTAATGAAATTCTGAAGATCATTACTTTTCTATTGAATCTAGAATTCTTCTATTCTCAATAAGTAACAGCAAAATGCTTTAAGACTTATAATGTGGTTTCATTTCTTAACAACTTGATTGTCAAACTAATTGATGAAGAGTGTCTTGAAGAAAGGAATGAGAAGCTTGTTCTAATGAGTAAAAAGAGAAATCATAAAGACAAGAAGAAGAAGAATAAGAAGAAGAATGTTGATAAGAACAAAAATGAGAATGAGATGTACATTCACTGCAAGAAAGCAGTTCACTTTAAGAACAATTGCTGAAAGTTACACTTGAAAAAGATGTCTAAAGAGATAAAGAAGAAACAAGAGACTAAAAAGAAGAAAGAGAAAGAAAAGAAGAAGAAGAAATTCTTAAGTTTTGAAGACAAACAATATAATGAGAACTCAGTGATCTTGACTGCAGTAAAGAGCTATAGTTTTGTGATCAATAAGATGTTATAAATAGCTGACTTTAACACAACACAATATATGTGCTGTGACCTCTCTGCATTTAGCTTGATCAAAACATTTAACAATGAACCTTCTATAAGAGAAGTGTCTGAAGTGATGCATGCTTAAGAGATAGAAATGATTGATTTATAGCTAAAGAACAGTGATGAAAAGACTTAAAATATCATTCTAATAGACATTTATCTTATGTCTAATATAGAGCTCAATCTCTTCTCAATTGAAATAATCAAAACAAAAAAGATATTGATCAAGATCAAGGACAGATTACTACATCTAAAGAATAAAGTAGAGAATATACTTGATCACACAGTATATAAAGATAAGCTATATTATCTTCAAATTCTAACAATGAGAAATTCTGTGAACAAGGATAAGATTATGTCAGTCATTAAAGATAACAAGATCTCAAGAACTACTTGACATCAATATCTTAATCATATAGAGAATTTAAGTCTTGACAACATGTCAAAAAATCCTGAAATAGTGAGGCTTAACTTATGAGGACTTACAAAAACATCATCATACTTGTGTGATGCCTGCACTAGGGCAAATCAAAAGAAGAAGATCTTAAGAAAATCACAAAATTAAGTCATAAAGATGATCAAACTAATTTACATTGATGTTGTCAGCTCTGTCATGTCAAAAGCATATGATGAGTTCTTGTAATATATAGTCTTCACAGATGATCTTATCTGCTGATGATACATTTGTAATATGAAAACAAAAGGCCAGACAAAAGACAAAATTGAACAGTTTCTCAATATGCTTTTTACTTAGATGGATCTACAAATTGCACAGGTACAACTTGATAATGAAAAGAAATTCAGAGATAAGCTCATCATTAAATGATTATGAAGTCTCAAAATTATCTATGAAACAACAGTTCCTTATGAACTGAAGCAGAATGAGGTGACAGAAAAAAGTAATGAACTTCTAGCAGCAAAAGCTAGAACTATGATTCTGAATAGTGAAGTCTCTGAAATTCTATGATCAGAGACTGTCAAAACAGCATGCTATCTTCTTAATTAACTCTCAACATCAGCTCTTGAGAACAACAAGATCTCAATTCAGCTACTGTTTGAATCTCTTAATAAGAATAGATCAGCAAATCTCATTAATTTAAGACATCTTCAGTGTTTTGAATGCACAGCATATGTGCATATTTCAAAGAAGATCTGAACAACAGAAACTAAATTTGAATCTTAGAGCAATAAGAGAATTCTTGTTGAATATGAAGAAAGAAATCAATATAGAGTATGACTTTCTGAAAAGAAAAAGACAGACTGAGTAATTAAGACAAGAGATGTGCAGTTTAATAAAGATTCATCAATCTATGACATCAAAGTTACAGTTTCAATTTCTAAAGTCATTCAACCCCACACTGTTAGTGCAGAACAAGAAGATATGTAGTTATCTTTCTTGTTTTTATCTTAACTCTCATCATTGTCATTGTCTTCAGAGTATGTGTCATCATACTTTTTCATATCAGTATTGTCAAATCAGTTAGAAGAAATGAAGAAAGAGAAAGAAGATGTCATGAATATTTCTTTTACAATTGACAGATCAGTATCAGCTGAGTCTTGATGCTCTAAAAGAGAGAGATGACTCTCTATAAAGCTAGAGCTTAAAGCAATCATGATCTATCTAATCATGTTTGATGTGATCATCAATGTCATAAAAAAGAAAGAAGACTTTAAGAGTGAATCTTAGATGTTTAAATAGACAATTGCAAGTCACAAGTTAAAAGACTAAAAGAAAGCAATGAATAGTAAGTATAACTCATTAATGATTAACTTTACATGAACTCTAGAGATGTTGCTATCTAATTGATGAGCTTTAAAGAGCAAATGAATCTATCATTACAAAAGAAAACCTGATGACTCAATTCTACAGCATAAGACTCAATGAGTAGTTAAAGAATTTGAACAACAATTTAGAATTAACTACAAAGAGATCTTTGCAACAGTTGTCAAATTCATGACTTATAAAGTCATCTTTATCATAGCTGTGTTTTACAACTACAAATTGAAACAAATGAACATCAAAATGACTTTCTTACATGATGATTTGAAAGAAGAAGTCTATGTGGTTCAACTCACTGAATATGAAGAAGAGAAAGACAAGATGTGTAAATTGAAGAAAGTTTTATATGAATTAAAATAGTTCTCTCATCTTTGATATAAGGTAATGCACTGATTTCTTGACAGCCTTGAATACACACAGATTCACATAAACAATAGTGTGTTTAGAAATGATATTCTATTTGTTGCTGTATATGTTGACAATATTCTTATATGTAAACTCAATAAGAACAAAATTCTAGACCTTAAAGCCAAATTGAGCAATCATTTTGAAATGACTGACTGCAAGATGTATAAGCATTACTTAGAAATGCTAATTACACAAAACAGAACATTACAAACATTTATTCTGTCTTAAAAGATCTATTTCACAGAGATACTCAAAGACTTTAGTTTACAGAATGTTAAGGCAGTTACAATTTTAATGAAATTCAGAATCTATTTTACAAAGACTATCAGAACAGCTGAATCAGAGCTAACAACTTAATATTAGAAGGTTATAGAATCTCTTATGTACATTATGACACAAACTTAACTCAACATCACATATATGATGTTAACTCTTAGCCAGTTTGCACATAACCTTAACAACACACATTGAAAGGCTCTAAAGCAAATGTTTTAATATGTGTAAAAGACTTTAGACATTGTTCTTGAGTATAAATTGAGTGATTGACTCAAATTGCTAGAATATTTGAATTCAGACTGAGAAGAAGATCTTGAATTGAGAAGATTCACATCAGAATATATATTTAAAATGACTAATAAATCAGTATTCTGAAGTTTAAAACATCAGAAAACTGTTATCTTATTCTTTTGTGAAGTGAAGTACATGACTTTAATGAAGGCTACAAAGAAAGTGATGTGAATGCAGAAATTACTTAAAGAGCTAAAGCTAAAGAGATTTGAGACAGTCACAATTCAGATAGACAATCAGAAAGCTATAGTCTTGACTAAGAATTCTGAATTTTATGTCTGTATAAAGCACATTGACATATATCATCACTTCATAAGAGAAGTTGAATTCTGCAGACTTATTCACCTTGATTACATCTTAACAAACAACATAGCCATCAACAGACTTACAAAGTCACTTTTAACACTGAAATTCATTCATTTTACAAACTTTATGAGTCTCATCAGTCAGTGAAAGGCTTTGTGATCTAATGATATGACACTTGAGTTCAAAACTCAAGAGACATCTGTTTAAATTGAGTCAGAGGCATGGCACATCTTTCTCAACTTTATAAGTAAAGAAAGTGTGCCTTCATTTTCTATCTCATTGTTGCTGAAATGAGCTGAGAAAGTGTGTCAAACTTTCAGCCTTGTTTTCTTACCTTAGTGGTTCAGAGCCCTATGGAGGTTTCAGGAATATGCGGAGTTTGCTAGGGCAAACAGTAAAGTTTTTCCTTTTGCTGATTGGAGGCCTTCTTATAGGGCCACATTTCCATAGAGTAGCTAGACACTTATGATTACATGTTCATTTCACTAGCCACTCCTCCTATGTTTGACATAATGGAATTTGAAGTAGCAGCGCAACTATTCACTGTGCTGAACGCTCTGTGGATCAGTAATCAATTGGATATGGAGTATGAACTTTGAGAGAAATTTGGTAAAGGCTTGCGGAGAATAGCTGGCGTTGGATTTTCTTGAGATCATTCGTGCCAAGATTAGCAAAGCCATAGCCACTCGACGACCCGACTGGAAAGGTTTGCCCTCATTTCACCTTCATTGGGATTACCGGAGTCTTTCTCATAATCATATCCAAAATCGTAAAACTTCCAAAGTCAAGTTGAAGACTAAGTTTCTTTCCTGTGCTATGGGATCTCGAAGCTTTAAATATACATACGTTAACACCTTGTCCCATGTCCCTCGGCCCCAAAATCTCGAAGCCCGGCTCGTCAATCTCAAAGCAACAGAATGAGATGGTGGCACCCTCAAGCCTGCCGGGGAGCAACAGTCCGGCTGCATACATGACATTTGCGGCACTCGATGTTAAGCCATGGCTGGTAGCGTCGCTCTCATCTATGGCCATCACCAGGCCAACAGGCATTCAAAAAGGGTGCATACCGAAAATACTTGAGGGACTGGACGTTATCGGAGGCAGTAGGACTGGGTCCGGCAAGACCGTGGCATTTGCGGTGCCGATTTTGCAGAAATGGGCAGACGATCCCGTAGGCATCTTTGCCGTCGTTCTGACGCCTACTAGGTGAACAGTTCAGAGGTGCCAACGTTTTGCTCGTAGCTAATGGTGTATGACCAGGGAACTTGCTCTTCAGATATTCGAGCAGTTCAAGGCCATATCAGCACCCCAGTCGCTCAAACCCATCCTTGTGACTGGTGGTGCAGACATGCGCGCTCAAGCATTGGCCCTGGCACAACGGCCACACATTGTCATTGCCACGCCTGGGCGGCTGGCAGACCATATCAATACCTCGGGGGAAGACACCATCTGCGGTCTCCGTCGTGCACGCATCGTGGTCCTCGACGAAGCCGATCGTTTGCTCGCCAGCGGGCCAGGCAGTATGCTTCCCGACGTCGAAGCTTGCCTTTCGGTGCTCCCACCGGCCGACGAACGCCAAACGTGCCTCTTCACCGCAACGGTAACACCGGAAGTGCGCGCTCTCAAGGAGATGCCGCGAGGGCCTCGGAGACCGGAACTCTTCATATGCGAAGTCGACACCGAAGTCCTAGCCATCCCTCCTACGCTTCAGCAGAAGTATCTGCAGGTTCCGGTCACCCATCGGGAGGCGTTTCTGCATATACTCCTGCTCACGCCCGCAAACAGCACCAAGTCTATCATCATTTTCTGCAATCGCACGGCTACAGCTAACCTCCTCGAGCATCTCCTACGGTTATTGGAACATCGTGTCACAGCGCTACATTCTGCGCTGCCCCAGCCTCAGCGAGTAGCAAATCTGTCACGCTTCCGCGCCAAGGCTGCGAGGATACTGGTGGCCACCGACGTTGCCGCCCGAGGGCTGGATATCCCCGAAGTGGCGCTTGTGATCAACTTCGACGTGCCGAGGAATCCGGACGATTACATTCATCGAGTCGGACGTACCGCGCGCGCTGGGAGGAAAGGCGAAGCCATCACGTTTGTGGGGCAACGGGACGTTAGTCTGGTTCTGGCCATTGAAGAAAGAGTTGGCCGCGCGATGGTGGAGTTTCAGGAGGAGCGGGTCAGTATCGAGGGCCGGGTGATAAGAGAGGGTTTGAAGGTGGTGGGGGAGAAGAAGAGAGAAGCTGTGTTGGAGATTGAAGAAGGGAGGGACGTGAAGGGAAAGAGGGTCAGGGCTGGTGTCAAGAGGTTGAGGCCGTCGTGATTGCCCAACCACGTCGTCGGAATGCTGGGACTTGTCACCATCTACAACGAAGCCTTGACACGCAACGAGGGTCTAGAAAGGTTCTAATTGAGGGATTTGTAAGATTGAGTGAGATGGAGGATCTATACACGGATGCCCGGATGAAGGCAACTTGCGCCTATAGCGACGCGAAACCCTTACACACGGCAAAGCATTCTTGACGACTATTTCTCAACCAGCCATTGGGCCAACCGGCTGTCCAAGTTCACCCACTGTATAGCAGCCGCTTCCGGGAGAAATCCGGTCTGAACACTTCGATCGCTGGGTCGCGATTCCATCTGGAGGGATGAGGAGGTTGCAAACGCCATGGCAACTACCTCGAGCTCGCCGCCCACGATAGGGGGTTCGTTGGACGTCTCTCTGATACCTTTACCGCTGCCTGTCAGTAGCAGTGCAGCACTACCTTCCTGTGTCTCGCGCACAGGCTGTTGTGGCTTAAGGAGGCTTTTCGGACGGAATTCAGGACGAGTTTATTGGAAGTAGATATGGTCACTCGATTTGCAACCCAGTAGTTACTCAGGTTCAGTAATAGTGGGATCAAGCTCGTGATGCCACTGATCTTTATCCGGTAATAGCGAAAAGAGACATCATCATGGCATCGATGAGCTTTCAGTGCAGGGGAGTAAGGTACAAATATCGTCTGCCATTGCTACGAGTCACGAGCTGTAGATGTCTGTAACTGTGTATCTCTGTCGCATAGCCGTATCGCCGGTGAAAAGTGATCGGATGGCTTGCGGGTGAGCCCATTTATGAGAGTAAAATACCAGAGGTATATAGACCTTGGCCTGTGATGATAAATTACCTTAATATTGAAATGCCCAGCTTCCGCGCGTCCTCCAGCCAAGAAGTCTCTTATTTCATCATTGGGGCAGTGCACGCCCAGGCCTGCCCAGACTGCCCAGCTTTGCCCAGCTTTTCTGGCGGAAGAGGATGCCCGGAACACTTGGCCGCACCTGAAGTGGGAACACCTGCAGGTGGGTGGGTGGGCCTGATTCGGCGCCAAGAGCCACTAAAACTTTCTTGCTTCACTAGCAAGCCTTGGCGAGGGCATCGTATCACGCTCTTAGCGACTGAGAGGTCCCAGCTTGATTACAGTAAGTTACTGTATCTGTGCTTCCAAATGGGTATAAAATAAATGTACAATACCTTATGAAATGTGGGTCTGATAAAGCACAATATGGATCAGTTGCGTGCACTGCACTCACACGCGAAATTGTGCAGCGAGCAGCCGCAGTCCATTCCTCCCGCCGTCCCCACACCCAAAGGTACAGTATTAGGTACAAAGTACAAGTACGCATGAGGTGATCTAGAGTCTTGCTTCCTCGTCTCATTACAAATTTTACCCGTCAATAGCACTTGACAGCACCTTCAACAATCATCTGATCGATCAAATTGCCAAAACACCTCTGACCGCCATAACAATACGTGAATCTTCTCAGTTGATCTCTCCTCCCTTGTTCATCAAACACATCGCATCCACCAACCTCGGCCGGTTTAACATAATTCCGGCTTGGCATCTGTCTTGGAGATGTCCACCTTAGAATCAGCACAAGTCGCGTCGACGGTGCCACCTCCACAGCAGCCATCAGCAACTCAGCAGACTAACGGAAATGACACCTTCCTTTGCCAGTGGAATGGATGCGGTGAGAGAACCGCCACGGCAGAGCTACTCTATGTATGGAGATCCCTCATGTCCTCGTATCAACTACACAGCTAACTCGAGCCAGGACCACGTCTGCGAGCGCCACGTCGGTCGCAAGAGTACGAACAACTTGAACCTCACTTGCGGTTGGGGTAACTGTCGCACCGCCACCGTCAAGCGCGATCATATCACATCCCATATTCGTGTCCACGTACCTCTCAAGCCTCACAAGTGTGAATTCTGTGGAAAGGCTTTCAAGCGTCCACAGGATCTCAAGAAGCATGTCAAAACGCACGCCGAGGATCCTATGAGCAACAAGTCTCCAGAGCCAAGTGGGGGGTCACGTCAGCACGATCTCGGATATGAGATGGGTAATGGGAAGAGTAAGTCTTTCATCCCTTCCTACGCTCTTCGAGGCCCGGATGTCATTCCTTCCAACCCACATGCCCTGACCGTGCCTTAGCGCTTATGGGTGACTTACAAGCTGTCGCTGCAACAGCTACTGGATACTACGATAGTCCGATGCGTCAGCCTGAGGGAGGCCATAGCTACACACATCCGAACGGGCCCGGCTTCTATGCGCCTACGCAGCAACCGGGTACTTCATCGTATGGAGATGTTTACTATGAGCTCAACAACCACGCGGGGGACTCAGGCCATCACAATTCGTTCCACTCACGGCGACGCGAGTTTGACGCCATGAATAACTTCTTCGGAGACGTAAAACGCCGTCAGTTCAATCCGAGCTCGTACGCCGAAGTCGGTGATCGCCTCATGGCGTTTCAGAGCGTCCAGCTCCCGATGATCCATAGCGGAGTGATGCAGGATTACCAAACGGCACCTGCGATGGTCTCTGCCAATGGCGGCGGAGGTGGCTGCTATGGTCCGATGCCTCCACAACAATACGCCTTACCGCCGATGGCCAATCTACGGACGAAGAACGATCTGTTGAGCGTTGATCAATTCCTCGAGCAGATGCAGGCAACCGTCTACGAGAACCCGAACACCGCAGCTGCAGCCGGTGTCGCATTCCCCAGCGCTCACACCACTCATGGTGAAATGAATTTCAGACAAAGCAACTCTCCGCCTAGCGTCCACTTGGCGCCGTCTCACGCAGTTGATCGTGGATCTGCCGCATCGGCTATGGTTCCTACCTCATCGCAGTCCACTCATAGCGGTACGCCAGCGTTGACCCCGCCGTCATCCGCTGCCGTTTCTCACACGTCTGGGAATTCGCCCTCTGCAACATCCGCTCATAGTTCGTCTCCACATGCCCACCATGCAGGCGCTTTGTACCCGACTTTGCCGGCAACTAGCGCTCAAGTGTCAATGGCGGGCTATCCGGCGTCCAGCACCGCACCTGTCTCTGTCCTCGGCACCGCCTTTGACGACGACCAGCGTCGCCGACGTAGCGGCGGCATGCTTCAAAAAGCTTCGAAGCCTCCTCGTGGGAGCGAGACAAACGACATGGAAACTTCAGCAGGGACAGCTACTCCAACGGAAATACGTCGCAAGTCTGGAGACAACCATGCCACTAGCGATCACGCAGGCAAGAAACCAACGTGCCCTTCTCTGATCGATCCCAGCCTGTCCGAGTTCTCGACTCCTGCCGATTCGGAAGCGGACAAGGCGCAGGAGACGTGGGTCGAAAACATCCGTGTCATCGAAGCACTGAGGAAGTTCATTGCCGAGAAGCTGGAGAAGGGTGAATATGAGGACGACAAGGGTGGGGACGAAGACTTGAAGGAGATCAAGGGCGAATACAAAACCGCTGCTGAGGAAGGAAGGGAGATGACGGATGCGGAGAGTCTGTACCCTGTGTTGAAGGCAGTGGAGGGACATGCTTGATGGCCTGGCAAGGACGGGTGAGAGGACTGCTTGCTCTTGGCTGATGAGATCATGAGGTCGGAACTGGGTGGCGCTTGGTACTATCACCGTGCGACTGATGATACGATTCTCGGAAGTTTAGGCGCTGCTGATGGCGTTACTAATGTGTGTATGAGACGGGCATTTGGCACATCACAGTTCTTCACGCCTTGATGTTCTAGCAAGTAGCAACAATACCTCTCAAAACGTAAAGCAGCAAGAGCTGAGGCTACCTTACCTACGGTACCTTACTCAGTACGAAGTACAAGCACAAGTTTACGGTGTCATAAGGTACAGACTCAGATACCTTATGATTAGTGATTAGTAATCTCGGAATGAGATGCGGAAGCACGGCACACACGGCTCCGTAGCCCGTCTTAGAAGGCAGATAAGGTTCGTTGATTCGGTGATGCCAAGGATTCCTAATGCGTGATGCTTATCGATTATGAGACACTAACTAAGATAGGTAAGGTAGTCTTTCCCCATGTTCTACGTAGATTCTCGATTTTGTCATCATGATACTTTACCTTATCAAACACCAAGCTTCTTCTTTTCAGTGATCGATTCGACTTTGCTTCAACCTTTGCACTGGACTGGAGTTATCTCACCGGAAAGCTGGAGTGTGATTTGGACCATGGCAACCCGCACAATGGCGTCTCAAAGCTATTCCTTACCCCACGCATCACACCTCCACCCCACCGGTGCTCCCCACACTCACAGCAACAAGACTAAAAAGAAGCCATGGCAGTCACGCCTGCCTTTCTCGACTTCGACCTCTCACAACGACAGCGAGGAGCGACTCTCTCGGTCCAACTCGCACGCCTCGCACGCCCTGACGACTTCTTCCAAACGGCGGCAAAAGAAATGGTGGAAGATCCGGTTGTTCAGGGGGATGGTGAACGATGTTAGAAGGAGGGCTCCGTACTACTGGAGCGACTGGAGGGATGCCTGGGACTATCGGGTGGTGCCTGCGACCGTGTACATGTATTTTGCAAAGTATGGTCCCAGATACGTCGCAATGGATTGTCATATCTTCTATACCACCGAGATCGTGGCTCTCTGCACTCGGTATCGAGACAGTAACGCTTTCGATTCGACGGGCGATGCTTGAGATATGATGGAAGTTGATCGAAAACGCAGTATCCTTCCTGCGCTGGCTTTCTCCTTGGACATGTTCTCCAAAACGGCGGGAAGCTTCGGCGTCAACGAGGTCCTGCTCTCCTCCGTCTTGGGGGCTGTGGTCTTTTCTCTTTTTGCAGCGCAGCCGTTGGTCATTGTCGGGGTTACGGGTATGTTCTGTGGATCGAGCTTTCGATATGAGGAGATGCCTAACCTAAGGTACCTCAGGGCCGATTACCGTCTTTAACTACACTGTCTTTGATATCATAACGCCAAGAGGCACGAACTATTTTGCATTCATGTGTTGGATTGGGTTGTACGTCCACTCTCACATCTCTGCGGCAAAACAGTCACTCACGGACTATATTTAGGTGGTCTCTTGTGATGCACTGGATCCTCGCCATCACCAACGCCTGCAATGCCTTGACTTACGTCACTCGATTCTCCTGTGACATTTTTGGCTTTTACGTCGCCTTCATCTACTTGCAAAAGGGCATCCAGGTGCTGACCCGCCAATGGGGTATTGCCGGGGATACGGCGGCCTATCTCGCAGTCATGGTGGCCCTTCTGGTCCTGATGACTGCCTTTGCCTGCGGTGTCATTGGTGGAAGCAATTTCTTTCGACGGCAGGTAAGGAAGGTGATTGAAGATTACGGCACACCTTTGACGATCATCTTCTTCACCGGCTTCGTACACATTGGCCGTATGGAGAGTGTGAATGTACAGACCTTACCGACCAGCAAAGCTTTCTTCCCAACCCAAGATCGGAGCTGGTTCATTCGCTTCTGGGAGATTGACGTTGCCGACATCTTCATCGCCATCCCCTTTGCAGTCTTACTGACGATTCTATTTTACTTTGACCACAACGGTACGCTCTCCACTCGGCTCCACTCTACCATCAATCAGGCTGCTAATCTCCTCATCAGTATCTTCTCTAATCGCTCAAGGCACGGAGTTCCCGCTCCGCAAACCCGCCGGCTTCCACTGGGACATCTTCCTCCTGGGCCTAACCACCGGCATCGGCGGCCTCCTCGGCATCCCCTTCCCCAACGGCCTCATCCCGCAAGCCCCCTTCCACACCAAAGCGCTCTGCGTCACCAGCCAATCACCCGACACCGACGAAACGCACAAAGGCCACACCACCCGCGTCGTCCACCACGTCGTCGAGCAGCGCCTCTCCAACCTCGCCCAGGGCCTCCTCACCCTCGGCACCATGACCGGCCCCCTCCTCGTCGTCCTTCACCTCATCCCCCAGGGCGTCCTCGCCGGCCTCTTCTTCGTCATGGGCGTCGAGGCCCTGCTCGAAAACGGCATCACCAAGAAATGCCTCTTCCTCCTCCGCGACCACTCCCTCACCCCCTCCGCCACCGAATCCCTCACCCGCATCCGCCGCAAACGCACCATCTATTACTTCGTCGCCCTCGAGCTGTTCGGCTTCGCGGCTACCTTCGCCATCACGCAGACTATCGCCGCCATCGGCTTCCCCATCATCATACTGTTGCTCGTCCCCGTGAGGACGTTCCTCCTGCCGAGGTACTTCTCGCCGGAGGAGTTGAGCATCCTGGATGCCCCCACCGCTAGTCCCTTCACCATGGAGTCTGTCGGTGGGAATTTCGGCGAGGATGCGTCGCCCGATGGGTCGGGAGAGACGACGGCCACGGCGACGCCTGCTGAGGTTGCCGGCGATGACACGGGCGATGTCCTTGAGCGGGGAGAAGGGGATGTGTTGGGCGATTTGGGCGTGTCTGGACCGGGGCAGGCGAGGGGGCCGGGGGGGGTGAGTCATCGGCGGGCTAGTTTTCGGGTTGCGGATGGTGAGGACGGGATCGAGTTGAAGAGTGGGGTGCAGACTGGGGGGGTGAGGGGGAAGGGGAAAGGCACGGGGAAGGTTTAGGGTCATGATGCTTGATGAGGGGAAGGGAGGTGGAGCTGAAGAGGGGGCATGTTTGATCTTATCTTATCTGATGGTCAAATGAGCGAGTTGGATCTCGGTTTATCTCCATGAGTAGGATAGAGCTTGGACTAGAGTAGACTAGAAGAGAAATAGAGTAGAGTAGAGTAGAGTGCAGACTAAACAAGGAATTTGCTTGGACTGGATGTCCGGACGACGTGGAGTCAAGACATTCAACTCAACTCCACCCCCCCCATCC
>JAABUU010005783.1_pt1 | contig 13616 bp, 16 predicted proteins | sample 5559301 | NCBI WGS metagenome assembly JAABUU01 (sample SAMN10711884, study PRJNA513360) | rock metagenome | isolation source: Antarctica rocks | place: Antarctica: Victoria Land, Richard Nunatak white | reverse complement strand
TCCCCTTGACTGTATGAGTGGCTTTTTTGTTTTGTCTTGAATTAGGCTAACACTCCCCTGATGAGTAATGCCGTGTAGTGAACCCTATGTAGCGGACAGTGGGGAAAGTCACATTCCCCAAGATCGCAGATTGATAACCAGGAGAGGTGACGATGTGAGGGGGCTGCCGCGTCAAAATCGGCGTTGTTTACTGAGACAAAGGCCCAGGCCTGACCGCCGAATCGCCTAGAGACCTTCCGGGAGTGGAACACCCATGCGAGTCATGGCGGCCTTGAGGCGTGCCGTCACAGGTGGGCGTTTCTGCAGGACTGCTTGGCCCACAGCGATAAGGTGTCCGAGTGCAGCAAGGTCATCAGCCGAAAAGGAGACCGCTGTCATGCGCGGCTTCTTGGGTGGGCGTCCTGGTCGTTTGGTCGGAAGAAAAGAAACCAGGGTGCATCCCGAGTTGCTGGGACACTCTTCTTGTACTTCAATATATGAAGTTGTCAATAGCGCAGCGATCCGATGCCGCAACATCGGATCTGGAGGATGGCCCAAGTTCGGCGCTTCAAAGGACCCAACGCTGTACAATTAAACGATTGCTAAATTGTATGAGGATGTGCGGTGAGGCAGCGAGTGCGAGCCGGGGCAGAGAAGTGCGAAGAGCAATGCGTCCACGAAGGTGCCGTCGCTCGCTCCCAGTCGCTGCTCAAGAACGATGAGACCTATGTGCGGCTGGCCGAGATTTTTGGCGCACTGGCCGATTCTAGCCGGGCCAAGATCATCCATTTATTGGTCCACGAAGAGCTCTGCACATGTGATATCGCGGCTGCACTAGGTATGAGCGACTCCAGCGTCTCCCAGCACCTACGGATTCTGCGGGCTCTCCGTCTGATTCGCTCACGCCGGGCCGGCAAATTCGTTTACTACAACCTCGACGATGCGCATGTCACGATGCTGGTTCAGATCGGGCTCGCCCATCAAGGGCATGAGGATGAACTGGCCGCTCCTGTCGGCGGAGCGGTCGGACTACAAGCGGCCGTTTCATGAGCGAGAGCCACAGTCACAGCCACAACCTGACCGGCAACAAGCTGCGAACCGCGTTCGCGCTGACCGCCGTGATCTTGATTGTCGAGTTGGTCGGTGGCATTGCATCTCACTCGTTGGCACTACTGTCCGACGCCGGACATGTGCTCACCGACATATTCGCGCTAGGTTTGGCATGGTTTGCCACGGTGCAAGCAGACCGGCCAGCTGATGCGCAAAAGACCTATGGCTACCACCGAACCGGTATCCTGGCGGCCCTGGGCAATGCGGTCACGCTCATCCTGATCGTCGGCGCCATCGGCTACGAAGCAGTGCAGCGCTTCCAGCATCCCGAGAAGGTGACACCGTGGCTCATGTTCATCTCGGCTGCGGTGGGCATCATCGTGAATCTCTATATCGGATTTGGTTTCCGCAAAGAAGGCGGCGAGAACCTCAACGTGCGCGCCGCCATGCTCCACGTCTTTGGTGATGTGGGCGCCTCGATCGGTGTCATTGTCGGCGGTGTCATTATCCTGCTCACCGCCTGGTACCCGGCTGACCCGCTGATCTCGTTGTTCATTGCTGCCTTGATTGCGTGGGGGGCCTGGCGGATCCTACGCGAGACGGTCGACATCCTGATGGAAGCCACACCGAAAGGGCTGAATGTCGCGCAGATGGTGCGCGATATGATCCGCGAGCCCGAGGTACGAGATGTACACGATCTCCACGTGTGGTCGATCGCCGGCGGCATGCGTGCCCTTTCCGCCCACGTCCAGGTTGCCGATCAGCCGGTCAGTCAGTGCGAGCCGTTGCTTGGTCGGCTGGGGACCATGTTGCAGCGTCAGTATCAGATCGACCACGCCACCATCCAGGTGGAATGTGCCGATTGTGCGACCACACATCTCTACTTGGATCTAGGGCCAAACGCCATCGGCGAGCATGACCATGAGCACACGCATGAAAGGACGAGCGACGGACTTGACGCCGCCCAAATAGTCACCAGCCAAGGAGCACATTATGAGTAGTACACCCATTCAACTCGCACCACCGCGCAACCGCAAGCGAGAGGCAGCTATCCGTGCCGGCGTTCAGATTGAACTGGTGACGATCGGGTGGATGGTGGTCGAGGCCATCGTCGCCATTGGCGCCGGGATTCTCGCGCATAGCGTGCTGTTACTGGCCTTCGGCATCGATAGTGTCATCGAGTTGATCACCGGTGGCACGCTACTCTGGCGGCTCTCCACCGAGGCACGAGGCGGGACGCTCCTCCGGGTCGAGCAGGCAGAGAATCGCGCTGCCTGGATCACCGGTGTTGGCTTGATTGCACTCTGCCTCTACGTGGTTGCTACCTCGGCGTTGAGCCTGCTTGGGCACAATCATCCAGACGAATCGATACCCGGTATTGTGCTTGCTATCGCCGCCCTTGGCATCATGCCGATTCTGGTCTGGCGCAAACGCAGCATCGCGGAGCAGCTCAATAGCTCCGCACTGCGGGCCGATGCAGCATGTTCGCTGACCTGCGCCTATATGGTGGCCACACTTTTGGTAGGGCTGGCTTTGACCACGCTCTTCCATTGGTGGTGGACCGATGCGGTTGGTGCACTGGCGCTGCTGTACTGGCTGGTCACCGAAGCACGGGAGGCAATTGAGGGTGCGCGGGCTGGCCGTGGTGGGTGTGGCTGCGGTGATGATCACTGTTCAGCGTGATTGGTGTCTGAGACAGCGCTGACCACGCCCACGACACTCTACGGACCGGTGCTACCACCGTGACGACCCCGCTTGGGCAGGTGCTCACCTACGCCCTGATTCCTGCTGCTGCCACGATCATTGGAGGGGCAGTTGCGACGATTCGTCCGCCGGGACCACGCGAAGGAAGCGCTATCGAGCACTTCGGTGGCGGAGTGATCCTCGCTGCTGCCGTCGACGAGTTGCTGCCCGATGCGACAGGGAGCCACTCGGCCGGGCCGGTAATCGCCAGATTTGCGCTCGCAGTTGTGCTGATGCTTGGATCTGCTCACATGACAGGTAACGTTTCTGGGAAGGAGGGCTCCGGTGGAGAATCATCGATTGCGATCTACCGCCGCACTGCCTTGTAGGGAAGGTAGCAGGAGCCATCCTTGACGAGTACCACCCCGTAAGCGGGTCCTCCACTGAAAGGCCCTAGGACATCGAAACAATACTCTTTGGTCACCAACTCCCGCCGGAGGTTCATAGCGCACTATCACGGATTGTCAATGGACCCGCCGTCACATTTAACAAACGGCCGCAGCTCACAGAACCACAGCGTCACGCTCGAATCTCCGAGGCTCAGGGCAAGCGTTAGGCCGGCGCATCCTCGGGGCGTTTGAAGTAGTGAAAGGTCAGCCAGCGTCCACAGGGCTTCCAGCCTGCAGCCTCCATGTTGTCGAGTACCGGTCCGCGGCGGACCGCGGTGCGGCGCGCGTACTCCCACATCGTGCAGGTGGTGGGCTCTACGGGGCGACGGACGTGTAGCCCGAAGTCGCGGACGCCGGTCAGTTCCCAGCCGTCGCGGCCCAGGTTGGTCAGGATTTCCACCTCGTCGGTGGCGGTGGCGCGGAACGTGCGCGCCTCGTAGCTCTGCTTGGGGTCGCTTTCGGGTTGGTCTGCGGCGACGAGCGCCGCAGCGTAGTGCTCCGGTTCACCGAAGGTCTCCCGTGGCTGATCGCCGCTCTCGGTGAGGTGGTTGGTGACCTCCTGGATCACCTCGGCAGTGTGAGACGCGTCGAGCCCGCGCCGCCGCAGGGCGCGCTCGAGGTGATCCAGGTAGCTGCTTTCCTTGGTCATAACGTGCCTCCTGGGTCGATGAGTTTTTCCGTGGTGCGGGTGAGCGCAGGGCAACCTGCTGGAACTCCTCCGATGCGGACATGGCCGCCGACCTTCTCCTCCGTCGCCGTACGACTTTGCGGGCCAAGGATGCGCGAGTGTACCACGAAGGGCGGCAGAGTGCGGAATATCGGCTTCCCAAAAACGTTACCTGTTATGTGAGCAGGTCCACCCAGAGACCGAGCGTTCGAGTGTAGGAGATGGACGGAATCCAAGCGCATACCAATACCGACAATCATCGTCAATGCGAACTCCAAACTGCTCTCGGGTCGGTACACCACATCGACCGGCACGTAATCCGCTGCAGTGATTCAGGCGTGGCTTGAAGGCCGGTGTGGCTGTTGTCCTACCGGATGCGACTGTCCATCAATGCCCCGTAATGCGCTTGAACGCGAAGCGGGCGATACCTCCCAGCGCGGCCTTCGCCAGGGGATTGCCCATGATGCTGCCAACGCCCCCGCCGCTTCCCATCATTCCACCTCCGCCCATGCTGCCCATCATCATCCGGCCTCCGCCAATCACCATCGGACCGCCAAGGACCATACCCAGCATTCCCGGTTGCTGTCGTTGCAAGTGAGTGACCATCTGCGCCAGGGTGCCCGAATCCTGCAAGCGGTCGTCGATGCCATCTCGGTTGAGATCGGGAGGAGGTATCTGTTCTTGCTGCATTTGCTGCTGCAGGTGCTGGCCAAACTGTTCACGCTCCTCCGGGGACAAGCGATCGAACGCCGCGTGAGCCGCTTGCAAGTAGTCGTCATGTGGAACCTCGGCCGCGACCTCTTGGTGTCGGTTCAGGGCCTCCTCGTCCGAATATCCTTCAGCTGGATGTCCATTATCGTATCGACTTGCGAAGTTTTTGTAGTCAGCCTGCTGCTGACCCCCACCAAGTAAGGTCTCAATCAAGCTCACGCCACCCTCCTCTCCGTTGTGACACCTGCGTCGCGCCGTGATGAGCGGAATCAATGCACAGACCGTGCCACTGAAAGTCATCGTGCCTCTGCCCGAGTAGGCGACACCATCTCCACAGACAGCTCAGGGACGATCACTTGGACACGTGCCTTCCCCGACAGGAGCCGACTCCGCCCTGAAAGTGAAACGGACGGAACTTACGTGACGGCACACAATTTGCCATAAGAGAGAGTGACCATCCAAATATTTTGTGGAACAGAAGGGGCAATAGCATGGCTAACGATCAAGAAGTCGAAACAAGTAGTCGCTCAGAAAGGGCAGGATCCAACAGCAGAGGTGCTGTTGCGCTCTCGGCCTCGCAGGTAACGGATAGCCGGCTGGTGTCCGACCATCTTGGCAACTCAGCAGATGGCTACGCATCGGGTCGAGCGGATATCGGCGCCAAAGGGACCCAGTTCATCCTGGCGAGTTGGGCGAATCTTTACGCCGGATTGTTTTTGATTATCGCCCCATTCGCTCTCACCTACGCGAGCTACGCTCCCAAGGCGCATGCAAATGAGATGATCATCGGTGCATTGGTCGCCAGCATGGCCGCAACACGCGTCTTCGGCAATTACCGATCCGGCGCGTTGAACGGCATGATCAGCGGTCTCTCGGTGCTCCCGGGCGTCTGGCTCATCGTGGCGCCATTTGTCCTGCAGTACTCAGCTCGGGTGCGACCTACGCGAGTTGACATCATCACCGGTATCGCCATTATTGTGTTCGCACTGTGGAGCTATACGACGAGTCGCGATGACGAGACCGCCGACAATAGCGCCCGCTAAGCGAAGCGCCACGGGCGCGGTCTGGGAACGCCAGATGCCCCTCTCACGAGCCGCCGGCATTTTGGTGCCGGCGGTTTCTTGATACTTGCTCCGCTCTAACAAGACCCAGCTTTCACTCTGGGAGCACACCCCCATCGGCTCGTCGCCCCTAATTCCGTCGCAACCAGCATGATCACACTTACAGTCGATCTTGTCGCCCGTCACGCGCTTGGAGGGCGCGATCGCCACGGTCGATAAAGACTCTAGCAAGGAGTTCGCAAACGGGCGCCTCCGTGCCCACCTGAAGGCCAACCGTCGTGGGCGGTGAGTCGCCCAACCGTCGGGCGCCGTCTGACACCGAGTGGGGATCGAGGGGGGTGAAGGGGCGACCCATATGCGAGAACGGGCACGGCTGGTTCGATGGTAAGGAGGAGGCACGACCGGCTGCCCCAGCCTCTAGCGAGCCACCATCGAGACAGAATCGCTGGACACTCCGTCTCCTGGTGAACCAGTCTGGTGCACGAGACAGGGGTTCCGGTTTCGTAAACATGGATCACGGTTGGATATGACAGCAATCGAGTCGGCGTTTATGTTGAGCCAGTGCTTGGACCGTCGCATCCCCGATGCCCAGATGTTCACGGCAGAGGTCGCTGACTGGGAGTAGGAGCGCATCGAGTGTAGTGCACCCCTGTGACCGGACAGTCGCCAAAGTCACCCCATGAATTTGAGGCGGGCGTAGCCGGCCTCAAATTCGCTCGGCGGCACGTACCCCAGGGCGGAGTGCAGCCGCTTGGTGTTGTACACCTCCTCGATGAAATCGCCGATGTTGGCCCGGGCGTCCTGGTAGGTCTCGTAGTGTTTTAAGTACACCTCCTCCGATTTGAGGGTCCGGAAAAATCGCTCGGCTTTGGCGTTCTCGTACGGATTCCCCTTGGCGGCCATGCTGACCTCGATCCCCGCTGCCTCCAGGCGGTCAACATAGCCGCGGCTCGCGTCGCCCAGGGGGCACCCGACCCCCTGGTCGGAGTGATGGACCAGTCCGGACTGCGGCCGACGACTCCAGAGCGCCCGCTCCAGGGCCGCCAAGGCCAGCTCGGTATCGATGAACCGGGAGAGTTCCCAGCCGATGCAGCGACGGGAGCAGGCATCGAGGATCGCCGCCAAGTAGCAGAATGCGGTGGGCAACCGGATGTACGTGATGTCGATAACCCAGTCATAGTGCCTCGTGGACACGAAGTGGCCGAGTGTTCACGGTTCATGGTTCGCCTCCCTCACGATGCGCCCTCGGGCGCCGCATGTGCCAGTAATTCCAAGCCGCCTCGACGACCGCCCTGCCGGGAGCGTGCCGTCTCGACGACCTGCTGCCGGAGTTGGCGGAGTCGTGCCAGCTCTGCTTCGTCAGCCCAGACAATCCAGCTTCGGGTTTGCTGCTCGTGGCGGCGGATTTGCAGCCAACCACGGCCCATCCACTTGTAGAGGGTCGAGCGCGGGATCTCAAGCATCTGGGCGATCTCGGTTGGCCACCACTCATCGACCGCTAGGCCCTCGCGCCGTCGAAGGCGTTGCTTTCCTGGCGTGATCCCCAGACGACGGTGGAGCTCGCGCATGGTCGCTTCCCCAAAGTGCGCGCCGTCCTGTGGCGGACGGTAGCCTTCCGCGTTGAGCTGTTGGGCAATCGCCGTCGTTGAGAGTCCCTCCTGCGCCAGCGTCCGAATGCGACGACTCAACTCAGGGTAGTAGCTCAGGTCGGCGTACCTCGCCACCGGCCGCGTCACGATCCCATCGGTCTGTCCGCCACCGATCCAGTGCATGGTGACCGCGACCTGCTCGCTGCGCCCTCGGGCGTCGACGACGATGCGGTCGACGATCTGCCGCACGATCTCCTTACGATCAGCCATGGTGGTCATGGGCGCGTCCCACAGGGCTGGAATATCGACGGCCAGTTGCCGAATTTGTTCTCGCTCCTCGTTGGTCAGGACGCGCGGTTGCTGGCCTTGGACGCGGCGATAGTCCTCTTCGAGTCGCTGCAGGGCGACCAGCCGCTCTCTTCCCAAGCTCGCTCCAGCGTCCGCACCACCAAGCGGTTCTCTGGCTCCACGGCATGGTATTGCCGTGCCGCACGATCGGCCTCGTACCGCGCTCGCTCCAGGCGCTGCTGCCAGAGCTGAGTGAGTTCGTCGCGTTCCTGCTGCACGCGCTCGGCCGCGGCGAGCGACAACTCTAGGGTTGCCGGTTCCAGCGCCGCAAGCACGTGGTGACGGACAAAGGCGTCCAGGCACGGGCCGGAGATGCACTGACACAGTGGCTCGCCATAATTGTTGCGGCGTTGGGTGCAGTGGTAGCTGTGATGGTTCTGCCGGTTGTAGTGCACCTGGAGCCGGCGGGTACAGCGGGCGCAGACCACCAGACCGGCGAGCAGCGCCGCTCCCTGGCGAACGGCTCCGCGCGCCTCGGCCTGCCCACGATTCTGCTGTAAACGCTCCTGATTCCGTTCGTACTCTGTCCAGGAGATGTATGCCGGGCAGTGATCCGGCAGCAATGCATGCCAGTCGGCCGGGTCCATGACTACCCGCCCCGTCTGTGGGCGCTCCGGCTGCTTGCGCCGCGGGTCAACTTGACGTCGGCCGTAGACATGGGCCCCGGCGTAGAGTGGATGCGTCAGGATATTGTGCACCGTCACTCGAAACGGTCGATGCCAGACCAGTTCACCCTTACCAGGTCCCTCCCGCACGCGCACCCCAAGCTCAATCCGGTGCTGGGCCAGATAGCGAACGACGGCATTGATCGTGCCCAGTTCGTCAAAGGTGTGGAAGATGACCCGCACCACCTGTTGCACCTGCTCGTCCGGGTCCAGCTGCATCTGCCCAGCTGCATCCCACACATAGCCGATGGGGAGAGCAAACTTCAACTCCCCGCGCCGTGCCTTGCTCAGGGCACCCTGTCGCATCTGCTGTTTGAGGATGTGGAGTTCGGCCTCGCTCATCGTCCCCTTCAGTCCTAACAGGAGTCGGTCATTGTACTGAGCCGGGTCGTAAATTCCGTCCACGTCGGCGATCAGGGTCCGGAAGAGGGCGCACAGCTCGAGTAACTGATGCCAGTCCTTGTTGCAGCGAGCCAGCCGCGACATCTCCACGCCTAGAATAATCCCCACATGATCCAGACTTACTTCGGTCACGACCCGCTGGAACCCGGCGCGACCAGCCGCACTTGCCCCCGATTTGCCCAGGTCGTCGTCAACCACCACGATGCGGTCAGATCCCCATCCCAGGTCCTCTGCGCGGCCGGCAAGTTCGTATTGCAGGCGTGTCGACTCCTGATGCACCAGCACCTGCTGGGGTGTCGACTGGCGTATATACACCATGGCCAGTCGCTCTCGGTGCCAGGTGCGGATCTTGTCCGATCGAGATTCATCGACACGTGGTGCATTCCGTCGTTCAGTCACCGTCGGTGTCATTGCTGACCTCCTTCGGCTCCGGTTGGCCGAGCTGTCGCTCGAGCAGTCGGCTCAGCAGGCTGAGCAGCCGCTGGCGATTCGCCGCCGGAATCTGATCCCAGCGTGTGCTCCGGTGTTCTGCACTGGACGGGGGGGGACGCGGATGGTGGTGGGTGGGGACATGACACGCTCTCTTCCTGGCACCGCAGATGGTGCGCCGCCTGCAGTCTCTCGACCAAGACAACCAAATTCAGCAGCGCCGCTCTCCCAATGATGGGAGGAGCCGGCTCCTGCGTCAATGTTCCTGTCTCTTGGGTAGTGCGACTGGGTCGCGTCGGCCACCCAGACCTGGTCCAAGTGATCGATGACCAGGTCCTTCATCCGATTGGGATAGCGGCGCAAGCCATGCTGGGAGTCGGTAGTGGCCACAAAGCGCCGTTTGAGCTGGCACAGCAAGGATTCTTCCCGCATGACGCGCAACACCCGCTTGTGATTGACCTCCCAGCCATTCCGTGCCAGGGCATGGGTCACCCGTCGATAGCCATACCCCGGAAAGGCCAGCACCAACTCCTCGATGGCGTCTCGCAGGGCGAGGTCCTCACTCGGCGTCGCCTCGGGCTGGCTCAACCGCTCGTAGTACCAGGATCGGCTCACCCCCAGCAGCGCACAGAGACTCTGGATCGACAGGATCCGTTGGTCCTCCGCTGTGGCCGTGATCACCGCGTGCCGCTCCGCGATTTGACCGTCTCCAAGGCTTTTTGTACCACGGCATTCTCCAGTGCCAGTTGGCCACAGAATCGCTCCAGCTCAGCAACCTTACGCTCGCCTGCTTCCTGCTCCGTCTTGGGTCCGGGCAGAAAGGCGCCGTCACCGTACTGCTCGTACTCTTTGCGCCAGCGAGCGAGCAGGCTGTTCGCCACCTCGTGCTCCCGGCAGATCTGGGCCGGCCGCTTCTCGCCGCGGGCAATCTGCTGGCAGACCTCCAGCTTGAACTCTCGGGTATGAACTTGTCCACGCATCATCACGTCTCCTGCTTGTCAGTCTATGATCTTGGAGAGTGTGACTTTGCCCACTGTCCGCTCCATGGGGTTCACTACATTTTGAGGCGATTCACCTGGTCGGGTAGGCGGCTGGCGAGGTACGCTACGCGCCCTTCTCCATCCGCCCCCCGCCGAACGGAGCGTGCCGGTTTCCTGGCACTCCGCTCTCCAGTTGTTCATTCCGAGTGTCGAGGTCCCGGTGGTCGTCCTGTGTGGATCGCCCTGTGGCATCCGTGACAGACCACCAGCGTCTTCCGTTGCAGCGCTGCCATCCGCTTTACCCAGGGTGGCCGCTCTCGCCCTCCCTTGTCCGTTAGGTCTCGGAGCTTCCGGATGTGATGGACCTGGATGTCCTCCTCCGCTCCGCACAGCTCGCATCTGTTCGCGAGCAATCGGGTCAGGAGTTCCGTGCGCCGGTTCCGATAGACGGGGGGAGTATCATCGAGCATCGCACCCGGATGGCGAATGAGCGAGATCCCGCCAAACTGAGCCTTGAGTGGCTCTCGTCCATCCCGATCCACCCGGACCTGGAGACACCGCAAGCGTTTCCCCTCCAGTGTCTCAACGGTGGTCGCATACTTCCGGCGCATCGCTGCCATCCGTGTCTTGTGCTTGCGCGCCAACGTCTTGAGGAGTGACTGCCACATGACCCAGTACAGGGTGTGGAGCGCGTACACGTTGACGGCGAGCCGGCAGTACTGCACCACGCCGCGATACTCCTGTTGGTAGCGGGCGACGATTGAGAAGTCGCTCTCCTCCAGGAGGTGCGTGCGATGGATCGGTTTTCCCGTGGTCATGTACCGCCGGCACTGCTCCGTGATCACGTCGTGGGGGACCCGTAAGCCGATGCTCCCATTGAGAGAGCGCCGACCGAGCGCTATCCGGTCGTTCGACTGCTGGTTGATCAGTTCGTACCCGAGGAAGTGCGCGGCGCCCCGTGTTGCATGGGTAATCAGCGTCTTCTCCTCGGACAACGTCAGGTTCAGGTGTTCCCGCAACCAGGTCCCGATCTTCTGCTTGATAGCCTCGGCTTCTTGTCGCGTGCCACAGAAGCCAATGAGCCAATCATCGGCGTACCGGACGTAGCGCAATCGTCGGTAGTCCGGATCGTGTGGGTCAAGCGACGGCAGCTGTCGGAGCTGCTTGCGCCAGACCTTCACCTCTGCCTTCTGGCCGTTGCGTCTCGCATGGTGGATGCGCTTGGCGATCTTGACGTATGCTGGGTTCTTCCGCCGCTGCTCTCCGCGGGTCCATGCCGGGATCAGCTCCAGTTCCACGAATCGATCGAACTGGTCAAGGTAGATGGAACTGAGGAGCGGAGACAGCACTCCTCCCTGCGGTGTCCCGCTCATCGTCGTGTGGTACCGCCAGTCCTCCAGGTAGCCTGCTTCCAGTAGCTCACGGATGAGCCGGAGGAAGCGCGGATCGTGCACCTTCTCACCCAGGATGCGCAGCAGGATTTCATGGTCGATGGTGTCGAAGTATTGGGCGATATCCCCTTCGATGAACCACCGGGTCCCAGTCCAGTTGCGCTGGATCTCGGTGAGCGCGGTGTGACACCCGCGTCCTGGACGGAAGCCATGGCTCCGATCGCTGAAGTGGGGCTCGTAGCACGCTTCCAGGATGCTGCGGATGACCTCCTGTAGGAGCTTGTCCCGCCAGCTCGTGACGCCCAAGGGCCGTCGCTTGCCGTTGACCTTCGGGATCATCACCCGGCGAACCGGTGTCCAGCGGAACCGGCGGCTCCGCAGGTCCTCGATTAGGCGATCGATCTTCTCCAGGGACATCCCGTCGGCGGTCTCCGCGGTACTCCTGGGTGTCAGTGCTCCCTTGTTGGGGGCGAGCTTGGCGTAGGCACGGAGGTACAGCTCCCGGTTGTACAGGAGGTGCTGGACACGTTCCAGCGGGAGGCCGCGTTCGCCCCGTTCTCGGATGATGGCCAAGACAGTATCAGCACTACGCATCGCGCGATCACCTTCTCCCTTGTAGCATCGAACAACCTGCTCCCCTTCGCCCTGTAGACGGCTTTCCCGTCCTCCCTGGCGGGTCGGTGTTTACCGCGATCGACCACACGGTAGTCCCGCGACTACTATGGGAGCTCCGTCGCCATAGGGCTCGCGCCCCGTAGGCGATCCCATGTTCCATCAGTTGTGGACGTCTCGAGCGTCCCGTAGGCAATCCGTTCGTCCCTTTGCTTACCCCCGTTGGGTACTCCGTCATCGCCGGAAGGGTCCCCATCGCGAAGGACAAGTCGACGGGGAGGCAATACCACGAGTGTCAGACGTCGTTCTCGTGCGTGCAAACATCACACGGTCAGGACTGGATTTCGAGCAATCAAGCTCTTGCCATAGGACACAGGTCTTGCGGTACCAGGACTCGTGACGCCTCGGCACCTGCACCGCTTTCCCGCCATGCTCTGGTCCTCATTGCCTTTCGACGCCGAGTAAGGCGGGTGACCTTGAAACCTCCCTTCCAGTTCCATCCCCCTGCGGGGGAGATCCACAACTGCGTGACACGGCGCACGCCTTCCGTCTGCCCATTGCTGATCTCCAAACTCAACCCGGCGACTACCGCTGCCCAATCCTGACGGATGCTGCGAACGAAGCTCTGGAGCTCACCACTGCCGCTCTCCTCCGCTTCCTTGCTCCATGCATCGAGGTCGGCGCCTCGCCGCTCCCGCAGGATGGCTGCAAAGCGTTGGCAAGCGGACACGACCAGTTCAGTGGGCGCATCCGAGCGACAAAGGCGGGAGAGATACGCCCGGTGCTCAGTCGTACGATCAGCGGGGTGGCGCAGGACAAGCCAGACAACCCACCGCGCCGATACGCGGTGTGCTGCCGGACGTGTTACCGCCGTGCCACCCGTGGCATGTGAGCGGGCAGGCAGACCACAGCGGTGCCGAAGCCCCGTCACATACCGGGTGACGCTGGTTCGACCACCCGAGTACCCGTCGGCCTTCAGTTCACGGTAAAGTTGCTGTCCGTTACGGCATCCTTCATTCCACCGCTGCAGCAGCCGGTCTTCATGCGGATCCAGAAGCGTCGTGCGTCCGGCACGCCGCTTCATCTCGGGGAAGACGGGCGCTTGCGCGTAGCGCCGCACGGTCTGCCGACTCAAACCGGTGACTTGCGCGATCTCGCGTAGACTCATGCCATCGTGATGAAGGAGACGGACCTCGTCGTAGCGCCGAAGTCGTCGTGCGCGGCGCTCGTCAGGGTCGCTCTGGGCTCGGGATGCAGTTGCATGGTCCATCTCTTTGGGCATCGCTTCTCCTAAATCAGGCGGCAGTTCCTCGTGCACCGGAGGTAAATCATCGTGTGACGCTTCCTGCAGCAGGTGATCGTGCCGAATCAGGAACCGCTCCAGGGCATCACCGAGATTCTTCAGCAAATGCCAGCGGTCAGCAACCTGAATGGCATCCGGTGCACCGCGCCGGGCACCGTCGGCATACGCCCCGGCACGATCCCGGCTGATGATCTCGGTTCCGGGGTGTTGTGTCAGCCATTGGACGAGCGTATCGGCCGAGCGATCGGGGAGGAGATCGACCGGACAATGCCGCTCCAGATCGATCAGGATGGTGCC
>JAABUU010005782.1_pt1 | contig 13617 bp, 19 predicted proteins | sample 5559301 | NCBI WGS metagenome assembly JAABUU01 (sample SAMN10711884, study PRJNA513360) | rock metagenome | isolation source: Antarctica rocks | place: Antarctica: Victoria Land, Richard Nunatak white | reverse complement strand
CCTGTGCTTTCAAGCCAGGATGTCTGATGAGTCACAACTGGCTCCACACCCCAGACTGTAAGGTGCTAAATGAAAAAAAAAATGACTACACACCATTGAGCGTCGCTGTGACGCCTTGCCTATCCTCACAGACAGCTCCCTCTGTGTGCACTGCATCAATAGCCAGTCAGGCAATCAAAATGGACGTGCTTGTGTACAATCGTACCAAGGAGTACCTGCCTGACGTACAAGACCAGTCTTGGAGCCTGGGCAAAGGCGGTTGCTTCACTACCGTGGAGAGGTGAGAGCATCTGGTGACCTTCTAAGTGCAGCAAAATGACACGAGCTGACATACATGTGGCGCAGCAGGTACTTCGAAAAGAAGTCGAAAGGCGTTTTCGCCGTCAAGAAGATGCCAAAGTTGTACAAGCTGGAGTATGGCGACCTTTTCCACAACGAAATTCGGGCTCTGTCCCACGCTCACATCTATGGGGTACCTAGGGTCATCAAATATATAGAGGCAGCTCGCACTACAAACGACATCTGCATCATCCTCGAGTACGCGTGGCCTGCTTTTTCAGAAGCTGTATTCAAGCTGTGCACCCCACATATTTGCGCCTGTACCTGCATGCATTTGCCACAAAGTCCTTCTTTCGTGCAGGTTGGTGCGTGGGAAGACACTGAGCAAGCATATGTGTTCAAGACATGCTCACACTCAGGATGGCTGGGAGCAGCAAACGCTCAGAGTCGCTGCGCAGCTCTTAGACGTACGTGGCCTCTTTGTGTATGTTTTATGCTGCACTTTTGCTGCTGTAGTTGATGAACTCATTTCTTCTAACCGTGCAGACACTGGAGCACCTACACATGAGAGCCAACGTATGTCACCTTGACCTGACTATCACAAATGTGATGCTGCAAGATGACAGGAGCAACGGCTGGGATGTCTTCAGGTTGATAGACTTTGGCTTTGCCCAGATTTTTAACAAGGGTAAGCTTCTATTGCCACAATGTTTGCCGCAGGGCTTTAGTCTAAAATGTTTGCCAGCCCTCTTCCTGCTCTTGATCAAGCAGTGCTGGCCGATGTCACTGTCAGCGTGACTGCGTTGCATTGCCCAACAGCACATCAGCAAGTGAAACTGACTGCATGTGCTGTCTGCACTCCTTTGTCAAAAGCTTATGCTGTATGCAGAAAATCTGTACATTGCCGTCCGCACGAAGGATGTCAAGCCAACAGGTGCCACCACTCCTTATGCGCCCCCAGAGCTGCTGCGTTCTCTTCAGCGTCAATGGGAGGGTGATGAAGACGATGATGGAGAGTTTGTCATGATCAATGGACCAGCAGCTGACATCTGGAGCTTTGGCTGCGTCTGCTACCAGATGCTGACTGGAGATCTGCCTTTCCTGCCTGATCGCAAACCTGCCACACCTGCTCCTGCTGTTCTTGCAGAGGAGCTGCACCCTGCATGGGGGGAATATGAGTCCATTATTGAATGCCATGAACTTTGGGTGAGACTGATTCTTGATAGACTTGTGCTTTTGGTACCATGATATGACTGTCTGTATCGCAAATTGGTTGTATTGTTGCATCTGTCTCAGCTGCCATCTTGTGATTGCTGATGCATGCACAGCTTGCACAGGGTACGTTTGTACCTGTAAATGCAGTGTTGGTGTGTATGCCTGGCACAGAGATCTGCACAAACACTGCACAGGAAGAGAGCCTTCTCATGAGCAGTCGTGTGGGCATATCACAGTGTAGGAGCAGCCCTTCAAAGCTTGTCGTCCTTGCTGTATATCAACTTGACAGGACTTTGCTTGTCTTGATGCATTTGCCGCCTTTGCTCGATGGTTGTACAAATACGCATGAGCCTGTGCAGGAAAACGCGCGTGAGGTAGCCACGCGCGAAGGCAGGCCAGTCAAACACCCACTCATTGACAGGGTCAGGGAGTGCAGCGCCACCCCACGTGCTGCTGCCGACTTCTTCTGCCTGCTGTTCCAGTTCAAGCCAGAGAAGCGTCTTCTGCATGATGCTGCATGCCACGCCTACCTCAGTGCCACCTTTGACAGGATGAAGGCAGCTCCCTCCATATCCTGGGATTCGAGCTCAGATGTGGTTGAAGGTGAGAGGCCCAGTGTTTTTGTACCGTTTGACACTGCCATACGGCTTACATCATGCAACTTCATATCTCGTTGCTGCAAAAGAAATCTTTCCTGCAGTGAACCATGCTGAGCTGTCATGTCTAAGTCTCTTTCCTCATTTGAAGTCGTGCTGTACCGTCTGTCTGCAGATGGCGAGACACCTGGGCATGATGATGATGATGGTGATGATGATTGTGCATCCAGTTCTGAACAGTCAACTGAGCAAGTACTTGCACAGCAGCCTGAGCAGCCAGCTTCTGAGCCAGCATTGCTGCAAACCCCTGAGCATCATGCCATGCTGCTCTCTCACCATCCTCCTGAGCAGCATCAGTCTTTGCATACTGATGCTGAGTTATTAGCACAGCTCACGCCAGGAGAGCAACTTGCTTGTTCCTCTGCTGCGCACGCCTACTTCACAGCACTTGACAGGATGAAGACTGCCTCCCTCGTGTCCAGAAATGCAAGTCTAGACATGGTGGAAGGTGAAAGATCCAGCTGTGTTATGCGTTTTGATTCTGCCATATAGCCTACATGATGCAGCCTTCATACATCCTTGTCTCTTTGGTCATGCATCATCACAATGTTTGCTAGTAAGAAAATGGTTCCACAGTCACCCACGCTGAGCTGCCATTTCAGTCTCTTTTTCTATCTGAAGGCAAATTGTAATGTCTGTCTGCAGATGGCAAGATAACTGGGCTTGTTGCTGATGATGGTTCATCCAGTGCTGAACAGTCAACTGAGCAAGTATTTGCACAGCAGTCTTCTCAGCCTTTTCAGCCAGCTTCTGAGCCATTATTGCTGCAAACGCCTGAGCATCATGCTACGCGGCTCCCCCATCATCCTCTTGAGCAGGCGCAGTCTTTGCGTATTGATGCTGAGTCATCAGAACAGCTCACGGCTTCCAGCATTCATCTTCCTGTAACCAATTGCTGTCAAGAGGACAACCTTATGGAGAGCGGCAGCAGTGATGACAGCCAGCCGCCATGCATGCTTGGTGTGGTGATGCCAGAGGACCCTTGCCTCCTGCCCAAGTCTGACTTCACCCCCAGCCAGCAGCATCCTGACAAGTAAGTGGATACTGTCATTGTAGATGTGCTTTGTAATGTTTATGATGTCGTCCTTTCAACACAATCCAAACACGAGCTATGCTAAAAACCATTTTGCGTTCCTACACTGCACAGGCGCCGTTTCTGGGTCACTGCATCGTGCTTGCCTGCTCACAAGATGATGCACCTTGGACACACAAGCATTCAGGACGTGAAACATGCATACCATCTCCCGGCACATTGATCACACAAATCTGCTTTCCTGCTATTCCAATGCGCTCTGACACTGTGAAAGCGCTTCTTGCAGGGTTGCAGGGGCCCATGACCCATGCAGAGGCATTGTTGGGCGTGCCTACTATGCAGCAGGCGCGGTTTGTGGCATTGCCCTTGGTCTGCGCAAGCTGTGGAGCTGATGCATGCACCATACGGTAAGCACCCTCCTCAGCTACCTCAGATATGAGACCACAGGTTGCAGCATGTTTGCAGTATAAAAAGGCTCAATAAGCAGCAGTGGCTGCTGCTTTTGCCATTGTGTGTGTTTCATGATCAATGGTGTACAGAGGCCTCTCATTTTGAATGTCATCATGTTTTTGTTTCCAGACTTCAGCAGGCAGCATGCTGTGAGTGCCATGCATGTTCAGGTCAGTAGTTTACACTGCACAGTCTGGCCCATTTTGCCAAGGCCATGCCTTGTTGCTGCTGCAGGCCCCGGGTTACCGCAGGTCTTCTGGTATGATCTGCTGGAAGACCTGCCACCAGCATCTGAACAAGCAGCTGTCATGCCGGTGCAAATTGGTTTTGAATCCAACAAATTTTAGTTTCTGTCCAGCCCCTGTGATGTGCCTGTTAGAATCCCAATCAAGCCTTGCCCAGTCGCCGATGAAGGTCTGTGCTCCAGTCCAGTCATGCCCTCACTCAGCCTCCGACACCCTGCTCAGGAAACCTTTACAACCACTCGCTGCAGATGGAATTTAGACCCCTAGTCAAGTCGTCAGTCACTCCCTGGGTCAGAGCCGAGTCAGCCCCTCATCCAGGCCCCCACTCAGGCTCTTAGGCAGGGCCTCACTCAGGCCCTGGATGAGAGCCCAAGCCAGATCTTTAGCCAGGCCCTCACCAAAGCAAACTCAGCGGCATCTTTAGGTCTCCTATAAGAGTCTCAGTCAGGCCAGAAATCCCATCCCCTCCTCCAAGTGGGGCCACTCCTACCAGCAGCAGCCCACCCAACCGCCTGAGGTGAACTACGCATAGTTGACTTTGGCTTCTCTCCTGTTATTGCAGCTCACCTGCTGGCTGCTCACTTGTCTTTTTTGTGTGTTTGCATACATGATGCACGCCAGTCGTTCTTCGTGTCAATTCCAGAGTTTCCCAGTTCTGTGCTGTTTGTCATCTCCAAAACAAATTGGTGGCCTTTCTTGTCCTTTCCAGCAAAATGTCATTGTAACACCAATCACAGGCAACAGCTTTGTGTTTGTCCCAGCACATGCTGCGTGCTCATCTCATGTGGGTTTCAACAGTGCCTCTTGCCCTATACTACTTATGCCACGTGGCGGTACAAACATAGACATGCTGAATCCAAACGCTGACGCTCATTGCTGTGTGATGATCAAGGCTTAAGATCAGCTCGCTAAACAAGCTTGTGCCATGCAGGCGCAGCAGCACAGGCAGAGTTTCAGGGGTGAGACGAGTTGCAAGGGAGATGTTGCTGAGCTACCCTGACAGGCTACCCTGACAGGCTACCCCTGCAATAGCCTCTCAGAGCGCAGGTCAGTACAGTCACTAGGCACAATACAAACTTGCTGCTAGCATGCAAAATGTTTGGCAGTAAGGTGCTTGAACTCTGCTGCTTTACACACATCAGAAATGTCTTGTCTACCCCTGTCCCTTGCACGCTGTATCCTTGCATTTGCACAGTATAATGGCAGGATCATGGACACCTTCTAATTTGAGAGTCCCTGCGCAGATGCCAACCCCACAATCTGTTCACAATTACAGCTGTTATGTCACCATCTTGTCCCCCTGTCTGTTCCCATCAAACAAACAAGTAATGCCTTATGAAGCGCCATGTGCAGTGCCTACAACCGTCAGTGCTTCAGGATTCAGCGATTGGATTTGTGTGTAGGTTGCTACAGCAAAGAAGCAGCGTGGGGTGTTTCCTGAGATGCCTGTGGCTGCCTCTTCTGCAGCTGTATGCAGCGCTGCCCTAGGACCCAGCACCCTTGCTGCTGCTGGTCGACCACGCAGTAAGCACCACTTGCCTGCTCCTGTGTAGTTACGCAACCTGCTGTGCATTGCAGACACGATGACACCAGTCGTATCTAGGCCTTTCACGTGTGTCTTCAACCGCTTGCATAAAACAGTGGCGACAAATACGTTGTTCTCTGGGTGGTTTGGGTCTCAACTATCTGTCAGACTCAAACAGAGCCTGCCAGACTCATCAAGATGAGCATTTCAAACCAGCCTTGACTGTGGTGTTACAGGCCTTGTAACAAGAATGGCGTGTCTGGCACTGTAAGTGCTTGCAACGCTTGCTAGAATTGCTTCACAAAGCTGCTGGCGGCCAGCAGTTCTTGAGTCTTGATATTGTTGTCACGGCATTGTGCGTCATATGGAGTCAGAAGACAAGATTGGGAATAGACCTCTTCCATTGCGTCACAATCACCTTAAACCTCGACCTATATCGTCAGCACGCACAAACTTATTACTTGAAAGTGAACAACACTGGTAGCACATAACTGTACAAGTGCTTGGTGAAGGGTATGGCTGCAGAGGTGATCCTACGATTCTTCATCACAGCGGCACATTTGCATGAGATCTTCTAGTTTGGCTGCACCTGCTGTGCTTTGTGAATTCACACAGGCTTATATGCAGCAGTGTATGCCGTACCTGATCAGTGCCGTGAGCATTGGACTGGCGAGGGGCACTCAAGCTGGCAAAGTTGTGTTGTGTGCGATGGAGGATAAGTTGCCCCCCTGCTGCTCATGTAGCATGTGGCCCATGATCAGCTTGATGTCAGCTTGTAATGATGTGAGTGCATGTGATGACAACAGGTCAGAAGGCAGAGTGTGTACGAAAATGCGCAGACAGCTAAGGTGAGGATGAAGGGTTGCAAGCCAACAACAATCTATGCTACTCACTGCAAGGGTACTGAACGTAGACTCTATGCATACAAACTCAAGAGAAGCCGGTTGCGTGCTATCAAGTAAAATCTTGCGGTGCCTTGAGCAAGACTGCATTGCACTGGCCAGGGTTGACAGCAATACCGGGTCTTACTGGTGCTGTTCCTGGGCGGCCCGGTATAATACTTGGCTTCTCATTAAATTGACGCCGAAAGGTGTAGTCTTTTCTTTTCTTTTCTACTGGTGCTGTTAGACGCATAGGCTGTGGTGAATAGCTCTGAAGGTCAGGACACAGCCAGGACCTGACATATGCTGACACCGCAAATGCCATAAAGCCAATCTGCACCATGTTAACAGCTGACGGAGCAGAATGGCCGGCAAAGCCTGAGCAGTAGCCTGTGAAGCTTCAGAGTCAGGTGGTATCCTCTATACTGTATCTGGCTCCTTGGCTGCTATGCTCATGGCTTTGCCGGCCATTCTGTCTGTCAGATTCGGCTTGGCTGAGGAGTTACCAGCAGCACCTGCATGTCAACTGTCACTGTTGATGCACTGCAGCTCAGGCACAGGGCAGGGCAGTTTGGGGACACAGGGCAGGATACAGAATGCTGTTGCAGCTCACAAACTTGTGCCACCCGCTGTACTATGCGCTAGACCCAGTGTAACCTAGACATCCACAGAGGCTCAAGGCCTGTGGCTGCGCTCCGCTTGTTGTATGCACACCCTTTTCATGCAGAGAGATTCATAGCAGAGCCACAAATCAAGGTCAGCAGCAAAAGCTTGGAAACAATGTACAGAGACAAGGCAAACATAGGCTCTGTGCCCAGTTTTGACAAGGCTTGCACCCGCTATCATGGTATGGTATCAGTAGTATTATATGTGGCGCTGTCCAAGCGTTCTTTGCATACCATCACCTGCTTCAAGTAGCTTGTCCTGATTCTGAAATGCAAAGACCTGTATCGAGGACAAGCACTTTATGTTCGTGTACGTATGCGCTGCTGCTGAGTATTAAATGCATACAATGGTCTGCAGGTAGATCTACAATGTTATATTTGATGTGGTACATTGAATGAAACTTGAGTGTAGTAATCTTGCACAAACACCGTGTTTTGTTGATGCTGTTGTAGAGATCATTTGCAATGGTATCTGTCGATACATCAGTGCAGGGAGAGCTCAGATTGCTTCATAATTTAAATTGAGTAAAGACATCTGCCTTTGTTCACAAGTTGCATGCGTAAAGCCTTACTGGGGTTCCTGGCTTGTAACTGTCTGAACAGGTATGGGCTATACAGGCCATGAGGTATATTGTGCGTGTATTGCATTATAATGCAATAATTATGCATGGAATGATGAAACATGCCCCAGCATTAGTCAATGAGCAAGCTGGTAACAGGCTGCACCACAGCATTGTCATGGTGTTCAATGGTCATTTTGATTCTGAAGCCGAGCTGACCTTGGTCAAAGGAGGTTGTACAAAAAGAAAAGAACATTGCTGAACGGCAGCTCTGCATGACGTCTGAGCAGACATACCATTGCCAAGGGTAGGTGCAGGCGACAGCGCACATCGCCATGCCATCGGTGACATTTGGGGTGCTTGCTGTTCCAAGCAATTCTATGTTTCTGTCTCTTGCACTCCTTCTTGCCCATTCTGAAATGGCGTGACAAGACACCTAGCAGCTGTTGATGTATGTCTCGCAAGGCATGCACTGCCCAGCTACAATATATGCTGGGCAACGCCATGCTCCTGTCTGGTGGCCTGTATCCTCTGCCAGTTGCAGCCTTTCCTGTTGGAACATGCTCTTCGGCAGATCATGAGTCATCTGCAAATTTAAATCAGGGGTGCATGCAACTTGTTCAAAGACAACAAAGGGAAAGAACTACTTCCAGGCAGGCAAAATTTGTTGACACGAGCTATACCAATCTGCAGCTGTTCCACGACCACATCACCCAGCTAGTGCTTGGCCAATAAAGTGATGTCAAGCTGTCCCAGGACGTCATGTGTGACAGCCTTGACAAGCATGGTAGTCACATGCAGCTCAAGGAAAATTGGGAGTTCAAGGAAAATTCCATGTGCGACAGTGCGTGGCCTCAAACGCACGCTCGATTTTCGGGACGGCAGACTAGAACTTCTCTCTGTCTCTCTCTGTTGCAAAACGCACATAGTCATTCAGCAACTACATCATGCATCTGACGGTGCCGTGTTGCCAAATTTGCGGCCTTTCACTGACTGCCTTCCCTCGTAGGTTTGAAGCCGGGCAACTAGCGAAAACTGTGCGGCACAGGCATTCAACTACTGCGTGCAGGTCTGCAGAGCCTTTGTCATCACAGCAGGGGTGCAAAAGGCGAGACCTGCTGCAATTGGTAGCCACAACAACAACTCTGCTTGCTTGGCCACGACTACTTCTGGCAGCTGAAGACAGACCTCTGTCAATCACCGAGCTGAAAGACGTGGTCCAGAAGGACTTTGTACAAGGCCAATACTATGTCACTGGCAAGTTGAGTCCAGAAATATACACTAGTGACTGCGTTTTCAAGGACCCCACCACAACTGTGAAGGGTGTACAACCATACACAACAGCAGTTTCGAAGTTGTTTAAACCAGCAAAATCGCAGGCAGATCTGATCAGCCTGAAAGTTGCAGGACCTGATACACTGGTTCTGAAGTGGAGACTGGCAGCAACACTGAATGTGCCAGGCAGTCCAGCAATAAAGCCATACACGGGGACAACAAAGTATGTGACAAATAAGGCAGGTCTTATCTGCCAGCACTTGGAACAATGGGACATTTCCGCATTTGATGCTTTTGTGTCAGTGCTCTTCCCCAATTTTGGTGCGCCTGCAGCGCCACCTGTCAGTGAACTCATTGCAAAGCAGTGATTTTGAAACTGCTGATGCAGTTTGCAGTTGGCCTTCAATAAACACATGTCTGTAAGGAATATGAGAGACATGAATCGATCTTTGCCCACCTACACTTGTCTTGGTGCGGTGCGTGATGAAAGTTGGCAGTATCTGCAATCATGTTTAAAGCCTAAGTTGAGCGACACGTATTGCTACAAGTGGTTCAGATACTCCTCTCATTGTGCTTATTTGGTGTAGCCAGTTGCTCTGATTCTTGTATCATGACTGTCTTTCCTTGATAGATCCAATTGCAGACACGCGTTCCCATGCACTGCACTGCAGAGCCTGGTGACATGCCTGGAAAATGGAGATGTTGTGGTACATGACTGGCGCAAACTGAAATTTCCAGAGGATCCCAAACAAGCACTGTTTTGTAGAGCCTGACTGGTTGTGCTACATTGTCAGGCTATACACGGCATGCATGGGCAATAAATTGATATAAGGCACACACTGTGACAGCAAGGCTTGACCGAAGCACTGATGCAGGTAAGCATTCCTGGCTGTTTAATGCTACACTGGGCATCTCAAATCAGTCTCTCTTTGCACTGAGTCTTGTGTTGTGTACTGATCAAAATTGCACAACTTTAATCGAAGCGCGTAAGTTGCTCATGCTGTCAGCGTCCAATGTTTGTTGTGCCTTACACTGACAATGCATGTTTAAAGGCACCATTGTCATGACTGAACAGACCTTTCAAACATGACATAGAAGCAAAGCACTCAGCAGTGACTGCAAGATCAGAATAGGGCATCAGACAACACGTCTGGCAAGTCCATTCGGACTCGGTATGGGTTCCTGGGATGCCACTGATCTACAGCATCAACCTCTTCATCTTCTTCAACGCCATCTTCACTGTTCTGGCTGCTATCAGCACTGACCTCATCTTCCTCCTCATCCTGAACATTGAACATTGCACAATCGATCAGTCTATAGTAAGCTGTAAATCCAGTGAACTCAATGCGTTTACACGTCCTCAAGATACAACCATTAGCACAAATGTGAAGGGTGTGGTCAACTTAAAAGCGACGTGAGTCAAACAGACACAGACACACACACAAATACACCTCTCCAAACTCAGGTAGATAATGCTGGACAATGTTTGCATGAGCACAGCCAAAGGGTTGCAGTGCTAGCACTGGTAGCCTTGCTCACAGCGCTGTTCTGCTGGCAATGACTCACAGCTTGCAGCAGCATCTCTGCATACCTCATCAGGCATGCCAGGGTAGACAAGGCGGCCATTGTCATCCCACTTGAAGCCCTCCACAGAGGGGTCTGGGAAGGGAATCACGCCAGCCTCATTCAGCACGTCTGCTACCTGCTCGCCGCTAAGGGTGGTGTCACGCAGCAGTCGCTCCACCAGGGCTTCTAGGGGCTTGTAGTTCAGGGTGAGGCCATACAGTGCTTTCACTTCTGCACCCTCTATCAGCTGCATCACACAGCAAGGAGTGAGCAAACGCAAGAGGGCTGCTGCTTGACTGCACTCACTGTTGTAAGAGATGTCCTTCGGGAATGCAACAATAAGGCGCTTGACTGCAATTTTGTCAACTGAGTGGCGGCCAAGCTAATGCTTAGTTCTGATGCAAACATGCATGCATGGGCAGAGAGCAAACCTCAGCAGGCACTCCACCCATTACAGTGGCAGTTGATGCACATACACTGACTGGGTACCACATCAACCTCTTGATCCTGGGTAATCACACCAACTGATGCATGCCAAGCAGGCTACAATGAAGTGCTGCATCCTGCAAAGTTCAAGCAGGCCCTAGCCCACCTGTCTCAGGTGCAGCAAGTCATTGATGAAGAAGTCAGGGCAAGCAAGAGGTGGCAGTGACTGTACCTCTTCCACTTCAGTGAGTGCAATGGCAGCCAGCTCCGTGCCTATATTGGCAATGGACCGGCTCTGCTCCTTGTTGATGTACACCTCTTCATTGTCCATCAGAGCAACAGGGCCCAGCCGCTTGCTGAAGCCGCACCGGTACACCATCTCGCGTGCTATGCTGTTCACATGCTCCAGATCTGATGCCCCAGCTGTTGTCACATTGCCCTCTCCCAAAATCAGCTTCTCTGCACACCTGTCAGCCACAAGGCTCTGACTGGTCAGGCGTTGAGAGGGTGCTGTGCACAACAGCAGCTTGTGAGGGCTGCTCTGCAATGATGCTGCACATGCGTGTGTGTGTGTGTGTGCGTGCGTGCGTGCGTGCGTGCGTGCGTGCGTGCGTGCGTGCGTGTGTGTGTGTGCGAGCAGATGAGTGTGTGAGTGAGTGTGCAGATGAGTGAGTGAGTGATAATGAGAGTGTGTGTGTGTGTCTGTGGAAGGGCAAGGCAGCCAGGCTAATCACAGCTGGTGCCAGACAGGCCTATGTTTGTTTTGCAATGCAGAATTCTGACGGCCATTGCTGCTAGCTCAACAGCATTCACAAATGTTGCTGACTCAAAAAAAGTCATAGCGCAGTGCTTACCTGCCAGCTAGGCCCACAACCATTCTGCCTTCCAAGTAACCCCTGGTGACTACCTGGGACTCTAGATGCTCCTCTTGGGGAATGAAGTAGGTGTAGCCTGAGGCAAGACCGCCAGGACACACAGACACCTGCACGGACAGATTCAATTATGAAGCTGCTAAATGCAGCCCTCGTGATATTACACTGACAATGCAGATTGTGATGTGCAGCTACTCTGTGATGTACAAAGTTACTGCATAGCAGATTCAAGCAATTTTAATGACGTGAGCCACGCAGTGTCGAGCTGGAGGTTCTCATTCCAACCCTGTCAGCTTCGGATGTGCTGTGTCACCTTATCACAATGATCAGAGCATAGCATGCATGCTGATGAGCAGTGCTGTGACACCTTGTCACAATCATTCACACATAGAATGCATGCTGAGATGTACCTTGCTAATCTCATCATAGTGGGGTGTGATGTAGCCAATGAGACACCTGGCAGCCTCATACACAGCAATGCTGCGCCGCATGAGAGGCGGCACAACCTCGTCTTCAAACTGTGTGGCGGTGCCCCCACCTCCATACTTCTCCCTATGTATACTTTCAAGAGCCTGCAGCACAACTTCTGGTTTCAGTCTCTGCATTGAATCACTTGATTTGAAAACAGGCAGTGCCCAGAGTTTGGTAGTGCCCCTATGGCAAGCTGTTCTGCCTCTAGTGTGTGGTCCTTTCAAGCAGCATAAGTGTTTCAAGCTGCCGTCACTGCATCGGTTTCATGTCATGAGTACATAGAGACAATGAACACTCATTACTGTTGGTACACTGACTGTCAAAACAGGACCTCATACAGGCAGCTACTCAGGACTGTGCATAACTGACCCAGAGGGAAGCCATGTGTTAAATGAATACACGAATCAATAAGTTCACCATAGAGTCAAGCTGCTGTAAACAGCATAGCATGCAACAGACACACACACACACTCCTGACATGACAAAAAAAAGTTCCTGCACAAGCTGACCTCAAAGACGTCGACCTCTGTGATCTTCTCCCTGCCTTGCCGCACAGTGAGGATAGCAGACTGGTTCATGAGGTTCATCAGCTCGGCGCCTGTGGAGCCGGCTGTGGCCCTCGCTACTTTGCGGAAGTCCACATCATCATCTAGCTCCTTGTCCCTTGCATGCACCTTCAGGATGCCAATGCGGCCCTACACCAACATCAACTTGCATTTATTACCCAAACGCCCCTAACTATATTAACCCAACACGTGCACCAGTGTGACTGGAGCTGCGCATCATACTGTAACATGTAGAGACCCAGAACCAATAGTGTGTACTTCAGATGCAGCAAGTGGTGTCGCTGCTTCAGTGAACATTGGAAAGGGGCTGCAGACAATGGTAAATGCAACAAAGAGCATGTCGCAGCTTGATTAGATGAATAGCTCACGTCAACATTGGGAAGGGGCAGGTGGACAATGCGGTCGAATCTGCCAGGCCTGGTGAGGGCAGAATCTAAAGCTGCTGGCCTGTTGGTGGCTGCCATGACCACCACACCGGTGTTGTCCTCAAAGCCATCCATCTCTGTCAGCAGCTGATTGATGGTGTGCACTGACTCTGCACATGCCAAGATGGAAGTCTCATGCCAAGCTCTCCTCACAGCTGTTTGTCTATAGCACTGATTTCCACAGAGTGGATGAACATTTGTCTTTGCATGCCACCAAAAGCAGGATGGAGTCCTCTGACAAGGCTTAGCAGTGTTGAACTAAATGTGCTGGCGGCCCGCAACTACGCGAGAGCAGGATGGAATGTGCACCACAAGATCAGCAATTGGAGTTACTTCCTAGGCAGTCAGGGCCATGTGTTGCAGTTGCAACAGCAGAAATGACAGCTTGTTTGCCTTGCAGGCATAACCACCATTGTGCAGGACAAGAGCATGCAGGTAGTGACCATGTGCAAAGGCTATAACAACACAGCAAGATCCCTTGGTCAGCAGCAAGTATGTGTTCTCTGT
>JAABUU010005780.1_pt1 | contig 13623 bp, 19 predicted proteins | sample 5559301 | NCBI WGS metagenome assembly JAABUU01 (sample SAMN10711884, study PRJNA513360) | rock metagenome | isolation source: Antarctica rocks | place: Antarctica: Victoria Land, Richard Nunatak white | reverse complement strand
CTTTGCTGTGTAGTTGAGTTCCTGCCTGGGGAGGGCGACAACATTGTGAAAGGTAGAAGACAGGTGACGGACGCTCCATTGAGGTTGGCCAGATGCTTTTCAAGCTGCTGGGCACTGCGGTGGCTTGCTCCACTGCACATGAGGACTGCGGTTCTTACGCTGTGTGGCTGCTGTGCCCCACCAAAGTTGACAGACTATAGGGACAGCTTTCTTTCTCCTGCTGTTCTTCATCCATCACATTTTCAGATGATGGCCTTCAATTGATCGCATTGCAGTCTCAATCAAGTTTTTCCTTTCTGATCACCTTTAAGCATCGCAGTGTAAGATGCCAATGCGGTTTTCTGCCAATCCCACAAGTTTACTGGTGCTAGCATACCTTCCAGGCAGGACTGTGCCGAGTATTACCACAGTGTGTCAGCTCTACAGAGCTTGCTATTTGCCATGTTTCAAATGCACCTCAGCTGATACGCGTTGATACGGTCACACCCGGACTGCTGCAGCAGCTCACCTTTAAGGTTTTACCGTACTATATTACTTGGTTTGATTGCCCACATAAGGTTTGTACAAAAGTTGCTGTGCTGATCTCATGCATTAATCATTCCATGCATGCAGGGCATGTTGTAGGTTGTTACCATTGGCCCCACTATACGAGAAGAACTATTAAGTGGCGCATGACCCATCATCTCTGTGGTGGCACGACTCTTTGCATTTGTGGCAAGGGGTTGCATTTTTGCCACCCAAGAAAGCATGGTGTCAATAAGATGATATTCTGTACAAAGCAAACTGTATTTGCACTACGATGACGTCGAAGCTTTGTTTCTGCTTCTCTGAAGTGACGGACTGTAACAAGACATGATGACACAAATGCACTGTTTCGCAGTGACATGTCTGCCTTGCAGTAGTTGTTGATGTGGTCAAGAATGCATCTGTGGTGTCACCAGGTCAGTCTTCATGCTGTGTTGTAATGTAGCTGAGACAGCTACATTACAACACAGCATTGTGTTGAATGCAGATGCAACCTGTTGAGCAAGCGCAACCAGTCTTGTATGCAGAGGGCATGTGTGTAAGTATTGCAACTGCAATACTGTTTGACAGCAGACTAGCACTGAGCAAGCCATACAGCTGTTCCTCTACTGTCCAGCTTGCTGCTGGCATCTGTACAGAAAAAAACAAACAGCAACAATATTCAAGTTGCACAGGAGCTGTGCTCTGCCACCTTATTTGTGTTGAGATGAAAACCTGTCAACACCACCAAAAGTATGATGCTATCTGTTTGTACGCAGGTGCCTGTGTAGGTGCCACCAGCTGTCTGCAGGGCTGCACGTTGGTAACTCTGGGGGCTGTTTTGGACCTGCTTGTGTGCATTGCGCAGCGCACATTCAGCAGGCGTGCTGAGGCAGGTCAGTTCAGACATGTGCTGGCTTACATTTTGTGGCTCATGGTGTGCAAACTTGAAGTTGGGACATATACCTTTCCCTGCATGTAAGGCTCATACTGTGCATAGATTGCATTGAAGAAACTGTCATGTTGTACACATACTCGTTATGTTGCATTCGCAGCTGCGCGTGCTGCCATGCAATGGCTATGGTTGATGTCTACCTGACAAGCATGTTGTCTGCTTCTGTTACTGATTTGGCTTGTCATGTCCTAACGTGTGTTAAAAACCACTGACTTACATTCTGATGAGTTGCAAAATAATGCTATATTGCAGGGAGCAATTACCTTGGCCTGGGGTAGAGTTTCTGCTTGTCAGCATCTTTATGATGTCTGCTTGTCAGCTTTTGTTTGCTATTGGCAAAATCGTTCATGTGGGGCTCACACGACAGTTGTCTAGTTGAGTACAAAGTTCACAAGATGAAACGCCTGAGTTGCAATTGCATGTCCCTGCTCACCTTGTGCCAAATACACAAACGTCCCAGAGAACACGCAGAACTAATGACAAGACTGAACATGAGGATACAAAGCACTTTCATAGTCCACAAGTGGCATGGGCCAGCACTCGATGATTCTGGTGCCTGAACATCCCATGATGGCTAGCTAAACTGTCAGCAATGCACAACTATGCTGCCAGGAAAACAGCTTTTATTATTGCTTGTGATGCACATATAGACAACGTAGGTGCTTTGGCTGTACATCCATGTGGAAACAAGCGCATCATACAGACTGCACCGAACTGAAGCATGCTGCACCCAGCAAAGAACATGACGAGTGTGAGCTGCATCATACATCTTGATCAGATAACAGACATGTCAAGTGTGCATTTCTGTAATGGGTTTACAGAGTTGTGAGCGCATGTGGCAGGAACGGCAATGCCTAAGCAAGCTGTCTCCTCAATTGATCTCTGTCAGCTGTCATTGCTGCCAAGCGATCCTTGAAACTCTGAAGCATAAAATCAAATGTTTAATAAGACAGTCAAAGCATGCTGTACTCACAAGGGTACTCACCAAGCACAAAGCCCCTCTAGGCTGCAAGGTGACATGCATCATGCACCAGACTGTCAAGCAAAGGTCCAGCAAGGATTCCTCCCGAGCAAGAAAGCAACATAAAAATGGTTGTTCATTGTAATCCACCTCACCTGTATGTCTCTGTTTGCTCTGTTGGTCACAAAGTCCAGCTCGTACTCCATCTCCCGCACACTCCGCAACTGATCAAAAGCGCTGTGTACACAATGAGATTGCGTTACAGACCATGCAAGACAACTGTGCTTGCAGTAATTGCTACACAGCGCTGAGATCTTTGCTTGTGTAAAGAGAGCAAACACTATTACTTGCTGCATGATGCATTACACAGTGCAAGTGTGTTTGCTAAGCAGGGAATCAGGCCAAGTCTGCAGGCATATAGCCAACCATCTTCTTCATCAAGCGCAAGGGGCCTATGACAGACAGCTAAGATGCTTGACGCATGACACCAGCTGGATCATGCAAAACGAGCTAACCTGGGGTCTGCTCCCATCTGACGCGCATCTTCCTTCAGGCGGAACTGCAGAGCTGTCAGCTTTTCTTCACGCCTCTTACTCTTGCGCAGGTCCTGCTCCAGCTGGACACGTCGTGCTATCACCTCCTGGACAGACACACTGACAGCCCCTTAAATCTCTGTCTTCAGCCACAAAAAATGAAGTATTGTATCTCAAGCACACAAACTGCATCAAGATGCATTTTGATGACTTTCACTTCTGGTTTGTTCTTGCTCAGTAGGAATTGTAGACTATGACAGTGCTTAGCTGTTTTGCATCATGCAGGCACCCAGCAACCAGTGAATGCAAAGGCGGATATGGCAAGATTACAAGCTGCTCCTGCTTGAACAGGCTAGTATGGCCGCATGCTGGTTTGCTCCTGAGCAGGCGCATGCTTTGGTACGGCCCTTTTGTCCCTTGAAAGCTGAGCTGCAGAGTGACAGCGTCCTACTTTGATGATGGATATGGACCCACCTCTGGTACAGCTCGAGGTGTTGCTGCCTGCTGCTGCACCTGAGCAGCCAGGCGCTCTCTCTCCCGGCTGATCCCTGCAGCCTGACTCTGTACTTGCTTTAAGCTGCTGGTCAGGTGCGCTACCTGCTTGTCTGCTTCAGCCTTCACTTGACTCACCTGCAGGGTTGCGAGGCAAAAAGTCAAAACACGCTCAGCCTTGTTGCAGTATGCATCTCTTGTGCCTCACAAGCAGCTGCACAGGTCTGCAATTGAGGGTCAGCTGCATGCAGTATGCACATGCCTGCAGCTCACAACAATAAGCTTGCACCTGTAGCAGCAGAGGCGGGAGCCACTTTATGCTCTTCTCACGCACATGGATTCATGTTTTATTCATGCACTTCTGCAGCCTGTTTTGTGGATGATGTACATGTACAGGTACTGTTTCAACAGTCTCGAATGGATCAGTCAGCGGAGCATTGTGACAAGACAGCTTCACGCAACCATCTGGGGATCATGCTGTCTGACAGGCTTCTGTATGAGCATACTGCTGAGTTCAGGTTGTCCTTTGTGTCAGCATGTACAAGTGACGTGGTCTCGCCAGTAGCGTAGCAGCTTTTCATCTGGAAAGCAGTCAGTAAGGTAGTTGTTCAACCTGCAAAGTGACATCAGACGCGTGCTTCCTGCTCTTCTCCAGAGCAGCCTTCAGCAGGTTGACTTGCTGCAGCAATATTTGCGCCTCTTGCGCAGCTGCGCCCCCATCCTTACTGGCAATGCGGGCAGCATCCTCCAGCTGGCTGACCCTCATGGTAGCAGCCTTTGCTGCAGCCTGCATGGCAGGACAACTTGCCTTGAACCATATAGTCTACGCATCCACCTTGATGGGTCATTTGCAGAGAGAGTATGTACCACAATGCAGCAGTGATGGAAAGAATGCTGTACAGTAACCCATAGGCAGAAGCGTTTACCTGACTGAGTTGGTGTATTGACAAAACAGTTCAGTCATTGCCTTCGCAACTTCACAAGCACAAGAGGGGTCAAATACATACGTACATACATGCATACATACATGTCAGGTTGTGTTGTGAGCATGGTCACAACTTTTTTGGCACCTGCATATGGTGGATCGTGGCATTTGATTCCTCCTGAGCCTGCCTTGCATGGCTTTCTGCCATGCGTGCTTGATCAGCAGCTTTCCTGACATCAGCCAGCTGCTGCTGGGTGCAGCTCAGCTGAGCCTCATAGTCTGCCTTGATTGCTGACAACCTGTCCTGCTCTTGTCTGAGGGCTTGGCTGTGTTCAACCTGCAGGCACATTTGGTGGTTTGTTGCCATGACCTGCGAAACAGATATGATGCCAGCATGCACAGCTGCATGCTGACCTGCCAGGTCAGGTGAGCTGTTGAAACATGCTTTGAGCATGAGGCAAGTCAGCGCTAGCAGTTAAGGCTAAATAAGGTGATGATGCATCATGGTCTGGGACCTACATGCGCCCACATGGAGGTATAGTCAGCTGTACATGGCAGAAATTACCACAGTAGCCGGCTGCTGCAACTCAAACCTGCTTGCTTGCAAGACAAGGAGGGCCTGCCTTCGAGGCAGAGAGGGCCTACCTTCAATGCAGGCAAGGTCGATCTTCAAGGCAGAGAGGACCTGCCTTCAATGCAAGGAAGGCCTACCTTCAAGGCAGACACGGCCTGCCTTCAAGGCAGTGAGGGCCTGCCTTCAATGCAAGGCAGGCCTGTTTCAAGGCAGTGAGGGCCTGCCTTCAACGCAGGGATGGCCTACTCTCAAGGCAGAGAGGACCTGCCTTCAAGGGAGAGAGGGCCTACCTTCAAGGCAGAGAGGGCCTGGTCTTTGGTATGGCCAGCACCAGCTCTCAGAACCTCCATCTCTCCTGCGGCGTGCTTCAGCTGAGCTTGCAGAGCTGCCAGGGCAAACTGGTGCTCCTGTTCTGCCCTGTGCTGCCTCTGCTTGCTGTCCTCAACCTCAGCTCCCAGTCCCTGGACCTGTGGGTAACGTAGTGTGTTTTCTTGCTTTGTACACAAAAACAAGGTGTGTGTGAAACAGGACAAGCCTGGTGGCATTTGCACTGCCAGAGGTGTGCAGTGCACAAAAGCTTTCAAGATCAAGCTCTGTGGTGTCTGAACACAACTGTCAGCGAAGACTGATTGGCTTTGCAGCAATGGGTGCAGATACTTGCTGCTGCTGTTGTACGTTGTTGTCGCTGCATCGCACTGCAGCTGCATGCAGACACTGCCAGATGTGCCTTTCAGTTTGTAGGCAATGAGGATGACTTTTGGTCATTGCAAGACACTGGGTAGTCCCACAATGTGACTCCAACAGCCAGCCAGGGGTCTAGATGTGTTATCCAGTGCACCTGTGAAAGTGAGTTTATGAGGCGCTCCCTAAGATCACTACTATTAGCAGCACTACATACATGTAGGTCCTAGGGACAAGTCATGGGTGACTTCATGTCTTGAGAAGTGACATGACAAAAGCTGCTTTTCCCCTTACCTTCCTGACCTGCTCCTCAGTAGCAGAGCGTTCAGCCTGCAGGGACCGATGGGTCGCGTCCTGCTGCTGCTGGCTGGCCACCAGCTCGGCCTGCATCGCTGCCAGAGCTTGCTGCTCAGACTCCAGCTGATCCTTTGTCCTTTTCAGAGCACTCTGAACAATAGAACCAGCCCAGTCAGATTGAGTTTTCAAGGAGAAGCTGGTAGCGCTGCATGCAAGCTGCCCTGAGTACAAAAAATCGTCGTAGACTGTTTCCTCTGTACATGACCATGACTCAGCAGCGACCCAGTTCAAAGCTGTGAAAGAGTAGACATTGAACTGTTCACTAGGGATGCAGGGGCATATTGTCTCACATCATGTAGGCAGCTACACCACTTGCTTGTGTCAGAACATGCGCACATGATGATTGTTGCATCAGAAGTAAGCGTCATGGTACCTGCATCTGGGCAGTCTCATGCTGATGTGTCCTGAGCTGTTCTGAGCTACTGACCTGCTCTGAGCTACTGACCTGCTCTGCGTCCAATGCCTCCTTGGTCTGCATTCAACAACACCAAAACGCTACAATTCTCCTACAGAGACAGTTCATTAATGCTGGTTCAACCAGGCTATCCATATGGGCAGGCAAAACCTGAGCAGTTCTAGCAATGGTATGCTCAGCACTCAAATGGCAATCTATTGGCAGCAGCCAAAGCCAGCAAAAGCAGCTGAAAGGCAGCAGGCGACTGGAAGCATTGGAACAGCAAAGGGCAGTTGTGTTTCAGGGGTGTTACCCTGGCAATAGCAGCCTCCAGACTGTTGCGTGTCTCCTGAGATGATGCTGTTGCTGCAGCATGCTCGGCTTGAGTGTGCGCAAGCCTCTCAGCTGCTTCAGCAAGCTGTATTTGAGCTGAAGTCGCCTCTGCATGTGCTGCCTATATGCCATTGGGCCATCATCATTTGTGACAAACCAGTTATGAAGCGCAAAAGTACCAATGCTACTGCGGGAGGGACAATATGAAGAGTAGGTGCAAGTGCTACTGGCACAAGCTGTATGAATCTCGGTCAAGGAAGGCTTTTCCAGGCTTATAGGACGTACAATATGCAACATGCAACACGATCTGACAAACGCACAGGAGGAATGCTCATGTTGCCTTGCACTTGGTATGATGTTGCTCAAACAAAGCTTGGGCATGACAGATTGCTGCTGAGAAGCAGATCAAATGCCTCAGGCACTCAACATGCAACAACAGGCGCATGAGCTCCACCTGCAGTTCAGAAGAGGCTGAGGCCAGCTGCTGCTGCTGCTCTTCTTTCTCCTTGGTCAGCTTGTCTGCAAAAGCCTTCCACTGCTCGGCACTGTCCACAGCCTCCTGATGGCGTGCATCCCACTCAGCATCACTGCTCTCACGCTCCTGCCTGCTGCTGTCCAAAGCCTCCTGCAGAGGCAGTGCCGCAAGTTTGCAATCACAGTCAACAAACGCATGCAGGTACACGATACGCTGATAAACTCTGGTTTAGCATTGCTGGCTGCACGCATCTGCCTACTTCTGTCAGAGGTTTCCTTCACAGCAACAAACGGCCGTGAGATTGAAGCTGACGTTTTCCACGCAGCCAGTGATGCAGCTTGTTGTGCTACGAACGGTTTGTCAGCTGCTGCTGTTTGCCATCTGCAGCAGCACCGTATGAGACTTGTACCTCGGGCAAATATGAATAACAGGGTGTGATAGGCACACCATGATATGCATACCCTGACAGCTCAGCATGGCTGCTGCCACGCTCTTGATCATTAGCACATACATTGTTACAGCCCCTACAATTAGATATGCAGCACTCTCAGTAACAGGATGTACTATCTGTGTGCACTTGTTTGTTTGTATGCCTTGACACCTCATATGCAAATGCTGCTGTGATGCTGCAAGCAGGCATTGACTTGAGCAACATGCACCAGAATGCAAATCATGATTTGAAACACATCAGTAACGGATGCAACATTGTGACCTGATCTGTGCAAGACCTCAGTGAGGTAATAGCCGACCTGTGTTGACCGTAGTTGCTGCTGTAGGTTTGTCTCAGTAGCCTGCAGAACAGTGACGTCAGCTTCAGCCATGTCCAGCCTCTGCTGTGCTGCATCCAGCTGCTCCCTCAGCGAGCTCATCTGGACATTGGACTCATCGACAACCACCTCCAGCTCATTGATGTTGGCCTGCAGCAATCGACGCCATGTCAGGGTGCTATGCTAAAGTGCAGGGCTTCTGGCCTTGGCTGAAGTCAACAGACTGCTCATGACACTAGTAGCGTATGCACATACGCAAGCTAGCCCTTGTAACACAAGTGCAGGGCAGCTTGTCAGCTGTTTTGTTCTCACAAGCAGGCCATGCAGAATCAATGTCTCTGCAATCCTTGCAGATGATAAACTGCCAGTAGCTGCATGCATTGACAGCATAGCATGTAGCGATGCCAGACTGTCACTGCAGGCGTATGCTTACCTGCAGCTCTCTGTTCAGTTCGCTGGTCTGCGTCAATGCAGTGTTGGTATGCGTCAGCTCATTCTCTGCACGACTCAGCTCGGCTTGAGTCCGTGACGCCTCCGCCCTGAGCTTTTCGCTCTGTCCTTGCTCAGCCTCATAGCTCGCCTTGGCAGCCTGAGCCTCCATTTCAAGCTCATTGAGCTGAGCCTCAATCTGCTGCTGATACTCCAGGCTGTCAGCCAGCTCAGCTTGGATGGCTGTGTGCTTTTGAGTCAGCTCAGACAGCTGCTGCTGGTGCTGCTGCAGTGAGGATTCACAAGCGTTGAGTCGCACCTCCAGAGCACCCTTCTCAGCAACCAGTAGCTCCTGAAGACAACAGACAGAGCGTTGTTGCGCTTCCAAGGCTGCTGCTGTTGCTCTTGTAGCAACTGCTTGACTCGTGCAAGACCAACTCCTTGTCGGAAGTAAATCTCATTGACTGTATGTCCTGATGTACAAAATAAAACAGCACCCTAAACAACAGACACGCAGCAGCATGAGAATGCAAAGCATGCAGACTGGTCAAGGTCAAGTCACCTGCCTGATGTACACAGCCATGACGCTTTGCAAGCTGGTCAGATGATGAAGACACTTGCATGACTGTCTGTTGCATGGTTGTCAATTATCTGCTATGCTTGATCTGGCAATGTGGCGAGACTGTACCTGTGCTGCAGAAGCAGTTGCCTTGTCCTCTTCTAGCTGGAACCTAACATCAGACAGCTCTTCAGCACTTGCACTGAGCTGCTTGGTCAGCTGCTCAATCTCGGGCAAGCGGGCCTGTGCCAGCAATCATGCGTTGTTTTGGGATTTTTGACAGATGACAGGCATCCCAGGATCATCTAATTTGGTGCAAGGCTTTCAGGGCACATAACTGCAATGCCATCGCATCTCCCCACCTCAATGCGCACCAGCATTGCAGGTCATGTCAATTACAGATATGGTACACAATCAGGCATGGTCAGGCAGTGCTATCTATAGCTTGATAGCCTCGCATTTCCTGCAGAAGATGTGACTCAGCTGCATGGCCTGCCATAACCTACATATGAGCACATAGTTATGCGGATGTTGTTTTTGGCTTGTAAGGCATACCTCTGCAGCAGCCTTGGCCTCTTCTGATGCAGTCAGAGATCCCTGAACCCTGCTGATTTGCTCTAGGAGCGCCTGGTGCTGCTGGGTGAGAGCAGCATGGCTGTCTGTGAGCGTAGCAAGCTCGTGCTCAAGGCTAGCCTTGCTTGCAGATAGCTCGGCCAGTTGGTTGGTCTTAGCCTCAGCATCCAGCCTGCAACGGCAGCAGAATGCACAGGTTGTTGCTGTACTACTCAGCCACACATGATGATGACTGCAAATGAACGTGAGACTACAGGACTTTGAGTAAACTTCCTGCTGCATAGGTGATGTATGACAGCGTAAGGCAGCCATCCTGGTTGGTCACGCTAGCGTTTCACAGCATTCAAGAGGATGGAGGCCGCAATGCGACCATACACAGCTGCTTGGGGAGATGGCTGCTTTGAGCAGGAGACTGTGTCCAATGCAAGTGCAATGTCTTTGCTTGATGGTACAAGCACACCTCCGGGCTGCCGCCTCAGCAGGCTGGCGTTATGATTACCAACAGGCATAGACTTTCATTGTCTTGTGATTTCTTTCAAGCACAGCGGAAGAAAGCACAAAGATTACTTGTAATCATCATGAGCCTGTGTGGTGTCAGCAAGCTGTTGCTCAACGCTGGCTAGTTGGGCAGACAGCTCATCCCTGTCCTGCATCAGATCAGCCCCCGCCTTCTGAGCCTCCTTCAGCTCTCCTGATGTGATGTCACATTCACCTGTGCATGCAACAATGTTATGACTGGCGGCCTCTTCCACAACATCCAATGTCCATTTTAACCTATACTATTTATGGGCATGCGCAACATCTTTTGCATAAGTTTGAGTGCAGCCTCATTGGCTTCCTTCAGCTGGCTGATGCATTTGAAGACAATCACATGGCTGTGCACATACAGGCTGAAGTGCATCACACATCTGCTCAGGCAGCCTACTGCAGCAAGATTTAAACGTTCTTGTTGCACACAAAGCTGCTGACAAGGCATCATGTGTCTTGTCAAGACCAGCAAGTGACAACGGCTCACTCTTCTTGGCATGCAGCTCAAAGTTGGTCTTCTCCAAGTCGATCTGGGTCTTGGCCAAAGCATCCTGGAGGGTACCCAGCTCAGACTTGGTCTTGTTGAAGCCCACCATGATGCTCTCCCGCTGCTTCTCAGCAGCTGATTCCTTCTTGTCCAGATCCTGTGTTCAAGCATGAAAATGTTCAAAATCAGCGTCTCTGTTTTTGCAAGCCCATAGCATGGTAGTCTTTATCAGGTGTTTGCAACGCATTCAGCTGGCTATTGAAGTCAATTGCTTTTGCAGGATCAGAGCATATGTACTATGCAGGCTGCTGTAGCCAATGTGGATATAATGGTGGTCAAGTCCAGGGCAGAGTTGGCAGCACTTGGCCACATCATCTTGCTTTATTGCAGGTATGCTGACTGCCAAATCAGGATCTCATGCAGGCAGTTACCCAAGACTGTATCTGCCTGGCCCTAGGAAAGACATGCGTTCAATGAATGAAGTGAGTACCTTGGTGAGCTTGCCAGTCTGAGCTTGCAGAGCCTTGAGCTGGCGGTCAATGGTGGCCTTCTCTGACACAACGTTGGCTTTGTCTTGCACTGCTGACCTCAGCTTGCCCTCACAGGCTTGCAGCTTGTCCCTGTAAGCAGGTGCAAGGTACCTTTTGCAGAGACTGGTGCATTCATTTGTTGATTTAACATTTACTCGCCTAGGGTCAGGTATGTACAGTCCTAAGTAGCCTGTCTGAGGTCCTGATTGGGAAGTCAGACTGGTGCAGAGGAGGGTGCACAGGCTGTAAGCATAGCTTCCCTGGCTTACAGGCTGCAGCTGAACACCACAATGCAAGCGGAGCCTTGGAGCATCTGCCTCAAAAGAGTCGGCTGCCTGATGCTAGGCTGCATTCATCCCAAGCTTGCTGACAAGTAAAATGTCACACATAGTTTTGACTGCTGGAGGATTGTACAGTCACCTGTCAGACTTGGACAGAAGCCCGAGAAGGCATAGCATGTGTGAAAGTGGCACAGTGTGCAGGACGTGCAGCTCACAGCTCATTACCTGGCCTTGTCAAGCTCCTTCTTGAGTCTGTCAGACTCCTTCTCGCCTCCTTTGCTGCTCACGCTGGCCGTCTTGAGCTGCTGACGCAAGTCCAGCAGTTCCTGCTTGTGCAATCTCCTGCATGGACAAATGGAGGCATAGGTGTATCTGCCTAGCAACATACATAGACCAATACAACAGATGATGCACTGCCAGAAAAATCATCTGCGTGATGACCTGGCCTAGCAGTCCAAGGTGGGGATGTGACCCTGCAGGGCATAGACTCAGATTTGACATGCATTACTATACTGCTACATATTCATTCATTCATACACTCATGTATTCATTCACTCATTCTTACACTTATTTATTCATTTGTGTCTTCACATAAGTCTTATACTGAGGTCAGGTACATACAGTTCTGAGCAGCTCACTGCATGAGGTCCTGTTTTGGCAGTCAGCATAAGTGTTTGTTGATGTGCTCTACTACTACATAGACTGGCTAGTGTGGAGACACAGAAGCAAACACAGCAGGCCCCCTGTGTTTCCACACAAGCTTCACTTGCCGAAGCTGGCCACTCAAAGATGGTTGCCAGCGCTGCAGGCTGTAGGCAGCATACCTGGCCTCTTTGAGCTCCTCTGCAGCATTGAGGGCACCGCCTGCTTTGGCCAATTTGCCCTCCAGGTCAGCTTTCTGTGCGTTGACAGCATCAAGCACACGTCGCAGATTGCCATACTCCTCTTGTGCCTTGGCTGCAGCCAAGTTGGCTGCCTCTGTTGCTGCTGTGTCAGCTGCCTGCGCAACTTCTTCTGCCGCCTGCAGCCTTGACTGTGCTTCTGCTGCTGCTGTTGAAGCAGCTTCCTGCAACACATGTATCAGTGCATGGAGAGCCCTGACAATTGCGTTTTGGAGCTGGCCTTGACACATGGCTTGGCCGTCAACACAGTAAGCAGAAAATATCAAATCACCCAATAGGCTTCATACACGCTCCTACAAACTTGATCAATGTAGAGTGCATGATTGATTGTCATGCAGACCATGCCGCAGTGCAGCAGCTCTGATAAGCAACAGCAAGGGAGTGTCAAAATCATGTCAGTCAAGTGGACTGACACCATTGCATTGAGGTCGTGCACCATACACTGTGACCATCATTGTGCCAACCTTGGTGCCAGCCAGTTCTGTCTCAGCTGCATCAAGGGCTGCTTTCAGCTCAGCTTTGACCATGATGTGCGTTGCAGCAGCGTCAGCTTGTGCAGACTCCAACTCAGCCTTAGCAGTTGCAGCAGCAGCTTCAGTATCTGAGGTCTGAGTGTCGAGCTGAGTCTCCAATGCTTGGACCCGCTCTGAGGCAGCATCTGCACAAGCCTGCACCTCACCTGCAAGCACAGCGCTGTGCTCAAAGGCTGGCATCAGAACGAGCTGACATGGCCATGAGGACAGGTCAAGGAGCAGCCGCAGCAGCTATCAAGCAGAATTACCATCATGTCATTAGATCTTCCAGCACAGAAGCAGCACATGCATTGCCATGCGTGCCAATGTAAACCCCAGTACCTGGGTGCAACTGACGGCAACAGCAAAGCGACTCTACTTTAAGATAGAACAGGAGTAGTCACTGAGCAAATGAAAACCAAAACTCGACTTGCACAAGAGGTGTCAACAGATGACACGTGCTGCTACAACAGTGACAGTGTCCTGTGCATGGCCAGCAAGCTGGCCTTTGAGCTTGCGTCTTGCAAGATGCCTGTCCAAATTGTCAAGACCTACAAGTTCTGATTCCCCCTGTACACAACAGCAGCCAAAGCCTGGGTGTACATTTGGGCACGTATCACATATGCCATGTGAGTAGTCAACAGCAGGGGGGAGCAAGCGCTGCAATGGGAATGCCAATAACTGACAATGACCATGATGATGGCTGCGACTGACCAATGGCACTCTCAAGACCAGCAGCCTTGTCATTCAGCTCTGATAGCCTGCTCTCAAGGTCAGCAATGGTGCCCTCCTTTTCCAGCATACTGGCCTCCTTGGCCACAGTCACCTCTTGAGCTGCAGTGATCTGAGCCTGAAGACTGTCCAGTGCCTC